>PJUI01000022.1_pt1 | contig 359015 bp, 326 predicted proteins | sample 1512201 | NCBI WGS metagenome assembly PJUI01 (sample SAMN08177670, study PRJNA422409) | Feces metagenome, whole genome shotgun sequencing project. | isolation source: Chicken feces (2) enriched on wood chips | host: Gallus gallus | place: USA: Madison | collected 2015-01-15
CGCGTCTTGGTGAAGACGCCGCCTGCTCCTCCATTCGCTCCGGCGGCAATATCGGTAAGCGTGCCGGTCACCCGTTGCATGGCGTCTGTCTGCCGACTACCCAACGCTCTCGCATTTGCAGTGTCAGCGTCAGTTCCCGTAAATCGGCGGAACATATCGCGCAGATCCGGGACGCGGAACGTGTTGGCGTCGATGTTGACGAAGTAGTGCCCGCCCCTGCGCGCTTCCCAATTGGCCTGCGTGAGCACCAGGCCATTTTCCTGCGCGTAACCCCAGAGCGCGGCATAAGCGGACTTCTGCAGGACGCCGCCTACTGCGTCTACTTCGCTCGGGAGTGGCGCCACGGTGTGGCCGTCCAGCGGCCGACCGCAAAGGGGCGAGCGATAGCCGGTATAGAAGCTTGAGGAAGTCCAGATCCAAACTTCCGCAACTTCAGCAACTAGAACCGGGCCGATATTCGTCGTGGGCAAACTGCTCAAGGACACGACAGGCACGCGAGTGTCCAGTGCCGCCTGTAAGCCGGTCACGCGGGGGATATCTGAACGAGCAAAGGCCAGATTACTGATCGCGGCGGTTTGCGACACCGTCTCAAACGCCGTGACGGGTTCCACCAACCAGCCGCTTGCCCACGCCGAGACCGACGCGCCAGAAGAGTTGTACTTGGCCTGTACCTCCGACACGGTCACCGTGGGATAAGACCAGGACTTCGACGTATCGCCGATCCAGATGCAGAGCTTGCCCGCCGCATCCGAGCCGAACCGGACCGGCACGTCCGACACCGGACTTCCCGCCAGCACCGTCGCCCCGCAACGCCCCCACGCCTTGGTTGTCTGAACATAACCATGGATCAACAGCGACACCGGCGGCACGCCGTCCAGGTACTCGAACAGGTCCACGCGCAAGCGCAGCATCGTGTTCACCCCGACAGCCGCTGCGGGCAGCGTGATCTTCATCGCGCCCGCGACGGTGGCGGTGTGGGTCGAATAGGCGCCGCCATCCGGCAACAGCACATGCGCGGTGCGTCCCGACGACGTGTTCACGCCATACTGCGAGCCGATCGCCGCGCCCGTGCCCAACACGACGGGACCCGTAACTTCGCCGCCCGCCTTCGGCAGTGCCTGGATATCCTCCAGCACCTGCGCCGGCGTGCGCGATACCAGCGCGCCCGTGCCCGCCCCGGTCAAGTACGAGCCTGCGGCAAGCGTCGCCACGCCCGTGCCGCCGCGCGCCACCGGCAAGGTGCCGGCGGTGGCTTTCGACACGTCCAACGCGGTCACGTTAAGCGCGACGTTGCCGGTTCCGTCAAAGCTCACGCCGCCTGCCGTTGCCCCGCCTGTGACCGAGAACAGACGCGTCGTGGCCAGCTTGGTTGCGGTGGCGGCATTACCGACTGCGACCTCGCCGGCTGCCGACACGCGACCCTTGGCGTCTACGGTGAACGTCGGCACCGCGTTGGCGTTGCCGTAGCTGCCGGCGGTCACGCCGGTGCTGCTCAGCGTCAGGCCCACCGACAAGTTGGCGGAACCGTCGAATGTGCCGGAACCCGTTGCGTCGCCGGTCGCTGCAATGGTGCGCGCCGTGGCCAGCTTCTGCGCGGCGCCTGCGGTCAGCGCGGTGGCCGTGCCCGACAAGCGCGCAACAGGCACCGTGCCGGTCTTCAGGTTGGTGGCGTTCAGGTTCTGCTGCGCGTAGCTCAGCGCGTCGAAGCCCGTGGCCGCCAGCGGACGGCCCGTGACTGCCGCCAGGCCGTCCAGCTGCTTGTACAGCCAGGCCAGGCGTTCGTCGGTCGTCTGCTGGACCTTGTTGAATTGTTCGACAGAGGGCGGCACGGAACCGATGTACGACCAACCCGTCTTGTATTGCAGGTCGGTGATGCCCTCGGTCAGGCCGTTTTGCGCCCAGGTCGAGTTGAAAAGGTCGAAAAAAGTAGGGTCTGCCATCAGTAGATTCCTCGCGCCAGCACGCCGACGCCAAAGCCAAAGAAACCTTGCTCGCGAAAGCCGAAAGGCTTGTCGGTCGAGCCGGTAATGAGTTGCACGCCGACACCGGCGGCTTGGGGTACCCACTTGTAGGGGTTGGCCATAAGCGGGTCATTGGGACCGGGAATCCGGCTGACCCAGATGCGGATCTTTGCGTTGCCCGCGTTCTGCACCACGACGCGGCTCACGTCGAAGATCGGTTTGAGCGACGAGGCGATCTCCGGCGTGGTGCCGTGCCCGTTGTTCAGCGCGATCTTCCAGTACAGAAGCTTGCGGTACTCGGCGTCCAGCAAGGACGTCGACCCGGCTACCGTCCGTTCGTTGGCGCGGCGAAAACGGGCGTCGGAGAAGCCTCCGACGTTCGGCTGCCCTTCGAAGCCGAAGAAGCGGATGTAGATCGCTTCATCAATCACGCGGGGCAAGCCCACGATCTCGCCGATGCCATCGAGCTGCTTGCCCACCGCGGTCTCTAGCCACCGGTCCTCGTACAGGGAGCGCAGCGCGCCTTGCAGGCCATCGGCGGGTTTGAGCAGTGCGCGGACCAGCGCCTCCAGCCGCCGCTTGGTCTGGAACTGGCCCAGCCAGTGGCCCCACGCAACTTGCCCATGGTCTTGGTTCAAGTCCATCAGGTCACCTCGATGCGTGACAAGTCGAACGCGGCCACCTGGAAGTCCTGGATCGTCACGTTGGCGGCGCGGTAGTCGGCCGGCGTGGGCGTGAACGCGGGGTTGGTGGAGAACGCCAGCTTCAGATCCACCGACGCCAGGCCAGGCGTGCGATAGATCGCGCCGTAGAGCCGTTGCAGGATGACGTCTTCGCCAATGCTCGACGCGTCGCCCACGGCTGCCAGGTTCTCGGCAATGCGTTGAAAGCCGTCTGGCGGAAATGCCTGCTCAGCCGGCGACAGCAGCGTGGTGGCGCAGCGCACCCACAGGTAGACACGCTCGGGCCGGTCGAAGCGGATCAGGTGGTCCGCGCCGTCCTCATCCTTGACCACCACCTGCTGCTTGCCATGGGTGTCGATGCCGGCGGCCACCACGCGAAAGATTGCGTCGGCCACTTCGTCGTCCAGGCCGCCGTCCGCCACCACATGCACGCTGTGCGGAGGCCGGCCCAGCGCATCCGGCGTGTCGGTGCTGTTCATGAACACCTTCACGGTGCGCACGCCAGCCACCCGGTCGCGCACATTGGGCGCGATGCTGGGCAGCGTCGCCGCGCCCAACCGGAACAGGCCGGTGGGATATCGCGCACGCAGCTCCGCCGCGTTCTCCGCCAGGCGCCCCGCCACACCCGCTTGCAGGTTGCCCACGGCTTCCCAGCCGTCGATCTGCGCGATGATGCCGTTCAAGTCGCCCACCGCCGCGCCTTCCGTCGATGCGCCCAGCGTCACGGCAAGGCCCGGCGAGCCTAAACGGATCAGAGACAAGTTGCCGGACCACGTGAACGCCGCCGCGCTGCGTCCATCCGTATGGATGCGTACCGAGGCGCCATCGCTGGATACGGCCAGGCCGCTAGGCGTCAACGCCGTGACCAGCCCCGCCAGAATCTGAGGCAGGTTCGTCGTCGTGCCCGACGTGTAAGAATATGCCGCACCGTCGATTGACACGATGTAGGCGCTGGATGGCGTAACCGCCGGTTGAAGGATCACGTCCGCCGCGGCGCCGGCCAGGATCTGCATGGCGCTCTCCAGCGCCCACAGGTTCTGGCTGACGCGATGCCGTACTTGCGCGCCCGCCGGCACCGTCGTGCCCGCCGCGCCATACAGCACCACATAGGCGCGCGAGGGCTCGTCGCGATACCGCGACACGCCCGTAAACGACACCGCGCGATCCAGCGACACCCCCGTCGCCGAGCCGGGGTACATCGCGTAATACACGCCTTCCGCTTGCTCCCACAACGTGGCTTCGCGCTCGGCGAACGTATCGATCAACAGACCGGTAATGCTGTCAGGGCGGGTTTCCACCGCGCCGTTGAAGCCGGCGGACTGCATGCGGGCGCGCAGGTCCGCCACGATCTCCTGGCGGATTTCCGGCAGGCGCGGGCGTACGAACCCGTCCGGTGTGACACCGTAGGCCATAGGTACCTCGAAAAAAGATTGGGGTTAAGACGTGCGCAACTCAACGACTCGTTCGAGCCGTCCTGCTGCCGTGTCCACGTCATAGGTGACACGTAGCACGCGCAATTGGCGTTCAATTTGCAGCTCAAGGCCGCGCACGCGGGCCACATCCGGCACGGCGCGAATGCGCGCGCGGAAGATGGCTTCGATGCTGGCCCGGTTCGGCGACTTCACCAGCACGTCATCGAAATACGGCACGCCAAACGTCGTGTCCAGGAACCACTCGCCCAGAAAAGTCAGCAAGGTGGTTTTGATTTGCTGGGCGATGCGTTCGGCGCCGTCCACAAATGAAGTGCGGCCGAGCAGATCCAGGTCCAGATCGTGGTCGGCGGATAGCGCAAGGTCGAGTGCCATCAGACAGGGTTCTCCGTGATGCCGCCCGCATAGGCGTGGCGATGGGTGTCGCCGATGTTCTTGCCGTTGTGCGTGATGGCGCCGCCCTCGTACGCCACGCCGCCCCGGATACGCATGGATGCGCCGCCTTCGCCGCCCTCGCCCGCCATGCCTTGCGTGTAGGTCAAGGGGCCGTTCACCGTCACCGGTGTATTGAACGTTGTCTGTTCGGCCTGAACCGTCCAGGTCTTGACCTGAAACGTCAGGTCGCCAGCGGGCGACAGTTTCAACATGCCGGGACCGTACTGGATGCAGACGTTCTGCGTGTCGGCCGCCATCGTGCCGGGCCGCAGCAGCGGCGAGGCGAAGGCGTCCGACAAATCAAATTGCCGCGGATCGTCGGGCGGGCCGTTATCGCCCGCCAGCCAGTTCTCCAGCGCCCGCGCGGAGAACGACAGTTTGATCGCATCGCCCGCCTTCAGCGGCACCGAGATCAACGCACGCGCGCCATTCACATCGCCTACCGGCCAGCACACCGGCACACGCACGATCTGCGGCGGCGGCAAGGTTTCGCCGTTGGCGAGCCGCTTGGCCAACGTCGGCCTGGCCGTCACGAAAACGCCGTCGTAGGCCACCACTTCACCGGGTAGCGTCGTATAGACGTCCGCCAGCTCCGTCGCGATCAAGCGGCGCACCAGGGTCACTGCTTGGCTCATGTCTTTTCCTTTTTCTTCGGTGGCGCATAGCGGTCGACCAGCCCCAATTCGGTCTGCCAATCGCCACCCTCGCTGTCGCCGGTGTGGTGCACAGTTTCGACGCGTTGCCACGCACCAACCGTGCGGCTCTCGACCTTGACCAGGTCGCCGGGGCTGATGGTCGGCAGCAATAGCGACTTCACCTTCCAACCGTCGCGCTGTTGCTGGCCGCTTGCCGGCTTGGCGCTGGCGGCCGTTGCCGGTTCAGCGGCCTTCGCCGGCCCTTTCGCTGGCCCTTTCGCTGGCCCTTTCGATGCCGCCTTCTCGGTGGCCGCCTCACGCGTGCGCTCGGGCTGGCCCAGCAGCCCCGTGTCCACTGCCAGCACGACGGCCTGACGCCGCGTGGTGCCCAGCCGTTGCACCACCTGTAGCTGCTGATTCTGAATCGACCACTCCAGCCCGGTGCCCTGCGTCACCTTGTGCAACGCCGTGCGGGCGGCGCCGTAGAAAGCAAACCCTTGCTCCCAGCGGCGGTCAGGCACGTCGTCCGCCATGACGAGCGGCAAGCCCATTTGGCGGGCAATGTCACGGATGATGGCGCTGGCCTGCGCGCCCGGCCCCAGGCCGATCGACACCGCCGTGTCGCGCACTTCGATAAAGCCGTCCTTGACCGTCAGCTCCGTAATCACATCCGGCTGTTCAAATCGGGTGTAGGCGTACACCACGCTGCCCGAGGCCATCAACAGCGGGCCGCCTTCTTCGGCGTAACCCGCGTACAGCACGCAGCGCAGGTTCGGTTCTTCCAGCGCGCCACGCGTACCCGCCGCCAGGTTGTAGAGCGTGATCTTGGCGTCGTTGGGGGATTCCCCTGCGGTCTTGGCGATGTCGAACGTCAGCCGAATGGGCGGCACGATCTCAAGCGCCTTCTGGCCGCTCTTGCCCACGAGCAAGCGGTAAACCCGATCAAATCTGGCCATCCGCCATCTCCTGCGCATCCACGTAGATCAACGCGACTTCACCTGAGGCCAGCGCCGCGCGGCTGATGGTGTCGCGACGGTCGGGCGCCAGCGCCACCAGTTCGCCAGCCGGCACCGTCAAATGCCGGTAGCCCGACAGCAACGGCGTACCCGGCAGCACGGCGATGCCCGCCACGACGAGCTCGTTGTAGGCGTTCTCGATGGACAGCGTCCACAGTTCCGCCTCGCTGTTCCAGGACAGCCGCAAGAAGTAGGTCAGGCCGTCCAGATCGACTTCGGTAAGACTGTCGTTCACGTCCGGAATCGGAATTTGGATCATGTCGGGATTTGCCTTGTCGTGAAAATGCCGCCCTGCTGCTTCGGGGTGGCCGGCACGCCGCTGGTCTTGCCGGCGTTCTGTTTTGTCGTGCCAGCCTTGCCCGTGGCGCTGCCCGAGGTTTTCTCGGGGGGAATGTCCGCCTGGCGCAAGGTCACTTTGCGGATGCGCCTGAACGTGGCGGATAGCTCGAAGCGGTCACCGCCGCCATTGCTGCGCCCAATGGAGCAGCTTTCCATCACGAAGTTCTCATAGACATCGAGTCCGGTCGTGATGGTGATGGGCAGGCGGTCTGCGTGGATTTTGCGCAAGGCGTCCTTGGCGCCGATCAGTTTTGACCGGCCCACGTCCGTTGACGCCCCGCCCAAGCCCCCCATGCCACCCAACGCGCCCCGCGCATTCAAGCCGCCCAGCAAGGTGATATCGGCGGCGGTGACCCATCCGTCGAGCGTCAGCAGTTCCGATTCCTGGACCACGTGGTCCGAAACCGGCGGCCCGTCTTCCACCGCATACGAGGTGGCGCGGCTGTTGAGTGCCGTCTTCTCGCCCACCAACGCATCCAGTGGCAACGCGCCAATGCTGCTGCCGCCATTCCATCCAAAGATCATGGAAACAAAGTTCATTGCTGCTCCTAGGCGACCATCTCGACGGGGGCCGGCAGGTCGAAGGTTCTGCCCACGTCGGAAAGGTTGCGTTGCAAGCCCAAGCCGACGCCCCGCTCCACAGCGCTCCTGACGGCTTGAGGTTCCCCCCCCGTCACGTTGACGACGATGTCGTTGTGGCTCTGGTACGAGAACGGCGCGCGGCCGAGGTTCGACGCGGGGCCGACCACGATCGCAGGCGGCACGACCGGAACGACAGCGCCACTGGCCACGGCCATCCATTCCGGCGCAAGGTCTGGCTTGGCGCCTGCCGAATCCGTCGCGGAGGCTTGCTTGTCAGATTTCGACCCGCCCGGCACCAGGCTCTTGAACCACTCCTTCGCCTTCTGAACCTTATCCAGCACCCACGTTTGAATCGCGGCGCCAATCTCCTTGACCGTGGCGATCATGCGGCCGCCCATGCCTGAGAAGAACGTCCACAAGCCGCTGAAGGCGCCCTGCCAATGGGCAATTGCGCCGTCCCAATCGCCCGTGAACGCGGCGACGACGCCACTGACGAGTTCGCTCCAGAACGCCCAGATCGCCGAGATGTATTCCATCACCGGCCCCAGGAAGGAGTCGTGCGCGATTCCCATCAGCGCGTCCCAGGACGCCGAGATATAGGCCTGGATCTCATCCCAGTTTTCCCAGATCTGCCACAACGCAAGCGCCAGCACACCAATGGCCGAAATGATCCGGCCAATGGGCGTCATGGCAAACGCGTTCCACAGCATCGGGATGACGGACCGCGCGATGTACAGCAACCCGTTCCACAGCATCGGCAGCGCCGTCGTCGCCACCCACATCAGCCCGTTCCACAGCAGCGGGATGATGGTCGTGGCCAGGTACAGGAATGCGTTCCACAGCATGGGAACGGCGATCTTCGCCATGGAGAGGATCACGCTGCCGATGGGTGACAGCATCTGCCACAGTCCATAGGCCAAAATGGCAATGGTTCCAAACTGAGCGATCCACGGCCCCAGCGTCTGCCCGGCGCCTACCAGCAGATCCTTCACAACGCCGAGCACACCCGACACGGCATCCAGCTCATCCTGCCATTGCTCCACGCCACCGATCCAGCCGCCCAGCACGGAGTCGCCCCCGCTCAGCCAATTGGCGATGTCTTCGCCGATCAGATAGATGGTGGTCAATACGGCGGCCATGCGCAGCATTGGCGCCAGCGTCCGCGTCCACACCGACAGCATCTGCATCGCGCCTGCCGGGCCGCTGCGCAGCGCCATCGCGCCATCCAGCCCCAAGGCCACGCGGGTGGCGGCGACCAGAGATCGCAACAAGCCGCCAGATTGCACGGTGGCTTGGCGGAGCCAGTTGCTCAGCGCCACAAGCCCCAAGCTGGTCCCCGCCAACGCCAGCAGCTTGACGACGGCGTCGATGTTGTCGGCCAGGAATTGAATCGATGCCGTCACCGCCGATAGCGCCGCACGGCCCATCGGCAGCGTCTCGCCAAAGTAGCGCTGCATGGCATCGTTGAACACCGTCATCGCGCCGGTGATGGACGCCGGCGCGCTTTCCGCTTCCGCCCGCATCTTGGGCAACTGCGATTCCAGCGCGGGCAAGGCGCGGGTAGCCGTTACTTGCCCGCCCTGCACCTGCTCGCGCAACTGGCCACGGTTGACGCCCAAGCCCGCGGCCAGCGCATCCTGCATGCGCCGGGGCAAGGCGTTGTATTCCTCCATGCCCAGCTTGCCTTGCTCGATCATCTTCAGCAGCGATGCGACGACTCCGCTACGGTCTTGCGCCGGTGCGCCCGACAAGCTCATGCCCAACGCCACCGCTTCGGTGATGCTGGACGCGTCAATGCTGGAGCGTCCCTGATCTTCCAGGGCCTGCCGAGTGCGTGCATACGTATCGACGTTATCGGCATACGGCGTGCGGCTGGAGCGCGACAAGCGCGCCAGGTCGCGGTCGGCGTCGGACGCCTGCGCGTCCGATCCGGCCGCTTGCCGCAGACGCATCTGCGTCTGCGCCCACGCGTCGATGTCGCTCAAGATGCGCTTCAAGGGCGAACCGCCCAGCGTCAGAGAAACAACGCCTCGCAGGCCGCCAAGCGCCGTGGCGTGTTGCCGCGCGGCCGATACCCCCTGCCGCTGCGACTGAACCATGGCGCCTACCGTCTGCTGCGCATTCATCACCGACGGCAGCGCACCCGCCAAGGCTTGGCTGATGGCCGCGCTGGCCTGAGCGCTTGCTCGCACCATCGAAGAAAACATCGTCTCGAACGCCTGCTGATACGTTCTCAGCCCGGAATCATCCACCTGGTAGCGCAGCAGCGTCACCAGTTCTCGTACAACGGTCATCGTTACCTCGCCTTGTTTTCTGCCGCAGCCTGGGCCGCCGCCTGGGCATCCATCAGCGCATTGAGCTTCAGGATGTCCAGGAGGTCGACATCGCCGCGTTTAACGGCGTCCAGGCTGACATGGCGGGCCAGGATGGGCCGCCAGATGATCAACTCTCTTTCGAAGCCTGCGTCGAACCGCCCGACAGGCTCGCCAGCTTGGCGCGGGCCGGACCAAAGCGGCCGGCCCAACGCGCCAAAGGGCCGGCGAAGTTGTGCTCAAGGATGTGGAACAAGAGCTCCAGGATTTCGGCATAGTCGCCAAACGCCAGGCCGCGATGCGCCGGCGTCAGCTTCTGGGGCTCGCGGCCCGCCAGCTCGAAGGTGACCAGTTCCGCGTCGATCAGCCGTTCGGCCCAGCTGGCCAGGCTGTCGCCGCCCAGCTTGACCGACAGTTCGCGAAAGGCGTTCAGCATCGCCTTTTCGTCGCGTTCCTGCGCCGCGCCGTCACCGCCGAACACGGCGGTCAACATCGAGCCCGCGGCCGGCAGCACTTCCTTTTGCAGGTCGCCCAACAGCTTCAGCTGGCGAAACGGATCAAACCGCGAGACCCGGAAGACCGTCGAACCGATGGTCACTTCCTTGATGGCGCTCATCAAGTGTTGCCTCCGATGACGTTGATGGCCGGACCGGTCTCGATCGACCATTCGCGGCTGCCGACCTTGGCACCGTAGCCCGCGTCGGGCATCTTGACGATCCACGCCGAGTCCGAGGCGTGCAGCGACGTGCCACGCAAGTCGGTCACCGAGATCGGCACGGCGCCGTTGCCATCCGTAGCGCGGTCGGCCTGATGCAGCGCGGTCAACGCGGCGTTGCTGGCGCTGGTCTGCATGAGCGTCAGCGTGATGCGCAGGCGCGAATCGCGCGACATGGAACGCGCAACTTCGCCATCGACGCCGACGACAGAGGCGATGCCTTCGCCGATCTCGGTCACGGTGACAAAGGTGTCTTCGGCCAGGCCAGAGATGGGCAGCGCGCCCATCACGATCTTCACCTGATTGGGTGCGTAAGTTTTGACGGACATGAGTAGGCCCCGATTACAGTTGTTGGTAGGTGAGGTTGCCCTTGATTTCGGCAACATGGATGGCGCCGGCAAGGCGGGCGCTGAACGTCAGGTCACGCAGAATGCGGTTGGCCTTGTCGTTGGTGGAAACGCTGGCTGCACGCGGCACGTTGATGACAAAGCCGGGAATCTTGCGGCCGGCGTCGTCGATCTCGTCGGGTGCAACCAGGCCACGGCTCTGGCCCAGCAGCAGCGCCTGACGAATGCCGTTGACCAGAATCTGGATACCGGCGTCGGTGTACGGCACCTTGCCGTTCGCGTTGATCAGCTGCGACGCGACGTTGATCTTCACCTGCTCGGCCAGCCAGTCGCGGCCGCGGATCACGTCGATCCATTCGCCGGCGGCGACCTTGCCGTTCTGCGTCACGGCGAAGTTGCGCATCTGCTCGAACGTGTTGGCGTTCTTGGCATGCGCGGCCAGCGCCTGGCCTTCAGTCAGGCTGTCATAGGTGACGCCCGACAGACGCGTGTTCGCCCACGTTTCACCGCCCGGATAGAAGGTGAAGCGGTTGGCGGCGACGGCGGCATCCAGCGCTTCGCTGGCGGCTTGGCCGTGATACCAGACGTGCGTGCGGAAGAACTGCTTTTGCTGGCACTGGGAGGCAATGTCGCTGGACACGGCGGCATCGATGATGCCGGCCTGTGCGCTGGACACGCCGAACAGACGCTCGTTCGATTCCACCCATTCAGCGGCATCCAACACGTCAGCTTCGACACGGCTGGCCAACGACACGCCGTACCAGTCACCGTTCTCGCGCAGGCAGGCGTTCAAGGCGGCCGACGGGGCTTCGGTGCTGACCGGTGCGGCCAATTGCACATTGCCCTTCACGGCGATGGCGACGGCCTGGCCGGTCTGGCTGGCGGTCACGGCAACGTCGGCGCCCGTCGCGGTAGCGGTTACCGGCGCGTCGGTTTCGGCGATGGCGGCAGCCAGCGCGGTGGCGATCGTCTGCGGGGTGCTCTCTGCCAGACCCGACACGTTCACGTCCACCTTTTGCACGGCGCCAGCGGCATCACGCCACGACAGGGAGACGGCGTAGTCGGCCACAGCGGCACGCGTCACGGAAATGCGCGATGCATCCACTTGACGGCGGCCCACGAAAACGCGAGCGACAGTCGGGATCTGTTTGAAGGCATCGCGCACGGCGATGTACAGAGGATCATTCGGCGACATGCCCAGATCCAGCAGTTCACCCGGCTCGGTCACCACCAAGACGCGGTTGACGGCCAGCGCATGCGCGCCAAGGATCAGGATGTCAGAGAAGTTCTGCTCCTTGATCGCCGTGGTGTTCAGCGAGATCGCCACATTGACGATCCGGTCGATTTTTGCCATTTGCGGCTCCAAAAAAAAAGCCGCCCAAGGGCGGCGGGACTGCGTTAAGAAGACCTGGGGCGCTACGTCGCCTTCTCGGTCTCCGCGGAAAAAGAGGTTTCCAGGGCAGGCATGAGCCCGCCCGTCGTGGTGATCGTGCCGGTCACGGTTTCGATGACACCGACAACATCGGTATAGGTCTGCGCGTAGCGGATGCCCAGCTCAAGCACACCCAGCCGCTCGCTGGAGGCGCCCGCGCTTTCACGCGGCACGCGCTCGATGCGGCCGACTTCAAACAGCGCCAGGCCCAGCGCTTCCGCCTGCTCCTCATAAACGGGATGGCGCAAGGTCAGGCCCATCTTGTCGAGCGCAGCGTAGGCGGCGGCGCCCACGCTGCGCAGTTCGACGGTCGCATCGCGGTGGTCATGCACAGGTTGATTGCCATCGTCGTCAACCGGCCCGGCTTCAGCGGGGCCTGTCTGTACCCAACGCACCGCCATCGCGATGTAGGGCGGTTGCGGACTGGATTGCGCGTCGTCGGACGAGACGACGGGCACACCGCCCGCAGCGGCCGTCACCAACGTAAGAATTGCGTTATCGGGCGTCATGGAAGTCCGGTTTCAGGTCTGAAAAAAACAAAGCCCGCGAACCGTTTAGGCGGGCGGGCTGCATTTCGTGTGGGCGCAATGGCCCGGAGCTATTGTCTCAAATCCGGTCCCAAATGGGCATGGTTTTTATGAAGTGCGTGTCCCAATTCCGACCACGCGTAGGTTGCAGACTTGGTGTTGCCGCCACAGCGCTGCACATGCCCCGCATCCAGCAAGTGGTCCAGCACGCGGCGCGCGCCACGGCGCATGGCTTCTTGCGATGCGGGCGCCAACGGAATGCCGCGGCTGACGTGCCGCAGGATCTCGGCCATTCTGAACTCGCGCCCCGGATATGCCGCCAGCAAATCAATAACTTCGTGCGCGTACTTCATTTGAATGCCCTCCAGACCTGTTGCTTGAAACTGCCCAACGCCACCTTGTAGTAAGGCAACGTGATACCGATGACGCGGCAGGCCTTGTCCTGACGCAGATGCGCGGGCAGATCGCCGTAGTCGGCGCGGCGGGTGTATTCGGCTTGCACCACACGCCGCTCAACCAGCGGCAGCGCTTCATACAACGCGTCAACCCGGCGCGCCCGTTCATGGTTCACCGGAATTCGCACGGGTTCATCGTCATCGTCGTGGCCGGGCTGCGGCGGGAACTCGCACAAGTCCGGCGCCTCTTGCTCCATGCGGCGAGGCCCCGGCCAATCCCCTTCCCACTGCGACCGCGCCCAATTACGAATTTCGTCTTCCACCCAACGTGGCATCCCTGCTTCCATTTCCGACCTCGTCCCTATTGTGTTTTGGCCATCACGCGCGCAGCGTTCAATGACAGCGCTGTGGTTCATGTGCGCTCCGGATTGGCGCTGTGCTTGGCATGCGTCAACATCTCGGCGATGGCCTTGGTTGGATGCCCGCCCAGCGCGATGCGCGCTTCCCATTTCTCGATCCATTCGCGATGCGAGCGGCTGCGCGGCTCCAGCAGCTTTCCCGCCCCCATCTTCTTCAGCGCCGCTTCGGCTTGCGCGCGCGTGGCCATCGTCTGACCTGGCGCCGGCAGCGCCACGCGCGGCGCGGGGATCTCGGGCCACATGCCTTTGCTTAATTCCTCGGCCAGCGTCCTTTCCCAACGCGCTTTGATCGCGCCGTAATTGCTGTTCAGCAAATCCACGGTGGAGACGCCCACCGCCGCCCAGTACACGGCCGGATGCGACCAGTTGCCGATCTCGCCACGGCGCCGCGCCGACACGCCGCGCACGGCTTCGTGATAGGCGACCTCGGGCGTCAGCCACGGGCAGCACAGCTTCAAGAATTCCGGCAGCGTCGGCGGCCACTCGCGAGTCAGGCACGCGGTCAGCCCGCGCCTGACATGAGATTCGCTCAAGCCCGCCAGCTTCTGATTCCACGAGTCCTTCAACTCACGCGGCGTCAGTCCTTCCCACTGCTGCGCGAACTTCGCGCCGTACAGCAGATGCATTTCATTGACGACGAGCGCGCCTAGCCCGTTTGACAGTTCGCTTGACAGCCCGTTTGACAACCCTTTTGACGCTTCAGCGACTTGCATCAATCACCCCCATGTCGATCTCGCTGCGCGCTCGGCCTTCGGCGAGCACGCTGCGCAATTCCGACGACCAATCCGCCCGTTGCCGCGTCCGTGTGGATGGTGTTTCCCGCTGCACGCTGCGAGGCGGGAACAAGCCCTGATATCCGCTGGCGATGCTATGGGCGATGACGGCGCGGGGTGCGATGCCCTCGGCCTGGTAGCCCGCAAGCTGTTGCAGCTGCCGGCGAGCGCCCTCTTCCGTGATCGGCTTCTTGCGCGCTTTGCGGTCAGCGACCCAGCTGACCCAGTCTTCACGATCCAGCCAGGCGGGCAAGGCAATCGCCGACGCATCGAATCCGGAAGCCCGCTTGCAACGCGTCGTTGAGGGTTCGTCCTGGTTCCTGGTTCCTGGTTCTGGTTCCTGGTTAGTTGGCGCGGTGTTCAACGGCTGTTGAACACTTGAGTCCGGGATACCTTCGCCCGGGCCCTGTTCCTTATCGCAGCGTTGCGCCTGTCGCGCCCGCTTCGCGGCGCTGGCCTTGCCGGCCGCAGACTTTGCTTCTTTGTTGCCGTGATAGCGGGCGATCTCGGCATCGCAGCGCGCGTGGCGCCAGCCGTGCTCCGTGTCCGTGAAGAATTCGTTCAGCACCTGGAAGACGGCGGCCTGCTCCTCATCGGACCGCGCAATCAGCAGCCGGCACAACTTGTCGACGTCGCGAGACAAGGGGGCTTCGGTGTCGTAATAGAGTTCGATCAAATCGCGGTAAACGCTGCGTTCGATGCGCGTGAGATGCCGGGTTGCGCTGTTGAAATCGCCGATGTGATGGGGGTAGTAGTTCATTGCTCCTTTGTCCCTTCGGCCAGCTCCGGCCAGATTCGAATGCAATCGGCGGGACGCAGGTCGCGCCGGGTCACCACGCCGTTCGTGGCTTGCTCGATCAAGGCGCAGTGCTTGACCGGAACGGGCCTGCGGCCCGTGCGCCACTGGTAGACCAGCGCGGGGGATACGCCCACGCGTCGGGCGAGCGCCGCAGCGCTCAGCGCTTCATCCCCGTCGAAATAATCATGTAGATTCATCACTAAAACTATAGCGATGCTACAGCTTATAAGCAAGCCATGCTATAGTTTTATTTGAATAGCATTGCTATATGAAAATGTGGACAATTGAAGAGGAAGCCGCTGCCCTGCGCGCACGCTTTGAAGGCGTGAACCGCGCGGCATTCGCTCGCGACCACAATGTGAAGGGCGGCCAGGCGATGATTTATCAGCACATCACAGGCCGCCGTCCCATCGGGATCGAAGCCGCGATGGCTTATGCCGAAGGTTTCGGCTGCACGCTGGCGGCAATCAGCCCACGCCTGGCCGCCGAGGCCAAAAAGGCGGCATCGCTGTCATCCGCAGCGCCCCTGGCGGCGCCTTCCGCCGACACCGCGTGGCCGTTTCCTTCGATTCCCGCATCGCTCATCAAAGGCTTGGCCGACGACCAGCTCAAACGCCTGGAAGGCGCGCTGCTATTGGCGCTGGGCCAGATGGGCGTCAAGGCCAAGGGATCAGCCGCGCTGTCCAAGTCCCCATCCTCCAAACGCGGCGCCGTCATGAACATTGACGCCGTCGCCGATGAATTCCCGATGGCGCTCGTTGGTGCAGCGCCGTGGGAACCCGACGGCCTCACGACCCATCACGCCGACCGGATGCAAGCCTTGCGCATCAGCACGGCCGCCAACGTCGGCCATGTCGCCAACGCCGGCTACTCCGCCAACGACCAGGAATTCATGCCCATCCCCGAGCTGGATGTGCGCCTGGCCGCTGGCCGCCTCGGGATCGAGAACTATCACGAGACCGAGATCGGCGAGATCCTTCTGCGCCGCTCGTTCCTGGAATCGTTCAAGCTGCCCATCAGCCGCATGAAGATCGTCTACGCGCAAGGTGACAGCATGGAGCCCGTCATCCGCAACGGCGGCCCCATGCTGTTCTTTGAAGAGCCCGTGACGGACCCGCGCGAGATCGACCCACGCACGGTCTACGCCATCAACCACGGCGGCAAGATGATCGTGAAGTGCATCGCGCGCGAACGCGAAGGCTCGTGGTTGGCCAAGTCACTGAATCCCGCCTACGCCCCCTTCCCGCTTGAGAAGGAAGATGGATGCGAAGTGCGCATCGTCGGCCGCATTCTGTGGTCGCCGTATGATCTGAGAAATGGGGTGGATGAGCGGTTGTTGTAGATTCGAGTGGTTTAACTCGCGCTCCCACAAGGTTCATCCGAATAAGTGGGAATTGCCGCAGCCGGTGACTCAGCGTACGACGGGTTGAGATGGGGCGTCGGCATGGTGGCGCGCTATTTGATCTGCCCGAACGCCCACTTGATATATGCGGCGGCGACGCTGGCCCCATAGACATCCAAAACTCGGTCCACGTTGGCCTTCTCCGGCCAAGAAACGTACCGCGTAGCAACCTTGCTACCGTCCTTGATCTGAGCCAGTATTTTCGCGCTTACCTGAGGAGGGAATACGGCATCGTTCGACGAAAACACCTGCCCATTTTCAACGCGGATCGACACGCTACTTCCGGGGTAGCGTTGCTCCATGATGGCGACGACAAATCCGAGCTCTTTAGTGTAGAAAATCGTCAGACTTTCCTTTGTCGCTTTGCAAGTCACGCGATCAGTCATCACATCTTTCTTGCAGGACAAGTGCCAGTTCTTTGCATATTCAGATGACGATTGAATGTCATTGGCCTGAGTACCCGCGCTAGTACCGCTAGCATCCGAGAGGTGGAACTCGTATTTGATGCCGTTCATTGTCCCTTCTTCGACGGTGGTCAGCTGCTTATTGAATACGCGGGATTCTTTTCTTGAAGTTGGGCTGAACGTCGAGTCCACCGAAATGACGTCCGAATGCGCATGCGCCAATGTCGAAATGCAAACTGCCGCCAACGTTGCCAAAGACTGGATAGCGAACCTATTCACGATATCTCCTCAGAAATGACGTGGGATGGTAGCGCAAAGCGGTCTAAAGTTCATTCCGATCACGAGAGTTCGAAGTGCAGTTTGCGGCATCTCCAGCGCTAAAATCGGCGACCCAGATTGGGTAGTCTCGACGAAATCTCAGACGGGTCGGCATAACTGCGGACCCTGACCGACCCATCCGGGAAACGAGCGACGACATCAAACTTATATCGGCCTATACCCGTAGAGGGTATAAGCGAAGACGCAATGTGAAGGTCAAGCCAACGTTCTAAAAAATTAGAACTGTGCGATTTATTAGAATTATTCAGATCGCACAAAAGAAAAAAGCCGCTCTAGGCGGCTTTCTTCTAACAAATTCTTTGGGGTGGCTGATGGGGCTCGAACCCACGACAACTGGAATCACAATCCCATGCCAGTGGGAAGCTTTCCTTTTATTATTCAATACCTTACGGCAAATCAGTTTTCAACAAGAACTCCCCGTAGCTCACCAGTTAATCAGCCTCTCCTGAGGCCCGTTGAAAAAAATCGACGACATCCAGGCCCTCTGACAACAGTCAACCGACCGGCTTGATTGTCGTTTCAAGCCCAGGCCCAGCATCTAGCCCGCAGCGTCTCCACATCAGTTATCTGGGCACAAGGTTGCCCGTAAGCTGCTGTAACTAAACTGGCTCTGCCCCTGCGCTAGAGCGGTTCTTCTCTCTGCTCCGTCGGCCCCCGGGCCTCCAGCGAGCCCTTAATACCTGTCGAATTCCAACCGACAGGACCATCCCAGGAAAGCTCCCATATGAGGTCGATACCCCATGCGGACGCAATCGCGTTCCGCGGTCAACACGCGTCCTTTGAATTTCCGTCCACTGCGCGCGACGCCCGCCACGCTGCTCGTACTTGGTTCGAAGCAGCCCCCGAGATGAGTCCGGCCCAGTACCGCGACCAGCAATTTATGGAGCATTGCAAGGGCAAAGCCGACTCGCCCCTCGAACGCAGAATCCGGCGGGACGCGTTCAAGCAGGCATTCGCTGAGGCCGTGGGCCACATCGTGGTAGAGGAGGCGCGGCTTCATGCGCTCCCTGCTTGAACGCCCGATTACGTTCCGCCTGTCTGATGCTGCCCGCCGGCGGTACGAGCAAGCAGCTTCGGATCGTGGAATGACGCTTTCCGCGTACCTGCGGGATCGGCTCGAAGTCGACGACCAGGTCGCCGAACACGTATCGCAGCTGCGCCTCACCCTGCTGGACAACGCCCCGAGCGGGCAATCCGACGCTTCGCTGCTGCCCATTCTCCTCGAACTGTTGCTGCTCACGAGGCGACAAAGCCAACCCGGCGAGTTGCGCGCCGTCCATCATGAACTTGAACGGCAGGGCGTGATGCCCCGGACTTTCAAGTAACTCTTAGGATCCCCCATGCAAGCACCCCTTCTGGCGGCCGTCGTCTCGGCGGCCTGCCTTCTTTCGGCCTGCGGATTCGTACCGCCCGCCCCTCCGCCCCCCCCGGACTCCGGACGCATCCTGATCAACCATGCGGATCCGCGCACCGTTCTACCGGGTAAATCGCCGACAGCTCTGGCTTCGGCAGACATTCTCCCGATCCCGGCGCGGGAAGCGCCGCCCAAGCTTGGAGATCCAGCGTCCCCCGCCAGCGCCACGTCGCCGATGGCTAGCAATGCAACGGCTGCTGCCCCTGGCGCCAGCTCCACCGCGACGCCGGCACCGGCTGCCGAGACGACGGCACAGGCCACTGAGGCGGGCACAAGCCCGCAGCAGGTCGCGGCGGCGCCCGGCCCTGTCATCACCGTGGAGCTCGCTTCGACGGAGCCGGTCGCCGAACCGGAAATCGTGGAACCTCCCAAGCAAATTTGGCGCATCAGCCCGCAAGACGGGACGGTCCGCCAAGCGCTTGTGCGCTGGGCGTCCGACGCCAACTGGACGTTTGGGCCTGACCAGTGGGAACTGAATTTCGACATACCGATACAGGCCCCCGCCGAGTTCGAGGTGGCCTCCTTCCGGGAGGCCACACAGGCGCTGTCCCAGGCGGTCGCGATGGGCGAGTCGCCTATCCGCCCCTGCTTCTACGGCAACCGCGTCCTGCGCATGTTGCCCTTCACCCGCAGCTGCAACCGATCCCCAGCCACGCAATCCTAGCCGTGGCGCTGACCAGGAATACCCATGACTGCATACCGCACTGTAGCGGCCGCACTGACGCTTGCAGCGCTGTCTGGCTGCTCCGCGCTCCAATCGACAGACCGAGTCAGCGCCCGTGCTGACCACGAAGGCTCAAAGGGCGCTTTCGCGATGGACGCCTTCAAAGGCATGGCAGGCGACACCGACCGGGCCAAAGGCCAGGTCGTCGAACTGCCATGGATCGCAGGCCGGCCCCAACCGCTTGCCCGCGATGTCACCCTGCCGCCGGCGCTGCGCGCCAACGTCAACACGACGCTGCTGTTCGAAAACAGCGCGGCCGACCTCAAAACCCTTGCCGACCGCATCCAACTCGCAACGGGAATCCTGACCCACGTGTCTGCCGACGCGTTGCTGCCGGCCGAGTATTTCCTTCCGCGCCTGGCGGTCGAACAAGGCGGTGCTACAGCAAGTGCGAACTTTGCTGCCGCGACGGCGGACACGCTGGTTCCAGCCCTTGTACCCGGGATTGCCGTCGACCGGATCGCAGGCCCCGTCCTGCCCCAAGGCGTTGCCCGCACGAAGATGGCCCCCCTGCCCCTGGGCCAAGCGCCCCTCGCCACCGTACTGGACTCGATTGCTCTGCGGTTGGGCGTCTACTGGCGCTACGACGAGAAAATCGGCGCGCTTCGCTTCTATCGCACGGAGACGAAAAGCTACGTCGTGCGCACGCCGACCCAGGCGGCTGAAGAGAACCTTCAGCGCGATATTAAGTCGGCAAATTCGACGCTCGCGGACAAGTCGACCAGCAGTTCAAAAGAAGAAGCCCGCGAACTGGCGGCGGTCGTCACCAAGGTCAGCCAGTTCCTCAGTCGCGCCGGCGTGATCAAGTCTGCGGACGGCGCGGCCAACACCATCGTCGTCACTGACACAAAGGATGCGCAGGACCGGATAGGCGAATTTCTGGACGCTGAGAACCGCCAGATGACACGCCGCGTGCGGCTCGTTTTCGAAGAAATCACGGTCCAACGCGACCGACTCAATCAAGGAAGCATCGACTGGAAGATTCTGTTCAACAGCCTTGGGCGCGAAAACACAGCATCGGCAATTGGCGTCGGCCCCGTGCTCGACGCGGCCAAAGCTGCCGGCAGCGTGGGCGCATCAGTGGGCAGTGGCCCCTTCGCCGGCACCAACATCGCACTGAGCGCGCTATCGCAGCTCGGTTTGATCGTCAATCACAAGAGCATTCCGCTTCTCTCGCAAAACCGCCGACCCGCGAAGTACGACACCCGAAACACCTTTCAGTACATCAAGGATCTGCAACAAACGCAGAGCACGTCCGACAGCTCGGCTCCCACGGTCACGGTTACGCAAGACGAAAAGACGGTCGGCACCTTCCTCACCGTCGTGCCCGATGCGCAGGAAGACGGCCAGGTGCTCTTGACGATTGCCTACGACGACACCCGACTCATCGAAATGAAGAAGGAGCCGGTTGGGTCGCGTGATGATCAATCGTTCGTGCAGCAGACCAACATCGGTGGCCAAGGGCGCGTACAGCAGGTAATGGTTCGCCCCGGAGAGCAAGTGGTCATTGGCGGATATCAACAGTCTGCCGACAGTTCGACCCGCCGCCGTCTCGACGACAAGGCACCGATGCTCATGGGCGGGTCTGACGCATCGCAAGAGCAGCAACTGCTGACGGTGGTGTTGGTAACCGCAATTCCAGAAGAAGGATTCTGACCGTGGCAACGCGACAGAAAGTCGCTCGGCGCACGAGCTACAAGCTCGTCGCGATACCGGGCTCGCCGAATCAACTCGTCCTCGGGCTCAAGTGGCGCACCGTCCTCGGGGAAGACCTGGAAAAGCTTGCCCTCAAGACCGCCCGCAAAGCACGGGCAACGCACTTTGTGCAAAGTGATGCGCGCAGTTCGTCGGTCGGCTTGTTGGCCGCCAAAGGAAGCGAAACGCGTGCAAAGAGCAGAGCAACGCTTTTCTCTGGCGCCGCTGCTTTTGCGCAGATGCATCGACATGGCACGCATATCGTTGCATGCACGCTCCCCGACCAATCCGTATGGTTGGCGGTGGTCGTCGACGGGGTGGTGCAGACGGGCGGCGACACGATATTCCCCGACCAGGAAAAAGCAAAGAACGCAGTCGAAGAACTGACTGCGCGCTACCGGGAACACCAGGTCCACAGCAACTACATCACGCAAGCGCGTTTGTTCTCGTTGCAACAGCTCACTGCACACGTGAATGGACAGTCTGCTTTGCGCAGGGCGTCCTTTAGGCTGTCCATGGTGTCGCCCATATGGTGGGTGCTCATAGCTGCGGTCGTCGCCTATGAGGCATGGGACTACGGATCCGCTTGGTGGGACGAACGGCAGGCGAAACTTCAAGAAGAGGCCCAGGCGGCGCAGCCCCATTTCGACGCCAAAGCGCTATGGGAAAGCGCTATCAGCGCTTGGGCTAAGTCGGTAAAGACCCAGGGCGGCGCGGGCATGACCGAACTTCTCAATGTCATCCTGACGGTACCAGTAGAGCCCGGGCGCTGGCGGTTGACGGAAGTCGACTGCCGACCAAGCGCGGGGTCGTGCACCGCCACATACCGCCGTACACGTATGGCCGACAACCATACGCTGCGGGCAGCACTGGCCGAATCGTTTCGCATCGTCCATCCGGATTTGGATACTGCTACCGCAACATGGCCACTTCCGAAGGCGCGCTCGGCGCCAACTGTGGCCTTGCGGGACCTCCCGACGGCAGCTGCGATCCAGACAACGTGGGAACCAAGCTGGCAAGCGCTTCGGCCCGCATTGCAAGACTTCACGCTGGCAAAGCCGGCGAGCGTGCAGATTCTCGTGCCCAACATCAAGTTGCCCAACGGCCTGGAAGAACCTGTGCCGATGCCATCGGGCACGAAGCTACCCGCCAGCCGCGCACTGGTGATCAATGCGCCCCTGCGCTCGCTCTATGGCCTGGCCTTGCCGACGACAACCCAGATAACGCAGTTGCATGTGCGTTACCAGCCGGACTCAGCCCCCGGACTCGCCGCGAGCGCGTTCTCGGCCACCTTGAAAGGAGATATCTATGTACTCGCGCCGTGAAACTTCGCTGCGCAATCGGCTTGCCCTTTGTCTGGCGGGCCTCGCCCTGGCGATTGCCCTACCTGCCGGCGTATCGGCGCAATCCGACAATCTCTCCGTGGCGCCTGAAGCTCCGGCTGCGCCGCCAAGCCACCTGGTGCGCGAGCTGCTGGAGCATGACGCAAAACAGGCGCTCGCCATTGAACGCGAGAAGTCGAAGACTGCTTTTGCTGGCTCGCCGCTTGCAGTGCCGTCCGTGACAGGAATCACGCCGGCGGATGCGGAACAGGCAGCCGCGCCCTCAGCATCACCGCCGAAACAACGCCTGGCGCGGCTAATTGCCATCGTGGGCGTGGGACGCCACCTCGCAGCGCATGTGCAACTGGAAAACAGACAGGCCGTGTATCTGACCGGGAAAGCCGCACCTGTCACAGGCGCTGGCCAGGGCTTGCGTCTGCTGGAGATTTCCCCTCCCTGCGCCACGTTCCTGTCTCAAGAGGAAGAGACGTTCACCTATTGCCTAGACGAGAGGGCACCATGAAGTTCAGCATTTTCCAATGGGCTCGGCGAATGACGCGCATGTTGCGCGTCGGCTTTCGCGAAGAAGAGCCGGCGCCAGTCCTGAGCATGTCGCTGACGCCTATCCAAACTGAAGATTCTCCGGAAGGCCATCTTGACTCTTTCGAAGACGTCGAGAACATGCGCCCCGCGTTCGAGCTGCTCCGCGTCGATTGGTGCGGATCCGAAGCTGCCGCTAAAGCGTGCGTGGCAGAACTCGAAGGTGAGCGGTACGTAGTCTTCGTCAAGCAAGGGGAACAGGACTCCGACCTATACCGTGCCGTTCTCCAACGCGCTCGGGAGGCCACAGGGCGTGGCAACGTGGACGTGTACACAGTTAACCCCGTCGTGTTGCTTGCATTAGTACGGGAGCGCATGCAGGCCAAGGACGTTAAGCAGCGCACTTCCAAGACGCGAGCGCTCGGCGCACGCTCTGCGGTGCGCGTCGGGTTCCATGACTTGGCCGCTTGGGCCGTCCGTAACGGTGCGAGCGACATGCACTTGAACATCGACACCACGGCGGCAATCTCTCACGTAAGCGTGACGATCGACGGGCAATACACAACGCCCAAACAGTTGGCGATGCCGACCGAACGCCTCATCGAAATGGGCAACGTCGCCTGGTTGGACGTCCACGGCGGCAGCGGGCTATTCCTCGATATGACCAATGAACAGCAGGGTCGGCTTTACGAAGTTGTGGACGACCGCTCTTACATGCTGCGCTGGGGATCATTTGTGGCGGACAAGGGACCGTCCATCACCCTGCGGATTCTGGACATGGACGCCAAAGTTGAGCCGGTGGACATGGAAACCCTGGGCTTCCTGCCTTCGCACGTCGCAAAATTTCAACGGTGCCTGCAAAGCATGGGCGGCGCCATCGTGACGGGCGGCATTCCGGGATCGGGAAAAACCGTCACCAACGCCCAATTGATCGTGCGGCTGCCCGCAACACGCAAGGTCATGACGATCGAAGATCCCGTCGAACTGACCATTCCGCGCGCGTTGGCCGCCAGTGTCTCTCGATCGCTTGATGGCTCGGACCGCGACACGATGCGGTCCAAGCTTATGGCACTCAAGCGCGCTGCTGCGAGCGACGTGTTTCTTGGCGAAATCCGCGATTCGCTTACCGGATCGGCGTTTCAGGACATCGTCTTGTCGGGAAGCAGTCTCTATACAACGACGCACGTTGGCCACGCGCTCTCAATTCCGCAGCGATTTGCCTCCAGCGAAATCGGCGTTCCGCGAACGACTTTGGGCACGCCCGGCGTTCTGAAGCTGCTCTCGCACCAAGCACTGATGCCGGTCACCTGCGACTGCGCACTGCCGGCAGATTCACTGCTGGAAGGCGCCGCCGATAGACTGGGAGTGCGCCGATCACGCGATGACTGGGCCCGCTACCTAGACGTTATCGAAACCCTGTACGACTTCGGCAGCGGTCGCATCAAAGTTCGCAATCCGGACGGTTGTGAGAAATGTCGAATCAAAGGGATTCCGGAGCTGTTCGGGTACGCCTGTCGGACAGTTGTCGCTGAAATGTTCGAACCGTCTTCAGATCCAGAAGCGCTTCGTGCCATCAGCAGCGGCGATGAGCTACGTCTACGGGAGATTTACGCCGGTCACAGGACGGCCGCATATGACCACCCCGACATGGAAGGCAAGACCACCATGGACTGCGCTGTCTACAAAATGAGTCAAGGCCTGATCGATCCACGGGACATCGAGCCGCATTTCCAGGCTTTTGCGACGCTATTACGTGAAAGGAAACCGGAATGAAACTGCCGTTCGTACTCACAAGAGTTGGGCAAGCCGCGCGAAAGTTCGCTCGAAAGCGAGCCGACTGGTATGAGTACCTGGCGGACATAGCCGAGGACACCCAGGGAAAGCGCACGATCTTGAACATTCTTGACGGAGACGCCCAGCGCTATGGGCGGAGCGCACGGGGGGTCCTTTCGGCATACTGGGCACACAAGATTGTCGAAACGGGCAACATCGGGAAAACGCTCCACGGCACGCTCCCCCCAAAGGAAGTCGCCGAATTTGTCTCGTTACAGGGCCAAGACCAAGCGGTCCTATCAAGCGGCCTGCGCGATATGGCCAGCCTCGTACGGTTGAACTCCAAGCTCCGCTGGATCCTGATCACGACGCTGCTGACCTCCCTGATCGCAGTGATCGTGTTATGGCTCGTGGTTATGGTCGCGCTTCCCTACGTCACTGCCCCGATGATCGTCGACACGTTACCTGCTGTCCCCCGCGCTTACCTGAGCGCGTCCACCCATGCATTCTTTGATCTTGCCGAATGGATACGGCAAAAGGGCATTCGTCTTTGGTTTGGGGCACTTGTAGTTGGAATCGCATTCAAGCTCTCGTTCCCCTACCTGGACGGTCCGATACGAAGGTTCCTAGATAGATGGGGGCCCTATCGCCTTTATCGGGACGTTCAGGGCATTGGTGTCATCAGCACTGCTGCAACCGCGGTTAAACCAAGGACCGGACAAACCATGCAGCTACGTGAGGCCATTGAACTCCAGTTCGACGGGGCTTCTCGTTGGCTAACGGGCCGCTTGCAGGCCATTCAGCACCGACTCGAAGACTCGAAATCAGGCGCGCAGGTCTTTGACGTTGGACTGATGGATCGGGAGACCTATTGGTACCTCGAGGATCTTGCAGGCACCCAGGGCTTGGACGCCGCATTGCAGAAGACTCGTGTCCGAATGGAGTCCGTTGTCCTAAAGCATGTCGAAACGCGGGCGAAAGTGCTCCGCTGGGTCATTCTGATCCTCGCCGTCTTGGCAATGGCGGGCATCTTGGGGTGGCATCAAAGCGTGCTCTGGGATATGCAAAACGCCGCATTGCTCGACTCGATGAGCTAGCGTGCCCGACCCTCAATTCTGATCGCGGCCATCTTGCCGATGGTCACCACAAATCCTGAGTATCTGGAAATCAACATGAAGCACACCACCATGCAACTGCAAGTCATCAATACACGCGTTGCCCGCCAGCGCCTCCGCCAAGGAGGATTCACCCTTGTTGAACTCGCTGCGGTGCTCGTACTTATCGGCGTCCTCATCATGATAAGCATGCCCTCCATCAAAGGATTTTTCGTCCAAACCCGGGTCGGGCCGGCGGCTGCCGAACTCCAGCGCTTCATGACGGCGACGCGCTTGCTGGGCGAAGGCGACTCCGTCACGCCTTACGCAGCCATCAACAATGCGTCCAATCTGGCGCCCGCAATGGCCGAGTCTTCCGTCTTCAAGGTGAACGGCGCCACGGTGGCGCACCGCCTGGGCGGCTCTGGCGTGGGCTCGAACGGAACCATCACAATCGGGCCGGTGGCTCTCGGGGGTGGTGCTATGGGCAGCGGTCTCGGGTTGACGCTAACCAATGTGAACCACAGGGCCTGCCCCGGTTTGGCCACCACGTTGAACTCCGTCTCCGAGATGATCAGTGTGAATGGAACAGCAGCAAAAACGCTAGGCACAAACAACGAACCAGGCTCCTTCAATGCGGTAACTGCTCAAGACCTATGCGTGAAGGGCGACAACAATACGTTCGTCTTCGCCACGCGATAAATCCGTAAACCCGCGAGCCGGGCGTGGCATTGCCTCGCTTGGCATTGCATTGATGACGAAGCTGCCATGTGTCCTTCTGACGTTTCCGTGTCTCGATCAATACCCCGCCAGGCTGGCTTCACGCTTATCGAACTGATGGTAGTGATCGCGCTCGTCACGCTCGCCATCGTCCTTGGCGGACCGGCGCTTAAGCGACAAGTTGACGCGACCGCTGCGGAATCCACCGGCCGCTACCTTGCGCAACTTCGCGGTGCAGTAGTAGACCTTCAGGTCAAGCACGAAGCCTGGCTGCGCGGTGAGAATATCGCCAGCCCCCCAGCTGGCACCTACCCCCCACCACCAGCACTTAGCTGGGTCGCCGCCCCAGGAGCCCAGGTCGCACGAGGTGGTGTCGCGGATCTCGCAGCGCTAGGCCTGCTGCCGCCTAGCACGCCACGCTTCCCATCCCTCGGAGAAACCGCCCGCTTCATCCTTGTCCGCGAAGGAACATGCCCCGGCGAAAACTGCCGCACGGGCGCTTACGTATATACCTGCCAACCGATCAGCGATGTGCGGAGTCGTCGACTCAATGACACCTGCACCGCACCGGCCGGCAAGGCTGCTCGGTTCAATCAAGTTCTGCTTGGCAAGGTGATGGCGGCGTCCGATGGGTACGGGGGTCATGACGCCAACGGCGGGGCCAATGTGCGCGGTCCGCTTATGAATATTCCGCGCGGCTGGTTCGACTTCGGAGCAGAGCCCGGCCACGCCGTCCTGGCAGCAGGTTTGAGCGCCACGCCATTCGGTCAATTTGTCCGCCACGGAGAAACCAGACCAGTCACGTTCAACAACACCCTGACGGTGGCCGGTGCGATTCAGACCAACACGGGCCTACTGCTCAACAGGGTCGTTGCACCTGGCTCGGCGTGCACACCGGAAGGGTTATACGCGTCTACCGCAAACAAGCTGCTTGCCGTTTGCACCGGTGGCGTGTGGTTCGCCCAAACCGGCCACGTCATCACCGGCACGTACGGCGATCTTCCCAACGACGCTGCAATCCCGGCTGTCACATGCCCGGCAGGGCTGTCGCCCTGGCGGCAGGTCGCGCTACAGGCGACCGACGCCACGGCACGCGGCAGCGACATCAATATCGGTGGCGCGATCGGCGGCAGCATCCAAGGCTCAGGCTACGTCAATGCAGCCGGTGCGGTTTCGGTCGGCGGTTCCTTCAGTGGCACATTTCAGAACTCTGGAAATAGCTACGTCCGAATGGCGCAGCGCGCCAGCCTCGCCGGTGACCGCGTCGTGATTTCACCCCCAGACATGGGCGCCCGCGCCTCGGTGATTCAAGGCTGCAAGAACTAGCTCCTCCAGCAGGTCTTTCCCCCAGGCCGCATATCGAGCGGCAAATCTATCGGAGATATCCATGTTCCTTCCCTCCACGCGAGGACAGGGCAGGGCTTTGCTCGCCCTGCTGTTCGCGCTGCTCGTGCCCACGGTCGGCCAGGCGTCTACCCCGAAACAGGCGGACGTACAGTTGCAGACCGATCTGAATACGATGGTCGTGCGTGTCGACCAAGGTGCGCCGCTACCGCCAGGCGGCTGCGTCGGTGGCTACTCCTGGCACACGACCTACGGCGGGTGCCGAATCGCCCAGACGCAGGCGGAGTATTCGCAGTGCCCTGCCGGGTACACCGGCAATCAAGTCCGCTACAGGACCTACTACGTTCTACAAGCCAACGCGAACGATGTGGCCTACGAGGGATGGGGGCCGTGGCAAGACGGCTGCACGGCATCCCGCGCCGGCGGCGTACTCGATGTTGTGATCGCGAAAGCCCGTGGCAACGAGACGGGCGAGACGTTCGACAACAGTTTGGGCGGGACGATAGCCGCACAGATGCAGGTCAACTACGGCACGATGTTCGGCGCCACCCTCTATCGCCCCACCGCCGAACTGAACTGCATCCACGCTTCGGGCACGACGTCAGGGGACACCGCGCGGGTCTGGATGGGCCAGCTGATGCCGCCCGGCACTTCAGTGACCAAGGGCGTATCCGGCTACTGCCAGCTCTCCAACGGAAATCGGACCGCCACTTTGTTCGGCAGCTGCGACACAGGAAGCGGTGGTGACGCTGACATCTGCCAGGGCGCTACGCGCGTTGTCAACATCACGTCTGTTAGCGGGTGCACGGTCACAACCGAGACGCGCTTGAGTGGCCAGCTCATCGATGTTGGCAACTACGGCATCTGCAACTAACTAGGGAGAACCAATATGCGACCCCTCCGACACCTGCTCCTCCTCCTGGCGTTGGCACTCGCGCCGGTCATCACGCCGGCGTACGCCGCTGGAGCGCCCAGTGTCGACGTCGGTGACGTCCTGGAAGGCGACAAGCGCCTGGCATGCGAAGCCATTCTTTGCTTGTCCAGCGGCACCCGGCCCAGCGAGTGCGCGCCGTCCCTGTCGCGATACTTCGGCATCAACATGAAGAAGCTATCCGACACGCTGGAAGCCCGACGCGATTTTCTATCGTTATGCCCCGCATCAGAAGACTCCAAGGAGATGAGCGACTTGGTCCGCGCCATTTCACAAGGTGCAGGCCGATGCGACGCCGCTGCGCTGAACGTCGCACTTCAGACATGGCGCGGCGGCAACGACGACGGTGGCGCGATCATCAGCAACAAGCGGCCGGGCTACTGCAACGTGTACGCGGCGCATGAATACACAGCTTTTGACGATGGCCTACCGCTTTACGTTGGCACCCCCGTTGACGGGGGCTACTGGGTAGAGCCACGGGACTATGAGCGCGAACTAGCCAAGTATCAAAAGGCACTTGCCGAGCGCAAAGAGCGTGAACAAAGCGGCAAGGGCCCGGGCTTTGGCATGGTGGGGAATTGACACATGGACTTTCCCACCCTCGCCCGGCAATGCGCGCCTGACGTGCATATCAGTACGCTGAGCGCTGTAGTGCGACACGAGTCAGCCTTCAACCCGCTCGCCATTGGTGTCAACGCCAAACCGCATGTAAGCATCCGCCCGAAGTCCAAGGAGGAGGCAATCCAGGCGGTGCGCGATCTGATGGCTAAAGGCGTGGATTTCGACGTCGGCTACGGCCAGATCAATGTGCGGAACTGGAAGTGGCTCGGTGTCACACCCGAGAGCATCTTCGACCCGTGCGTCAACCTTGCATCTGCCCAGCGCGTCCTCGTCGATTGCTACAAGCGAGCCGCCAAGCTGCACGGCCCCGGACAGAACGCGCTGTATGCGGCATTCAGCTGCTACAACACGGGCAACCTCACCTCGGGCTTCAGGAATGGGTATGTCGGCAAGGTCATCGCCGGCGCTGGCCTGGCTGTACCGGCCATCGTGAAGGAGGGCGGCGCGCCCGCCAATGCTGACACCAAGACGCGTAGCCCCCCGCGTCCGAAGCCGTCCAAACCCGATGCCTTTCAGAAGCCCCGCGACGACGCTTTTGTGGCGCCCCGCAAAGACGCATTCGAGCCGCGCCCAGATGCCACATTCGGCAGGCCGATCCCAACGCCGTCCTCGCGCCTGCCGGCGCAGTAGAAGCGCACCCCTCGCCAGTGTTTAGCAGCTAAACACCGGCCCTCTCATCTACCTCAACGAATGCCGCCCCGCTCATCAGCCGGGTGGCGTCACCCATTGGAGTTTCAAATGACCGCAGCATCCAATATCTCCCCTGGCGACTCGCAGCCCAAGAGCTGCCGCACGCTTGTCGCCCTGGCATACGCGACCCTTGCATTGCTCCTCCTGCTGCAACCGGAACTGGCGATGGCGCAGTTCGAGAAGGCCACCACTACCGTGCAGAAGGTCAAAGACTGGCTGTGGCTCATCATCCCCGTCATCGGCCTTGTTTCCGCCGGCATTATCGGCATCCTTTATTCGTTCGACGTGATTCGCAAGGAAACCGCCTATCAGTGGGCAGTGGGTATCGTCTTTTCCGGTGCCATCGCTGGCGGCATCATTAAGCTGGTCTTCGGTTGATGGCCACCTCGCCCAAGCAAAAGGCCAAAGCCCCAGCTGCAGCCGCCCCAGTCGCGGTGGGGTCAGAAGTGCCGCCCAACCGCTTCCCCCTTTTCAAGGGTGCCACCCGCGTCGCCACCGTCCCCGGGGGAGTGCCCACACGGGCATTTGCTGGACTGGTCTTTGTGACCGTCACCGCCGCTTCATTCACGCTGTGGGGCTGGCTGCTCTTTCCCGTTCTTTATCCGGTGATGGCCATTCTGAGCCGCCATGATGACCGCGCCTTCTGGATCTGGGAGCTTTGGGTCAAGACCAAGTTCTTGGCTAAGAACAAGCGCTTTTGGGGTGCGATATCCCTCACGCCAACACCCTACAGCCGGCGGCGCCCATGGGCCCGCTGGCTCGGAGTTCACGACCGATGAAACAACAATCCATCGTGACGCTGCCGGCGTATGAGCCGCCGGTCAGCACGTACGTTCCCTACTCGCACCACGTCACGCCCACCATCATCGCAACCCGCGACTGGGAGTACCTCTCGGTCTGGCGCATCGACGGGCGCACCTTTCAAGGCTACAGCGATGAGGAGCACTACCGCTGGATCGAGGAGCTCAACAACGTGTTCCGGGGGTTCCCAACGGGATTCGGGATCTGGTCGCACCTTGTCCGTCGCAGAGTCTTCGAGTATCCCGAAAGCGACTATCCGGACCAGTTCTCCCGCGATCACGATGCCGCGTATCGCAAGGTCTTCGCCGGTAAGCCGCCGATGATCAATGAGATGTACTTGACCGTGCTGACACGGGCGCAGATCGATCCCGCTCTGCGCTTGCTGTCTAACTTTGAAAAGCGAACGGCGCGCTCGGCGCTTGCGTGGCAGAACCAGGCGATCGAACAGCTCGATGACGTCAACCGCAAACTTCGCGGGTCGCTCAAGCTCTATTCACCGGAGCTGCTAACCATTGTCGAGCGGGAGTCTCCGCACGACATTAGCGGCGAGGAGTCTCCGCACGACATGAGCGGCGAGGAGGCACCGCGCCGGAAATCGCGGTTCTCGGAACCAGCCGAATTTCTCGGCTTTCTGCTCAACGGCAAGATGCAGCCGGTGCCGCTGGTGAACGCGCGCCTATACAACTATCTGCCCACCAGCCGTCAGTTCTTCTCCACGCATGGCGAACTCGCCGAAATGCGTGGGCCTGACTGGACGCGCCGCTACGTGATGCTGGAACTTCGGGAGTACTCAAACAACACCAAAGCCGGCCACCTGAACTGCCTGCTCAACCAGCCTCACGAGTTTGTGCTGTCGCAGTCCTTTGGGGCGATGTCAAAGCCCGATGGGCTGAAGGCGCTGTCACGCCAAATCAAGTGGCTGGAAGACTCTGGCGACTACTCCGCGTCCCAGATCGAAGATCTGAAGAAGGCCCGCGACGAGTTGGCCGCGGGCCGCTTCGTCATGGGTGACCACCACGCCACCATCCAGGTGTTCGGCGATGACAGCGAGGGGGCCCTTCGGGCGGCCGCGAGTATCAGCGGCGCGCTGGCTGACGAAGAAATCATCGGTCGTCTGTGTGATCGCTCATCCTTGGCCGCGTGGGCCGCCCAGTTCCCGGGCAACTGGAAATGGCGCCCTCGCCCGGCGCCAATCACCTCGTTGAATTTCTTGAGCTTTTCCTCGATGCACAACTACCTCTTCGGAAAGCCCGCAGGCAATCCGTGGGGGCCGGCGGTCACGATGCTCAAGACGACGGGCGGCACGCCTTACTACTTGAACTTTCACGCCTCGCTTCAGGACGTTGACGAAACCGGCAAGCGCCGCCTCGGGAACACGTCCATCATCGGCCAGTCCGGCGCCGGCAAGACGGTCCTCTTGGGTCATCTGATCACCCAGGCACGCAAGTTCAACTACACAGGCATCGTGTTCGACAAGGATCGCGGCATGCAGGTGACTGTCATGGCGATGGGTGGCAAGTATTTTCCGCTACGCCTGGGCGTAAAAACCGGCTGGAACTACCTGCAACTGCCGGACACCGCGTCAAACGTCGCATTCATGGCCAGCATGACCAAGCTTTTGGGGGCAAATGGGGAGGAACCGCCCACGGCTTCCGAGCAGAAGCAGATCGCCATGGCCGTCAACCAGCTCGTGGAGCACATCGACCTGGAGGATCGATGCCTGTCCAACTTGGTTAATTTTCTCCCCGCCGCGCCGGCACCTGAAGGTCAACTGAGCCTGAAAGAGCGCCTCAAACGCTGGTGCGCGGGCGGCGAGTATGGCTGGTTGTTCGACAACCCCACAGACGAACTTGACCTGGCGGCTAACAACCTCTTCGGCTTTGACTTGACGGAGTTCCTCGAACAAGGGCCCGTCCGTGACGCGGCAATAACGTACTTGCTTTATCGAACGGACCAGATGATGGACGGGCGGCGAATCGCCCTTTTCTTTGACGAAGTTCAGCACCCTCTGAAAGTGCCCTACTTCCAGGCGTCGATGCAGGACGCCAGCCGCACGGTCCGTAAGAAAAACGGTGTCCTCGTCTTCGCTACGCAGGAGCCCGCCGCGATCCTGGAGAACCCAGTAGGTCGCTCGCTTATTCAACAGTCCGCGACCGCCATGTTTCTCGAGAATCCCAAGGCCACTGCTGAGGACTACATCGACGGATTCAAGCTGTCTCCCGCTGTCTTCAAGATGGTCAAGGATCTGCCGCCGTTCAGCCGTCAGTTCGTCGTCAAACAAAACGAGTCTGCCGTCACGGCCGAACTGGACCTCGCCTCATGTCCCGAAGCGCTGCTGGTGTTCTCCGGATCCGAAGACCTGGCCGAAATCGCCGAAGCGGCAGTTGCCAAGCATGGTGACGACCCCGCCCTCTGGCTGCCCCACTACCTCAAGCTCGCCCGAGAGGCGACAAGGAGCTGATCATGTCCCAGACGCACACCCCCAACCACCGCCCGAGCCACGCCCGGCGCGCGCGGTTTACCGCATTCCTGGCTGCTGTCTTTTTCTCCAACTCCCTGACCCCTGTCCACGCGAGTGGCATTCCGGTAGTGGATGCGGCCAGCATCGCCGACCGGGCCATCAAGCACGTCGAGACGCTGGCCAAGTATGCCGAGCAGATTGCTGTCCTCAGGGATCAGCTTGAGAGCCAGAAGCGTCAGTTGGAAGCCCTAACCGGGACACGGAACCTGGGCGACATCCTGAACAACCCGGCGATTCGCGATGCACTGCCGGCAGACGCACGGGATATTCTTCGCGCCTCCAATGGCGGGCCGGACGGGATCTCGGACGCTGTGGAGCGCATTGAGCGCGAGGAACGCTTAACTGGCAACTACGAACAGGACAAAAAGAACCTGGACGCCCGGGCCGAAAAGATCGCCGTTCGCAGTCAGGCGATGATGGAGCAGACCCAGAAGGCGATGACCGCCCGTGTCAAGCAGGTGGACCAGCTGCAGGCCAAGATCAATCAGGCCCAGGATCCGAAGGCCATCGCTGACCTGCAGGCCCGGCTGCTCGTCGAGCAGGCAAACATCCAGGCCGACCAAACCCGGGCGGACATGCTCACCCGCCAGATTGAAGCCGAGCAGGCCCTGATGGAGCAGCAAGCCGAAAAGCTGGCAGACAGTTCCTTCAGTCTCAGCGCAATTCGCGCGCCGCTTCCTGGAGCGAGATAATGGCCACCACCGCGGTCAGTCTGGCCAGTCTTGGCGGGATCGCGAACTGGATTGACCAGTCGGTGACTAAGATGCTAACGAGCGTCATCACGCCAATGGTCGCATCCGTCACCGCGAAGCTATTGCCGTTCGTGTCCGTTTCTCTGTCCGTCGCGCTGGTCTGGTACGGGTGGCTCATCTGCACGGGTGCCATTCAAACTCCCGTCCTCCACGCATGTCGGCGAGTTGTCAACATAGCGATCATCGTGAGCATCGCCAGCGCAAATGGGCTGTACCAACAGCAGATTGTCGGCGTCATGCTGGACTTACCCACCTCCGTGGCTAAGGTGTTCACGGGCACCGTCAAAACTCCATCCGAAATGATGGACGACGCGGCGAACAATGGCGCAGAAATCGGCACACGGTTGCAAGAGCGCGCACCAGGCGGTCTCAAGAAAATCGCGCAGGCCTTTGTCTTTGTGGTTGTCTCGGTCATCATCACCATCATCTCAGCGGTCATGAGCGCGATTGGGATGCTGGTGTTAATCACCGTAAAGGTTGGGATGGGCTTAGTTGTCGTCTTGGGGCCGTTTTGCATACTCGCACTACTGTTCGAACCGACCAAGCAGTTCTTCCACAGCTGGCTCGGCCAGGCCCTTTACTATGCTGTTTACGCAGGCCTTTTTATGGTCGTTTTCATGTTCATCATGGGGATGTTCGGACAACTCCAGCAAGGGTTAATCGATCTATCGAAAGCGGACCAGATCAATATATTTTCCATGCTGACCGCAATCGTGTTTTTTATGATGTGCTCGAAATTTATGCTTGAGCAGGTATCTGTCGTGGCCACCGCAGTAACGGGCGCCGGCTCTGGGGGAGGAATCTCTGTTCCCTTCATCGGCAAGATTGGCTAAGATAGCCCTATACGCCATCCCTTCTACCAATTATTAGAATGATGATCTAGATGGACCCCCTAAAGCCACTTGGCAAAGCTCTTTCGCAGAACCCGCTAATGGGACGCGATGTCCCGTTGTCGGCAACCAGCAGCATTCCCGCGGAGCAACCGATATCCGCCTTCCAGTGGATGAGCCTTGCGAAGGCAACCTGGACCTGGGTTCTCCGGCCGCTTTGGTATCTTTGCTTCAAGTGGCCGTCTCAGTTGTTCCTGCTCGGGATGTCCACCCCGACTTCGAAGAACGAATGGGACTGGCGCAAAGAGCATCTCCGCAAACAAGGTAAGCGTTCGGCTGAAGCGAGGGCAAGGGACTCGCGGCAGTAGCATTGCCATTCACTGGCCGTTTCGGCCGATCGGTCCTTTATGCCCAATAGGCACAGCAATCGCTGTGCCTTTCTATTTGCGCTGCGCGTTAGCCAGCCGTCTCTGATTTAAATCCCCTCATCTCTTCGGAGAACAAATGAAGCTCGCCATTTCGGCCGCGCTCGCCGCGGCTCGCCCATTTGCGCCCGTACGAAACGTGCGGCCCCTCAATCTCGTTCGGCAATCGGAGGACCGACATGTCCTTTGAAGACCCGAAGCTTTCGCTTCAGCAAGAGCTGGACAGAAACCGGAGCCTGGACCAAGACCTCCTCACGGAGGTCCTTTCATCCAGAGCGAAAGCATGGCGCGTGGCAGTTGGCGCATTCGTGCTGGCGTTCCTGGCGGTCGGCGCCCTGGCCTCACTGTTGCTGAGCTACACGCCCCAGCCACCTTATGTCGTGCGGGTCAACGATGCGACCGGCGAGGTGGAAAACGTATCCCAGCTCGGCGACGCACAGGAGGACTATGGCCCTCGGATCGCGCGCTACTTCGTCACTCAGTACGTGTTGTCTTGCGAAGGCTACGACTGGCGCACCCTGCAAAACATGTACGACCGCTGTGGCCTCTTCAGCTCGCCGGACGTGCAACAGCAGTACCACGCCAAGTTTGAAGACGACCCCAGGACTGGCCGTGAAGCCCTCGACAAAAAGTATGGGGAACACACCCGCCTGGTCATCAACGTCCGGTCGATCACTCCGGGACCCAACCAGACCGCTACGGTCCGATTCACGCGCAGCGAGATGGGCCCCCAGCGCTCACCTAACACTGAGCAGTTCATCGCCACCATCGCCTACAGGTTTGTCAACGCGCCGATGCCAGAAAGCGTGATCCGTGACAACCCGTTGGGCTTTCAAGTCATTTCCTACTCGACCGCTGTCGAAACGCTGAGGTAATCGTCATGCAAAAAGCACAGATCAACGAACTCGCCCGCCGCCTCGAAGATGCAGGGCGCATGAGCAACGCAGAGCGCACGGCACTGTTGCGCGACATCGAACGGTACGCGAAGAGCGATCTCTACGGCGCCGCGCGCCTCTGCAAGGACCATCTTCACAAGGACGCGAACCTTCGTCTTCCCACGCCTGTCTTGGCTGCCGATCGTATCGGCAAGCACTTTGAAGAGCGCATCCGCGAAGCGCGTCGGCCCGTGGAGCTGTACGGCGAGCAGGACCGGCAAATCCGTCAACCGGAAGATGGGTGCGAGTACAAGGGTCCGATCGTAGGCACAACGCCAAACTGCTTGATCCAGCGTGACAACGAAACGGGGGACCTCATCGTCCATGCCCGCAACACGCTGAACCGATCCTTTGAGATGAGCGGAAAGGAAGAGGCGCTCGCCATCAGCTACCCCTTCAAGGCGGTAGGCGGCGTGGGCCTGGTGCGCGACGCTGACCACGACAAGCAGGCGGGGATGGGGATGGACCATCAACGTACGCACGAGTCGGCGCGCCAACGTGAAAGCAACCTCGAGATGGGACACGCCCGATGAACATCCGCTTCAGGCCTTTGGCCGTGGCGGTGCTGTCGGTCGCGCTTTGCGCGGCCGCAGCGCCTGCCTGGTCGCTTGACCGACCTGCAGCTTCGCCCAAGGATCAGCGAATCCGCTGGACGGACTATGACGCCGCCGACGTCATTCAGGTCGATACAACGCTTGGTGTGGCCACTCAAGTCCAACTGAACGATGATGAGGACTACGTGACGCACGCCTTCGGCGATTCGGCGGCGTACGACTTCCAGCAAGTGGGCAAGCACCTCTTGCTCAAGCCCATCGTCGAGCAAGCCGACACCAACCTCCTTTACATCACCACCAAGCGAAACTACTCGTTCCTGCTGAAGTATGAAAAGGCGCGTAAGAGCGGCGGCGTCTTTCGCGTGGTACTGCGCTATCCCGAACTGGAGCAGGCAAAATCTGCGGCCCAGGAGGAGCGCGACCGCGTGCAGCGCGATCTGGCCACTGCCGACGTCGCGATCAACTGGCAGGCCTATTCGATGAGCGGCGACACCAGCCTGGCGCCGGTCGCCGCATGGGATGACGGCGCGCAGACGTGGCTTCGGTTTGCTCCTGGCCAGGATTTGCCTGCGATCTATTTCGTAGACGCAGACGGCCAGGAAGTGATCGTGAACCGGCATATGGAGGACGAGCAGACTGTCGTGCTTCATCGGGTCGCTAAGCGCTGGCATTTGCGTATTGGAAACCAGGTCTTGGCCGTCCACAACGACGGGGCGCCCGTTACACGCAGTCTGGCCACCGGTACCGTCTCGCCGCAGGTCGAGCGCGTCATTCGTGAGGAAACTGCGCCATGAATCTCTTCAAAAGGCGAAAAAAACCCGGTCAAACCATAGACGCGGTGGCGGAGATCGAAGAGCACCAGGCGCAGATAGAGGGCCGCGGCCGCCCGGACCTGTCGGGTACTGCAAGGCCGATGCAACAGGGTGCGAAGGCCTTCATGTGGCTCATCACGTTGATGGCGTTGTTGGTGATCGCCACGATGGGTTGGCGAGCATTCAATACGCCTGCCGCCGAAGAGGCCGCACCGGCGATGCAAGCCAAGATCGAGAACGTGCTTCCCGGTCTGAAACTCCGACCCGATCCACCACCCCCGCCAGCCCCGCCAGAGCCGCCTGAATCGGCGCCCAAGGTGCCCGGGCCGGAAGGCAAGACGGAGCAGAAAGGCACGCTTTCAAACCAGGCAGAGACCGTTGCTGTCGATGCTGTCACACAACGGCGCCTTAGCAGCGGGCTGCGAAACACCAAGGGAGACGGGGACCAGTCCTCTGCTCAGCAAACCTCATCCCAGCCGGAGCCTCGCGAAGCGGACAGCGGCCCGATGGCCGGCAAGCTCACCCCTATGAAGCTCTCCGCTTCTCGGGCTGGCCTGGTTGGCAATCGAGACATGTTGATCACGCAAGGATCAATGATCGATTGTGTGCAGGAAACCAAGCTCGTGACTGCGCAGGCGGGCATGCTCAGCTGCTTTGCGCCGCACGATATCCGCTCGACGAGCGGCCGCGTGGTGCTGATCGACAAGGGGACGCGATTCATCGGCTATCAGCAAGGTGTATTGGCACAAGGCCAGCCGCGTGTCGGCGTAGTGTGGTCACGTCTCGAAACTCCCAAGGGCGTCGTCATCCAGCTAGATTCTCCGGGCACGGGCCCCCTGGGTGAGGCAGGCTTGGATGGCTTCATCGACACGCACTTCGCTGAGCGATTCGGCGGGGCCATCATGGTCAGCTTGATCAGCGATTTGGGTACGTGGGCAACCTCGCGTGGCAGCAGCGACAACAGCCAGGTCCAGTTCAATACCACGGGCGAGGCGGCCACAAACGCAGTAACCACCGTGCTCGACAACACCATCAACATCCCGCCGACGCTTTACCGCAACCAGGGCGGCCGGCTGGGAATTTATGTCGCTCGAGATCTGGACTTCAGCTCGGTCTACGCGCTCAGATCCGTCGCTCGGTAGCAGTGCGGTCGCGCGCCGCTAATGACGCCTCGCGCACAGACACCTCTTACTCGACCAAGCGCCTGGCCCCCTGACCATTCGGTCGCGGGGCCAGCGTTCATTGACTAGGCATCCCATGAAAGATTCTCACAACGCATCGCCCATCGACTCGGGCGGTCGTGACACCGCGTTACGCCAGATGATGCGACCCATCTCCGGTTACATGGCAGATGACGCCGTACGCGAGATCACCATTACGCGGCCTGGCGTAATTTTTACGCGCTCTCACGGGCAATGGCACGAACGCCATGATCCGAAGCTGACGTTCAGCTTCCTGGAAGCGCTGGTGTCGGCCATGGCCAGCTATAACAACGTCAACTTCAGCCCCATCATGTCGCTGCTGTTGCCCGACGGTGAGCGCGCTCAGGTGGCCCAGCCGCCGGCCGTGATCGACGGCACGCTTTCGATCAACATTCGCAAGCACAGCAGCGTTGTGAAGACCCTGGACGAGCTGGCCGCCGAAGGAGCCTTCGCCAACTGGGTCGATGTGAGTGGCCCCTTTGGGAACTCCGACAGTCTTACCGACCACGACAGGGAGCTGCGCGACCTCATGAAGGCAGGGCACATTCTCCAGTTTCTACGACGGGCTGTCCTTCAATGCCGCAACATCATTGTCGCGGGCAAGACCGGCTCAGGAAAAACAACGTTCGCACGCAGTCTCATCGACTGCGTGCCGTTCCTCGAACGCCTGCTGACCATCGAAGACGTGCACGAACTCTTTCTGCCCAACCATCCCAATCGCGTGCACATGATCTACGGCAAAGGTGCCGGTCGGATGTCGGCCACAGAGTGCATCGAGGCCGCCATGCGCAGCTCGCCCGATCGGATCTTCCTATCCGAACTGCGCGGTCCCGAAGCGTGGGATTACTTGAACGCGCTCAACACGGGCCATCCCGGGTCCGTCACGACCACGCACGCCAACAGTGCGCGCGATACGTTCGAACGCGTTGCCCTGCTCGTCAAGCAGTCGGCGGCGGGAAACCAGATGGAAGTCGACACCATTCGGCGCTACCTGTTTTCCACGCTGGATATCTCGCTGTACTTCGCCGACTGCAAGCTGACGCAAGTCTATTTCAACCCTGGGCGCGTGCAATGAGCACGCTTGTAGAAGTCGAACTTCCGTTTATATCGCCGGTAGGACTGCCAGGTGTTCTGCGGCTCCGCCACGAATGCAACAAGGGAAACACTGCACTTCTTTCCATGGAGTGCCGTGAAATGCTTGGCGGGCCGATTGGATCCGCACCCCTTACCACTGCCGACATGCACCGGCTTGTAGACGGATTGATGGACGCGATCCACGCCATCGAACGACAAGAGCGGCTGTAAATCCAAATTTGGCCGCCGGCGGCCGACCGCAGCGTCCCGCCGTCAATTCCTCCCGGAGACTTCCATGACCCGAGCGAACCGCCAACGCGGCGCGCAGGAAGCACGCACCCGCATGGCTTACAAGATCATGCAAAGCGTCTTCGACCGCTGCCGCGCCGAAGGCCTCAGCGCCGAACAAACCCACCAGGCCATCAAGGACGCCTACCCCTGGGGCGAGCGCCGCGCGTGGCCCTACAAGGCGTGGCTGATGGCCCGCCGCGAGTTCTATGAAGCACACGGCCTGCCCCTGCGGGCCCGCCGCACCATCGCTGAATCACTGGAGACGGACTCGTGACCGGCACGCTGTACCAGCAAGACCCATTACCCGGCAATAACTCGCAGCAACGCAAGGGGCGAACATGAGCGTCGAAGCATCCAGATGGGCCAGAATGGCCGACGTCCAGAAATCCTCATCCAAGCTCGTGTTGCTGAACCTGGCACAGCTCGTTCGTTACGATGCCGACCACTGGACGGTTTTCGCATCGATTGACTACCTGGCCAAGGTCACGCATCTGAATCGCAAGACTGTCATCGAAGCCCTCGGCCGCCTTCGCGACTTGGGCGCGATCCAGGACACAGGGCGACGTGCAGGCGACAACCGCAGCAGCATCATTTATCGCTTGTGCCCGAATGCGGTCCCCCTGATCGACCTCGCGACCTCCGGCGCCGTCGCCGGCGGCGAATCGCAGGCAGCGCAGCAGGATCTCACGCTGCAGGACGGCTCCGAGCTTGACGATGGAAATGCGCCGCCGGCAGCTCCGGCCGGCGACAGCGGGACGACTGCCGACCAAAGCCGGTCGTCAGAGCAGGACGGACCCGCGGTCGACGAATCGCTGTCTCTTCCCAAGGGGGACGCACCTTCGCCGCACTGCGGCGGGACGGACGGGAGTTTTCATTCAGCGGGCGAATCAACCGAAGCAACGGGGGCTGGCTTCGCAGCTGCATGCCTTCCCACTTCCCCTGCCGCAGGGCACAGGCCTGCCAGCAACGCGCCCAGGGGAGCCAAGCGAAAGGGCCGAAAGCGCCCGCCCGATGCGCGCGCTGCCGGCGCTGGCCCGACCAGGCTTCCAGCGAGCTGGACCCTACCGGAGCGGTGGCGAAGTTGGACGCAGCAGCAGCGGCCGCTTTGGACGCAGGAGAAGATCGACGCCATGGCCGCCACCTTCAGCGCCTACATGCGGTCCAGGCCCGGGGAGCTCGGCATGTCGCCCGATTGGTTCGAGTCATGGCGGCTTTGGGTTTTCCGGGAGCGGGAGGCTGCGCAGGCGGCGGGCACGGCTTGGCAGGACAGTTGGACTGGCATCGTGGCCACGGGAAAGAACCTAGGCGTTGAACAGGCTCCGAACGAGCCGCCGCCCCATTTCAAGGAGCGCGTATTCCTCGCCGCCGGGCTCGTGCCGTCCCATTAGAAGTTGTCCACAGCCTAGCCCCATATCGGGACCAGTCCCAGTTTTGGGCCTAGCCCGAAAAGTGTTTTTGCCCGTCCCAATTTGTCCTTTCGCCAGTACCGAAAACGGCTTTTTGCCAGTACCGAAAGCGGTACCCAATAGGTATGTATAGGTTTTATAGGTTTTAGAGAGAGTCGCGCGCGAGGCGCTGGCTCATCGCGAAGACCGATCCGCCTACCCTCCGGTCGCTGCGCTCCCTCCGCCCCGACGCCTGCGGCGCCGGCCTGAACCCCTAGCTTCAGTCCCCCTCCCCTCCGGCGCTATGCGCCGCCGGGTGGGGGAAAGGCAGCCCCCCGGGCGTTGCGGGCCGTTGGCCTCGCGCCGCCCCGAACGCCACGACCAGCCTGCCGAACACCGTCAACGCCGCACCACCGCAGCTGGCCCCCCTGGCCACACCGGTGTCTGACACCGGCAGAAAACGTCCGTCCCCTTCCCGGCGAACCTTCCGCCGGGCGGGGAGCGACAGGCCCCAAAAGCGCGGGGGCTACTGCCCCCCTGGCCGGCCGCCTTACGGCGCCCGCGCTTCCGACCCCCCGGGGAACCGCAACGGTTCCCCCGCGCCCCTTACCGGGCGCGGCCCCCCCTCCCATTAACCCCGGTCTCCAGCAAGACGCGCCACAGGCCGCCAGCCACGTCAACCATGACCTCAACTAATGACCAAGATACCGATGCAATTGCACAACTACTGCTCGATCTCGCGCAGCGCGACCGAAGAGCACGTCTGCTCGCGCTCATGCCCGTCATCCACGACCTTTGCGGCCGAGGTGTCCGCCAACAGGTGCTGGCCAGCACCTTGACCGACGCCGGAATTCCCATCACGGCCGTGGCGCTGCGCAAGTCGCTGTCGCGCTGGCGGCGCCGCTCAGCCGCGTCGGCCGGTAGCCACGCGGCCGTCTCGCATCAACCTTCCCCGCCCACAACCCAAGTCTCAGCGCCCCCCACAGCGCGCCCCGACACAGGTTCCGCAGCAATCACCAGCAAGGCCGATTTGAAACGGCTTCGCGACTTGTCCGATCACATTGACCTCAACGAATTGGCCGAACTCGGCCGAAAGAAATAGGAAAACAGCATGAAAATCGCAACCGTTAACTACTCTGGCTCCGTCGGCAAAACCGTCACCACCAGCCACCTCCTCGCGCCTCGAATTCCCGATGCCGAAATCATCGCAGTTGAGTCGACCAACGAAAGCGCAGCCGACCTCGGTCTCGACGTCGAACAGCTGCGGGGAGGGCAGTTCGGACGGCTGTTCCGTAAGCTGCTCACGGCCCAGGCCGCCATCGTCGACGTGGGCGCCTCCAATATCGAGGACTTCCTAGCTGAACTCGTGAAGTACGACGAGGCGCATTTGGAAATCGACTACTACGTCTTGCCGGTTGTCTCGTCGGGCAAAGCTCAGCGCGAGACTATCAAGACAATCCTGGCGCTTGAGCAGATGGGCGTACCTGCCGAACGCGTGCGGGTGCTCTTCAACCGAGTGGATTCCAGCGTGCAGGAGGAATTCGCACCGATCTTTGGGTATGCGCGCCAAGCACGCTCCTTCGTTGCCAACCCCGACGCGGCGATTTTCGAAAACGAAGTCTTTGATCTCCTGGCCAACAAGCGCACCACGATTGCCGAAATTCTTGGCGACGCGCGCAACTACCGTCAAGAGCTACGCGAAGCCGATCGCGACGACATGAAACTCATCAGCCACCTGAGTGACATGCACGCACTCCAGTCGCTGGCACGGCCGGTGAATCGGCAACTGGACAGGGCGTTCAACGCGCTCTTCATGTAGGAGGTTCTGTGACGTCCGTGACGCCTCAACCGTCCGTTTCACCGCCTGCATCGTCAGCCATACCACGCAGCAAGATGGAGCTTCTGTACCGCGACATGCTGCAAGAGAGCGCGCAGCTTGTCGCGACGATGGAGCAATTGACCGCTCGCCAACAGGAAATCGCACACGCGATGCAGGCGGTTCCCGCGACGATACGCCAAGCGGGCTTGGACGCGGCCAGCCAAGCCAGCGGCAACGCGGCCCGGGCGCTTCTCGAAGCAAGTCGAACGCTCGGAAAATCGGCCACTGACGCCCGTATCGCCACGCGCGTCGCCACAAAGGCGCTGCCGGCGGCTGCGTGGCGCGCTGGGTTGCTCTGCGCAATTGCAGCCTTCATAGGAAGCGGAGTAGGCGCAGCAGTAGTGGCGCTATCCCTTCGAGCTTAGTGCACATCCACGAGGCAATACCGCGGCGCCTCAAGGCGCCGACGTCATCTCACAAGGACTTTCATGGCACCCGACATACGCCGACGAATCATCAAATTCGTCTTCTTGTTCCTGCCCCTCTCTGCCTGGCTTCTCACGGCCAAGATCATGTCAGGCATTCCTCTCTCACACATCACCTGGCTGGTGCTCTCTGACTGGGTCGTCTCTACGCCGGACTACACGGCTCTAGTCGCAGCGCCGATCATTGGCTTCGTGATCGCCCTTGCATTGGCGCTCACGCTTAAACGGCACGCAACTAAGGCCGGGTTCGACGGCGCGGGCTACAAGATCCACATCCGCGGCACAGAAGCGGTACCGATCAAAGCGCTTCGCAAACTATGCACCGAGAGGGGAAAGCAGCAGATCGATGTCGCAGGCGTGCCTATGCCCACCGCGATCGAGAACCTTCACCTCCTGATAGGTGGAGCCACTGGTAGCGGAAAAACGGTCCTGTTGCGCGGCACGTTGCTCTCCACGCTCAAGCGCGCGGATCGCGCAGTCATCGTAGACCCCAACGGCACCTTTTACAGCACGTTTGGTCAGGCGGGAGACGTGATCTTGAACCCCTATGACGAACGAACTGAGGGATGGTCGTTCTTCAATGAAGTTCGTGCAGACTATGACTGGAAGCGCCTTGCCCTCTCGATCGTCCCATTGGGTACGGATGCGAACGCCGAGGAGTGGAATGGATACGGGCGACTGCTGTTGCGGGAAACTGCACGCAAACTCTACGAACTAGGAACGCCGTCCGTTGAGGAGCTATTCCGATGGACCACGATTGCGTCAGACAAAGACTTACGAACCTTCCTCGCCGGGACGCTGGCCGAATCCTTGTTCGCAGGCTCTACAGAAGCCAGCAAAGCACTGACCAGTGCTCGCTTCGTGCTTTCGAAGTATCTGGCTGAGCACATGAGCATGCCGGCTGGGAAGTTCAGCATCCGTGACTGGATGGAAGGCGGTTCAGGCTCGCTGTTCATCACATGGCGCGAGGATATGAAGGAGGCCATGAAGCCACTCGTGTCTGCCTGGGTGGACGTATTTGGCTCGTCTGTCCTGTCATTGCCGGAAAGTGAGGCCATCGCGTGGTGGATGGATTTGGACGAACTCGCTTCTTTGGAGAAGCTGGCCTCGTTGCAGGACGTTCTCACCAAAGGACGAAAGCATGGGGTTCGGGTAATCGCTGGCCTCCAGTCAGTCTCGCAGCTTACTGACATCTATGGCAAGGAACAGGCGACGACGTTGCGCGCGAGCTTCCGCTCCTTAGTAGTCCTGGGCGGATCGAAGACAGATTCTGAAACCGCCGAAGCGATGTCTCTAGCTCTGGGAGAACATGAGGTGGCTCGACCCGAATATACGGACAGCCGCAACCCCGGTAGCGCACGGAACACCAGCGAACGCCTGGTGCGTTCCACGGAGCGGGTTGTAACTCCTGCCCAAGTCCAGACCCTTCCTGACCTAACCGGTTGGATTGCGTTCTCGGGAGATCGGCCGATCGCGAAGTTCGTGCTCGAGCCTCGCAACTACGCCATCCGCAATGCACCCTTTGTTGAGGCCAAGCGCAAGAGCGCACACCAGGTCGCGCATGGGGGTATTAACCAGCCGCAGCCCTGGAGCCAGGTCGACCTGCCCGAAGATCCGACCATCGCCGCGTAACCATTTCACGCCCGGCCGCCAGCTTGCATGGCGGTCTGCGCGTACTGGAAATCTAATGATCTCTTTAAAATCGATCCATCGGAGCGCTGCCACAAAGGCCTCGCACTACTACGCAGACCAAAAAGACGACTACTACAGCCGCGACGGGACCGCCGCCCAGTGGCAGGGCAAGGCAGCCGACGCCCTCGGTCTCACCGGTGCCATACAGCAGGAGGAATTTCTGCGAGCGCTGCGCGGTGATTTCGGCCCGGACGTCAAGCTGTCGCGCTCTATCAGGCTGGATGCCGAGGCTCGTGCGGCACTGGACATGACGTTCTCGCCGCCCAAGAGCGTGAGCATCCAGGCGCTGGCCGGCAAGGATTCGTCCGTGATCGAGGCTCACGATTACGCCGTCACCATGGCGCTGGAGTTTCTGGAACATGAACTGTTGCGTGCACGCCAAACTGAAAAGGGCATTACGACTACCGATCGAACAGGCAACGCGGTGGTGGCAAAGTTTCGGCATGAGACGGCCAGGCCAACGGACGGCGCATATTCGGATCCTCAACTGCACACACACGCGCTGCTGATGAATCTTACCCAACGCGCCGATGGGCGCTGGGTCGCCATTTCGAACGACGAAATCTATCGATTGAAGTCCATGATGGAATCGGTGTATCACGCGGAGTTAGCGAGCGGGCTTGAGAAGGCGGGTCATCAGATTCGCTACGAGGGCAAGAGCTTTGAGCTTGCTCATATCTCTCGGGATCAGATCGAAGGATTCTCGAAACGTTCGCAGGATATCAATGCCGAACTGGGCGAAATGGGGCAGACGCGAGAGACGGCAAGTCGCGCACTGAAGCAAACAGTCGCCCTCAAGACCCGCCTGGACAAGACGCCCGAAATCTCGCGCGAGGAGCTTCAACGGGATTGGGAACGCCAAGCCGTCGAGTTCGGAATCGAGTTCGACAGCGGGAAGCGGCCGCTGGAACACGGGAAGGACCGAGGACAAGAAGCTGGCGTTAAACCCCGACGCGAACTTACGCCGGAGGCAGCAGCGCTCATCGCCGACGAATGCCTTCGGTGGGCGATCAAACACCACACGGAACGAGAATCCGTGATGGACGGAAAGGAGATGCTCAAGACCGCGCTGCGCCGTTCGCACGGAATGGGCATAAAGCTAGGCGACCTCAAATCGGCCGTCAGGCGCTCACTTGATAAAGGCCACCTCATCCTCGGGACGATTCAGTATCGGCACGCGAAGGACAAGGACGGCGTCGGCGAATCACGGTCGGACTTGATCGCCGCCCTCGTCGCCGGCGGCATGAGCAAAAAACGCGCCGGAGAGAGAATCCGCATTTCGATTGCTCGCGGCGAGCTTATTCCGACCGGCGCAAGGTACACCACGCAGGTGGCACGAGAGCGTGAAAAGCGAATCCTTCAGATCGAGCGGGAGGGGCGTGAGCAGGTCGCGCCAATCTTGGACATTCATGCTGCCCAACTTGCTATGGCTGGCCGCTCGCTGAAGCCAGGCCAGCTGGCGGCCGCGAATCTGATCCTCAGCACGCCACACCGATTCATCGGCGTCCAAGGCCTGGCGGGGACCGGCAAGTCGCACATGCTAGCCCAAGTCAAGGAGGCCGCTGAAGCAGCGGGCTTCAAGGTCCAGGCCGTGGCTTCCTACGGCAAACAGATCGAGGCGTTGCGGGAACTCGGAATGGAATCCAGGACCGTTGCGTCTGTTCTGGAGGCACGTCAGAAAGACCGCTTCAAGCTCGACCCGAAAACCGTTCTGGTCATCGATGAGGCGGGCGTCGTCCCAGCCCGCCTCATGGAACGCCTAATGAAAATGGCCGAGGCTGACGGCGCGCGCATCGTCATGCTGGGAGACGCAGGCCAAACCAAGGCTATCGAAGCGGGCCGCCCGTTTCACCAGTTGCAGGTGGCCGGCATGGCCACCGCGCTTATGGGAGACATCATCCGTCAGAAATCGCCTGAACTGAAGGCGGCCGTGGAACTGGCCGCCAAGGGTCAAGCGTCCGCGTCGCTGGGCGTGCTGGATCAGAAGTTGCAAGCCGTTCACACCATAAAAGACGACAGCGAACGATATGACGCGATAGCGACGCGATACGCGACGCTGAACGACGACGAGCAGCGGGAAACGCTCATCGTGACCGGCACCAACGTTTCGCGCAATGCGTTGAATGAGGCTACTCACCAGGCGCTTGGACTGGGCGGCCGCGGCTTTGAATTCAAGCTGCTTACCAGACGCGACACTACACAGGCAGAACGGCGCGTGGCCAAGTATTTCATCGCTGGGGATATCGTGCAGCCGGAGCGGGACTACAAAGCCGCAAATTTGCGCCAGGGCGAGATGTACCGCGTCATCGGCACAGCGGCGGAAAAGCCCAACGACCTGGTAGTTGAGCATATGGAAAGCAAGGTTCGGACTACCTTCAATCCTGCGCGCGCCGCCAAGCTATCCGTTTACGAACCAGTCAAGGCAGAGTTATCAGCCGGCGACTGGGTTCGTGCCACGCGACATAACGCAGCTCTCGATCTGGCCAACGGGGACCGTTTTGAAGTGCTTGCCGTCACACCGACGACGGTCACCATCGGCGGCAACGGCCGACAAATCACGATGGACGCTGCAACCGAGCCGCTCCACCTTGACCGCGCCTACGCCTCCACTAGCCACAGTGCGCAGGGGCTGACCTGCGATCGCGCGCTGATCAACTCCGAGAGTTTTAGCCGCACCACGCAGCGCGACGTCTACTACGTGGCAATTTCTCGGGCGCGCTATCACACCGAGATATTTACAGAGAATGCAGGAAAATTATCTGGCGCGGTCAATCGTCTGGAGGAGAAAACCGCAGCGCTCGATATCGGACTGGAATCCACACGCCCCTGGCGACCGCGGAAAGGAGCGCTTGCCAAGGAACTCAACGCTTGAAAAAAACTACATAACTACAACGTTCTCAAAGGCGCCCTATGAGAAAAAATGTGAGGCCAGATAGATTGTGCCCGAGCAATAAACCGCGTCTTGACGTCCTAGCCCTAGCAAGCACCCCTCGCGCTGAAGTCCCGTCAGTTTACCGAACACAGCCTGCTTATCCTAGGTTGGCGTAGTGCCTGTTTTGCGGTCGCCACTCTCGTCGTAACTCCGCCGATTTCCGGCAGGCTCCCAAGAATCAAGGCACCCTGCGCGATCTTATCGACAAAGGTTGCAGCATTGGGCTCCTACCAAGATTAGTGGCCACGCCGAACCACGCAATAGCCAAGCCCATAGCCCCATAGAAGCAATGCTGACCCTGAGGAACGACTTCCCGCATGGCACATGCTGACAGCCATAGTCCTGCCATGGCGTTTCAGTTCATAGAATTCTGCACAGAAGCCATAATTAATTTATACCCAAAGAAGTAGGCACGCCTCTCCTTCATATAAAATTCCCACCCAAATCATCCCCTACTGTGGAGAGACAGTGAACGATATACGCTCGAACGAGAACCCGGCGATGACCTTTGATGAGGCGAGAGTAATCAGAGTGCTGAGTTATCACATCGCTGAAAAATTGATGCACAACACCAGCACAGAGCTAACGTTGCATCTCAAAGATCTGTTGAACAATACAGCGTACAGTGCTCTCGGCAATCAGGGCGTGAAATGGATAACCGACCTCTTAAGTAAGACGTGGCGCTACACGAACACGGCCGGTGAGTCGCACCAACTTGAATTTTTTCAGATCGCCACTGAATGCCACCTGGTGGGTAACGGTCACAGCCTCCAAATTCAATTCTCGCAAGCAGCTATTCCTGTTCTCTTAGCCCTCATTCAGGATGGCACGCTCACTCCCGGCGATGAATAGAAAATGAACAAGCCACTTGCAGCGGAAATAGCTGAAGCAGCCATAATACCTGACACGTGCCTACCAAAAAAATTACTGCCTCCCGTGTTTCTGGCATTCCAAGGCGGTGGCGCCAAGGGCATCGCGCATGTGGGCGGGCTGGCCGCAGTCAATGACCTCAAGCTCGAGATCATAGGAGTGGCCGGCACATCCGCTGGAGCAATCATCGCAGCATTAATAGCTGCAGGGTATTCAGCAAAGGACATCTTCGACAACGAAGCCCAATCTCACCTATTAAAAAAGGTGGACCCTGAAAAATATTCCAGACCAATTGATCTGTTTACCGAAGATGGTTGGAAAGCGATCTCTCGGGTGATTAGGCACGCTAAAAGACTATCACGCCTTACATTGTGGTGTAAAAAGGAACGCCCGAAGCTAGTGGTTTGGGGTGTTAAGCTTTTGGCTGCAGCGTTCGGTTCAGTCGCGCTAGGTGCGCTGGTGGCTTGGCCTATCCTGACTCTACCGTTAATGGCCGGACTTGTAGCTTTAAGCGCGCTAGCAAAAAGATATCTCCAAAAAATCCACACGGGCCTAGCTCCCTTGGATGGCGTGCGGTCCGTCATTGACAGTGCACTCGCAAAAAAACTCGGACTCGATAAAAAAGACATAAACTTTGACGATTTGAGGAAGCTGGGCGCTGCCCCTCTCAAGTTGGTCGCCACCAACCTCAGCGATCAATCATTGCAGCTGTTTTCCTTTGAAACAACTCCATATACCCCCGTCGCAGATGCTGTGGCCGCATCCATACGTCTTCCCTTTATCTTCCAACAATTGGAAATAGAGATGCAAGGCCCATTAGATAACGGCCCAAGCCGACGTTCATTCCTCGACGGAGGACTGCTCTCAAACCTACCGGTGTGGGCCTTCGATGAAGAGCGAGAACTAAATCCAAACGCAGCAACAATCGCATTCGGGCTGAAGGCCTCACCTCCGAGTGGCAAATACTGGCTGCAAGCAGCTATGGACGCGGTTGTTGCCGGCCCACCTCAAATTCATCGACGTGGCGTCAAAAGACTCATATATGTCCAGCTTGAATGTTCACTAGGACTGTTGGACTTTGACGCGTCATTTTCCAAGTTTAGTTCGGAAATTCACACTGCCCGAGAAAAGACAATTAACCTTCTCAACGATGAATTGACGGAGATCCCACATCTTGTCAATCAGCAATTAGAAACCTTGCGTGATTTGGTGGCGCGGGGGATCAGCGTGCGAAGACGTCTCTGGAAAATACCCTCACCCGAATTATCGTTTCGAATTGCTCTAGCGGTACAGCGTCCAGACGATAATTTGTCGATGACTATCGTCTATGCCGTGGGCCATCCTGCGGATGTCCTCGGACTACGGATACGGCTCGACCACCCAGTGGTTGGAGCGGCTTGGACACGTCGCGACACCTCGGACAGCTTTCTGGCGGCATTCCGCCTGGATACTCCGATGCCGCCGGCTCAAGAAGCAGACCGCGTTTTCAAGGACAGTCGCTGGCTCGCGGCGGTAGCCGTACCACCGGATGCGACTGGCAGTACCCCAGGTACACTCACATCGAACGCGGTTGTAGCGGTGATCGACTCCACGGATGAATTGGGGACAAATTTAGAGACGAATTCCAAACGCCTTCTTTTCTACTCCGACGTCTTGAAGGCACTTGCACTACAATCAATTGACATCGCCGAATTCGGCAGGCTCGCAAGAAGGAGCGTCTCATGGCTGTAAGAATTTATGAGAAAGACGGTAGCGTCCGTATCGTAAGCGGAACGGCAGCGAAACCATCGAAGGCGGAGACGGTTGTCAGGAAGGCCCAGTTCCTGCTCGACCCTCGCATGGCAGAAGCTTACGCGGCGGTTGAGGCAGCCGCGCAGCGCCTCAAAGAGGCGTTGGACAAGTCAGATCGCGCCAAGGCTCTGTACGGAAAAGAGAAGGTGTCGAGCCTACGCTAGAGCCCGTAGACTGCAGGCGCGTCAATGCGGCACTCAACATCCCAAGCTCTGTTGAGAGTCACACTGTGGCACATCCCTACGCCGCATGTTGTGGGACAGGGCCTGTCCTTACGCGCGACCTACTGTCATTGCATGAGACACAAGGCGTCCCATCCCCGATAGGTCATCAAATTCTTCGGGGCCGGACACTGTCAGCGCTTGGGGCAGGTCCCTGGTCCGGATCGGTTGATATCCGATAAACCAGTTCATATCCGCGCAGTACTCCGAGACCGACTCGGCTAAACTACCTACCCACTGCGTATTGGACAACCTGCTCAAGAGTATCTACTCGTTCTCACCTGCGTCTCGCGCAATGGAAACTAGGCTGGCGCGAAGTTCATACATCACCTTCCAGACGCCTAACTCGTCGCCGGCATCGCCGTGCGCAGGTGGCCAAATATCGGCCTCGCATTGACCTGCCCCAAGGCTTAGTACGGTGCCGACATAGAGTCCAGGGTTAGGGTGAAGGGTCAAGCTGAACGCTGACCCGCCAACCGAACGGCGATCTGTTCGGCCGAATACTGCTTGCGTTTCATGGCCAGCCTCCCGTTCTCGCTGGGAAACTCGCGCTAACACGCTAATATATAGCGCAATCCAGGATTCGACTGCAGATCACTATACAGTTAGCTTCGGCAACAGGAGAACCTAGTTATCAACGACTGGCGAGGCTCCCTCGTTCGCCGATAACAGACTGGTCACCTCCTTATCGATTACCGAAGACAGCATATACCTCACCCGATGCAATTGATCCTGTTCGTTCGCCTTCAAGCTACGGCGCCGAGCATGGACCAACTTGCCCCGAAGGTTGAGCAAACTCCGATATTCATCGGAGAGCTTTTTCCGGTCTTGCGCCCCCACCCCCATCAAAAATCCATAGCGATCGCTTAGACGGGCCGACAAATTATCTAGGCGATCAGCGCCATCGCCTGCAGTGAGGATGGCCTCCAGACCAATACACGCCGCTAAATAGCCAAACGTCTCGTTTTCCGCGGACACGGAATCCATATACCACTCTATAGCCGCACCGATAGCTTCCACATCTCCATCTGCCTTAAGCGCAAAGAATCTGCCTGCGGTTGCCAACGCATTAGTGATTCCTAAGGACATTTTTATCGGCTGAGGATTTCGCTTGTCCAAGTGATCCAGCAGGTCTGCCGATGGATAGAACTCTGAAAGCAGGGTCGGACTTGGAGTCAACGACGCAAACATTGTCCTAAAGGCATGCGGCACACTTAGCCGTACTGAGTCTTTGGGCGTCTCTATGTAGGCCCCGGCATCACCAGTCCAACCGCTTCGGCAAAACTTCCTGAGAAAGAAATTACATTGCTTTGCTAAAGCCATTGCTTGACTCACGGCAGCCGAATCGCCTCGAAAATCTCCGAACCCACGGACTTTAATGCTCAGCCAAGCGCAATCTTCCACAGGCTCTTCGTGGTGCACATTTAGCAGATCAGCGAGTCCTTTTCTCCTAGGCATTTTCGGTGCATTATCCATTCCAAACTGAAGACTCATGATGTCGCCCAACTGCACACGGAATGGCGAGAGATTTTCAAACTTCGGCAGCGAAAAATGAACAGTCATGTCCCAAGGTAATGACTCAATGAGCTCTTGAATAGAATTCACGAGGGCATAAAGATGCTGCTTATTTTTTTCCTCTGACAAGAGCCCTTTCACCCCATCCCTATCCAAGCGGGGGAGAGTAGTCACCAACAAATCAGCTAATAGGGTGTTGGCGTCTTCCTCCGAGATATGAACTTTGTGAATCTTGTAGACCGATTCGAGAAGAGGACGGTACTCAGGGAGCCCGAGGACCGTAATCCACTGCCGAACATCAATATTCGAGACAAATTTCTCGATTAGCATTTTGTATTTAGGGTTTAGCTGGATAGCCATGGTTGCCTAATCGGAGTCAAATACCGATAGTAGCAATTATTTAAGTCACGATACCAATGCAACACAAAAGCCCATTTCAATCGCATAATTCGCAATCACTTGCACGGATTAGGGGCTAGCCCTGCCTGGCTGGAAAGTCGCCAGACGCGCTTGTGATGTCTCCAGCCTTCACGGCGCAGCAAAAGATGGATGCATCGACAGCCGTAGCGCCGTTCAACCGCTGCCATCCCCTTCATGCGCTCGGTCAATTCCACATCACCGGTGCGCTTACTTTCGTATGCGAACAGCGACCGGGAGATGCCTACCGGCTCGCAGACCCGGGTGATAGCCATGCCGCGCACGGTCATCAACGTCCTGACCGCTTCGCGTTTGGCCTGCGGGTTTGCTACTTTCGGCTAAGAAGGTCTGAAGTGCAGCCTTGTCCAACATCGATTCAGCCAACAGCGTCTTGAGCTTGTTGTTCTCTTGCCCCAGCTCTTTCAGTCGCTGGGCATCTGAAGCGCTCATCCCGCAGAACTTCGCCTTCCAGTTGTAGTAAGTGGCCTCCGAGATCCCGTGCTTACGGCACAGGTCCGCGACCTTGGCCCCCGCTTCGGATTCCTTGAGTACGCCGATGATTTGTGCTCCCGTAAGTCGGTTCTTCATTGCCATTCCTTTGTGAATGAACTCTACATCGATACCGTACTAATCACGGGGAACAGGTCAGGCTCGGCTGAATGGCACGATCCGTATGCCCATCTGGAGGACGTGCTTACGCGCCGCGAAGCTCCGCAGAGGTGGCTGGAATGTTGCCTGGTCTTTATCAGGGATCTATCTTGTTGACGGACGGCATGCTTGGCACATCCAGTAGGTCGAATGAATCGGGATCCAGTCCATAGAAATGGACGAATTGGCGTTTTGCACCGGCAACCAACTCAGAACTATCGGACTCCCCTGTCAGCCAAGAAAAGCCATATCGAAAGGGGCCGGGGACTACTACCCACTGCAGAGCCATATCGAAGAGAAGCAAGGAGCTATAGAATCCGTTGACCAACCTTCTCAGACTTTCAGGAGTCTTTCCCGGTATAGCACGCGGGAATATCTTGGTAGTATCTGCCCGGTCTTGAAACAGTGATAAATGGGCGAGGAACAGCGATCGATGTTCGGTCGTGGCATTGGGCGCAGCCAGCCAGATTCCTGGCCAGCAGAAAAACTCCGGCCGCTTTCTCTTGTCGCGGCAGAAGGCAATGTAGTGGGTGACCATTACCCGTATCGGCATGTTGGTCAGACCATACTCAAAGGTTCGATGTTCCTCCATTAGGGCGTCTACCGGCCCCTTATCACCGAGCATAGCAATGACGGCATCCAGCCCACTGCGGGGATCGTCGTAACCGCAACCCTCAACGAGGCGCTTGGCGACATACTCATACTCGCTTGCATCGAACTTCTGAATAACAGAGGCGAGTTCCGGCTCTGCGGCCGCCGCTAGGCAAAGGATTGTGAATCGCGCCCCGGGATCAACGTCGCGGATGAAGTCCTCGACACATTCGATGTCAAGTGGGAGGCCCCGCGTTGGGTTGATCGCTAGATCACAGATCAACAGAAACAGTCCAACAAGCGGACTATCGAAACGTTCCGGCCATTGTAGAGAGGTAAGCCTTAGAAACTCGTTGAATGCATCCCCGTACGGCGAAGCGAAGTAGCCATCGTCCCGATATTTCTGAAGAAGCGGTGGCCCTCCAGACGAGGCTAAGAACTGAATCTGCGAGAAGCGAGCTTGTCCCTCGAAGATAGCGAAGAGGCCCACCTTGGCGAGGGGGGGCATTGTGCCGTGAGCGAAGCCATTGCACCTCTCCTGGACGAGCCGAACCCACTCCGGTTCCCAGCCGCTGGGGTTCGGAAACTCATCGTTGAAGAAGTCGCATGAACCGCGGATAGCTCCAAGAACGTCTCCATAAGCCTTCAGGTAGCTATGCCCGACGCTTTCGAAGTAGGGGGTAGATCGCGCCAGTTCCTTGGCGCGTTGTGGATTTAACGCGATCTGCTTGTAGTAGCTGATGTCGAGTGTGTTGTTGACCGCGATGTTTGCAACCTGAAGCGCTGGATCCGTGTGGGTCTTCCCATCAAGCTCGGCGCGTAGAGCCCATGTTTTTATCGGCTTCACGGCGCCCACTTTCTGCGAGAAGGACTGGACGAACTCCATGCTACCGAGAACTTGGGCTGGGTAGGCCAAGCTGAGTATCAAGCCTGCAGACGAGCCGACATGCTGCCACCAATGCATTGTCTCGTGAAGATAGGTGGAGTAAGCCTGCACAATCTCAGCTCGGTCCAAGCCCTCTGTCGCTCCCTTCCGTACGGCGTCCATCAGTTCATGCACACGAGGGCTTAACCGAAGCACGAAATTCTCTGTACTGTAAAGTCCGTGAGCCTTTAAAGTAGCGCGGAACTCAAGGCGCTCGTGAGGCGACTCGAGAAGTTCAGGATTCAGGTCAAAAAATTCTGGCATGGAGCAATTGGCGGTAGTCGCTCGGAGACATTGAACGAAACTTATACAGGTGCTGCGGAAACTTGCATGTGGCTATTGACCAGCAACGGTCTCTACTCGGGTCAGTGAAAATACTTGTCTCGTCGGTTGTCGAACGCCGGTGTCGTACCTTCCAGGACGTCCAGGACCGAGCGATTCAACTCCGAGCTCTCGATGGCTCCAGAGGCGTATGTGAGTGCAAACTGGTCGCCGCGGTCGAACTCGGCATGGATAATCTGCTCGGCGTCGCAGCACACTGCCAAATTTGCGTTATGGGTGACCATAATGATCTGCCGGCGCTCTTTGGCGCGCTGGATGATGGGGACCAGCATTGCGTAGACGGTCTGATTGTCGAGGTTCTCTTCCGGCTGGTCCAGGATGAGCGGCGTTGGATCCGTGTCGACCAGCAGATAGAAGATGAGCAGCAAAGCTCCTCGTTGGCCTGGCGACATCTGCTGGATACTGGTTCCTGCCAAGCTAAGCGAGAACTTGGCTTCCAGTTGCTTCAGGTCGAAAAGTTGCTCATACAGTTGCTCTGCTGTGATCTTGGTGCGAAGGATTGACAGCAAGGCTGCGCCGGGCAGCTCCGAGCCAACAGTTATCGTTGACCGGATATCCCTGAGCCCTTTGGCTACGCTCTCGGCGTCGTTAAAGTCGATGCCCCGAAGCAGAGCGACCAACTTTGCTGGGCCCTCATCGTCACCACGGAAGCCGCCAGTGTTTTGTTTTACCAACGCGAAGAACCGCTCGACGAAGGTTTGCCGGTCGAAGAAAAGGCCACTTTGGAACTCTACCTTGAGCTCGGTCGCAACTCCTGGAACCTCCGCAACTAGCTCCTCCACGCCCGCGAACAGCGGCCGGCGCGATTCTGCTATAGCCATCAGCTCTGCGTGAATGGCCTTTACCAATTTGTCCTGCTCATCTTCGAGGATCTTGCAGCGCCCAGGCAATTGAGCCAGTTCCGCAAGTCGCGCCTCGTAGAACGATATCGTCTCTGCTTCGTCAGCCTTTCCAATCAATGCCTTGACAGCCTTGTCCCACGCGGCAAGTTGTATTGAATACTCTTGGTAGAGTTTGTTGGGCTGGTCGAGTTGCTCCTGCAGTTGCTTTCGCTCCGCCACCAGCGCCTCCTGAATAGCGACGCGCCCAAATTGCTCGGTAGCCAACGTGCCAAGTTCATGCTCGGTGGCGTTGAGAACGTCCTGAATTACAGTCCGCTGAGTCTCAACCTTCAGCACGTGCCGAAAGGCCACCTTTACACTCTGCAGTTCAGCGAGGAGCTCATCATTAGTCTTGTCTGCCTGCTGCTCGAATGCCGAGAGCCGCTGGCCAACGCTTGATAGCGTGGTCCTGCGATCGACCAGCTCTCGCCGTGCGGCGTCTGCGGCAGTCGAGGCCGCCTCTAGTTCGGCGAGTTCCTGTGCAATGGCTGCTAGGCGTTGAGATTCAGCTGTGGGTGCAGCGGTGGCATCGGCATCGATTGGCTTGAGGACCTCAGCAGGTTTCTTCGCTTGGAGGTCACCGAGCTCAAGTTTCTTGGAAGCGAGTTTTTCCTTAAGCTCATTCTCGTGGGCGACCCCCGACTGCAGCTCCAACTCGGCGAGCAGGGCGTTGACCTTACGCAGCGTCTGGCGATACATCTCAATTCGCTCCTGGGCGGGTTGCTCCGCCGCGGTTAGGTACTCGTCCAAGTTTTGGTGGCTGCCACGGTCTGCCTGGTCGAGGTGTGAGAATAAGACCTTACGAATCTCGGTGCTAAAGCGGTCTGACTTGCCAGATATATGATCGTTGCAAAGGTCCTCAAAGTACGTCTGTGAGATGTATTTGACTCGCTCCGGCTTGTCCGCCTTGGCCTGCTGATCCAACGTGGCTTGACTAACATCGCCGTTCCTCCACGTCAGCTTCGCTTCGAAGGCGCTTGCACGATGACCGCTGCCACTCTTGAACCGAGTGTTCACCAGAAAGGTAAAAAATTCGTGTGCCTTAGAGTTGCCCGCCAGAGCGAGCACCTCGGCCAAGCCGCTCTTGCCAGAGCCCTTATTGCCGATGATGGCTACGAGATCCGGATTTAGCTTCAGATCTGTACCGCTAAACCACTTCTCCTCCGTCTTGACGCCCGCCTTTGTAGTGACCTGCAGACGGTCCATGAAGAGGCGACCATTGGCATCAACATATGCCTTTTTCGGCGGCACGTCCCCGATATACGATCTGAACACAGGCTCCTTGATGGCATGGCGCAGCCCCTGGAACGTGGGCTCAGCCTTGATCCAAGTTTTCATGTTGCTCGGAAATGCACCATAGTCCGCAAAGCTGTGTGCATCGGTGCCGCGAACGCAAAGACGCGCCTTCTTATCCAGGGAGTCCCAGAAGTTATCGAAGTACTTCTCGTTTAATTTGTTCTTGATTCCGTGAAAGGCCAGGCGATTCCCCTCATCCTTACACTCAAAAATGTCCGCAGCGGTCCGGAAGCGCCGCACTTCTGCGTAGTGGGCGACCCAGTCGATGTCCGAGAGGCCGCCATACGTGTCCCAGGGCATGAGCAGCAGCCCCCTGTCACCCATAACCCTCAGGGCTTCTCTCAGGGACTCCTGAGTAACCATGGCGGTCTGCCAGCCAACTTCCAGGGCGTAATCATTGTCAGTCGCCACCTTTCTCCCGTCGAAGCTGCCCTTCGCGAGCCGGTCGGGACCAAGCTCTCGGGAATGTTGGGCTAGGCATTCGTCACTCAACGAGCGGTCGCCAGCTTTCAAATTGATTTTGAGGACAGCCAAGACGTCCTTCAGCGTCTGCGGCGACACATCCGGGTCAAGCACCAGGTGCACGTTCAACCGCTGCCTCAACGAACTCTCAACGCGCAGCTCAATTCCTGGGAAGATGACCTTGCCCGCGAGAGCACCCGGATGCGCCCTTTCATACTCGACAATCGCTAGGTATCCGTCGAAGGTCCAATAGTCCATCGTCACGAATACATCAGGGACGGCCTTTGCCATCGAGCTAACGGTCTGAGCAATTAACTGCTCCCTATCCGCGCCGGCCAAATCCCGCAACTTTCGGCCCTTCCAGTGGTAGGAAGCAGGTGTATGGCAATGGAAGTCCCACAGCCGCCAGACAGATCCCTCTCGCATGCTCGGTTTAGTCATTGTCGTGCTCAAGTTTCGCCACAAATATGCGACCAAATGAAAATTAAACTAATTAGTTGTACAAAATCGTAGAAGAGTTGTTGGGAGAATTCAATGCTTGTCCGATATCTATGACGCTTGGTCTGTCCCTCGTACAACATGAAACAACGTATGGACAAGAGTCATAACGAGTGGATATCGTGTCACGACCTGTAGCGCGGACGTCACAACCGCTTCACACAGCGTCACGTTGCGTAGACTACGCGTCACAAACGCTGGAATCTCGGCTCCACATTCATCGAAAACTGCGCTTTGTATACGCGGGCAACTCTGTGGCGAGCCACACTTGGCGCGAGTTTCGTCGCTCCAAGCCGTTTCTTTGTCATACAAGGAAAACTGGACCGAATCAGAAAAAATTCAAAAGAATCAAAGAGATATCCCCACCCGGAGGGTGCGTCCTGTGTGGTGGCTTTAAGGGACCCGCCGCCGCCAGGCGGCGGGGGCCTTAAGGGCACCTGTGAGCGTCCGGGGGACGCTCACGAAGTCCGCAGGACGGCCCCGCCGGCGCAGCCGGGGGGATAGGCCGCCCCATACCAAACCCGTTGGTACATCCAAAGCAAAAGGCCGCCCTAGGGCGGCCTTTTGCTTTGGCGGATGGTTTAGGTCAGTGCGCTGCTGCCGTTGAGGCCAACGGCCGAACAGGCGGCTGCTCATGCTGTAGCGCCTGCCATAAATCATAGTTGGCCTGCATTGCCACCCAAGCCTGTGCGGTACTGACCCCAGCATGCTCAAGCCGGACAGCCAGATCTGGGCGGACACCAGCCTTGCCATTGAGTACCCGGGAAAGTGCCACCCGCGACATGGCCAGCCGTTCAGCAGCCTCGGTCACAGATAGCCCCAAGGGGGCAATTACGTCCTCCCGGAGAATTTCCCCGGGTTGGGGCGGGCGGTGCATGGTCATGGTTTAGCTTCCACTAGCTCTGCCCCACCGATCTTGCCCGACAGGTCGGAAAAGTTGCTGATCCGCACGGACCCGTCCGGGAACCGGGCGACAACATCAAGCTGGCCACCCATCGCCTCGATGTGGCTGCGCAGCGTCGAAATGTACATGTCCGTCCGCTTCTCCATCTTGGCGATGGACGGCTGCTGTACGTGCAATATGTCGGCCAGGACCTTTTGCGACAGGCCACGGGCCTGACGCAATTCCTGTAGCGGCATGTCCCGGAGCATCTCTTCCGTAGCAGCCTTGGCGCGAAGCTGAGATTCCGGCGACATGGCCGCTCGGAGCGCTGCAAATTTCTTAGCCATTGATCTGCCCTTCCTTTCGCAATTGTTCCAAATGATCGTCGTAAAGCTTGTCGGCTCGCGGCACGAACTCTTCGTACCAGCGGTCATTCCCCGTTTTGTCACCGCCTATCAGCAAAATGGCGGTCCTCCTGGGGTCAAACGCGTACAGGGTACGCAGGGGATGCCCGCCCGCCTGCGTTCTAAGCTCACGCATGTGTTCGTGTTTCGAGCCGTTGATTCCACTCGAATGCGGAAAGCCCAACGACGTGCCCCGTTCCTCCAGCAGCCCAACCGTGGCGGCCACTGATTCCTGTTCGCTGACGGACAAGCTGTTCCACCAGTCTTCGAACTCATCCGTGAACTCAACTTCCCAAACCATCAGTTCCCCGCCGTTGCTGTTTGAAAAATTATAACCTGCACGGAATATTCCATCAAGAGAATATTCCGTTGTTTTCGCCGTGTCGCAGACGACCCACGGACCGGAACGTCCGTCGGCTCGCGTTCTGGGCCAGGGGCCGTCGCGCGGCCCCTGCGGACATGCTCCTTATTCCTCCATTTCCCCCATCGGGTGTTCCACGGCCAGTGCGACCTGAAGGGGTTGGGCGCGCATCAGTTCAGGCACCCAGCCCTTCCCTTCCAGCAATTGCTCGGCAGCGGTGGCGGCCTGCGCCTTTTTCATCGCAAGCAGCGGCTTCGCCTGCTCGGCATCGACCGCTTCCGTGACCACTGCTGCGATTCGGTCCTTGGACACGTGGGCGAGGTAGGACTGCGCCGTGGGCTTCCACCAACTGCTCATGTCCAGGCTTACCATTTCTCCCAGGCGGTCCAGGTGCTTCGTTTCCGATCCGTATGCATGGCTGCGATGGCGGTAGATCGAAACGCTGGCCAGTACTGCCAACAAGGCAATCAAATCGGCGTGCGATTTTTCGAGCAGCCAGGGCAGCACGGCTGCGCCGTCCTCGGGCACGCCCTTCGTCGCGGCTTCGATATGCTGCAGCACCGCTGCCCACGCCGGGCTGGCCTTGATGTCCGGGTCGGTATTCGCCAGATCGTGATGCGCGGGCCGCAACGAAAAGTCGAAAGTGTCGCCGCTGCCGGGACGCCGGTTGAATTCAAAATCGCCCAGCATCTGTTCGATAAGCAGGCAAAGCGCCAGCGTAGGACGCGCCATGACTTCGGCTTGAATGGCGATCACGCGCTGCGCGTGAAGGCGATTGGTCAACGCTTCAGAATGGACGGGCCGTGTTTTGACGGGGGGCAAGTCCACGCCCGCCATCGTTTCACCCTCTCCTGCTTTGCTGCGCACGACTTGCGCCACCGCCTCGCGTTCGTCCTGGCGGATCAGGCCACGGGTAACGGTCAGCTCACCTTGATAAGTCAGGTGCAGGACTGCGCCAGCCAGCGCTTTGAGGTCGGAGGGGTAATCCGCGAATGAGTCGCGGAGCGCTTGGATTTGTTCTTGAAGCCGTTCATGCTCGTCGATCAACTGGCAGTACTTGTCGTCGTCGCGATCATCGTCCTGTTCCAACTCACCAAGGCTCTCGCCAACCTTTTCCAACTTGGATTGCAGCGCCTTCATCGACTTCGCCTCGTCTTTGGTCGGCTCACGACGCGCGCGTGCGATCTCTCCAAAATTACTTCTGTCCTGGTCCGTGAACGACACTTGATAATCCACCCAGAGCCAGCCTTCTGCCTCTATTGCCTTATTGCGCTTGGACCGCTGCATCTTCGCCTTAACCATCGAGCGAACCATTTCCGTGTCGGTCAGATACACGTCGTCTTCGAAAAGATCACGGCGGACGTCCCCGCCCGCCTTCTCGTAGGCCACGACCGTCACGTAGCGGGCAGCGGCCGAGTCGCTGCGGATTTCGGATTCCCCCAACAGACTCCGGATGTAGTGAGGCCGGTTCCAGTATTGCCCGTTTGCCGACTTCCATGCGGCTTCTTGGCGGGCATGGTCTGCGACGGAAGCCAGCGCTTGCATATCCACCAATTCCATCTTGCCGTCGCGATAAAGCTGCATCAACGCGGGGGAAACGCTGCCCAGCGCCAGCAGCTTCTTCACTGCCGATTCGGTCGCGCCATGAGCCGCCGCGATAGCCTCTACCGTCCAGTTATCGGCGCGCAGTTGCGCATACGCCGCATACACGTCTGCCGGGTGCATCGCCTTGCGCCCGATGTTTTCGATCAGGCTGGCGTGGTACGCGTAAGCGGCCGGAATCACGAGGCAGGCGACCGGGTAGTCGGCAGGGAAAACTCCGTCTTTGATCAGCAGGCCGAGGGCCGTCCAACGCCGCCCGCCCGCGCATACTTCATAGGAACCGTCCGGCGCGGCGACGACAACCAGGTTTTGCAACAGCCCGCCCATGGCCCGAATCGTTGCCTTCAATTGCAGGAGTTCAGCATCGTGCTTGCGGTCTTGTACGCCACGAGCCTGATACGTGTCGCTGAGGCGCAGTTGCGAATGGGGAATGTCCATGCGAATTGCGGCAGCGTGGACGGCGGCGAGTTCGTTGGAATCGAGTTTCATAGGTATGTACTCCAGGTCAATATCGGGATCAGTGCAGTTGCGGCGCGGCGGCAGGCTCGTCCAGCGCGGCGATTAGGACGGTGAGTTGTCGCATGGTCATCGCGGGAATGCGAAAGCCCAGGCCCAGCAAGTGAGCGCGGCGCATGTCGTTCGCCAATCTGATAAAGTCGTGGTTCATCACGATTCTCCTAGTCCGAGGGTTGCGGGTGATGGCCCTTGTCGGTTGCAGCCGACAGGGGCCTTTTACTTAATAGCCCAGCCAGTTCAGCAGGTCGCGCCCGCGATATAGCGGGTGGTTCCCGTTGTCGGTGAAAAAGTCTTCGGCGCTCAGTTGGTGATCACGTATCTCGTGCATCACCTGAAGCCGGGTCAACACGGCTTCCTCTGCCGCGTCACTTTCGCGCAGGCCGTCCGCAGCGACCGGGCCGGTGTCCAACAAGTCGGCCAGCAGTTCGATCATGTCGGGACGGTGGCCTGTCCAGGCGACCAACTCGTTTTCGATGGCGACGGCCAAGACCGGCGCGGTGTCATAGCCTTTTGCCGCGAGCGCCTGCGCAAAGTCGGCGGCGCTGCGTTCGGTGAACTCGATGCCGCGTGCGGCAAGATCATCTTTAGAAAGCTCGCACTGGGCGCAAGCAAGGTGGGTGTACAGAACGACGTCGCAAGACATGGTGGATTTCCTTGTTTGACTAGACTTCGGTTGAACCGATCCAGGACGTTCCCAGAAACGCATCGCAGCCGATCACGGCCGATTCAGGCTGCACATCGCAAAGCGCCTCATGTGTCCAGCCGTGTGCCGGTGCCTGCTGGACGAGTAGGGTCGATCCATCCAGGCCACGCAGGAGCAAAGGCTGATGGCGCAGCGCGGCCAAAATATCCGGCTCGCCTTTCATCTGGTCCGTTACGTACTTGATAAGCATCTCCGCTCCCCTCTCAGCCGTGATGGGGGCAAGGATTGCCGGAGCCGTCGTAGCAGCACGAACATGCGGCCATGGCTATGGATTCCTCTGCGGCGTTCCAGCCGTCCACCCATGCGCTTGCCAGTTCGGCAATATCCGCCAGCAGCGGCGGTACGTCTTCGGCGTCACGGCCACGGGAAAAGTCTTCCCGGCCCTGAACGTGAGCAAGCATTTGCGAGTAGCCAAGCTCCATGTAGCGACTTTCATCGTCGAACATTCCGGTGGCCTTAGTACGAGCCACTCGGGCATCCAAGCCGCGAAGGAACACAACGAAGGGCTTCGGCGTTGCAGTTATCTGTACAGTGTTTGCCATGGCTATTTCCTCTGCATCAAAGATTGTTTTGAAGTGCTGACCGGGCCTGAAGATCGTTAGCCCGATCGTGAACGGCTGGAATCGCTGGACTTTGTCTTCGCGGTGTTTGCCGCCAGTCCTGTTAGTCGCCGAGCCCGTGCCGATCTGGATCATGGAGAGAGGAGCGGAAAGGGGCAGGAACGGAAGCCGCAGCCTTGCGCGCAGCGCAAGGACCGGGTGAGTACCTGGCGAAGCGAACCCCTTGGAGGGACGAACGCAGTGATACAGTCGGCGTTTCTAGGGCGCGGGGACTGACAGGGCGCCAGGCTTGCGTGAGATAGCCTGAGAGGCGCAGGCGTGCCGCGCGGCGAGCGCCCCAAGCCCGTAGGGCTCAAATTCGGCCGTAGGCCGTTGGCAAGCGGTAGCGCGCAGCGCCGTCAGGCGCGGAGGCGTGAGCCGACCAGAGGGAGGGACGGATGGAAGCCCCCACGGGGGGGCAAGACTGGCTGGGTTGGCCAGGCTTGACGCGCAGCGCGAGAGCCCGACCCGCAGGCGCAGCCGGAGGGGCACGCCTAATGGGGAGTCGTGATCAGAACATCAGTGTTGAGATTCGGACGCCGGCGGCATGGAGACATTCAGCAGATCCAGGGCCTTATTTGCCCTATCCCGTGCGTCGCCGATGATTTCATTTTGCCGAACGATGTACTCGTATAGAGCCTTGGGGCTATTTTCGGCTTCGACCAAACCTTGCTCGTTGATGATCTCGGTGCACATGTCAACGCACTCGTCGCAGATCGTGAGCGCCTTCTTGCCGGCAGGATTTTCCCGTGCGATCAGCTTGTGAACTTCGTTCTGAGACTTCTCGCAAAACGAGCAATGCATCACGGCCGGCTGTTTTTTTCGCCGCGGGTTCTTTTTATTGTTTTCGTCCATTGGGCGCAGGGTCCGCGTCAACGCGTCGCTAGGTCAGAGTAGGTGCGAAATCTAGCACAGGCCCCGGCGAGCCGGATGCGTATTTTTCCTAGTTGCATCCCAATTTCGTGCCGACATTCGCGACGCGTATTGCACTCGGCATTTCTTTGAACGAGGAGAGTCACGTTGGATGGAACCATGATCATCAACGGTGTCCGTGCGGCCTACAGGACGATTCGAACGTCGAATGGAAATGGGGTCATAGCAGAAGTGCAATATGCCCCCAGCGGACCGTGGGAATGCGTTGGCGGACCCCACACGGTATTCGCTGACGACGCCTCTGCCCGCCGTGCGATACAGAATCATGTCGCCGCTGACTGGTCTAAGAGGACGAACCAGGGGCGGTGAAGGCCGGCGGGCCGCACCGGCCTCTTCCCGCAGTCCGGTCGCCGTTGCGAGATAGCCAGGCCGCCTGGCCTGGCTATGCCGTTCAGCCGTTTCGGTGATGGTCCACCATGCCGGCCAAGTACGCCGCCTGCAATGCCCTCCAAAGATCCCACACCGGTATTTCGCGATAGTCCTTCGAGCGGATTTTCTGAAATTCCAGACATTCAATGTCCAAGATTTCCAGGGCGATGTTTTCGATGGCCAGTTCCGCGGCCTCGGACAGTTGGGGCATTGCCATCCGTTACTCCCTATCCAGTTCGACCAGCACCTGGCTGGCCAGCTCGTTGAGGTTGATTTCCAACTGGGCGATGGCTCGCACCTCGTCCGGCGGCAAGGATTCGAGGAATCGCGCCATGCGTTGTTCGGTTTCTCGTGCCGCGAGCACCGGCCAGGCGCCATATGCGGCGATCTCGGACAAACCGGCCCGGTTGTTGCGGCCGTAGCCTTGTAGGTATGCGATAAGCCCACTCTGCATTTCGTTAGCTGTCCGGCTCATGCTGCGATCCTTTCCTGGGTGGCCAGCGCGAGGCGCTGCAATGCGGCGTCGTGGTACTTAGGATCCATTTCGATCCCGTAGAAGCGCCGACCGGTCTGCCGGGCGGCCACGCACGTGGAACCGGAGCCGGCGAACGGGTCTAGAACAATGTCGCGCGGACGACTAAAGGTTTCGATCAGCGGCGTCAGGCATTCAACCGGCTTCTGGGTCGGATGGTGGCGGTTCCCGGTGTACTTCCACGGCAGCACATCGGGCAATGGCGTCGCCGGCAGCGCCGGCTGGCCCTTGGCTAGCAAGTAGGCGGACTCGTGCTGGTACGCCAAGAATCGCGCATTCGATTGGTATTGCTTGGCGAACACGATGTGGCCTACAACACGAAAGCCTGCCGCGCGCCAAGCGGCAAAGAACCGATCAACGCGATTCCAGCCGTAGAACGAAATGCAGAACGCGTCATCGCGAAGCACGCGGAACATCTGCGCAAACGCCGGCGTCATCCATTCGTCGGTGCGGTCATTGGCAATGCTCCGGCCGGAGCGGTCAACGTAGTTGACCAGGTACGGCGGATCGGTCAGTACCAGGTCAACACAGCGATCCGGCAAGGTGGGAAGAACGGACAGGCAATCGCCCAGGACAACACGACTCATGGTTGGCTCCTTGCGTGCAGCAATGTCAGCCGATCTGCATTGCACTGCACGGGGCAGGCGGGCGCAGCCCACGAAAGCGCGGTCAAGGGACGTGGAATAAATAGCGAACGTAGTGAGCGGTTTATGCCGCGAAAGCCCTTGAAGATGGGGCCGCGGCTACAAAGCCGCGCGCAGCGGCCCTAGCGTCCGTGCGGGAGGGGGATGCGACTGTATGCTCCGTGCAGTGCTTGTGGCTCTGCATGGCCCGAAGTTGGCGCGTCGCCAGCGCGCCAGGCCCCGAAGAGGGGCCATCACGGCGAGCCTAGAAGAGCGACATTTGGCCAGCGGCAGCGGCCTGACGTGCTGCCTTCGGCATTGCGTACAGCGCCTCGTTGATTTGGGGCTCAGGCGCCTCGACTGCGGGCTGCCCCACGTGCACCTGGCCAGCGGCCGCCGGTGCCTCCACTAGATTGCGCATCGCATCGAGCGCCTCACGTTGACGCAGCCGCGCACTCCAGCCGCCCAGCACGTGCGCCGGGGTAAACCAATGCTCCCATTCCTCGAGCGACAGTGCGTTGCCGTGAATGACGATCGCCGGCACATGCAGCAAGGCCAGCTGCAAGTACGTCATATGCACGCAGCGGCGGTCGATGTCGATCGCAGTCACGTGCATGGCTTCCTGATAGTTGATCTCTGCATCGGACATCGCATGCGCTGCCGCAATGATCATCCCGCCGGCGCCGCTCGTCGGCTCAGATACCCGGATGAATCCACGATCGGCAACCTGCTTGGCCAGTGCTTCGCGATCACCCATGACGATGCCACCTATCGCCCGAGACACTTCGTAAGGCGTAAAGAACTGCCCGGTCCCCGCGTTGCCCATATCCAGCATCATGAAGGTGCTGCCCAGCACGTCGCCGAAATCGCCTACAGCGACCTTCATATCCCAGCACTGGACCAAATGCGCGAACGCTTCAGCCAACTGGTGCACCTCGTCCTTTTTGTAGTGGGAAATGATCTCCATGTAGCGCTTCTCGCGCTTTTCGAATTGAGCTTTGTCGACGGCATTTGCCATCGCCAGCGCGCCCATCTCGACCCAGTCCGACCAGGTGCGGTCAATGCCGTGCGAACGAGACAATTCCTGAATAATCTTGACGATGACCTTTTGGTGCTCGTCGGCCGAATTGAGGAATTTGCGCTGTTGTGCTTTCGTGGCCATGCTTGTTCTCCAGTTGCCAGGGCGGGAATGCCCGGAACCTAGAGTCACGGCGCAGCGCAGTGCTCAAGTGTCGAAGACGGCCAGCGGCCGCAAGTGGCGCCGGCGCAGCCGGCGCCGCGCCGCACTTGAACGCGAGAACGCCGTGGCACACTGACCGGAAATGCAGACCCGCCACCCCGCATGGCTTTCAATGGTCTACCTTCGAAGCACTACCCTCCCCCCGCCGGCGCTGCCTAGTAGGGGCATCGCGGCCTGCCAGCGCCGACGCAGCAAAAGAAAAATGCCCGCCATAGGCGGGCAGTAAATTTCTCAATTGATGGCAGCGAAGATGGCGCTTGCCTCGGCATGCTCGCCGGCGAAGTCGCGCAACGCGTGGTACTTCTCGATCAGGTCGTCGACCTGATACTGGCTGCACAGTTCGCTCAGCGCGTACAACGTCGCCACGATGCCGGCGGCATCAGGTGACATATTGCGGTCGCACCAGTTCATAGGCCACTCGATGCGCAACTTGTCGTACCCGGCCGGCGCCATGTAGAAGCCGTTGGGGATTTCATAGTAGTGCCAGTATCCGCCGCGGTAGTCCTGGGCCAAGCGATCGAGCCAGTTGTAGACCGAAATTTCGCCGCGCAGCATCAGGCGGGTGCCGAAGTGTTTGGGCAAGAAGGCCAGACGCTCGTGATCGGGGACCAGGCTGGCCTGGGCGAGGGTAGCTTGCGTCATGTCGTGCTCCTTAGAAGTGGGTCCCGGCCGGGTGGCGGGACGGGAGCACTGGCGCCCTGCGGAACAAGCGCCGCAGGCAAGGGGACGTGGAATATAAAGCGAGCGCAGCGAGCGGCTATATGCCGCGAAAGCCCCTTGCGTGCGGTGCGCGCAGGGCAAATATGCGCCCAAGGCCTGACGCCTGGACGCGAACCACTGAAGAGCCTACTTGCGTGGCGGAGCAGACGAGTGGAGAGCAGGATCCGTCGATGAAGGTCCGGCATTGGGTGCATTAGCGACCGGAGCTGGGGAGCACAAGCACCACTGGTTTAGCGGCTAAACAATGTGCTTATGTACACACTAGGTTAGTCCCTTGTTACGCTTACGACGCCGTCGCTCTTTAAGCTTCTTGGGATCACGCGCACGCCCGTCATCAGAATAGAGATACATAGCCGTATGCTTCCGTCCATAAATCCGCAATGGAAAGATCCAGTCCGACTGCCGCCAAGGGTTTACATCCTTGAAGCACTGCATACCGACCGCCCCGACGGACCTCCTTCAGACGCTCTCATCGTCGAGCGCGTCGAAACTGTTTGCCTCTGCAAAGACGGCACTGCGGCCGATGCACAAATTCGCATTTCCTTTCAGAGGCTGAACTCGGCAGGCGCGCGAGGGCCGAACGAATGTGGATTCTTCGACGGCCGGTATGTCCGTGGATTTGGCGAAGAACCTGCCGACCTTTCTCTTACAGGGGGAGCCGTTGAGGTGCCGTATCCTTTACGCGGCAAAGGTATCGGCACCTATTTCATGAATGAGGTCGTGACGTGGGGCAAGCAGTGGCCCGACGCGGAAGTACGGCAAATTAAACTGTCTCCGCGCGACGGCACCCCAGAAAATAAAGACCGCCGAAATCGATTCTACGAACAGTTCGGGCTGAAGCTCATCTTCTCCGATCCCGAACATCGCGGCGGCAGATCGAGTGTCATCAAGTCCGCCGATCTCAACACGGTTGACTCTTGGATGACCCGCGTTCGCACTCGTACGGTCGATGAATTCATTAGTGATCTGCTTCAGCAGACCGACGCCCTAAAGCGAGAGACGTCTAGCCAGTCAGGCCGTATTGAGCATCTTCGCGGACGTATCGATGCAGCTGAGAAAAGGCCGGTACGCTGGGCCGCTCGTCAGTTTTGGTATCGCTGGAGTGGAATCGTAATGCCCCTAACTTTTTTCGGCCTTATCGGATATGGCATTTGGAAGCTTCTTACTGAACTGTGAAGGGGGTCAACCAAATGTGGAACGGAAGTCGGATAACCTAGGTAGTGGCAGCGCACCGAAAATGCCCGTGGCCCATGCGGAACGGGATCGCGGCAGCTGGCAAACGGTATTCCCGTAGTGATTTGGGAACGGCAGGCTGCTCAACGAGCGTTCTGCTCCACGCTCCTTATAAAAAAAAGGGGACTTTCCATGTGCGGTCGCATAGTTCAAAAGGCGGGTCCATTGGATTACGCCGAACGAATCTTCACCAACCTAGGCGAGATATTCGCGGACCCCGTGGGTCCGCGTTTCAACATACCTCCGGGCACCCGCCCGCTGACTATGCATCGCTTGGATCAAGATGCAGAGTCGATGGCTCGACTGCCGCGGGGCTACAAGCGCTCTGATTCCAAGCACTTCATGGTCAACGCCAAACTGGAGACGGTTCAGAAAAATGGCTGGCCATGGCGATTTCTGATTTGGTCAGGGCGCATTCTGGTGCCGGTAGATGGCTCTCGCGCTCGGCGATGCGCCCGTTCTGGCGACAATCAACGAAGCCCCGCAGTAGGAAGGAACTCAACCGTGCTCGGGGCCGCGGTGCATCAGTGAATGCACTGTGTGGAATTTCTGTATCTCATGATGGCTTGATGGGGGCCGGTGGGTATGTGGGAGAAGCGCGGGTAGCCGGTGGGTATACCCTGTGGTCAAGCGCGTGGTCAGGCGGAGCCTGTCCACCGTTTGTCCATCAGCGGTTGTCCACCGGCCGAGCACTGCGAGCCGGGCGGTCGCGAAGCGATCATCCACATATCCACGGGTTCGGATAGACGTGTTTTGAATTGGGTGTTTAGCCGCTAAACCGAGCTGGAATGCCTGCAACCGGCCAAGAGCGGTCGTTCATGCACCAGATGAACGGCGACCGTCCATGGGTCAAGCGAAGCATGCCGATCAGTCGCGCTAGCGCTCATCCACACGGGTTTGAGTATCCGCTGGTGGATCAGTAAACGAACTACTTCCCAACGTCTTCGCCCCTTCGGCTTCACGTATTCATGCCAAGCGGAGCTCGATACGAGGTGGCACGCCACTTGCTACGTCCCTCCATGCGCTGGGAGTGCAAAAATGGCTATCAAACGGTTCTATGCGTTAGTCAAACAAACGGTGACGAACTGGCTGGACGACTACGCACCCAGCATGGGTGCCGCCATCGCGTTCTACACGGTTTTCTCGCTGGCGCCACTACTTATTATCGTGATCGGAATCGCAGGGTTCTTTTGGGGCCGCGAAGCCGCGCAGGGACAGTTGTTAGCCCAAGCCAGCGCCTTGGTCGGCGCTGAGGGCGGGAAGGCGGTAGAAAGTGTCGTATTGGGTGCGCAAGAGCCCGCGCAGGGCATTGCTGCCACCGTTATCAGCCTCGTGATGTTGGCAGTCGGGGCGACGACAGCCTTTTCGGAACTACAGAGCGCGCTGGACCGCATCTGGAAGGTCAACCCCAAGAAGCTGTCCGGCATTTGGGCCCTGATCCGCGCGCGTCTTCTTTCCTTTGGCCTGATTTTGACATTGGCGTTTTTATTGGTCGTCTCGCTTGTCGTCAGCACAGTGCTGGCAGCACTGGGCAGTTGGCTGGGCGGCGACATCCCCGGCTGGGGGATGCTGCTCCAAGCGGTTAACGCAGCAATTACGCTGGGCATCCTCACCCTGCTTTTTGGGATGATCTACCGGTTTATGCCTCAAGTCTCAGTCGCTTGGCGAGACGTTTGGGCAGGGGCGTTTGTCACCGCCGTTATGTTCGAAATCGGGAAGTTTCTGATCGGCCTGTACATGGCTAAGGCGTCCGTCGCCTCCTCGTACGCTGCGGCGGGATCCCTGGTGATCGTGCTGATCTGGGTTTATTACGCGGCCCAGGTATTTCTGTTGGGTGCCGAATTTACCCGCGCTTATGCCGAAGCGCATGGATCCCGCCGAGACCGTAGCCCTGCTTCGCCTACCAGAAGCGATGCGCGAACCTAGCTCACCGGTTGCCTTGCAAACGGACAAGAGCCGCAAGGGTCAGGCGGAGCCTGTCCAACGTTTGTCTATTAGTGCTGGTCCAAGGGCCGAGCGCAGCGAGTCAAATGGTCGCTCAGCGGCCGTCCACATATCCACGGGTTCGAGTTACACGTCTTCTCCACAGTTCTCAGCGAGGCCGGGATCATCATGACGCGACTTCGCTTCCGGCCAAGATCGGACCTTTCGGAATTTATTCTGATGCCCGGCCGGAACTGAAAGCGAAGGATCAATTCGATCATCGCCTTAACTCTCGGACCTGTCGACATTCGCGCAGAAGTGGGGCGCAACGACGTAAGCGGCGTATCTCGAAAGCTGTTCTCCGCCAGAGCCTGCACCCGGAACCTTAAAAACTACCAAGTGAAGGCGTGCCGCGCACGTTTCAACAAAAGAGAACACGGGCGAAGAGTTATCGGTTGCGACACCTCTCTTTGCCCCAACTGCAAGATGGTTGAGTATCTGAAGTCTGATCGATTATCGGACCTGTCGTGCATCGACGCGGCAATCCGCAACCCTGGGGGGCCGCCCTAGTGCAATTGTTCTTGGTGGGTCACATCACCTTGACGATTTGTGGTGGACTCCAAGTTCCTTTCCCCGGAGGCAGGATGGAAGGCGAGTCTGTCCTAGGCCAGTAGAGGCGCATTACCAAGTACATGAGATCGTTCGGTGCTGGCAGCCAGTTGTTCTCCTTGTCCGCGCCGGGAGACGCTTTCTGAAGGTAGAGCGTCAGCGAACCATCCGCTTCTTTCGTCATGCTGGAGAGCATGGGCGAGTTAATGAGATAACGATCAATCGAGTTTTCAATTAGCAATTGCGTCTTGCCGTCGTACATGGTCACCGACCAGAAAGCATTGACTGGCGGCAGTTGTCCGTCGCGAAAGGTAATGGTGTAGTTGTGTTTACTACCGTCAAGCGGTTCGCCATTGGGCAAGGTCGTGGTCAGGGGGTACGTGGCTTCCTCGGCATCGTTGGCATATATGCCCGCCTGCGCCACAGCCGCTCGCTTCAGCCAGTCTCCGTGGTAGAAGGCCCTGTCGCCGCCAGCCCCCACGATGTTCCAGCCGTTGACTTTCGTGCCCAGATCCTTGATAGCATTTTCGACCTTGGCGTGCCCATCCTGTATGCCCTGAGCGACGGCGCTCTTTTGTTCAGCGGACAGCTCCTCGAAGCTGAACTTCTTGTCCGCGCCAATGCCCAGAAGAGCAAGCTTCGCACGGATCGCCACTTCGTCCGGTGCGGCCGGGCTGAATTGCAAGGCGAAACCCAGGTACGTGAAAAAGTCTGTCTTTGCCAGATCGTTGTTGATCCTTGGAAAGGCGATCGCAGGCGCGGCAGGAGGTGCCGGCTGCTTAAGATATGCAGAAAGCGGCTGTGCTTTGTAGCCCGATTGAATAGCTTCGACGTTGGGCATGTCGGCCGGGTTGAACAGTTGGGTCCGGAAGACCGCGAAAGGGAGCTGCGTTGCGGAACGAAAGACCTTCCTTACACTTGGTGGAATGTCGCCGTTCCAGTTGGGGCCAGCGATCATGTAGTCGCCAGCCTCATCCCCAGTGGAACGGCTTCCGATGTAGCCGAAATTGTAGGTGTTGCCGTCAATAAGTTGCACCGAGTAGTACCGAGGCATTTTCACCGCAGGCACTGATAACACAATCGGCTCGCTGCGCAAGTCCATGAACATCATGGAATAGGGCGTGTCGCTGTTCGGCGAGATGATGGCGGTGTCCTTGTAATTGGCGACATGGTGCAGGCTGCGAATCTGGTTAAACGGTGCCTTGTACTGGCTTGAGTTCCTGTCGACGGCGTACTCGTACATGATCGCGTAGTTCATCACAATAGGCAGACCGTAGATGTACCCTTCTTCCGCTATTGCCCGCGTTTCGGAGGGGCTGATTTCCGCGCAGGCATAGGAGGATGTGAAGGACGCAATCACCAGCATCGCGTGACAAAGTGCTTTCGGTAGTTTGATGTCCATGAAGCTCTATTCCCTTTATTAAGTTTAATTGGGTGGATCGGCTCACCACTGACTAACGACAGGATGAGTCGAGGCCAATCACGACTTCATAACTGAAGGTGCACCCGGCTTCATGTGAACCTCCCCGCGAGGTGATGCCACGGAACAGCCACCGGGCCCAGAATTCCCCTCTAAGTTGGAGGCGCACGCCCGCTATGCGTAGGGGAACGACCTATTTGCACGGCTCGTCGGAATCCCTATAAGTGCTTCGTGACTTCATGCGGCTAATCACATGGCACGGACCGAGTCTGAAAAGCATCTTTTTAAAAGCGGATGGTCAAGCCAGCCATTGGGCCGAGAAGCACAGCATCGAACTTAAAGCCGCCGGCACTGTAATCCACGCCCAACGCACGGTAGCCGACAGTCGCTGAGAAGCTCTTGCTGATGTTGTATCCAATGCCGATTCCAACATCCCAATCCGCATTCGCGCCGCCCGCGCCTACTAGCCCCCATCCTGTCGCATATAGCTTTGGAGTGAAAACGTAGCCTCCCCGCACTCCTACCACAGCATCGACCCATGTCGCGCCATCGCTGCGTTTCCTGCCGTTCAGGCGTGCCCCCTTGAGCGTGATGTCGGTGTCTACCGACCAAACACGCAGACCCGCCACAACATCAAGGCTGTGGGGCGACTGATCAAAGACCGAATACCCCGCGCCCAGCAGCCCCGTGAACGTCTTGCTGTGGACGTCCGCACTAGTCGCTACAACCTCCCGCGGCGTGTCGCCCTGTGCCCCGACCTTTGCATAAATAAGATCGCCGAAAAGGCTGTACCGGCCTTTACGTGCTTCGCCGGTAAGCATGGCCGCGAAATCTAGGTTATCGAAGATCTGATCAAAGCTCGTGTCTACATCGATGTCCGGCAAACCTCGGTGAGACACTTTTCCAGACAGCGCCGGTGCCCACACATAGGGCGTGACTGAAAACTCCCATTCGCTTGTATGCCGGAGGTCTAACGCAGGCGTAGCATCCCGTTCGGCGCCAAAACCAGAGTCGGCGTAGAGGAGCCCGCCAATCAGACATCCTATGATGAGCTTTATCATCGTCCCGCCTCGGCCCGCAAGAGCCAGTGAATAATTCACGGCAGCACCCCGAGGGGCTCTATCGAAACGACATCACTCCGGGAATTGCATATTCAAGCACGCAATGCGTTTACGCGATGCTCCAACAGACCGATTTCGGCAGATATGACTTTCAGTGATTCCCTTTTCTTCATGGCGGCTCCCTCTTACCGGCTAAGGCACTTTATTCCTAGCAGGGCTTCGAAGGGAGTGAGGGGTTACCCCTTGTTGCTGCCGCGCGAACTGGCAAACGGAGAGGAAACCCCCTTGCAGTAGCCCGATGTGTTATTGGATGTGGGCTAAAGATGTATTGACCGAAAGGCTGGGTGGTGTCCCAATCGAGGCGCTGAACTTGCCAAGCCACTTCATCGGAGTCGCGCCATGCAAACGGTCTACACGAAGCGTCCTACAGTGTTGATTGCGGTAAGCCCAGATGGCACCACCTTTGTAATCGAGCGTCGATGCCGCTCGCTACCCTGCGATGATGGCGAGCAGGGGTTCTTCTATTGCTGCTTGCAGGATGGAAGCGCCGTGGCTTGGTTAGGTGAAAACCAATTCCAACTAGCCGACGGTACGACTTTACTCGCGGTCGCATGCCGCCTACCAACTGCCGGCGTTTAGCGATCTCCAACAGGCCTGCGCGGCGACAGTCTGGCCATTCGGCCGCCCCGCGCAATACAAAAAGGCCGCAATTGCCGTTTTTGGTCCAGCCGAACGGCGGATTTACAGAACGGGGCGCCGCACGCGAAACTCATAGGCACATCCTAGTAAAACAAAACAGGAAATGCGAAATGCCGGCAAACCCAGGTAAAAGCTCCATTGCAGTAGTAGCTATCGCGGACGATGGTCGGCGCTTCCGAATAGAGCGACGGGCACGCACGCTCCCCGGTGACAAGGGCGAAAATGCTTTCTTCTATTGTTGCCTCCCAAATGGCCAGACGGTGGGCTGGTTGGGATACGGCCAATATCAACTGCCCGACGGCACAGTAGTGCACACACCCACATCACGGCTTATCCCGTAGCTCATCCGGCGGTGCAAAACAAAAAAGCCCGCTGCTTTCGCTGGCGTGCCTTCACTCGTTTGGAGCGGGCTGCGGGAATCGAACCCACATAAGCGGCTTGGAAGGCCGCAGCCTGGCTGTGCGGCGCCTGTCGAGACGTCGCAGTTTTGCGTCACGTCATTCCATCGTGGATAGCTGGTGGAGCACTGCGTCTGAGTTACGCTGCAGCTGTTGTTGGTGCACCAACGCGTCGGTTTCGCGGCTCAGCGCCTGGTCTACTTCCTCGAGCGTGATGGGTTCCAGAGAAGCTGTGCGATCCGACTGTTTCACAATCACCTGGACAGGAACCCCCTGTCGAACGAAGTAAGTGAACGATTTCCGGTGGTACTTGATCCACCCCGCCTTGCGAAGATTTGCCATGAACGTCTGAGTGCTACCGTCGACGTGGCAAGCTTGGCGAGCTTCGCGGCTGTAGTCGTTACTACGATCCGGCCGACGCGCGCAGCGTGCGTCTTCGGTGTCGCGGTTGAACGTCAACAGCACGCTGCGATAGCTAAGTTGCTCGGGCGTCAAGCCGCGGACATCCCCATTACGGGGGCTTCCGGGTAGCGGTGCAGGATGCGCCCGCGCAATCAAGGGGACGCGGTAGTGCCATAAAGGCTACGCAGCACCGCCTGGTGCCATCTGCGCACGGTGCATCATCTCAGTCAAGGCTTAAGACGTTTCGATTTCTTCTCTCGACCAGACCTAGTGCCGGAGAATTTTTGCGGCGCGGCCGCGCCCGTCGCAGCCATCGATCTCTTGTTCTGAGCAAACTTTGAAACCGACATCCCTAGCTAGCAAGATCGCTGAGCGGCCGCTCCGGGTCGGGAGCGGCCGCAGTTTAATCAAGGCTCCCCGTCAACGTTGGCGTCTGATGCCACAAGCTACCCAGGATCTCAGCCCTTTAAACTTGAGGCATTGGTCAACCTTCGCTTGATGCACAAAGTCAGGGGGATTACTGATAATCGTTAGTCCTACAATACGGATGAGCGATAGCTTGCGGGGATAAGCGGATAGCAATAAAAACGCGGATCACTAGGTCACCCTCGAGGAGAACCGCGAATGCGCGACATTGATCTTCCAGCACTGCAGATCGCCTGCCGCACCCTAGCGAGACAAGCCTTTTGGTCTGAACAGGGCACACCAGAAATTCCCGTCGCTCAGCTTGCCGGCGAGTTCGTTCGACTCGCCAATGAACAAGTCGTCAGCGTGATCGAATCGGGCCGAGATCCCAACATAGTGACCCGCGCGATTGCTTACCTAACACATGCCCACGTCGTTCCATCCAACGGTTTGGCGAAGTGGTGGTTCGCCGAGATGCTAACCTGCCTGCTTGAACTTGCAGTCCCTACAATAATTCACACCTTCGAGTCGGGCTCCTTCCTTCATGATGTTCAGAAGGGAATTGCAGAACTGACGCGGCCAACTGAGAAGCAAGAAGGCACGGATTGACCCCCCCGCAGGCGTCGCGGCCGCATCCTCGCTGAGTAGCAAAACATCTCGGTGCTCCATGCTGTAGCTCCCGCAATCGGCACGGCCCGTGCAGCTGAGCGCAGCAGAATCCAGCCATTCCGGAATTGGAAAAATCGCTGGTTTGTGACTGGGAACGACGACGGCCGCCTCGTGCTGGGCAGTGATCAATGCCCCATCGCTCAGAACGTCGCTCTGCGCAGCTGCAGTCGTGTTCCTAGTCGTTTCACGAGCAGAGCGCATTCTGTGGAATCCAACAACTCGATGGGAGACCATCATGGACACCACACCCGAAGCCACTCGACATGAGCCGTGGAATAAAGGAAAGATCGTCGGGCAGAAGGCCCCTTTCAAACCGAAGCATATCTGGGCACTGCGTGTTCGCTTTCAGATAGAGGGCCGTCTACGTGAACTGGCGCTGCTAAACCTGGGCATCGACAGCAAATTTCGCGGCTGCGACCTCGTCGCGCTCAAGGTCCGAGACATATGCCATGGTGATCAGATGGCAATGCGCACTATAGTCATGCAGCGCAAGACTCAGCGCCCCGTACAGTTTGAAATCACGCAAGCTACCCGGTAAGCATTACAGACGTGGATAAAGCAGGCCCGACTGAAGCAGGAGGACTTTCTCTTTCCCAGCCGGCTTCACGCCTCACCGCATTTGGGAACCCGCCAATACGCCCGAATTCTCGGAAACTGGGTCGACCAATTGGGTTTGGACCGCGCCAACTACGGAACTCATTCGATGCGACGCACGAAGGCGACCCTCATCTACCAGCGTACGAAGAACCTGGGGGCCGTGCAGTTGCTCCTCGGGCACTCCAAGCTGGAATCGACAGTGCGGTATCTCGCATCGAGGTTGATGATGCCCTAGAGCTCTCCGAGCAGACGGAAATCTAAACCACTCTCCACTCGTTCAGAAGACGGGTCGCTGGACGACATGTCGAACTTTTTGCTGTCCAGCGATGATTCAAGCTCACGCTCCCGACGAGTAGCAGTCATTCAACCCTACCCTGCGGGCTCTGAGCCAAATGCGGTTGGCGAACGATTGGCCTCGGCTAAGCGACCGTCCCGCGCTCCCCCTCGGACTTAGCCATCGCCCCTGGTGAACTGGTGCTGGCGCACCGTGACAAATGCGCTATTTGGTCACGATGATCATGCGGCGCATACTGATTGCTACAACGGCCTAGGCTATTGGCATGGTCAGCCGCAATCCTTAGGCCGGTAGAGCGCCATTGCAGGAGTGCTCATGAGCATAGCTAGCTTCATTCGCGAGCATCGCGAAGATCTGATTGATGACTGGATTGGATACGCCAGGCAGCTTCAGCCGGCAGCAGGGAATTTGTCAGAGGATCAACTTCGTGACTCCGCCGCCGAAATCCTGATGTCGGTTGCTGCCAATATGGAGGGATTACAAAGCGAAGCGGAGCAGACGGCGAAATCCTTTGGCTCGAAGTCAGAGGGAGACGCAGGCTTCGATTTTGTTTCCGTTCTGCACGCTGACGACAGGCGCACCCAGGGATTTGGGCTGAACGATGTGGTTGCCGAGTTCCGCGCCCTGCGCGCGAGTGTGCTGCGCAGATGGCAAGCTCTCGGTGCGACTGACCGAGAGTCATTTCAAGAAATAATTCGCTTCAACGAAGCGATCGACCAGGCGCTCAGCGAATCGGTACAGCAGTACACCAGCAGGGTAGAGCGAGCTCGGGACTTGTTCGCCGGCGTGCTCGCGCACGATCTGCGGGCTCCTCTGGCAGTGTTGCAATACGCGACGGAAATATTGGTACGCGACGATACGATTTCTCCAGCAGGAGTGCGTGCGTCCGCCATCGTGCAACGCTCAGTACTGCGAATGCGCGCGATGATTGACGATTTGCTGATATTTACACGCGCGCGCCTGGGTCAGATCCAGGCGACAAACCACACCTTATTGTCGATGCATACGTTGTGCAGCTCCGCGATTGAAGAAGCGCGGGTGCTCTTCCCGGAAGCATCAATCACACTGAGCTGCAGCGGCAACCCGTTAGGGACGTGGGACGCCGGGCAGATGGGACAAGTGTTGTCGAATTTGCTCTCCAATGCGGCTCGCTATGGAGATGGGACGATCAACCTTAGTGTTGAGGACCAAGGTGAGTGGCTCGGGCTGACAGTTTCCAACGGCGGAGAACAGATTCTATCCAGCGCCCTCCCCACCCTCTTCGACCCGTTGATCCGCGCAACGCCTTACCCGGACCGCCGAATTTCGGCGGCTGGCCTCGGACTCGGCCTGTTCATTTGCAAGAGCATCATCGACGCTCATCACGGCACCATAGGCGTTGAATCGACTGCTGAGCAAACGACATTCACCATCCGTATTCCTCGGCATCCGCAATGAGGAGCCGGGGCACCCAGCGTCGACCGGGCGGTAAGCTGTACGCCCCGCGTGCCGGGTCACCACGCCGGATCAACGTCCTTATGAGGCCGTAGGAATAAGGCTTGCTGACCGTCGCAGTCGGGCCCACGTGGGCGACCTGTGCCTAAGCCGACTATGCAGGCCGTTTGCAGCCGCAATCCCATTGAGAAACAAAACTGATGCCCCGCATTCAAGCGCCAGCTGGAGCTCCGCCTGTACTCGTAGTGGACGATGACCCCGACGCCCGCTGGCTCTTGGAGACGCTACTGACGGAGGCAGGATACGTCGTCAGTGAGGCCAGCAATGCGGACGACGCATTGCGGCGCCTTGCGGACCGGCCCGACATACAAGCGATGCTGACGGATATCCAAATGCCCGGAACCATGGACGGTTTCGAATTGGCGATGCGCGTGAATAGGCAATCGCCAGAGATTGCGGTCTTACTTACATCGGGCCGCGAGCACCCAGATGCGAACGCACTGCCCGCAGGCATGAAATTTCTACTGAAACCTTGGGCGCCTGCAGAGATGCTTGACCAGCTGGAATTGCTCCTGAACGGGAAACAAGGCGCAGCGTGAACCAGGGTCCCTGCGATCCGATTGTAAACATGCCTGCAAGCAGCCAGAAACCGCCATTCAGTCCGGAGTCTGCTCGTTAATCATTTGGCGCACATTTCCGCGCAGCCATCGCAGATAATGGGGTATTGTCCTCTTAGCTGGTGGCCTTCGTGATCAACGCGCTGACGTCATCCGCAGACTGAGAGCAGTAATTTGCATTACTGCTGGGCAAACCGGACCAGGGGTTTCTCCCGGTGTCTGGCCCAATGCGCAGTGGCATTCTCCACTTGTATAGGAATTTTTTCTGACCCAGGAGAATCACTTGGATGGAACGGTGGTCATCAACGGAGTTCGCGCGACATATAGGATGGTTCGCGCGGCGGACGGAATTGGAGTCATAGCGCACGTGCAGTATGCCGTTAACGGGCCGTGGGTAATTGTGGGTGGACCCGCTGTTGTTTTCCCTGATGACGCCTCCGCTCGCCATGCGATTCAAAGTCAGGTTGCTGCAGATTGGTCGAGAAGACGCGGCACTGGCCCCATAATATAAGCAGGCAAGGCGACCAAAAATGCCGAGGCGTGGCCCCCGTGGAATGTCCGGCCGAGCGTCAAGTTATCTGATACGTTGACGCCAACAACCCATACAATCAGGGGCCGCTTAGCGGCCAGGCGTAAGTCGAGCATGTCGGAGGATCGCAGAATGTGTTTCCAATGACATAGCAGATCCCCCCCATCCATGCAAGCAGATCGATTCGACCCGCTAAAGACATCTGCCACCCCGATTTACATGCAAATAGATCTGGACAGCGCCTAGGCCGCGTCTCCGATTAGGACCGAAGCGCAGCGTCCATGTTTACTTCCGCAATATATCGTCAGCTCTCTTGCGTGGAGGCTTGGATGAAATTGCAGCACTTCGAGTCGTTTGATTCGTACGCGGCCGCTCTCTTCCACGCCGACGCCCGGGTATTCCTGCTCGGCTCCCGAGACGGGGGCTGGCGAACCGGACATCTGGATGTGGATGGCATCGACGTGCAACGCGGCGTCACCCAGGTACCCAACCTGTGCGAAGCCTCGGGCTGGGCGACACACCTGACCTTGCTGTTGCCGGAACCCGCGCCCGCCCGGGCATGGCTGAATGGCGTCCCATTTAGTCAGGATTCGATGGGTGTGCTGGCGCCGGGGAAAGGGTTCGTCTTCCGCGCCGCTGGTCCCAATGACTGGATCAGTATCGCGCTGCCGCTCGCTTCCGATTTATTGATAGACGACACCTTCGCGGCGCAGACGCTGCGGCGCTGGGCTAACGCGGCTGACATGGTGAAAACGGACCCCGTGCACGTTGCCGCACTGCGCGAAGCTGCGCTCCTCTCGATGGCCCCAGCCTGCCCGCCCGCGCTGGGGCGCCGTCTGATTGAGCAGCGCTTGCGTAATCTGATCGCCGCCCGTGTGCCGCACGACAAGAACATGGGTCGGCCCAGCGTGCGCTTGCCCAAGGTGTGCGCGGTGGCGCTAGCAATCTTTCGCGACGCGCAGCGGGCCGTGCATGTTGATGAATTGTGCAGGCGCATGAAGATCAGCGAACGCAGCTTGCGTGACGTTTTCCAGGTCTGTTTCGGCATGAGCCCAGCCCATTACCTAGCCTTGAGAAAACTCCACGACGTCTATCTGGACCTGGCATACAGCACCCATGAGCAGACCGTTGCCGATTGCTTTCTTCAGCATGGCTACCCGTATTCCACGTACGCGGCCGCGCGCTATCACGCGCTGTTTCTTGAAACGCCTTCAGAAACGCGGCGCCGTCTTCGTCCGCATATCAATCCAAGCTGACGATTTTTCGTCGGAATCGAATAGGCGGATGCGACGCAAGCCGGAGGGCTCAGCTGTGATCGGCGAGCTGCCAAGGCTGATCATATCCGCGATCACGTCGCTAAGGTCCAGAAGCCATCCGCGACAGCAGATTACATGTGTACGGCTTCCTCGCTACCCGCGCAGGCCGCCGTCGGCTAGCTGCCGTCTCGCCCTCCCTCCATTCACTAAAGCCCCGGCTCATGCCCCGCGTGCGGGGTTTCGGCAGGCGCCGAGCCTGATCCTCGTCAACCCTATCCCAGCCCCAAAGCCTTCGCCATGGTCGCCACAACCATCCGTTTCATCGAAGAACTCATTGACGCCTTCAACTTGGGCAGCAGCATCAACAAATGGCTGAAGTTGCTCGCTAGTCTCCAGGGCCACCTCCAGTTGGAGATCGCGGCGATAACCCGGCCATCCGAGCCGCCGAAAGCGGGTTTCGGCCAGTGTTGCCGGTCAGCGCTTACCGAAGCCAATAAGCGCGTTTCAGCCGCGTCCATAAGAGAGCAAGGCACAGCGGTAGATCTCGGTGGTCCGCTGTCGGTCACAACCAGACGTCCGCGTACCATTACTTTAGTTGTGGCGGACTTCTGCTTGCACTATTCTGAGCGCATAGCAAGGGCGTCATTATTAGGAGAGCCTAAGCATGGTTGACCCATACCCTAGCATCCGAAAATTCAAGATTTTGGTCGTCGACGATACCCCCGACAGCTTGACGCTCATGGCGGGCCTGTTAAAGGATCGGTATCGAGTTAGCTTGGCCAGCAATGGAGAAAAGGCGTTAAGGCTCGCCCGTCAAGAAGATGCCCCCGATATGATATTGCTGGACATCATGATGCCCGGAATCTCTGGCATTGACGTATGCGTGGCGCTCAAAAATGACCCTGTCACTCGCGACATTCCCGTCATTTTCCTCACCAGCATGAGTGCCACAGAGGACGAAAAACGCGGCCTTGAAGTCGGCGCAGTGGACTTCATCACTAAACCCATCAATCCTCCGATCGTACTGGCCCGCATCGAAACGCAACTTAAGCTCAAAATGGCGTCCGATTTCTTGCGCGACCAGAACAGTTTTCTGGAAGCAGAAGTCTCCAGACGCACTAGGGAAGTGGCTGCCGTCCAGGACGTGACCATTCTCGCACTGGCATCGATGGCGGAGACGCGCGACAACGAGACGGGCAATCACATCCGGCGCACGCAATTCTATGTCAAGGTGCTAGCAGAGCACTTGCGGGACCATCCACGGTTTGCCGGTGTCCTGACCGATGCCTATATTGCCGCCCTTTTTAAGTCCGCGCCTCTCCACGATATTGGAAAAATTGGCATTCCCGATCGCATCCTGTTGAAACCCGGAAAGCTGGATCCGGAGGAGTTTGAGGTTATGAAAACGCACTGCAAACTCGGACGCGATGCGATCCAGCAGGCGGAAGATAGGTTGGGGTGCAAAGTTGAATTTCTCACCTTAGCGAAAGAAATCACATATGGTCACCAGGAAAAGTGGAACGGATCTGGCTACCCGGAAGGCTTGTCCGGCGACGATATACCTGTGTCAGCACGCCTAATGGCCGTTGCAGACGTATACGATGCACTAATCAGTCGGCGTGTCTATAAAGAGGGCATGTCTCACAAGGATGCCGAACGGATAATGAAGGACGGTCGCGCTAGCCACTTTGATCCCGATATCCTCGACGCATTTGTCGCTTGTACCGACAAATTCCGCGAGATCGCCGTTCAATACGCCGACCAGGATGGCGAGCATTCCAAGTCCAGCAAAGATCAGCCCCCTTCCACGTCACTCTGACTCCGTCCGGGGCGCGGTGAGCACCGCCTTGAGTTCGCGTCATGGTCGTCCGGACGACTACCGCAGACAAACGTCACAAAAGAATAATCTTTAACGTCGCAGGCCTAAGGACGCGGGAGCGGAACATATGAAGTGGGGACTGCAATTCCTCGAGCGGCGCACTTTAGGCACGAAGCTATTGCTGGGGTTTGTGGTACTGCTGATCTTTGCACTGATGCTCGGCGTCAGCGCGCTGCTGACGCAGCGGAGCCTCGTAAAGCAGGTCACGCAGCTTTATCACCAAGATTTGCTTGGCGTCTCAAACGCCAAGGATGCAGAGGCCGCTTACATCACTATCGGTAGAGAGCTGCGTCAAGCGCTCATCTCCCGTACGGAGGAAGATCGTCGGATCGCCGTAAGCAACGTAGTTGAACAGGACCGCATGTTACGTCGTGAGATTGCAGAGTTACGACCTCGCGTTGTACGGCCCGAGAACATGCAGCGGCTCGCCGGATTCGAGGATGCCTATGCGACCTACAAAAGAAACGTCGATAGAGCGTTGTCAATGCTGGACACGGCCGAGCTACAACAAGCTCGCACATTTGTCGGATCGCGCGAGTTTCAGTCTGCAGGTGATAACGTCAGAATACACATGGACGCTGTGGTCCAGGGCAAGGAAGCGGGGGCAAGTGAGGGCATCGACACTGCACTAACTGTGGCCGGCAACGCGCTCGAGCGCACAGTCGCGATGCTGGTAGGCGGCCTCGCCGTCGGAGGGTATATTTCCTGGCTGGTGGCCGCCTCGATTCGCCGACCTGCCCTACGCGTTCGCGATGCCGTGGAGCAGTTGGCCAAAGGCAAACTATTCATTGAAGTCCCCCATCAAGATTTTGGCAACGAGCTAGGTGAACTTGCACGGTCGGTTCGGGTTTTGCAGCGTGTGGCCCAGCAAATGGACAATCAGACCTGGATTAAGAGCCACCTTGTCCAGATTGCAAACGCCCTGCAGATGGTCACATCGGAAGCTGATCTTTCGCACACACTGTTCACTCTCCTAGCGCCCGTTGCCCGCCTTGGCGCCGGCTCGCTCTACGTTTATGAAGAGGATACACACGAGCTGCGATTGGCTGGAGCCTATGTCGACGGCCAGCCGGCATCGTATCCACACCGAATCAGTTCAGGCCAGGGCTTGGCCGGGCAATGTGCGCAAACCCGCCAACCGATGGTACTGTGCCCTCCTCCTGCGGCCTATACCTCGGCCTTGGCGAGCCGAGGTTCACCGACCGCAGAAACCGTCGCGCTCTACCCATTGATGCGGGGCGATCGCCTGCTGGGTGTTTTGGAGGTAGCTATATTGCCCTCCCAAGAGCAGCGCGAACAAGCACTAGTTAATGAACTCAAGCCCGTGTTGATCATGAAACTAGAGATCCTCGAGCGTGCACAGCGTTCCCGCCGCCTGCTCGACGAAACCCAGCGCCAAGCGCAGGAATTGCGCGATCAAACGTTGAAACTCGAAAAGCAGTCGATCCAACTAGAGACGCAAAAATCATCGCTTCAGGCTACGGAAACCTGGTATCGAGGAATTATCGCGTCGGCTCCCGACGGCATGCTGGTTGTCGACGCAGACGGTTTGATCATTCTTGCCAATTGCGAGGCAGAAGCGATGTTCGGCTATGACGCGGGGGCCTTGGCGGGGCAGGCCGTGGAAGTGCTAGTGCCGCCCTCGGGCCGAAGCAAGCATGCCGGTTTGCGGACCGCGTTCTCTCACGAGGGCGGCGCACGGATTATGGGAGCCGGGGACAAGCGACTGCGTGGCGTGCGCAAAGACGGCACCGACTTTCCCGTAGAGGTGGGACTCGCGCGGCTGCCCGACGTGATCGGACGCAGCGACTGCGTATGCGCGTCGGTTCGCGATGTCAGCGACCGCCAACGGGCGGAGCGCGAACTGGCCAAGACCGCACAACGATTGAGCTTCGCGCTCAGAGGCGGAAATCTTGGTCTTTGGGATTGGGATGTAGCGACTAGCAGAAACGAAGTCAACGACATCTGGGCGCAGATGCTTGGCTATACGCTGGACGAAATCGAACATGACGGAGACGCAGCGGGATCTTGGGCGCGCCTTCTCCATCCTGAAGATGCGGAAGGGATACACCAGGAATTTCAACGCTTCATCAAGGACCCCCGTCAGGATGAGTTCCAGGCGCTATTTCGCATGATGGCCAAGACCGGAGACTGGCGTTGGATCCTCTCCATAGGGAGGGCCACGGAGAGAGATGAAACGGGTCAGGCGCTTCGTATTGTAGGTATCCATCAAGACTTTACGGATCGGAAGAATCTCCAGGATGAGATGGCGCGGGCGAAAGCAACCGCGGAAGAGGCAACGCAAGCCAAAAGCAGTTTTCTTGCCAACATGAGCCATGAAATCCGCACTCCAATGAATGCAATCATCGGCATGTCGCACTTGGCTCTACAAACAGCTCTGGATAAGAAACAGCGAAATTACATCGAGAAGGTACATCGCTCGGGCGAAAACCTTTTGGGCATCATCAACGACATTCTTGATTTCTCGAAGATCGAAGCTGGTCGATTGGATATCGAGGAGGTGGACTTCCACCTTGAAGATGTAATGGAGAATCTGGCCAACCTTGTAGGCTTGAAAGCCGATGAAAAAGAGCTGGAATTGCTCTTCAATATTGGTTCAGACGTACCGACCTCGTTGCGCGGTGACCCCCTACGGCTGGGACAGATACTTGTAAACCTGGGCAACAACGCCGTCAAATTTACGGAACGAGGCGAAGTTGTGGTGGGGATCGAGTCGCGACATATGGATGCGCAAAAGGTGGAACTTCACTTTTGGGTGGCCGACACTGGAATTGGTATGACTCAGGAGCAAAGCTCACGCATGTTCGAGAGCTTCGCGCAGGCCGACGCCTCGACGACTCGACGCTTCGGGGGCACCGGATTGGGGCTGGCGATATCGAAGAGTTTGGTTCAGAAAATGCAAGGGAACATCTGGGTCAACAGCGAATTGGGGCGGGGTTCGACCTTCCATTTCACAATCCCGATCGCGGTGCAGGGTACCCCTCGGCCGGCCCGCATGTTCATAGCCAAAGAACTTTTAGGAGTCCGCGTGCTAGTCGTGGACGACAATGCGTCAGCGCGTGAAATTCTCGCCACTATGGCTTCGTCCTTTGGTTTGGAGGTAGACGTCGCCCGTGAAGGACGGGAAGCCCTACGGATGATATCCATCGCCGATCAGAAGCAACTTGGATACGATGTTGTAATCATGGACTGGAAAATGCCTGGCATGGGCGGCATAGAGACTATGCGGCAGTTGAAAGCAGAGAGATACCGACGCATGCCCACGGTAGTCATGGTCACATCCTATGGGCGCCATGAAGCGATGGATGCTGCACGGCAAGAGGGCGTTGCACCGGCAACGGTGTTGACGAAACCCGTGACTGCTTCGACGCTACTGGAGGCTGTGGCAGAGGCACTCGGCAAGCCAGCACGGATCGAGACTCACGCGATGGCGAAGGCCAGCTTCCACAGCCAAACGCTATCCGATTTGAATGGAGCCCGGCTCTTGCTTGTCGAGGACAATGACCTCAATCAGGAGCTCGCCATGGACCTACTCCGCAATGTCGGTGTCGATGTTGTCTGTGCCGGCAACGGACAAGAGGCGCTGGACACCCTCGAACGAGATGCCGACTTCGATTGCATCCTCATGGACTGTCAAATGCCCGTGATGGACGGTTATGAGGCAACTGCGGTAATTCGCAGCAACTCAATATGGGCAGAGCTTCCCATCATTGCGATGACAGCCAACGCCTTGGCGGGTGACCGCGAGCGCGTTCTGTCAGCAGGCATGTCCGATCACATTGCAAAGCCGCTGAACGTAGACTCAATGTTCTCCACGATCGCGCGGTGGATTCGCCCTGGTACACGGGGCAGCGCTTTACCACCAGCGGCCACTTTCCCCGCATGTCGCACTTCTATTTCAAAAATACCCGAACTGCCTGGGATTAACGTCAGCTCAGGGCTGACGACAAGCGCAAACGATACAGACCTGTATCGAAGGTTGCTGCTCAAGTTTCATGCCGGGCACCGCGGATTTGCGCAAGTATTTGAGACTGCTCGAACCGACATTGATCCAACAGCGGCACGACGAGTAGCACATTCTCTGAAAGGAAGCGCAGGTAACATCGGCGCCATTTCGCTTGCGCGAGCAGCCGCCGAACTTGAATCTGCTTGTCAGATTCAAAGCAAACCGTTCGCGCTCGACGCGGCTCTTTCGCGAGTATTGACGGAATTGCAGCCGGTCATAGTAGGTTTGTCGAGGTTCGCAAAATGGAATGCACCCGCAATATTTCATACCGCCCAAAAACCGCCGGGCAACCATAGCGCATTGGAACTTCGGCTTCTGTTAGATCGGCTGGCTCCTATGCTGGAGCAAGGTGATGCTGATGCGGAAGATGTGGTCGACGATTTGCTGCGGCTAGCTGAAGGCGCAAATCAAGCTACATCCCTCCGACGTTTAGCGGCAGCTGTCTCCGCTTACGACTTCGATGCCGCACAGGAGATACTGCGCCAATTGGCACACCCATTCGACTCACCTGAGGGAGATTTCCGACCCTGAATGCGCCGCTATCAAGTCCCAAGTGAATTTTTTTCCATACCGGATTACGCGTTAGACAACCTAGAAGGGCTTTGTCTCAGGCGGCTTGGTCATTCGGGAGGTGGAAGGGGATTAGAACGGAACGTCGCGGAGCGCTTCCCTATGAAGGGGCACCTGCGGGGATCGTTTAGTAGAACCCGCGATTCAGTGGCATAGAATTTGTGGCAGCGGCGTAATCGTCGAGACTGCCCATTTCAATCCGCAATTCAGACGACTGGCTGTTTCGGGTCGGATAGCGACCCTCCGTAGGAGCACACTGAATCTCCCTTTACGCGAAAGGAGATTGCCATGGAATCCGCGAATGTCACCGTTGGCCATCGTGTGCCATGGAACAAAGGCAAACTCACCGGGCAGAAGCCACCTCTAAAGCTAGGAGAAATTTGGGCAATCCGAACGAGACTGCAGATGGCGTCGAACGTCCGCGAACTCGCAATGTTCAATCTCGCAATCGATAGCAAGCTTCGAGCGTGCGATCTCACGCGATTGCAGGGGCAGGACATCCGTCACGGAAGCCACGTGGCCGCTAGAGCCACCGTCATGCAACAAAAGACCCAGCGTCCGGTGCAATTCGAGATCACGGAGCAAACCCGTGAGAGCGTTGAAGCATGGATCGAGGCGCGAGGGCTAAAGGCGGCGGATTTTCTGTTTCCGAGCCGTTTGCATACGTCCCCGCATCTGTCGACGCGGCAGAACGCCCGGATTGTGCATCGCTGGGTTGCATCGATTGCCCTCGACGATACCGCATATGGCACCCACACCATGCGCCGTACTAAAGCCTCGCTGATCTATCGCCGGACGAAGAATCTTCGGGCGGTACAGCTACTGCTCGGGCATACGAAGCTGGAAAGCACAGTTCGCTACCTTGGCATCGAGGTCGACGATGCGCTTGAGATGGCAGAGCAAACCGAGGTTTGATGCATCCCGGCCGGCGAGCGGTCGCTTGTCGGCCAAAAGCGGACGCTGGGAGCGTGCGGTCCATTAGGGTTACTTGAACGAACTGGACCGCAGGGAGACTTAACGGGTTGCGTCGTTTTCGGGTCGGTCCGGTGCCTTACTGCGGAGTGGTGAGGCTTTACTCCTTCGGCTTGGCCGCACCCTGGCCGCTATGCCCCCCGCGCCAACGGATAGGTTACGCCGTAGAGAAGGGCTGAGACGGTCAGCTATCTCCGAAGACCAAGTCCTCCAGATCATCAATCAACAACGACTGCGCTTCGCGGCGGCAGAAGGACGCAGGCCGCGCTGGCAAAATTTGAGGGATCAACGTCTTTTACGCAGAGCACCAGTAGGGTGAAACTTCGACATTGCCTATGCGAAGGCTGGCGTCTATGTCAAAAGGAGAGCGATGTATGAATGATCTTTCAGGAAAGCGGGCGATCGTCACCGGCGGGGCCAGGGGGATCGGTGCGGCGATTGCGCGGGAGCTATCTGCTCGCGGCGCGGACGTCGTGATCACCTACAAGAGTGCCGCCGGGCAGGCCAACAGCCTAGCCGATGAGTTGACTGACGAGAGCCGACGTACCGTGGCCATTCAGGCCAATAGTGCCGATGCGCAAGCGGTCCGCTACTCTGTCGAAGAAGGCACCCGCCTGATGGGGGGACTAGACATACTCGTCAACAATGCGGGCATCCTGATTTCGAGCACTCTACAAACAATGGAGTTGGCTGATATCGACCGAATCCTAGCAGTCAACATCCGTGCAGCCATCATCGCCTCGCAAACAGCGATACCACTCCTCTCGAACGGTGGGCGCATCGTGTCGATCGGGTCGTGTCTCGCGGAGCGAGTAGCCATCCCGAATGTGACCGTCTATTCGATGTCGAAATCGGCTCTGCTGTCTTTCACTCGCGGACTCTCGCGCGAGCTTGCGCCGAGGGACATTACCGTAAATCTTGTTCATCCAGGCCCCACTGACACCGATATGAACCCAGCCCAGGGCCCTGATGCCGACTACCTCCGATCACAAATAGCGCTTGGGCGATTCGGAAGCCCGACTGACGTCGCGAAAGCTGTGGCCTATCTCGCGGGCCCAGACGGAAGCCACATCACAGGCACCGGCCTGGTCGTTGACGGCGGAATCAACGCCTGACGAGTTCAATCTTCATCGCTCATTCCAGGATAGTGCAGATGGCACCCTGCCAGTCTCAGCAAATAGCGCGCCCCACATTGCTGCTAACCGGCGCGAGCCGTGGTATTGGGCATGCGACAGTGAAATTGTTTCACCACAGAGGGTGGCGTGTCTTGACGGTATCGCGGGCGAGCTTTTCGAGTGAATGCGCGTGGGTGGGCGGCGTGGACGACCACATTACCGCCGATCTGGCGAACCCGAGCTCGTATGAACTGATCGCGGCTGAAGTCCGTCGACGCCTGGGTGGCGCGAAACTGGCTGCGATTATCAACAATGCCGCGATTTCACCGAAACTGACGAACGGCGGCCGCAAGGGCGTCAGCATGACGGCATATGAAGAGTGGCTTTCGCTTTTCAACGTCAATCTTTTCTCCGCAGCGATGATCGTCCGTCTACTCCTGCCGGAACTCCGCATAGCGCAAGGCGCGATCGTCAACGTGACGTCGATAGCGGGTTCTCGCGTTCATCCCTTCGCAGGAGCGGCTTATGCGTGCTCTAAGGCGGCCCTCGCAGCGCTCACGCGCGAACAGGCTTTCGAGTTCGGTCCGATGGGAATCCGGGCCAATGCGATCGCGCCCGGCGAGATCGACACCTCCATCTTGTCTCCCGGCACCGAGGCCATGGTTAAGGCGAACGTGCCGATGGGCCGGCTTGGCGACGCAACAGAAATCGCAGGAGTGATGTTCTTCCTGTGTTCGAACCGAGCCTCGTATGTGAATGGCGCGGAAATCGACGTGAACGGAGGGCAGCACGTTTAATCGCCTGGCTGACCCGGGCCTTCCGCGGCAACAATCGCTGGGCGCCTACTGGGCATGCCAGTCCGGACGGTCGCCGAATTAAAGGATTGGCTCCACTCCCTGGTGGGCACCATAGTCAGGCAAGCGGAGACGCTTCCCGGGACGCCATGCGCCGGATGCTCTGCGGCGGATGGCCAAGCACGCGAATGAATGCCCGGCGCATTCTTTCGGGATCGGTGAAACCGATTTTGTGGGCGATGATTTCGATAGGCTCCGCGCCACGCTCGACGCGCTGCCTGGCCACCTCGACTCTCAGGCGCTCGACGGCCTTGGCCGGCGTCTCCCCCGTTTCGGCAAGAAAGGCGCGGCCGAACTGCCGGGGACTCAGGCAGGCCACGGAAGCTAGGAGCTCGGTCGACAATGATTCGTGCAAGTGTTCACGTATATAAGTAAGCACATTACGAATTCTGTCCGACTCGGGCTCCATATCGGCGATGGCCGAAAATTGGGATTGCCCGCCGGGCCGGCGATGGTAGACGACCAGCATCTGGGCGACCGCGTGAGACAAGTCGACGCCATGATCCTCTTCGATCATTGCCAACGCCATGTCGATGCCAGTCGTGACGCCGGCCGACGTCCAGATGCCACCTTCTCGGGTGAAGATCCGATCGCCATCCACTTTCACCCGCGGGTACTCCCGTTGCAGACGGGCGGCGTATTTCCAGTGCGTCGTCGCGCACCGGCCGTCCAAGAGGCCGCTCGCAGCCAGAATGAAGGCCCCGGTGCATACGCTTGCGATGCGGCGAGCACCCTTGGCGACGACGTGGTTCAAGTAGTCGCAGGTTTCCGGCAATGCGTCATCGGGGTAGGCGCCAAGGCCGGCTCCCGCCACGATCACTGTGTCGTAGGCGGAAAATCCGGCCTTCCCCGTGGTGACTTCAAGGCCCGCCGAACTTTGAACGGGTCCTCCAGCCAGCGATATGACCTGGCATCCGTAAGCGTCGTCGCCCAGGAGCCGGCTGGCCACCTCGAACGCCGCCAGGGGCCCGGTCACGTCCTGGATCTGGAAGTCGCGGAATACGAGGAAAGCGACGTCCCGCGGAGCGGGACTCGCGCTTAATGATGTTGGGTTCATAACACTCTTGCACAACGCTCGGAAACAGGCTCCACCGCATCCTGGCTCCCGGCCGGTGCGTGGACGAGATCTGATGGTACACACCCAGCATGGTGGCGGATAAGACATATATACCTCAAAAACCGCCATGTCAGCACGACGAGGCACAGTCTGCCAGACGCAACGGCGAATCACGTGTTCCCGCCACGGAACGAAGAGGATTTCACCTTATGGCGGGCGTTAACTGACGCTTCGCATCGTCCGAGCATCGAAAGGGTCAGAACCTCCAATCGGAACGCCATGACTCTAAAGGAGGGAACTTAGTCCTTTTGCCATTGGCTCCCCGGCCGGAGAATCTGCACACGTTGAAAGCCTGGGATAACCCGAATTCACATCGCCCGACGCGACACCCTCACGCGCCGGGCGGATTGTCTCGGGCCAACGAAAGCGTCTGTGCCAACGGATAGGCCGTAGAAGCATGGCCGACGTACACATGGCGCATTCGAGTCCTCTTACATAGCGATATCCAACATGAAGCATAGAGAGTCCAATCATGCGTGGAGTGCAGCCGCATGACCCGCCCACGCCTTCCCTCCCACACGGGAGCAAAACCGACCTTCCTGCGCGCGGCTCTGCTGGTCGCAGGGCTCACCACGGCAACGGCATGCGCGTTGTTTCTCCTGCCCGGCAAGAAGTCACTGGCGGTCAGCACCGTCGAGCTTCCCACGGTTTCCGTCGCATTGCCGATGCAGCGCACGATTATTGAATGGGACGACTATGTCGGACGTTTCGAGGCGAGTCGCCGCGTGGAAGTTCGGCCCAGGGTGTCGGGCCAAATCGTAGGGGTGCATTTCAAGGACGGAGAAATCGTCCAGCAGGGCCAATTGCTTTTCTCCATCGACTCGCGCCCCTACCAGGCTGCCTACGCCGAGGCGCAAGCCGGCCTCGCGAGCGCGACCAGCGAGCTGGCGCTGGCACGCGTCGACCTAGCGCGAGCGCAGCGACTGGTGGGCGACAGCGCGATTTCAAAGAGCGACATCGATCAGTTGCAAGCGCGTGTGCGGGCAGGAACGGCAAACGTCGCCGGCGCGCAAGCCCGCGTCGCGCTGAAGTCGCTTGAGCTGGAATTCACGGAGGTACGCTCGCCCATGACGGGTAGGGTCTCTGACCGACGCGTCGACCCCGGCAACCTGGTCATGAGCGGAGATGCCGGCAACGGCACCCGCCTAACCACCATCAACGCGCTGGATCCGATCTATTTCACATTCGACGCATCGGAAGCCTTGTACCTCAAAGCCATGCGCGCGCAGGAGCCAAGCGCGGCCCAAACCCAGGTCGAGGTACGCCTTCAGGATGAGCCTGACTACACCTGGCGCGGAAAGCTCGACTTCACGGATAACGGGATTGATCCCCGCTCGGGGACCATACGGATGCGCGCCGTAATCGAGAACCCGAAATTGTTCCTGACACCGGGATTGTTCGGAAACATGAGGCTGGCAAGCGGATCTGGCGCGCCTGCCTTGTTAATCCCCGATTCCGCGGTCCAGATGGACCAGACGCGCAAGACGGTTCTCACCGTTTCCGCCGAAGGCACTGTGCTCGTCAGGGCCATCGAACTCGGCCCGCTCGTCGATGGGCTCAGGATCGTGCGTGCCGGCCTGGCCGCCGACGATCGAGTGATAGTCGGCGGGCAACAACACGTTATTCCAGGCGCGAAAGTACAAACGAAGCCAGAACCGGCGGCCTCCCCAAGCGGGATGGGGAACTCGAACCCTCTCATTTCCGGCAGCAAGCCCGCGTCCGCGTCGTAACGATGCGCCGGCGGCTGTCCTAAAGGAAAAAAACTCATGCGCCTGTCGCGCTTCTTCATTACGCGCCCGATATTCGCTGCGGTGCTGGCGATCGTAATCACGATTGTTGGTGCGATCTCGTATTTCGCACTACCCGTTGCGCAGTACCCGGACATCATCCCTCCCACTGTCGTCGTTTCCGCGAGCTACCCCGGGGCGTCGGCGGAAACAGTCGCGGAAACCGTTGCCGCTCCTATCGAACAGGAAATCAATGGCGTAGAGAACATGCTTTACCAGTCCAGCCAATCCACGGCGGACGGAAAGGTGTCCATATCGATTACGTTCAAGGTCGGGACCGATCTAGACGCGGCCCAGATGCTTGTTCAGAACCGGGTGGCAGTGGCCGTGCCTCGCCTGCCGCAAGAGGTGCAGCGGCTGGGCGTCACCACCCGCAAGACTTCACCCAGTGCCCTGATGGCGATCAACCTGGTTTCTCCGGATGGCTCGCGGGACCAGGCCTATCTTTCAAACTATGCCCTCACGCAGCTGCGCGACAAGCTGAGCCGTATCGACGGAGTCGGCGAGGCTCGGATTTTCGGCAGCCGTGAAGTGGCCATGCGCGTGTGGATCGACCCCCGGCGCGCGGCCGAGCTTCAGTTGACGGCCGGCGAGATCGTCGCCGCCGTGCGGGCCCAAAATGTGCAGGTTGCCTCGGGAGCGCTAGGCCAGCCGCCCAACCCGAGTGCCGACGCCTTCCAGCTAAACGTTCGGACACAGGGCCGGTTGAGCGAGCCGGAGCAGTTCGCCGACATCGTCATCCGCACGGATCCCGCTGGCCGGCAGACTCGCGTTCGCGACGTCGCCCGCGTGGAGTTGGGCGCCGACGACTACGGAACCAATGCCTATTTGTCGGGCAAGCCGTCCATTATGATCGGCATTTTCCAACGGCCTGGTACCAACGCGCTTGAAACCGGCATCACCCTCGAACGCGAGATGCAGGTGGCGGCCAAGGCTTTTCCGCCCGGTCTTGAGTACCGGATCATGTGGAACTCAACGCGCTTCATCGCGCAGTCCACCGAAGCGGTCCGAGATACGCTTTTCGAAGCCGCGGCGCTCGTTGTGCTCGTCATCTTCATCTTCCTGCAGAACTGGCGTGCCGCCATCATCCCCGTCGTGGCGATTCCTATCTCGCTGGTGGGCACCTTCGCATTGCTAGCCATGTTTGGCTATAGCCTGAACAGCCTGTCGCTGTTCGGACTGGTCCTCGCCATCGGCATCGTGGTGGACGACGCCATCGTCGTAGTTGAAAACGTGGAAAGAAACCTCACGCTGGGCCTGAGTCCGCTGGAAGCGGCTCGCGTCTCGATGGACGAGGTTTCGGCGGCCCTGGTGGCCATCGTGCTAGTGCTTTGCGCGGTGTTCGTTCCCACGTTCTTTCTGACCGGCCTTTCCGGGGCGTTCTACAAGCAGTTTGCGCTCACCATCTCCGGCGCCACCGTCATTTCGCTCGTCTTGTCGTTGACGCTCTCGCCGGCCTTGGCCGCGTTGCTCCTGCGGGCGCACACGAAGGAAAAGAGCCGGCATCGCATCATCCGGCGCATCCAGCTTGCCGGCGATTGGTTCAATGAACGATTCGACCGGTTCAGCGCAAGCTACGGCCGATTGACTCAGTGGCTCGTGGCGCGCCCGAAGCGAGTCTTGATCAGCTACGGCGGGCTTGTGCTGGCGACCATAGGCATTTTCTGGGTAACGCCCACCGGCTTCATTCCCTCGCAAGACCAGAGCTATCTGATATCGATCACTCAACTACCGCCGGGGGCCTCGCTGGCGCGTACCGATGCCGTGGTGCAAGAGGTGTCCAAGCGCTTGCTGAAGGTCGAGGGGGTCCGTGGCACGATCATGCTGCCCGGCTATGACGCCGCGTCGAACACGAATTCGCCGAACACCGCCACCACCTTCATCCCGCTAAAGCCATTTGAAGAGCGGTCCCGCCCCGCCAGCGACATCCTCGATGAAGCACGCAAGGCCGTCGCGGACATCGATCAAGCGCGGGTTCTCATTATTCCCCCTCCGCTGATCGACGGCATCGGCTCGGCGGGCGGCTACCGGATGATGGTGCAGGATCGCGGCGGCCACGGCTACAAGCCGCTGGGGACGATTTCCGATCAGCTCATGGCCAAGGCGAACGGCACCGATGGGTTGTCGCAGGTCTACTCCTTCTTCAACACCTCCACCCCTCGCATCTTCGCCGACATCGACCGGCGAAAAGCCGAAATGCTGGGCGTTCCGCCAGATCGCGTCTTTGAAGCGCTACAGGTCTATCTGGGCTCGGCCTATGTGAACGACTTCAATCTTCTGGGACGCACGTTCCGGGTGATCGCGCAGGCCGAACAAGGCCAGCGCAACAGCGAATCCGACATCGCCAATCTGAAGACGCGATCCGACAGCGGCGCGATGGTGCCCATCGGCTCGGTCGCCACGTTCAAGAGTGAAACTGGCCCATTCCGGGTCGTGCGCTACAACCTGTTCCCTTCGGTCGAGGTGGATGGAGACACGGCGCCGGGTTCTTCCACGGGCAGGTCCCTGGCCACGATGGAGAGGCTCGCCGACCAGACATTGCCCTCGGGATACGGCTACGAATGGACGGGCATCGCGTTCCAGCAAAAGGTCGCGGGCAACACTGCCGGTCTCGTCTTCGCGCTTGCGGTGGTGTTCGTGTTCCTGGTGTTGGCGGCGCAATATGAAAGCCTCACCTTACCCATCGCAATCATCCTCATCGTCCCCATGTGCCTGCTCGCGGCAATGGTCGGCGTCAATCTTCGCGGAATGGACAACAACGTCCTGACGCAGATCGGACTCGTGGTGCTGATCGCCCTTGCCGCCAAGAACGCGATCTTGGTGGTCGAGTTCGCGAAACAAGCGGAAGAGGAAGACGGCCTGAGCCCCGCTGCGGCTGCGGTGCGCGCCGCGCAGACTCGCCTGCGTCCGATCTTAATGACGAGTTTCGCCTTCATTCTTGGAGCCGTGCCGATGCTCCTGGCCTCGGGCGCGGGTGCCGAATTGAGGCAGGCGTTGGGCACATCCGTTTTCTTCGGCATGGTGGGCGTCACTGTCTTCGGCCTGCTCTACACCCCCACGTTCTACGTCGTTTGCCGCAAGCTCGGAGATCGGCTGTCCCGGCAAGCCGGCGCCCGCTCGCTGGAGCCGCTGCACGAACAATCAGGAAGCATCAAGTGATCCGATTGCACACCCTATCAATGTTGATTGCGCCGCTGCTCTTGAGCGCATGCGCGGTCGGCCCGGACTATGAAACGCCGTCGGTTCCGGTTTCCTCGGCGGGGCCTTTCCTGTCCCGAAGCGAGGCGACTGCGCCCGACCCCGTGTCCGCCGACTGGTGGAAGCTCTACCAGGACCCGGTGCTAGACAGGCTGGTACAGGAGGCGCTCGCCTCGAATACCGACGTGCGCGTGGCGGTCGCCCGGTTGGCCCGCGCGCGCGCCCAACTTCGCCAAAAGTCCGCCGAACGGCTACCCAGCACCGAGATCGGCGCAAGCTTGAACCGCCAACGGCAATCCGCCATCCAGGCCTCGCCCGGCGTCGATCGCGAGAATACCGTCGTCGACGCGGGCCTGTCCGTGGCGTATGAGGTAGACCTCTTCGGCCGCGTGCGGCGGAACATTGAAGCCTCGCGGGGCGACTACCAAGCGGTGCAGGCCGAGCTGGACGCTGTGCGGGTATCTATCGTGGCGGCGACGACCCGCGCGTATCTTGGCGCCGCCAGCGCCGCGCACCGTCTGGCCGTGGCGCGGCAGATCGTCGAATTGCTGGACCGCTCTGTCGGCGTGACGAGCAGCAGGGAGGACGCCGGCTTGACGACTTCGCTCGACACCGCGCGTATCGCGGCGCTTCGGGACCAGCGACGTTCGGACATTCCCATGATTGTTGCCGAGCGCCAGGCCGAGCTGTACCGGCTTTCCCTGCTCACCGGCCGAGCGCCCAAGGACCTTCCGCCCGAGGCGGGCGCCCTCACGGCGCCGCCCACGATCTTGCAGCCCATCCCTATCGGCAACGGGATGACCTTGCTCGCGCGGCGTCCAGACGTGCGCGCTGCGGAGCGCCGACTAGCGGCGGAAACGGCCCGAATCGGTGTGGCGACAGCGGATCTGTATCCGAGCGTCTCCATCGGTGCATCGGTCGGCTCTACCGGGTTCCGCCTAGACGACTTTTTCGGCGGTGGGCCGCTACGCTGGGTGGCCGGGTCGCTCCTCTCCTGGTCATTTCCAAATCAGGAATCGATCCGCGCGCGCATAGATGGGGCTACAGCCGACTCCCAGGCCGCGTTGGCTGCGTTTGACGGGACGGTGCTACAGGCCTTGAGCGAAACGGAAAGCGCACTCTCGAACTACGCCCAAAACCTGGACCGGCGCGTGGCACTGGCCGCAGCAAGGGACCGGGCGGAAAGCGTAGCGCGTATCGTCCGGGCGCAAGCGCGGGAGGGACGCGCCGACAGCCTGGCCCTGCTCGACGCGGAGCGCACCTACGCCGACGCGCAGGCGCAGCTTGCCGAGAGCGAATCGCGGGTCGTGAATGCGCAGGTGGACCTGTTCAAGGCGCTTGGCGGTGGCTGGGAATCGGCCCAAGCCGACCGCGTAGTTGCCAGGTAATCCCCCGTCTTCCGGATGAGTTCGAGGCGGATCATTTCTGGATGGAGGGCGTAACGCATGAAGACAGATATCCCGACGACGATTCCCGGCTCGACCCGCTCCTCATCGCGCGTGGCCCGCGCGAACATACAGCTGAACGATATTGCCATGTTTGTCGAGGTCGCGAGGCGAGGGAACTTCAGCCTGTCCGCTGCCGCGCTGGGCGTTCCTCCTTCGACGCTCTCGCGGCGAGTGAGCGGACTGGAACGCGATCTGGGAGTGCAGTTGCTCAAGCGCAGCACTCGGAAAATCGGCTTGACCGAGGCTGGCACGCTCTACTTCGAGCGTTGCCGAGACCTCATCGATGACGCGCGCGTCGCGCACGAGCAGTTGCAGACAAGCATTGCCAGCGCCGCAGGGCAGTTGAGTGTATCGCTGCCCGCCTCACTGGCCCAAGTCTTCATGCCTACGGTGATCGACGCCTTCCACCGCCAGTATCCGGACATTCATTGTCATTTCGAACTGGGAAATCAGCGGGTCGACCCGATCAGCAGCACCTGCGACGTCGCCCTGCGTTTCGGCAAGCAACCCAGCTCTAGCCTAATTGCTCACGTCATCAGCGCGATGACGCCGCGCCTGTACGCATCCGAGGACTATCTCAATAAACACGGAATGCCCTGCTCACCGGCGGATTTGGCCAGACATCAATGCCTGGCGGGTGCGCCCGGAGGAGAGTTCGAGTGGATGTTGCGGTCCGGGGCGCGGGTGGAGCGTGTCCGGGTATCGGGCAAAGTTGGGGCCAATGATTCTGGCATGATTCGATCTTTAGTCCGCGCGGGGATCGGAATCGGTCCACTTATGGAGTTCGAGGCCGCGAAAACCGGCGGCAGCAGCAACAAGTTCGCCCGGGTCCTGCGGCAGTGGTCATTGCCGCAAGTTCCCCTGGTCGCCCTGCTGCCCACGCGCAAGATGCCCGCGAGAGTTAGGGCGTTCCTGGATTTCATTCATCCCAATTTGCAGGACTGCTGAAATCCTCACGCCGCATCTATCGCCATCGCAACGCTTATCAGCACAACAGCGACGATGGAAACCGCGAACACCCGCCGCGCCCACCGCGCATCATCGCGGGCCGAAAACCCGTCCATGGCAGTTTTCAGCCAGTAGAATCCGCTTAATAACACCAATGAAATATAGAGATTTCCCACGTACCCAAGCGCCGCGAGGGAAAGCGCGGCCACAAGAAATGCGGCAATGTACAAAACGATGCGCTTCTTCGCGTGATGCCGTCCCTTCACCAGGGGCAAGAGGGGGATACACGCCGCTTCATAGTCCTTCCATCTGAACATGGCGATCGCGTACGAGTGAGGCATTTGCCATATTCCGAAAATCACGAAGAGTGCGACAGCCGCCGTATCGATGGTTCCGCGCACCGAGGAATACCCTACGACGGGCGGGATCGCGCCCGATATGCTGCCCACCCACGTGGAGTGGACTGATCTGCGTTTCAGGAAAAGCGAGTAAAGGCCCACATAGACGATATATCCGAGGAGCATCAAGACCAGAGGCTCAATTTGACGCGTGCCAGCATACAAAAGCAAGAATCCGACGATAGCCAGCATAGCGGCAAAGGTCAGAGCCGACGTTATCGAGATCCGCCCGGTCGCCATCGGACGCTTATGGGTGCGAGCCATGAGCCGGTCAATGTCACGGTCAATCACGTTGTTAACGGCGCATCCAGACCCGATCACGAGGGCAGCACCAGATATCACCAGTGCACTATGGCTTGCATCCACGACGCCTCGCGATGCGAGCAGGTAGCCGCCGGCGAGAGATACTAGATTTCCAGCCACAATGCCTGGCTTGACCAACTCGAGATAGGTTCGATACATAAAATTTCGCCGCGTCGGACTGACTGCGGACAAGAGACAGCGGAACAGGCTTGATGACTGGAATAGCCGAGATCGCGCCGCTGGTGGGCTAGCACCTGTGGCTGTCGGATCTACCGATGGCCGACGCGATACGGTTCGAATATGGCGCGGGGAGCCACCTGACTACGCAACGTTCCCTAGCAACTCAAGCTTTATACCTTCTGGGCAGCGGGACACAAAAGAGGAGCGTCGGACATAGATCCCGCAGATACTGACGCCACGAAGCGATCAATGATGGAAGGCATGGTCGAGTTTTATCTGGCGGATTTTTTCGGAGGAATCGGTCCGAAGCAGCCGGCCAGAAGCACCGTCTCAGCCAACTCTCCCTGTTGCAAGATATTGGACCGACTGCACGCAGCCCATGCCCGCCCGGGCGCAGTCCGAGCGGTGCCCCGAGGTATCGGATCAAGCCGCCGTGTCCTACGAGCAGGAATTCCGCCGAGGGGTAGTGACTAATAGAGCTAGAGAAACGACGCCAACAGCAACAGCAATAGCGCGGCAAATTTTCACGCCAGCTCCGATAATTCGGCACTGGTCGCGCGTGCCATCGACCCAGGCGCATCGCCTGATGCAGATGCCCGCAGGGTCAACCCGGCCTGGCCGCAACTGCCCCCCTGGCCGGCCCACGCGCCCATCGCCATGTCATCAGAGCGGCCGCCAGCACCACTGGCAACATGGCTGCGTTCAGTGCTTCCCATCCAAATGCATCCAACGCCGGTCCGGCCGCCAGCGTCGCCAGCGCAGTCGCGGCATAACGCAGCACCTCGGCAACACCTTGTGCGCGGGCGCGCTCCGACGGACGGTAGGACTGCGCCAGCAATGTGGTGCCGCCGACGAACATGAAATTCCATCCCACTCCCAGGCACAACAGCGCCGCATAGAACGCGGGCAGTGACGGCGAGGCCATCGCGATCAGCGAGCAGGCGATGTTCAGCAGCATGCCGGCGGCCAGCACCCTCGGCAGGCCAAAGCGCCGGATCATCGTTCCGGCAAAGAAGGCCGGCGCATACATTCCGACTAGGTGCCATTGCATGATGTTGGCGCCGTCACCGATGCTGTGGCTGCACGCCACTGCGGCCAGCGGAGCGGCAGTCATGATGAACATCATCGAAACCGACCCGACCACGTTGTTGGCAAGCGCGGCCACGAACACTGGCTGGCGCGCTACCTCGCGCAGCGACCGCGCCGTCAGGCCGGGCTGGGCCTCGCTGGCCGCGGCTGGCGCTTCGGCGTCGCGATAGCCGCTCCACAGCAACGCGGCCGAAAGCAGCGCCAGCAAGGTCACCATTAAGTAGGCACCAGCGAAGGTGACCGGTGCGAACAGGTCACGACTCCAGGTGGCAAGTGCAGGGCCGAGAATCGCTGCGATGACGCCGCCCGCCATCACTACCGATATCGCGCGGCTCTTGGCGGCGGGTTCGACCGCGTCCGCCGCCGCCAGCCGGTAATACTGGGCAAATGCCTGGAACACTCCCACCAGTGCGGTGCCGGCGCAGAACGTCCAGAAATCGGCATGAAATACAGCCCATACCGATAGACCACCGCCCGCCGCGCCGGCAAGTGCCCCCAGCGAAAATCCGCTGCGCCGGCCGATGCGCTGCATTAGCAACGATGCGAACCAAGTGACCAGAGCGCCCGCGACCGTTATCAATGCGAAAGGCAGGGTCGACAACGCCTTGTTGGGCGCGAGCATGTGGCCGGTCAGCGCCGTCAGCGTCAGGTCGATGGAAATGGCAGCGACGAATAGGCCCTGGCAAACGGCCAGGATCCGGGCGTTGCGTCGGCCGTTAGCTAGGGGGACTGATAGGGGCATGGCGGGATCGATAGGAAAGAACGGAGTGGGAAGGACAATGCAGCAGGCACGGCGGGAGGGCAGTCCGGGTTTGGCAGTCATCACTTTATCGACGAACACTTTGGCGTACAGGACATAATTCCCTTAAGAATCGTCATGCCAAACGACCTAATATTGCTGTCGCTGTCGAAGTCCCAATTGCCAGACACGCCACTGCTGCGGCGATTTACCCGATCGCCGACAAGCGGGCTCAGACCGCCGCCGGTTCTGCCTATAGGTGCTTGCTCGCCTCTTTCATGGCCGTCTTTCGCCCAACCTATCCAAGCCACCCGCAAATCCCTCCGCGCTACTCGCGCAATGTTGTCTGAAATGAGATGAGCGGACGAGCAAAAAAGGGCCGCTTAGCGGCCCTTCTGTACAAGGAAAACAATTACCTTCGACTGAGCTACAAAATCAGCGATCTTAGGAAGTTTTCAGGTCGCGACCGACTTTATTCCGCGCAACCGACTATATTTCTCGTTTTCACTTTCGAGGGTATGGTCGCCGTTGACGGCTTTGTAGCGGGTAGCATCAGTCCCCTCGTCATCGAACAGCGGCAGCAGCCGCTGCAAAAAAGTCAATGAATTTGACTTGCCGCGTGACCGCAATGGGTCGGAAGAGGTCTGCTGGCTCGACGTACTTTCCGCCCAGGTTACGGCCAACTTCAGTAAACCATGCTAAGAATCTGCCCCGGGTCCTACGTAGGGCGCGCGTCCATACGCCGTCCAATCGTCACATTCCTCGCGGCGTCTCAGCCTCTCGAATTCCGATTTCCCCGGTTCCGATAATGCCGCAATTTCGACATCTGGGCGGCCGGAGCCGAAGGCCGCCCGTTGGCGGGCGGCAGTGACGAGGTTCAGCGATCGCAGTTGTGAAAAGGTTGCCGCCTTCTTGACCCAGGGAATCTGGCGCATCCGTACCTGCCGAAGCTCAACAAGGACGTCACGGTTCGAAAAGATCATATGCAGTAATTCCCAATCCCAACAATTGACCAAATGTGGACTTCTGTCCACGCCTCCATCCTGGCATTGCGCCGCGAGCAACTGTTTCTCGCTTGGAAAAAGGACGTTCATCTCGTCCGGTAGAAAAGCGGTGCTTGAAGATAAACGAGCCAGGGTAAAGACCTTAGCGTTTAGGTAATCCTGCACTCGCCGAGTCGGGCGCGAGCAGCACGTGCGTCAAAGTTTCAAGCGAATACGGTTTTTGCATCACCGGAAACGGCACGACCTCTTGGCCACTGATTGCGTCACTGTAGCCGCTGGCGAGCCCTTCTTCTCAACTAAAGGCCAGCACGAAAATTCGGGCCTGGGCTTGAGCCAGGTGCAGGGGTTCGTCCAGCAGTCCGGCGGCGATGCTGTCTCGTGATCAATCGCCCGTAATCGATGGGGCGCCCCTGGCGATTAGCAAATCACGTGCCCAACATACGAGCCGTCAAAAATAGTGAGCTCGCCTCAGCGTTGTCTGCGCTGTCCGGGACGGTCGCGCATCGAGGGCCGCTCTCGGCCAAAAGCTGGCGCGCCATGGCTAATACAACACAGTGCGCGCTCCCCTCAATTTTTCTCAAGCATAAATCGTTAACTTCAACTGTTGCTTTTTAGTCTCGACTGTGAACCGTAAGTAGCTCGAATAGTCCGAACGATGTAATTTGGACATTCCGCAAGCAGCAGCACGAATAGCCCCGACATTACGTCCACTTCATCGGTGTGCACGGAAAGGAGCGTGTTGTATGCATGGAACGCGCACTACAGGCGCCCGGCGCTATCGCTCTTGCAGCCGGTTATCGATTGGTCCGCGCAGCTTCGCCGCGTGCTGCTCGCGTTCGCCCGCAGCAAAAATCCCCCCGAGTTTCTTAACCAGATGCCAACCTCCTGCCAGTCTAGAAGCGGCTAACTCCGTGTCTTTCCTCCTGACATGACAACACCCATTGGTCTGCAAGCAACTTTTAACTCTGCATCGCCCCGCGAGCTTATTAATCCGTTCGCGATATAACGACGGAGACTCAAATGCGCAATACGAAAATCAGGGTGCCCAACGCCTGCGCACAACGGCGCTCCACGGAAACCTGGACCGCGACGCAATGGTATGTATTGTTGGGGTCGCTGGCGATGGGAGCAGATGCCGCCGCACAAACGCCTTGCCCGCCCGGGCCCGTCATCCGATCTGGAAGCGCTTGCCAGGTAGCTTCCGGTACGACGATTAATGTAGTCCGCGCGGCACAGCCCGGGTTAGATGCCCAAAATCCTGGCGGCGCAATATCGGCTAGTGGCGTCTCGATAAACCTGGGCGGGACCGGTTCGACCTTGCCTCGCAATTATGTCGGCGCGCAAGCCGGCAACGGTGGTCGCATCACATTTAACGGAGGCTCGCTCACTACCGTGCAAGCGGCTACTGGCCAGCAGGGGTTCGTAGCGTCTGGCCAGGGTAGCCTGGTGACCTCGTCTGGGTCCAGCATCACGCTGGGGCTGGCCACCACCGCCAACGACAACATCGGTGTGCTTGCCGTGGGCGGTGGCACCATACAGATGACTGCCACCGACGTTGCAACCCGGGGCGGCGGAGGAGCTGGCAACCATGCGCTATCGGCTACGGGCTTGGGCAGCTCGATTTCCCACTCTGGCGGCCTCATTAGCACCAGCGGGCGAGGCTCATTCGGCGTCCGAGTCGACGAGGGCGCTTCGGTCGCCCTGGGCCCCGGCACGTCGATATCCACAACGGGCACCATCACTTCAGGCGGCTCGGCAATCGGCAGCCATGGCGTGTGGGTGAGCGGATCGGGAACCAACGGCACCGCTGTGGTCCCAAGCCATGTCGAAGCAAGGAGCGTTTCAATCGTCACCGGAGACCCAGCCCTCGGGACTACCAGTGGTACCAGCGCCGCGGGGGTGCGAATCGAGAATGGCGCAACCGCGTCCCTTACTGACGTGTCGATCACGACGCGTGGCGCCGGGACTACGATCAACCCGGCAGCGGGCGTGTTGCTGATGTCCGGCAGCAGCGTGCTCATGCAGGGTGCCAGCACTGTCAACGCGTCCGGCCAATTCGGACATGGACTGGTGGTGCAAGACCTGGGTTCCAACGCGGCCGTCAACGGATCAACGTTCCGGGTGGATGGGGCGCGGTCCATAGGCGTCAACGTCCTGGCTGGTGGATCAGTGTCGATGAATTCCGCGAGCGTCGTGGCGGGAACCGGAGCCGCTATCGGCGTCCAGGCCGACGGTGCCGGCGCCACGTTTACAGCGATCGACACTACAATTTCCGCTTCCAACTCGACCGGGCACGCATTGCGGGCCAACGCGGGCGCGACCGTGACGCTAACTCGGGGATCCTTGACCAGTAACGGGATCAATGCGAATGGTCTGTTCGCTGCGAATTCCACCATCACCGCGACGGACGTCCCCATCCTTACGACGGGCGACGGTAACTCGATGGGAGTACTGGCCGATCTGGGAGGTTCCATCACGGTGAGCGGCGCCAGCGTCACAACCACGGGGACGGTTTCGCCTGGCAGTCGACGGCCGCACGCGCTAGCAGCGCGCAACCCTGGCGGACGATTGGTGGTCCGAGACAGCGTCGTGCAAACCAATGGCGATGAAGCAATGGGCGTGGTCGCCGATGACGGAGGCTCAGTCACGCTTGAACGCGTGTCCGTCACAACATCGGGTACGCTGGCGCCAGGCGCTTTTGCCGTCGTGGAACAAGCCGGCGCGCAATTCGTCGCAGACATCACCGCAACCGACACTACCATCCGGACAACAGGTCTGCGCGCCTACGGCGCGCTGGCGCAGCGCAACTTTCTGGATGCGCCGGCCACCATCCAGCTGACCAATTCTTCGGTCACGACCGAGGGCGCGGAGGCGGTCGGTCTGCGGGCGGTCAGCGCAGGTGCCGTCACGGCTATGGGTAGTAGCGTGCTAACGCAAGGCGGCGCGGCGCACGGCGCGCTGGCGCGAGACGCCGGCAGCCTAGTCTCGCTTAACCAGACCCAGGTGACGTCACAGGGCCTGGCGTCACACGGCGCCGTTGCACAAAATGGCGGCAAGATTGCCGGCGACGGCGCGGTGATCCGCGCCAACGGCGGCGCAGCAATGGGCCTGTTCGTGGTGGGCGACCCGGGGCCGGAAGCCAGCATCGAACTGGCAAGATCTAGCGTGGCAAGCGTTGGCGGGCCAGCGATCGGCATGGCCGGGCTTGCCAACGTCACGCTGCTGAACAGCACGGTCTCCGGAAATGGCGTGTGGCTACATGTGGGCACCATCGACAATTTCCCGCTGCTGTCGTCACCTGACGCGCCATTGGCAGGCATCCCGGATCCCGACACGCTGCTAGGCGTCGCCGTCGCGACGCCGGTGGCCGTGAATGCCGTCGGCACTCCTGGACAAGCCAAGCTGATTGCTTCGGGTTCGACGCTGACGGGTACGGCGATAACCGCGCCGGGCAGCGTATCAACCGTTTCTCTACATTCGAATACCGTCTGGACAATGACGGGCGATTCGAACATCACGAACCTGACGAACACCGCCAGCCAGATCGTCTACGCGCCTCCTGTCGGGAATGCCTACAAGACGCTGACCGTTTCGAATTACGTGGGTGGCGCCGGCAGCGTCGTCGCGCTGAACACATTCCTGGAGGGCGACGGATCCCCTTCCGATATGGTCGTCATTACCGGCTCAGCCACTGGGCAAAGTGGCTTGAAAATCACCAACACAGGCGGCGCGGGCGCACTGACACAAGCGAGCGGCATCAAGGTGGTGGACGCAATCAATGGAGGGACCACGGCGGGGACCGCCTTTTCCTTGAGTGGCCGGGCAGTTTCCGGCCCTTACGAATATCGACTTTTTCGCGGGGGCACCGCGCCCGAGGAATCCAACAATTGGTATTTGCGATCTGAAAAGAATCCGGCTCCGCCGGTGCCTCCAGGACCGCCGGTGCCGCCCGCCCCACCTGATCCCGAGCCCTTGTATCGCCCCGAAGTGGCCGCCTACCTTGCAAACCAACGCCTGGTGGGACAGATGTTCGTGCAAAGCATGCACGACCGACTTGGCGAGCCGCAGTTCATTGAGACGCAGCAATTCGAAGACAACGACAGCAAGCGCAGAGCGCTCTGGCTGCGTGCCGTCGGGAAATGGGAAGGATCACATAGCCGGGATGGCAACTTTGATGTCAGCACAGACCTGTTCTTGCTCCAGGGCGGAGGCGACATCGCTCAGTGGAAGCTGTTTTCCGAAACCGACAGGCTCCACCTCGGTGCGATGCTCGGATATGGAACGGCCGACAGCACGGCACGCGCCGATGGAAATCCGTACAAGGCGAAAGGACGGGTCGATGGCTACAACGCCGGCCTGTACGGCACATGGTTTCAAAATAACGAAACCAAGTTAGGCACTTACGTCGATACGTGGTTCCAATACGGCTGGTTCAACAACAGAGTCCAGGGCAGCGAACTGCCGCGTGTTGATTACGACTCCCAGGGCTGGGCCATTTCCGCCGAAACAGGTTACTCATTCAAGTTGCGCGAAAACTGGATGCTTGAACCCCAGGCCCAGATCATCTACGTCGACACAAACACCGATAGCGTCGTGGAAGAAAACGGGACGCGCGTAGAAAGGGCCAACTCCAACGGCACCATCACACGGCTCGGTGTTCGCACGTATTCGACCTTCGACCTTGGCAACGCCCGCAAAGCACAACCGTTTGCGACGATCAATTGGTGGCATACCAACGTTGACAGCTCCGTATCGTTTAACCAGCTGCCGCTAGGCGAGCTTTATCCCAAGGATAGATACGAACTCAAGCTAGGTGTGCACGCCGACTTCACCAAAGGCTGGACTGGTTGGGTCAACGCGTCAGGCAGCTGGGGGGCACAGGACTACCACCAGTACGCGGGCCGGGTCGGCGTGAAGTACACGTGGTGATGGCCAACAGCAACCATGAGTTCATGTCGCCTGGATCGCTGCAACCGCAGCAAGGCGAACATCCGCCATTGAGGGCCAAACGGCAGCAATGGGTCGAACGTGGTCTCGTGGCGATTGCCGCCCGCTGCCTCTAGGGATGGTTTCGGTGTTGGCCGTGAATCATGTGCAGACGGGAGGTGCGCCAGGCATTCAACGACGCCAAAAATTGAGTTTTATGGTACCGGGCTTCGCCAGAAAAAACATGACCCTCGACAATATTTTCTGCCGACTCCGCCGTGTGGTTTTCAGCGCCAAGTGTTCCACGCATGGAACTATCCTGGCGATTTTTGCCTACTACCGGGAGCAACGTTCTCATTTTATCGTTGTGTTGAGCGATCTCGAGGCGAACCCTCGGATCGCGCCTCGTCAGGCCGCCTGAGTGATTCGGGACGAAGCTGGTTTGATCCGCAACGCACCACGCCCCGGGCAAACCGGGCCGTAAAAGGGCTGCACGGACCGGCGCAGTTAAGCGGCCGCACATTCATCACCAACGGAGTACTGCTATGAACATGCCAGCAAATTTCAATGGCGCTGTGCCGAAAATCGATCCAGATAACGCGGCAATGCTGTTGATCGATCATCAAAGCGGTCTGTTCCAAACTATCGGCGACATGCCCTTCACCACCGTACGTGCGCATGCAAGCGCCCTTGCGAAAATGGCCACGTTGACCAACATGCCGGTGATCACGACGGCGTCAGTGCCGCAAGGCCCCAACGGTCCGCTAATCCCTGAGATCCATAAGAACGCACCGCACGCCACGTACGTCGCGCGTCGCGGTGAGATCAATGCTTGGGATAATCCGGAATTCGTTGCAGCGGTCAAAGCGACCGGACGCAAGCAGTTGATTATTGCCGGCACCATCACAAGCGTGTGTATGGCGTTTCCCAGCATCGCTGCGGTGGCAGAGGGCTACCAAGTGTTCGCAGTCATTGACGCCTCCGGTACCTATTCCAAGATGGCGCAAGAGATCACGATGGCGCGCGTGGTCCAAGCAGGCGTCGTGCCCATGGACACCGCCGCTGTGGCATCCGAATTGCAGAGGACTTGGCACCGAGAGGACGCCCAGCAATGGGCAGAACTCTATGGCAACATCTTCCCGTCCTACCAACTGTTGAGCGAAAGCTACAACAAAGCCCAGGAAGTCGAGAAGAACCAGGAGCAACTGGATTCACAGCGCGGGTAGACAACTACGACGGCCTTGCCGCCCTTTGGTGCCATTAGGCCGATGAAAAGAGATCTGAAGACGTGGGGGGCCTGTTCCCCCCACATCGTATCGACATTCTAAATCGAGCGCTTCAGAATGTTTGCCACACTGACGCATATCAACAGTAAGATCGTTGACGCTCGAAGCCGCATAGAGCATTGACAGCCATGCGAAACGTCTTCCGGCTAATCGAAGCTGACCTCTTTCATTCTATGTATTACTGCCTCAACCTTCACGAGAAAGCTACACAATGAAGACCATCCGGAAGTCCTGCGCATTCGTCATGATTGGTGCATGTGTCACAACGGCGGGCGCCGCCGAGCGAGATCCTTCAAAAAACCCTTTCTTAGCCGCTGACTTCGGAGCGGTTTCGCATTTCGACTCGGCCCAAACTGACTCAATGCCATATCCGATTCGACGTGGGACTTATAACATCGATCTTCGCAAAATGCAGCACGTCGAGGGCGGCCCTGTCACAGGCGCAACCATGACAGCCGCCTCTCCCGATCATTACTGGATCTCGGGACCCGCAGGAGTCGTCTACGCCGATGCACGCAATGGCGGGTTCAAAGAGGTGGCAAAACTTGCACTTCCAGGAACCCGGTTTTACACGCTTGAAGAACATTCCAAGGTTCTCGATCAGCGCGTTACCTCGCTCAGAGAGGTCGAAACGGCCGTTCGCGGCAGTTACGGAATCACGGAAGGCATCAAGTGGATTCGAGGCGGAATTTATGGTCTTGTCGACAAAGACAACGTCCTTTTCTCGTCGTACGGTGGTACCGATATCTACGCGGTTGGTCTGAAGGATGCGGCCAAACCAGAGTCAGGCATCAGTATTCTTCGCTCGCTCAAGGTAAAGGATGTGCTGGGGGACAACGAGGCTCTATTTGGACTGATCCTTACTTACGACGGTCACTTGGTGCTTCTTGGCGAGCGCACCGTGGCGATAATCGACCGAGACTTCAAAATGAAGCCGCTGCTTGCAAAGCTTGGCGCCGATGAAGCCATTCGCAACAGCGCTGCCATCGACGAGAAGGGCGGCATTTACGTCGCGTCCGACAAAGCAATGCACAAGCTCGTATGGACCGGTACAAAACTGTCCTCAGAAGAGTCGGATGGAGCTTGGTCGGCCCCTTACGATGGCGATCCGCATGTCGGCACGGGGCTGCTGCGAGATGGCACCGGTTCGACACCTACTTTAATGGGCTTCGGTAATGATCCGGACAAACTTGTGGTCATCACGGACGGCTCGGATCGCATGAAGCTCGTGGCTTTCTGGCGCAACGAGATACCTGCCGGATTCAAGCAACGGCCGGGGACCAAATCGCCCCGAATCGCGGGCCAAATCCAAGTCACCGCCGGATTTAAAAAGCCACCCCGCTACATCCAAAGCGAGCAATCTGTCGTAGTAAATGGCTACGGCGCCTTCGTGGTGAACAACATGGGACCGGAAGGTACATCAACGGACCCTATCGTAAATGCGATCGCCCTGGGCCCCATCATCAAGCCGGCCCAAGGAATGGAACGTTTCGAGTGGGACCCTAAGAAAGATGCTTGGAAATCGGTCTGGACCCGCAATGACGTGTCGTCGTTGACCACAGTCCCATCGGTGAGTATTCCCTCCAATATCGTCCTGGTGAACGGATATTCGAAGAAAGATGGATGGGAAGTCACAGGCATGGATTGGGCGACAGGCAAGACCGTGCATCGAACGATCTTTGGGCAGGACAACTTCGGGAATGGGGCCTATATGATCAACCAACTTGCCCCAAATGGCGACCTGATCTTCCCGAGTATCGCCGGGCCTTTCCGTGTGGACTGGAAAAAATAACCCTTATCTGCCGAAGTAATCGACGAATCGCTTCTGCGTTCGGGGAGTCGCTGCCGGCAGAAATCAGCGGCTTTTTCGATAGGCCGAGCTATACGAGCGGTCTGAGCGTCAGACCGCTATCTCGGTAAACCTGCGAGCGGCTGCTTCGGGTCGACAGCGGCCGGCTACAAATATTGCCTATCGCCCGCGCCGCTCGGGACCCGATCTGGCCGCGGGCTGTTGTCGGCGGACAGTAGCCGCAGCTTTGGCGACTCACCCGTTTGGCTTTGCTTCTGCGGAACGACGCGCGCCATTACCTACGGGGTCTGATTTGAAGTTATTTATCTTATGGCGGCTTGATGGGGGCCGGTGGGTATGTGGGAGAAACCCGGGAAGCCGGTGGGCACACCCTGTGGTCAAGCGCGTGGTCAGGCGGAGCCTGTCCACCGTTTGTCCATCAGTGGTTGTCCATGGGCCGAGCGAAGCGAGCCGGGTGGTCGCGAAGCGATCATCCACATATCCACGGGTTCGGATAAACGTGTTTTGAATTTGATGTTTAGCGGCTAAACAGTCGCTTCACCGCTCTATGTCGCGGTCGCGTTGCAGCTGTTTTGAATTCTCTCGCTCGGACTGTGACAGAGATGCTTCCACCAGGCCGACGCCACCATGCGGATAGCGGATTCCGATCATCTGCCCCGGAACGACGAGATCCACGTTGAGGAGCGCGCGACGGCTGTGCAGGACCATCTCCCCAGCCAGCCCTTTTTGTTCTTGAACCAGGTACCGCTCCGTCAATCCGATAACCACGCCCTCATAGCTCTGCCCACGAATAGCCTGAACGACGTGTGCGCGATCGCCTGCCACCGCCCTCGCCAGATCCAGCGCGTATTCCCGGTCAATTTCTCGGAGACTGGCGCGAATCAAGTGCGCCATGCGCTGCGAGTCTCCTTGATAGGCCTCAATCGACGCCTTCGTCATCTCGCTCCGATCAACGCCCTGCCAGTCAATGCCGTAGCCGGCATCCCTTGCAAGCTGACCGATGAACTCCCGAATACTTCTGCCATTGCCTTCCCGGAAGGGATGAAGCACATTCAACTCGCCCAAGTAATGGCCAGCACGCTCACTGAACGCATCCGCCGCAAGGCCTTTCAGCAGCCCTTCTCGAGCAAGTGGCCGCGTGATCTGCGGCGCATAGCTCGCGATCTGTTCGTGACTGGCAAACCGCGTTGTGCCCTTCGAAATGTCGACGGTGCGAATCTTGCCGGCCCAGTCATAGACGTCGCCGAACAGCCGCTGATGGATCTGTTGAAGGTGCGCCAGGTCAAACTGACCCCGTATGGGGTCCGTAGCAAGCTCATAAGAGCGCACGGCGGCGAAGGTTGCCTCCACCTTGTCCAGTTCAGCCTGGTCAGTGATTTCAAGACGATTACGCAGAACCCCGGAAACAGGGTCTACGTATGGATCTTGCGCGTTGATGGGGTATTTGGCCATGAACTGGCCTATGCGGTCATTGAAGCTATCGAGCGGGCGACGAACGAAATTCGCCAGCGGCGATGCGGGCATGCAGCGTACGGAGGACGTCCGACACGCTCAATTCACCAGCCGCTGCACGTTCAAGATCGGCAACTGTGCGTGAGTCGGGTTCCAAGCCTTCCAGCCGCTGGTTCGCCACCGCATTTGCTACAGCGCGGCGCCGTTCTATCACGTCTTTAGAAGTCAGCATTGGGGTATCTCCGAAGGTCTTTCATTTTACTGCAACAAGTCCTACGTCAGGGGCTAACTTACCGGGTGGACGCAACTGCACGACGTAAAGCCGGCCGAGTCACTCTGGCCAACGCCGCGACATAAAGCATGCACTGACGACGATGAGGAGAGCGATAAAGAAGAACGAGAGAATGTCGACGAACATCCTTGTGTCTGGGGCCAGGCTTTCCACAAAAATGGATGCGAGGTAGAAGAGTCCGATCGCAGCCGCGAGGGCCATTAGCAGCATGCAGATCACAGTCGCCCTGTACACCCACAAGTTGCCCAGGCATTGACGGAGTCTGGGACGCAAGTGGCTATCGCTCATGACATATCTCCAAAGTCGCAATGTTGTTTCCAGGATGGCGGTCTGAGCCATCCTGCTTCAGATTCTGAATTGTTCGCGCGACGCTCCTGCGAGCTCCGCGGCAGTCAGCCAGCGCGGCGCTCGCCCACGTCCGGTCCAGGTATAACCAGATTCAGGATGACGGTATTTCGGCGCGACCGGGCGGCGGGATTCGGTTCGCTCAACAGCCTTTTTGCGCTTGGGGCGAGCGGACTTCGTTGCGCCATATGCGGCCTGGATATCCGAGGGAGAAATCTGGAACTCGTGCATTTGCGCGACGATCTTTTGTATGGCCGACGCCCGACCGTAGGCGCGCAGGGTTTCGGCACGTCGCTGTAGAGCTTGAATTTGAGCAGTGAGTTTCGCGAGCGTTTTGTTCGAGTGCATTGAAGTTCCTTGCGCTTATTTCGTTGGAAGGATAAGTAGGTGGGTTGTGCGGCTTAGTTGTTCGATACGACTAGGCGCAAGTGTGGGCCTTTCGCCACTCTGGGGCAAAGCTTGCCCACTGCCTCGCCATTGGTTCTTGTAATGATGTAGCCAGTGAAGGCGAAGACATCGAGCGCCTTGAGTAGTTCGGGGTCTTCCTCGTCAACAGTCGCCAGGTAGAGTTGCGGCGTCATACCGTAGCGCTTGAGGACATTTGCCGCATTGCTTCGCTTCCGCCCGTCTTCACTTCTACGCCAGAACCTGACGAGCTCGCCACCGATCGCTGCCAACGCGGCGCCACAAAGCAGCCATAAGAACGCGTCCATTTACCAGACTCCGTAAGGTGGATTTCGTTGCGTGCTCCTGAGCTTGCCTCAGAAGCTGCGTGTTTAGCCGCTAAACATCCAGGGGCCATGTCATTCGTTAACGAGCTGGGGCCTCCAGATCTTTACTAGTTCTTTGAACGCCTCGTGAACGGGGGTGGTGAGCGTGTCCGGATAGGATCGGCTGCGCCGGACGAGGGCGATCACTGACGACATGTCGTCGTAGATTTCTTTGTCCACGCTCCACAGATCAGCTAAGTCGAAGCCGCCGCAGCTCGTCGCGTTCCACCAAGCAAGCAGAAAGTTGGCAACACGTGAGCTCTGTCCGGTATCACGCCTGGCAATTTCAATCAGACGATTCAAGGCGGCCATACTGGCCTGGCGCAGCGCTGGATTGGCACCGTCTTGTCGCTCCTGTTCGAGCATGTCCCTGCGGCGTTGAAATTCGGCCGTCACCTCGCTGGGGATTTCACGCTGAAAACGGATACCGGTCGTGTCGGCCACAGAAGTGATCGTCGCGCCCTGTTCTACCGCCAGCCCCTCCTGCCGATCTTCAACGCGATCTTCGGATTGCGTGTGAGCCTTGGGGACGGCCGGTTGGTCCTTCGTCTTGGTGCTTTGCCGAATAGCTTTTACGGCCGCGCGGGTGGGCTTCTGCTCCGCCGCGTTGAGGAGATTTTCGACTGCTTGCGGGTCTTCCCGATATGCAATCACAAGCTCTTTGGCAACAGTGACGTCGGTGATCTGCCCATTCGCGACCGCCTCCGCAACCGGCTCTGGCAGGTTGAGCATTGCGACGTGCATGCTGACCCATGCCTTGGACTTCCCCATCTTGAGCGCGATATCCGACTGGGTCAGGCCTTCCGCAAGCTTCCCACCGATGAAGTCCGCCATTTCTCGCCCGGTCAGGCCCTCGTGATGGAGGTTCTCTGTCACCTGGTCGAAGTCGTCGAAATCAGGATCTTCGTGTGCGGGAATCTGGTCGAGGCCGACCTCGCACGTACCCAGATAGCGGCGGTGTCCATGATTAATTATGAAGTCGCCGGGGATGGTCGGGTGAGGGCGCAATGAAATGGGGCACAGCACCCCTCTTTTCCCTGCCGCAACTCTTTCCCGAATAGTCGAGGCCATCTCCGCGATACTCTCCTTCGTGAGCCCCGGATTGCCGGCGCGACGAACGTTCCGCGCGTCGAGATGGATTCGGGCGACGTCGTACATCCTGAAGCCGCCCTCCTGCTTCGGGTCGTCCAGCATCGATGCCAGGTCACCCAGTCCTTTCAAATCCATCATGCCTTTACTCCCATCTTGGTGCGGATGTACTGGCCCAGGGCGCGCATTTCGGCGCCAGCCGCACGCGCGGTGGTCTTCTTGGATTTCCAGACGGGTTCGCCAATAGACTGTGCTTCAGCGACGCTCGTGCGTAGACCGATGGTGACGGGCACAAGCAGCTCCTCGTGGGCGGCACGGACTTCTGCCAAATGTCGGACTTGGCGCGGATTTCGCCGATCCACCATGCTGGGAAGTAGCCCAAGAAATTGCAGCTTAGGATTGCGCTGCCGAGCATTGAGTATCACGCGCATCATCTTCTTGATCCCTTCGATGCTGTACTCCTCCATCTCCACAGGGGATATGACCGCATCGGCGGCGTGAAGCGCTGCTGCCAAGGCGATGCTTACGCCCGGCGCGGTATCAATCACGCAAAGGTCATAACCCTTTTCGGCGAAGACCAACAGATTTACCCGGAAATTTCTCAGCGCGGTTTCAAGCGGCATGTAGATCAAATTTGCCAGCAGCTGATCTGCGGCAATCAAGGAGATGTTCGATTCGTGAGTAGGCACTACCGGCGGACTGTCGAGAAAGAGTGCGCTTGCAGGGATTTCCAGCTTGAACCGAGCCATGGTCTTGGAGAGGTCGCCAGAATCCAAATCGACGACCAAGACCCTAGCTCCTGCTTCGGCTGCTTCAAATGAGGTATTGACTGCGGTCGTGGTCTTGCCAACACCGCCCTTTCCTTGTGCGACTGCGAGAATTTTCATTTCCATAAGCATTCCTCTTTTGCATTGAGGTGCGGGCGTTTAGCGGCTAAAGCGGCAATGTGTTTAGCCGCTAAACATTGAGTTAGGGAAACCGCTTCAACTCAGCTTCGCCCGTGTGTTCTTGGTCGGAGGGCTCGGGGAGATCAGGCCAGGCAAGCCAATAATCATGAGGACGCAACTCGCGACGAGGGACTCCGGTAGCCCGTTCGATGGCCACGCCACGGCGTGGGCCGACGAGCTTGTAGCCATATGCGATTTGGCGTAGGTATTCCCACGTGGTGTGCTGAGCAAGGCACTGCGCGCGAGCCTCGGCGACAGGCGTTACCTTCAGCCACTTGATCAGCGATTCAATGCGGGGGTATCGTTTAGCGGCATTCATATGTACTAAAGAGTACATTTTTTTAGTACATCTGTCTTGTACTTTTTGGTAAAGCGCTGTCCCGTCATGCAGAATCCGGCCCATGGACGCCGCTGCGCAGGAGATGCAGGTCCGCCGGGACCAGTTACGTGCGTGGATTACTGCGCACCATGCGAACACGCGCGCGTTTTGCATCGCTCACGATCTCAATGAGAGCGAAATTTCCCAGTTGCTGCGGACAAAGAGCTTTGGCTCTCGGCGCGCCAGGAACCTAGAAGCGACCGTGGGGATGCCACTGCGCTATCTAGAAGGCGTGATGAAGGCGGAAGGCAGGCCCGCTGCCCCGTCGCCCAGCCGTGCAACAGCGTTACCTCACACCGAATGGCCCTTTCGGTTGGCGTCATACGACGATTTCATGCATCTCAGCCCCGAGAAGCGACACGAACTAGATGTTCGAGTGTCGGAGTTCATTGCGGGCGCTATTCAGAAAAAAAGATCGGCCTAATCCCCGTCTAAGAACCCAAGCTTGCAGCGTCGGTCGGGCAACCTCGTCCGCCAAACGCTTGCACCTGCGATTGGTATGGTCCGCGCCCTCGACTGGCGGCTAAGACTTCCCGCTTGCTCGGGACAGTCTCGATGTGTGTCAGCTTTGTTTCCCAGTGTATCAAATGATGAAAAATTCTCCTGTAATGGAGACCTTTCGAAATATGTACTAAAAGGTATTGACCAAATATGTACTAAAGAGTACAGTCATTTCTCAACGCTCTTTAACACGACGAAACAAGTAAACGCCTCGCAGCGGCTCATGGCGCTGCGGTAGGGGAGATTGCCGCGAGCGAAAGCTTGGCCCCGGGCATTAAAGAAGCGGCAAGAATCAATGCGCCAGACGAGGCCCGTGAAGCTCGTTAGCAACCGTGCTGACGTACAAATCCGGCCAGGTGCAGAGCCTGGCGGGCGCATTGATCTCGTGCAGTGAATGGAGTTGCTTTCCATCCCTGCTGAAGTGAACCGACTGACCGCTACTGCGTGGTCGGGCTTTCAAACGAGCGCCTAAGTAAGACATGCCCCACGTGGCGAATAACGTGTTGGGCGAACACCTGGCAGGGTCTCAACTTGCCTGCGCCGTGCAAGTCGGCAGGAAGCCGCCAACGTTGTGGTATCTCGGCGGCGGCATCCGAATCGGCGTTCATCAGAATTTTCCCGGTGTTTAGCTGCTAAACACCACGGAATTCGAGCGCTCCGATCCGGATGGCACATTTCTCCATCTCACGGAGGTCTATCCAAATGAACGCTCTTCAAAGAAAGCGTGACTTCAACAGCAAGTATCAATTTTGTAGTCAGGCTGATGGGAGCCGCGCAACCAACCAGCGATGGTTGAAGGCCTTAGCGAGGAGTGCCACCGCGCATTTTCTTGCTTTTGTGGCCCTGACGATTCTCGGCACAGCTATCTGGCATGCCCACAGCCACGATGTTCCTCCCGTAGACGCTTTTCAAGAAGCATTCATGGCCATCCTGCTGGATGCGCAACTTCTAATTGCCCTTGCGTTGATGTCAACGGTCGCCGGATTGCGCGGCGGAAAGAAGGCTGTCTACGTCCGCGCTTCCGAACTATCAAAGCTAGGGACGTCGCTGACTTGAAGCCTCGCATTGGGAGTGGAACGTGCATAAATTTATCGGTGGCCTAGCGGCCGGCCTTTTCATACAGATTTACCTACTGCTCGGCATATTCGTCGTGACAGTAAGCCTTGGCGCCTTCGCCATAACCGCCTTGCACGGCCAGGAAATCTACGCCTGGGTAATGCAGCAGCCGGCGCTGGCCCCGCTCACCGGGGCAGTCGTCGGGTTGGCCGGGCTGAAGATTGACCCAACTGGTAGCAGCTCAGACGCGCTGTTCATTAGCAACGGCATCCTCGGGATGTTGGCGCTCTCTTCGACCGCTATCTCGCTATCGGTATGCATCTCCATCCTGACAAGAGCCATCTCCATGCTGACGAGGGGCATCCTGTTCTGGTGCCAATGGTGCCGCTCGCGCTCGACGTGAGTCCGTCAAGCGGGGCTTCCTTCATACGGAAATTCAATGAAAAAACACATGATTATCTGGGGAGTCGTATCCGTGATCCTCGCTGCGGGCTATGCGTTGTACGAGTTTTACTCCTCCGCCAAAGAAGATTGCTACAAGCAGCCCTACGTAAGCAGCACGTTTTGTGCGATCGAGCGGAAGTAGCAGAAGGGGTCAGCCAATCATTGTCTTCGTCGGCTACGTCTCCCCTCCATCGGGCAAGGCTGGCCGTCTGAAAAATGGAGTACATCTTGCACAAGAAACAGCCCACTCATCGAAATCCAAACAGCACGTTAATGGCTTCGTCCGCGATAAAGGTCGCAATAGGACTGGTCTTGATCGTCGTGGTGCTGGCCACGGTTGGAAAGCTAATTCAAGAATGGGCAACTGTTCTGTGGCTGCTATCCCTGGGCGGACGGTTCTGGGGAGCTGTCTCCGTGGGACTAATCTGCGTCGCATGCGCTACTTGGGCCGGGTTGGTCAGTTATGGCATGAGGGAAAGAGAGGCCCCGATAGCGCCCGGCGCATCAAAGCGTAAGGCAGCGTCCTTGTTCTGGCTTGACGTCACGCTGATCGCGGCTCTGGTGACTTTCCTTGTCGCTAACGTCGCCCTCTACGGTTCGTACGGCTCTTTCAGCGGACTGGACATCTATCAACAAATCGCTGTGGCCGTTATGCACGGCTCCATCGCCATAGGGATTCCCGTCCTTATCTTGCACGCGGTGATGGAGGTCGGAGACCACTGATGGATCGAAAGATATATACCGTGGAGGTTACGCTAGCCGGAATGACCCGACCGTACTCGTCGGAGTTTCAAACGGCTGATCAGTTCAAGGACGGCTGGAAACGCGTACTGTTGATGGCGCATGGCAAGGCAGACGTGAGGTGCACTTGCCCTGGATCGGGCGAACGGCGCTTGTCGATCCACAGCCGTTCCAACTCTGATCGGTTCCACCTTGCCCGATTTCCCGAGACAGGGTCGGAGCACAGCGAAGACTGCGTTTATTACGGTGTAGATCCGAGCATGTCCGGTCTTGGTTCATACCGACGCGGAGTGGTCCAGGAACTGGACGACGGCGCGGTCAAGATTAAGTTGAAGGTCGGGCTTCAAAAGCGTGCGACAGCCGCCCCTGAAGAAGGGGACGCCTCGTCCCCCGCCGCGCCGTCGATACCCGCGACGCGCCCGCGTACCGGCCAAGCCAGCATGACACTGCTCGGTCTTCTACACTTTCTTTGGACGCAGGCTGGGCTGCACGCATGGTCGCCAGGCATGGAAGGAAAGCGCAATCTAGGTGTGGTGCATTACCACTTGATGCGCTCGGCAATGACTACCTACGCAGGACGTGTCCGACTGGCTCAAAACCTCGTGATCGCCACGCCGACCGCGACCGGGCAGCAAGCAGGGCATAACAAGGCCAAGGCGTTGGAAGCGGTAACTCAACGACGGCGCTTGGTTGTGATTGCACCCCTCGCACAGCACCAAGAGGGAATGGACGGCAGCGCCACGCTGCCTATCGCGGGGTTTCATGGAATCCCGTACCTGAACCTCGATGAGAACGTCTGGGAGCCGTTGGAGCGCCGCTTTGCCCGAGAAATCGACTCTTGGCGGGCTGGGAATGCCGTCATCGCTGTCGTACAAACTGATCCACCCAAGTCCTCTGGCGGCAGCATGCGCGCGCAGGTTGTCGATATCGCCCTGATGCAGACAACGCGCGACTGGATACCAGTCGATTCAGGCTACGAGGCTCTGGTCGCTGAAAAGCTCGTGGCGGAAAAGCGTCGGTTCGAAAAGCCGCTGCGGTTTGATGCTGGCGAGGACGCCGTTTTCCCCGACTTCTGGCTACGCGATACTGACACGCCCACGCCTTTGGAGATTTGGGGTATGAGCACGCCCGAGTACCAATCTCGAAAGGCAGAAAAAACAGCTCTTTACGATGACAGGTACGGGCAAGATGGTTGGTGGTCCTGGAACGCCGGAGCGGGAGATCCAGTTCCGAGTTTCCCCTCATGAACACATCAACGCTGAACCACGGAGATTCACGTCGTGAGCGAATATCTGACAGCATCAGAGCTCGCCGAACTTGTCGGCTGCAAGGCGAACCAACGAGCCGCTATGGCAAATTGGCTCACCGCTAACCGTTGGAGCTACGTCGTGACTATGAACGGTCTACCGCGCGTGCTTCGCGAATACAGAAACAGAAAGCTAGGTCTTGTTGATGAGCAAAGAACAAAAGCCCGCCTCGAAGCGAGCCCGAACGTCGACGCGTTCCGGCGGCCAGCGAGAACCCACAGGAGTGGCGCGGCTCTATAAACGCGTCGGCACGAACGTCGTGTCGTTCTATTACATTCACCCCGACGGCAGGGGCGAAACTCTGGGCAGGGCATCACTCGGCGATAAAGCGGCTATTGAACAGGCCCGTCGCACAGCTATGCGACGGGCCTTAGAAATCCGCGATGGTGCAGTCATTGCTGGCTCCGTTGCCGAAATGATCGAGAAGTTCCGCGATGAGATCGATTCAACGCACTATGCAGATCAAAGTCCGCACGGGAAGGCACTGAGGCTCGCCGCTTACGAAAATCTGTCTGCCTTTTTTGGAAGAATGGGGCCAAGGACTCTACGCAAACAACACGGCTATCAATATCTGCAAGCGCGGGCCGAAGCAGGTGCGCCCGCTCGCGCAAACAAGGAGCTCTCGCAGCTAGCAACGATTTGCCACTATGGGGTGCGTTGGGACTTGATGGAAGACAACCCGTTCACGGGAATGATGCTCAACAAGACGGACACGAAAGTCCGCGTGGTCAGTCGACGGCAAGTTTTGAGGTTCTACCTTTGGTCTCTCAAACAGCGCCAGAACTATCGAACGCTGGGCTGCGCGGCGATGTTCACGTATCTCACTGGGTTTCGTGCCGCCGAAGTGCGTCCGTTCACAAAAGACGGCCTCCAACGTGATGGCGTTATCGTCGTCTCCGCAAAACGGAAAAAAGGTGAAGCAGCCTCAGTAAAGCGGCGATACTGGTCTCGACGATTGCGTTGTGTAGTCGAACGCGCCCTACAGCGAGAGGACAAGATCGCTAGCAAATACCTGTTCGCTGCAACCCGCCGGGGCGCTTGCTATTCAAGGTCAGGATGGGGATCTTCTTGGCAAGACGCCATGAACGCTTGGATCAGAGTTCAGGACCAATCTGTGAACGAAACTGACCTCGTCACGGATCATCCGCTCTACTTCTCGCTGCTTGATATTCGCCCGGCGGCAGTTTCCAGAAAGCTGGAGATGCAGGCCAAAGACGCATACGACTTCGCCGGTCACGCGAACCCATCAACGACGCACAAGCACTATGATCGCCGACTGGTGAAAAGTGCCGCAGCAACGGAGTGAATTTAAAACTTCGAATTTCTATTTAAAAATTCACATCGTGAAATGAAAAAAGGCACTTAGCTTTCGCGTAAGTGCCTGATTTCTAACAAATTCTTGGGGTGGCTGATGGGGCTCGAACCCACGACAACTGGAATCACAATCCAGGACTCTACCAACTGAGCTACAGCCACCTCTGGTACTGCTTCAAGCGGTACTTTCGTACTGCTTTCTTCTTCACCGCCGCGCTTCAGAAAGAAGCTCAACAACGAAGAGGCCGAACTATAGCACATTTTTTTGACCTGTCAAAAGCCCTGCCCCTAATTTTGCTTGCCTGACTTCGCCAGCTTGCTATCCTTCCGCTTGGCTCACCTTTGGAGGCCGGCTTTTTTGCCATCGCTATGGATCGCCTACACGCATTTTTGATCGATTACTGGCCTCATATCGTGTTCGCCATCAGCATCGTGGCGGGGTCGGGCGCGGCGGTGCATGCCGCGATGACCAAGCAGGATGTGCGCGCCGCCATCGGCTGGGTGGGGGTCGCGTTGTTCTCGCCGCTGTTTGGCGCACTGTTTTATTTTGTGGCGGGGATCAACCGTATCCGCAAGACACGCGTATCGCAGCTGCGCGATGAAGCCATGGTGGTGGATGCCGAGCAAGTTGAAACGCGGCCCGTGGACGTTGCGCCGATCTCGGGGCCGCAGTTCGCGTCGCTGAAGGTGCTGGGCGACCGGGTCAGCCGGTTCCGTTTGCTGGGCGGCAATGCCGTGCAGCCGCTGGCGGGAGGGGATGAAACCTATCCGGCCATGCTGAAGGCCATTCGCGATGCGCGTCATGCCATCGCGATGCAAAGCTACATCTTCGACAACGATGCCATCGGCCGTGAACTGGCAGAGGCGCTGATCGAAGCGCACGCGCGCGGCGTACAGGTGCGGGTGTTGATTGACGCCATTGGCTCCAAGTACTCGCGCCCGCCCATCGTGCGTATGCTCGCGCGCGGCGGTGTGCCCGTGGCGCGGTTCATGACGAATCCGCTGGGCGTGCTGCGCATGCCGTATGCCAATCTGCGCAGCCACCGCAAGGTGCTGGTGATTGATGGGCGCGTGGGTTTCACCGGCGGCATGAACGTGCGGGCGGCCTTTGTCAGCGCGCTGTCGGGGGATGCCACCAATCGCGACACGCACTTTCGGGTGGAAGGGCCGATCGTGACGCAGCTGATGTCGGTGTTTGCGCATGACTGGAACTTCACCACGCACGAATCGCTGCCCGCCAAACCCTGGTTTGATCCGCACGCCTTGCCGCCCACGGGCAACGTGCCGGTGCGCTGCGTGCCGTCCGGGCCGGACCGTGCGCTGGGCAGTTCGCACAATATGCTGCTGGGTGCGCTGGCGGTGGCGCAGCGCCATGTCCGCATTCAGTCGCCCTACTTCCTGCCCGACCAGACGCTGATTGGCGCGCTGGCCACCGCCGCGCGGCGCGGCATCGTGGTCGATATTGTCATTCCGGACAAGAACAACTTACGGCTGGTGGACTACGCCATGTCGGCGCAGCTGGACCAGGTCGTGCGCACGGGCTGCCGCGTGTGGCGCGCGTTGGGCGCGTTTGATCACTCCAAGCTGATGACGGTGGACGACGCGTGGGCCTACGCCGGTTCGTCGAACCTGGACCCGCGCAGCTTGCGGCTGAACTTCGAGTTGGACATCGAGATCTACGACCCAACGGTAGCGTGCTGGATTGGCGACCAGATCGACGGGCGCATCGCGCACGCCAAGCGCGAGACGCTGGAAACGCTGACGCAGACGCCGTTTGCCAAACGGCTGCGCAACAAGATCATCTGGCTGGCGACGCCCTATCTGTAAGGGGGCCAGCGATGGCTGAGTTGCCCTTCGCCAGCAGCGGCCGATGACAGCCGCCCAGCGGCTCAGCCGTCGGACGCCGGCACGGCCGCGTGGCGGACGGCGAACACCGCGTTGGCTTTCAACATCAACCGGCCAGCTGCCTTGAGCAGACAAGTCGCGTAGATCAGCCGCTTGCCCTGCTTGTCCACCTGCACATGCGCTTCGAGCCAGTCGCCGGGCTGCACGGCGTTCAGGTATTCCACCGACATCTGCACCGTTACGATCGACACGTGCGCCTGTTGCGCGATGGTGTAGCCCAGCGCGCTGTCGGCTAGCGTGGCGAGCAGGCCGCCATGCGCCATGCCGTGCATGTTCGTATGCGGCTCGCCGACGCGCAGCGCCATGACGCCGTCTGCATCGCGCCGGTAAAAGGCGCCCAAGTCCGCCAGGTGCGTCATGAAGGGGCTGCTGGGGGTCCAGCGTTCAAAGCCCTCGGGGATGGAATCTGTCATGGCCTGGAAATTAGAAAAGTCCGATAGTGGATGATCGAAAGTACCCCAAAGCGCAAACCATTGGGCATCCCCGGCTGCAAGAGGTGACCGCACAGCGAACGAAGCGGTCATTTGCCCGCTGCGGGGGCCCGCCCCTCGCTGCGGCCTTCGTATCGTCCGAATTCTGAGAGTAAGATTTACGGCACAACAAACACCTACACATGGCAGGAGCAGTGGAAGATGGCGAAAGTCGGCATGGTTGGAATCGGCCTCATGGGCCACGGCATTGCAAGCAATTTGGTAAAGCATGGTCATAGCCTGACCGTGCTGGAGCACCCGGGCAATCAGCCCCTGGATGCCTTGAAGGCCGCGGGCGCAGCCAGCGTGACCACAGGCGCCGCGTTGGCCGCGCAAGCGGATGTGATCATTCTGTGTGTGACGGGCAGCCCGCAAGTCGAGGCCGTGCTGCTGTCCGAAGGCGGCGTGCTGGAAGGCTTGCGCGCAGGCACCGTCATCATCGATTGCTCGACCGCGATCCCGTCGTCAACCGTGAAGGTGGCGCAGGCCGTGACGGAATCCGGCGGCCGCTTCCTGGACGCGCCGATGACGCGCACGCCCAAGGAAGCCGCCGAAGGCCGGTTGAATCTGCTGGTGGGCGGTGACGCCGCCCTGTTCGAAGAGTGCAAGCCGATCCTGGCCTGCTTCGCCGAGAACATCACGCATGCCGGCCCCGTGGGCGCCGGCCACCGCATGAAGCTGCTGCACAACTACGTGTCGCTGGGTGTTGTCGCCCTGCTGTCCGAAGCGGCGGCGTGCGCACTGCGTTCCGACATTGATCCGGCGGTGTTCGCCGATGTGCTCAGCAAGGGCGGCGGTGGCGGCGTAGCGCTGGAACGCATCAAGCCCTATCTGCTTGAACAGGACCCGTCGTCGTTGCGCTTTTTCATGTCGAACGCGCAGAAGGACCTGTCCTACTACAACACCATGGCGGCCGAAGCCGGCGCCGTGCGCGAAATCGGCGCGGCCGTGCAGCACACGTTCGACCAGGCCGTGACGCAAGGCGGCGGTGACCGCTATGTGCCTGAGCTGGTGTCGTTGCTGAAAGACCGCTAAGGCGCCCGCAACGCGTTAACGACTGACGGCTGCCGGCGCCCGCACCAATCCGCGGCCCGGCAGCCGCAGCGAAATCGCTGCAGCCAGCAACAGCAACACGCCTGCCGATCCGAAGGCGACCCAATGCGTGTGGAACGTGTCGAAGGCCCAGCCGCCCAGCCACGAACTGATCATGCCGCCGACCTGGTGGCCCAGATACGTCAGCCCGTACAGCACGCCGACCAGCCGGATACCGTAAACGTCCGCCAGAATCGCCGAGGACAAGGCGATGCTGCCCGCCCACACGATGCCGCCGATGGTGGCCGCGGCGTAGAGCTCCCAGTGCGCACCCACCATGACCAGCGCGAAGAATCCCAAGCCGCGCACCAGATAGATGGCGGCCAGGATGTTGCGCCGTTCGACCTGGTCCGACATGCGCCCCAGCACCAGCGTGCTGAAGATGGCGACCAAGCCAATCAAGCCGATACCCAGCGAGCTCGTCGTGGCGTCAAAGCCGTGGTCCATCAGCATCGGCATGCCGTGTGTGCCCAGCAGGTTCATGCTGTAGCCACAGGCGAACAGACCCAGCGCCACCTGCCAGAACGGCAGCGTGCGCAAGGCATTGCGCACGTTGGGCGCGGGCCCCTTTGCTGCGGGCTTGGCGGCGGACTTGCCTTCGATGATCTGGTGCGGCAGCAGGTCGGTGTGCTCGGGTGCGGTGTCGCGCATCACGAAGAGCGCGACGGGCACCGTCAGCAAGGCGAACAGCACCGAGAAGGCCAGCAGCGTTTCCTTCCAGCCCACTGCGGCGATGGCGAACGTCAGGGTCGGCGTCATCAGCGCGATGCCCGCCATTGAACCCGTGGACAAAAAGAACAGCGCCATGCCGCGCTGGCGCGTGAACCAGCGGCTGATCACCGGGGTCAGCGCAACGGGGCTGGTGAAGGCCAGGCCGACTGATAGCGCCACGCCGAACGACAGCAAGAATTCAATGGGGCCGCGCGCGAATACTGTCCACAGCGAAGACGCCACGACGATGGCAGTGCCGGTCAGCAGCACGAAGCGCGTGCCGCGCGTGCTGACCAGGTACCCCGCCAGCGGCATGGCCAGGCCGTAGCACAGCATGCCCACCGCGACGATGCCCGACAGCAGGCTGCGCGAAAATCCCAGCCCGTCCGCCATGGGCAGGAAAAACGGCCCGATGCCCATGCGCAGGCCAACCGTCAACAGGGTGAGTACCGCGGCGGCGCCGACGATGTTCCAGCCGAAATACCAGCCGCCCGACTCTTGCTTGTCCAAGTCCTTCTCCTCGATGTCTTCTTATGGCCGCTTGCGCGCCAAGGCTTACAGACACCGCAGGGAAGGCGCGGAGAGGCTCCGCTATCGACACGGGTGGGAAGGGCGAGGCGTGGATCGGCGTGTTCTTGCCAGCGGCCATCGGCCGTCCGGACGCGTCATATTACTCCTGGCTATAAAGCTTGCGCCCGCCAGAAATTAAAAACTGTCCGATCTCCGGGCAATCTCGCAAGCCGGCGCGCCAGGCGATCTCGCAGGCCCGTGCGCCGAGGGATCTCGCAGGCCGCCGGGCCGGACACTCACGCACGCCGCCGCGCCGGCCCCTTCGGCGCAGCACGTTGCGCACGAAGCGCAGCACGTTGCGCGCGAAGCACAGCACGTTGCGCGCGAAGCGCAGGCGCGTCTCGCCGTCATTGAAGCAGGCATACGGCTGGGCACTGCTGTAGATCGCGAAGTCATCCGTGCCCCACCCGTGTGAGCGACGCCCGACCATTCCAGGCGTAATATGCCGCCGATGCCGTAGGCCATTTCGTGCCACCCATCAGGATCGGTGCGGCCACCTATTGTTCGCCCGGCGCCACGGTCCAGATCCACAACTGCGCAGCTGCTGAATTCAATCGTGAACCCCAAGACGTCGATGTTCGCCCTTTCCCGCCAGGAAATCGCCCTGGTGCTGGTCACCATGCTGTGGGGAAGCACGTTCCTCATCATTCATATCGCCATGCAGCACAGCGGACCGCTGTTCTTCGTGGGGCTGCGCTTCACTATTGCGGGTTTGATGGCGCTGTTGCTGTTCAGGAAACACATGACGGGAATCACCCGTCTGGAAGTCGGCGCAGGCATCGCCATCGGCTGCGCGCTGTTCCTGGGCTACTTTCTGCAGACCGAAGGCCTGCGCACCATCACCAGCAGCCAGTCCGCCTTCATCACCGCGCTGTATGTGCCGATTGTGCCGCTGTTGCAATGGGCGGTGCTGAAGCGTCCGCCTGGGCTGATGAGCTGGATCGGCGTGGCGCTGGCCTTCTCCGGACTGATCCTGTTGGCGGGCCCCGAGGCGGGTTCGCTGAGTTTCAGCCCCGGTGAAGTCGCCACGCTGGCCGGCGCCGTCGCCATTGCCGCGGAAATCATTTTGATCGGTCTGTTCGCCAAGCGTGTCGACAGCCGCCGCGTGACCTTCGTGCAGTTGCTGACTGCCGGGCTGGTGTCGTTTGCGCTGATGCCGGTGATGGGCGAATCGATCCCGGCGTTTTCCTGGCTGTGGGCGGGCGCCGCGATTGGGCTGGGCCTGGCCAGCGCCATCATCCAGCTGACCATGAACTGGGCGCAGAAGTCGGTGTCTCCGACGCGCGCCACCGTCATTTATGCGGGCGAACCGGTATGGGGCGGCATCGTCGGGCGCTTGGCGGGTGACCGTTTGCCGGCGCTGGCCCTGGCGGGCGCGGCGCTGATTGTGGCCGGCGTGCTGGCCAGCGAAATCAAGTTCGGCAGAAAGAAACCCGTCGCGGCGAAGGGTAAGCAAGCGGTGGGCGGCTCGGCCTGAATTGAAGTCGGCCTGAATCGAAGTCGGCCCACGTCAAAGCCGACGCCGGCGAAATCAGCCCGCCTGTTCCAAAAACGCTTGCAAGGCGGGCACGGTATTCAGCACATGCTGGCGCATGGCGGCCTCGCAGCGCGCGGGGTCGCGCGTCTTTAACGCGTCGATCAGTTCCTGGTGCGATTCGCGCACGCGCAGCACGCGGCCCGGTTGGGCGGCCCACAAGCGCATATAGGGTTCCACCACGGAATGCAGTTCCGAGAGCTGGCCCAGCAAGCGCGGCTGCTGACAGAAGCTGCACAGGTATTCGTGAAACTCGCGGTGCGCGGTGGTCCAGTCGAGATCCTCGCCCGAGCCCTGGTCCAGTTGCTCAAGCATGTTCGACAGGCGGCGGATGTGCTCGGCGTTCATGTGCAGGACGGCGTTGCGCATGGCCAGCCCTTCCAGCACGGAGCGCATCTCGAACACTTCCAGCATCTCCTGCTGATTCAAGCCGCGCACGACCGCACTGCGGTTCGCGCGAATTTCCACCAGCCCTTCCGATGCCAACCGGCGCAACGCCGCGCGCACGGGCATGCGGCTGGTACCGATCTCGGTGGCGACAACATCCGGCACCAGGCGCTGGCCCGGGGCATAGTTGCCCAGCCGGATTTCGCGTTGCAGATGCAGGTACGCCTCGTCTTCGGCGCTGATCGCTGTCTTTTGAAATTGCAGCATCGTCGTCCCCGGGCTTGGAAAGCCGCAATGATAGATAAACGCAAAAATAACACAAACTGGATACAGTTATCCATGGATGCAAATACCAATGGTTCCAGGGCGCTCGGTCCCGTCTAATTCCCTCCGAAGGGCGTTGTCATGCGCCCTCATAACAGGGGAACCCATGAAATTTCGTCTTATCCGGACGCTGGCGGGCCTAGCCGCCGTGGCCTTCGCGGCCCAGGCCGGTGCGCAAGCTGGCGCCCCGGCCACCGATTGGCCGCAGCATCCCGTGCGTATCGTCGTGCCCTTCCAGGCCGGCTCCGCCACCGATCTGATCTCGCGCCAGCTGGGCGCCGCGCTGGCGACTGAACTGGGCCAGCCTTTCGTCGTCGAAGCCCGTCCGGGCGCGGCGGCCGCTATTGGCAGCGCCTCGGTGGCGCGTTCGGCGCCCGACGGCTACACGCTGTTGATGGGCGGCCCGGCCGCCGTGGTCACGAACCGCTTCCTGCAAAAACGCCTGGCCTATGACCCCGACGCCTTCGCGCTGGTGTCGATGGTGGCCTACACGCCCAACATCCTGCTGGCCAACCCGCAGCAGCCGTTCAAGACACTGCCCGAAATGGTCGCCTATGCGCGCGCCAATCCGGGCAAGCTGACCTATGCCTCGTTCGGCACCGGCACCACCTCGCACATGGCGGGTGAAATGCTGAAGTCCATTGCCGGCATCGACATCCTGCACGTGCCGTACAAGGGCGCGGGCGAAGCCATTCCGGCGTTGCTGTCGGGCCAGGTGTCCATGTACTTCGACACCATCATGACCGGCCTGCCGCAGGTCAAGAGCGGTTCGTTGCTGGCGCTGGGCATGTCCAACTCGCAGCGCTCGGCGCTGGCGCCGGACATCCCCACCATCGCCGAACAAGGCTACGCCGGCTACGACATCGCCCCTTGGTACGGTCTGGTCGCGCCTGAAGGCACGCCGGCCCCGATCCTCGACAAGCTCAACCGCGCCGTGAACAAGGTGCTGGCCGACCCGGCATTGCGCGGTAAGCTCGCCGAAGCAGGCGCCGAGCCCCGTGGCGGCAGCCGCGAAGAATTCGCCGCCTTCATCAAGGCCGAAATTCCGCGCACCAAGCAGTTGATCGATCAAGCCGGCATCACGCCGCAGTAATCCTATTCACGAGTTTCCAGCATCCATGTCCTCCTCCTTCGATTGGTCTTTTCCGTACGCTTCCCGAAAAATGCCGGTCCTGGCCGCCAACGCGGTCGCGACCAGCCAGCCGCTGGCGGCGCAGGCGGGGCTACGCATGCTGCTGGCCGGTGGCAATGCCGTTGATAGCGCCATTGCCACCGCGATTGCTCTGACCGTTGTCGAGCCCGTCATGAACGGAATCGGCGGCGACATGTTCGCGCTTGTCTGGCATGACGGCCGCCTGCATGGCTTGAACTCCAGCGGCTGCGCGCCGGCCGCATGGACCCCCGAATTCTTCAACGGCCGCGACGCCATGCCCGGCACCGGCTGGGGCACCGTCACCGTGCCGGGCCAAGTGGCAGGCTGGAAGGCCTTGTCGGAACGCTTTGGCAAGCTGCCCTTCGCCAAGCTGTTCGAACCCGCCATCGCCTACGCCGAAGAAGGCTTCGCGGTATCGCCCACCATTGCGCGCCAATGGGCCACGCAAGCGCCCAAGCTGGCTCACGAACCCGGCTTTGCCGACGCGTTCCTGCCGCAGGGCCGCGCCCCGCAAGCCGGCGAATGGTGGCGCTTTCCGGCGCAGGCCAAGACGCTGCGCGACATCGCCGAAACCGGCGGCGAAAGCTTCTACCGCGGCGAACTCGCCCGCAAGATCACCGACTTCGCCCGCCAGACGGGCGGCGCGCTCAGCGCCACGGACCTGGCCGAGCACCGCCCGGAATGGGTCGCGCCCATCTCGCAATCGTTCCGCGATGTCGAGCTGCATGAAATCCCGCCAAACGGCCAGGGCATTTCCGCGTTGATGGCGCTGGGCATGTTGGAACAGTTCGACCTGGAAGGCATGGGCCGCGACAGCGCCGACTACTACCACGTCAGCATCGAAGCCATGAAGCTGGCGTTCGCCGACCTGCACCATCACGTCGCCGATCCGCGCCACATGCGCACCGATGCCCGCGCCCTGCTCGACCGCGCCTATCTGGCCGAGCGCGCGCGCCTGATTTCCATGGACCGCGCCAGCATCCCCACCGCGGGCACGCCCGCCACGGGCGGCACCGTCTACCTGACCGCGGCCGATGCCAACGGCACCATGGTGTCGTTCATTCAATCGAACTATCACGGCTTTGGCTCCGGCGTTGTGGTGCCTGACACTGGCATCAGCCTGCACAACCGTGGCCTGAACTTCGTGCTCACACCCGGCCACGCCAACCAGGTCGCGCCGCGCAAAAAACCCATGCACACGATCATCCCCGCGTTCGTCACGCGTGGCGGTGAACCGCTGATGTCGTTCGGTGTGATGGGCGGGTCCATGCAGGCGCAAGGCCATCTGCAAATGGTCACGCGGCTGGCCGCCTTTGGCCAGAACCCGCAGGCGATGAGCGACGCGCCGCGCTTCCGAGTGGAAAAGGGCCCGGTCGTGAATGTGGAATCGCACCTGCCGGCGGATGTGGTCGAGGCGCTGCGCGCACGCGGCCACAACGTGGCCGTGGCGCCTGCCGACAGCCTGGAATTTGGCTCGGCGCAATTGATTTGCCGTTTGCCGCAGGGCGGGTATGTGGCGGCGTCGGACTCGCGCCGCGACGGCCAGGCGGTGGGCTTCTAAGCCATCCGGGCGGTCAAACGCGGTTCCAGACGCGCTCGTCCATGCGCGGGATCATCGACAGCCCGCCATCGCCTGCCTGGATTTGCGCCGCGTCGGCGCCGTACTTGATCAAGTCGGCGTCGCGTTCGATTCCCAGCTTGCGCATGGCGCTACGCTTTTGCGAACTGACCGTCTGCACGCTGCGATGCGACATCTGAGATATTTCGGTCACGGTGGCGCCGGCGCAGAACAGCCGCACGATCTCGGCTTCGCGCTTGGTCAGGCGCGCGCGCCCCAATGCAAACGCCTGATTCACGATCATGTCCTTGATCGTGGGCGAATAATAGGTGCGGCCCTGGTACATGGCGTGCACCGCATTAATGATGTGGCTCGTCGAATCCGACTTGCTGAGCACGCACAGATTTTCATACGCCAGCAAGGCGCGGATCAGCGTGGGGTTGTCGATCATGGTCAACACCGCCACGCGCAAGGCAGGATAGCGCCGGCGCAATAGCGCAATCAGGCCCAGGCCGTCGCCGTACTTTCCGCCTGGCATGGTGTAATCGGAAACCACTACGTCGCAATGCTGAGTTTCCAGCCGCGCAATCAGGTCGGTGGAATTTTCCGCGCAGCCGATGACATCGATGGCGGGATCAAGACCCAATTCATAACTGACGCCCAGCGCAACGGCGGGATGGTCGTCTGCGACGATGACACGAATATATCGGGACGACATTGTTGCATTCCCCTCTTCCACATTGGGACTCCCCGGGCAACATTCTCGTTCTCGCGCAATGTCGACGATCGGCGAAAACGAGGTTTCTCATTTATCGGATGATACTCATGGGTGCTTCGTCGGTGTCAAACCACTAGAGCGATAGACCGATATAGTGCTGCCGTACACCTAATAAACAAATAGGAAGAATACGAAAGTGCCAGTTTCGTACCGTTGCCGCGCATGAGTCAGACGTAATCCTAATACGCCTCAGACCAATCCCACAGACGACGCCTCTCTTTTGGCGCATATTGTCTGATCCCGCGTACCGGCACTCAGGACGCTAGCCAGGCCCATGAAAGAAAAAGACCCATTGGAAGCCGGGACTTCCCCCTCCAGACCCACCGCACTCGCCCTAGACCAAGACCAAAACATGGCCTCACCTGACGTGACGGCGCTTGTGCTGCCCCCTCGGCCCGAAGACCGCGAACGCCGCCATGAACAACGCGTGCGCATGATCAGCGACTTGACCGCGGCCGACCCCGCGCGCATCCGCACGCTGGCCAGCGCATTCGTCAAAGCCAACGACGTCGACAAGCAGCAGTTGCGCCGGCTGCATGACAACGGCGACCGCCTGGCGTTGCGCCAACTGGCGCACCGCATCAAAGGCGCCGCACAAATGATGGGCGACACGCAACTCGTTGCGCACTGTACCGCGCTCGGGGCCGCCTGCCTTGATCCCAAGGCCTCGCCCTTCACGCTGACCCGCTGCGTTCAAAACATGGAAGACGCCATGCGCGAGTTCGGCGAGTCCTGCGAGCGCATGGCGCAAGAAGCCGACGGGCCGCCGCCCTGAATGCCACGATTCAAGTGTCGGACACGTTCCCGACACCGCTAGGGCACAGCTCGGCCCCTGCTCGGGCACATCTCGGGCACCTCTCGGGCACAGTTCAGACCCTGCTCGAACCCTGCTCGGCCCCCTGCTCGGACAAACCCCGGGCACACCTCGGACACGAATCGGAATCGTCAACCGCGGAATTCGTACTCTTCATAGGGCTTGATTCCTGCCCGCTCCGTATATTGGCCGCTTGCATCGCGTGACCTGATTTTTCGCGTCCACGCCACGTCTCTGACGCCCATTCGCGCCGCGTTCACGTCTGCGACGCCAGCGTCCCATACGGATGACCCTGATGACCCTACGACACGGCGGCGCCCGCTGCATGGCGCTCGCCAAGACGTCCCACACGCTATTTCGACACTTCCGCACCATGCCCCACCGGGCCGCCTGCCTGGCGCTGCTCTTTGCCCAACCCGCCTGGGCGCAGGTACCCGACGCCGGCCGCTCTATCCGGGATCTGGAATCCACCATCCCGGCCCCGCCGCCCGCCGCCCCCGCGCCGGCGCTCGACCTGCGTGAACCCGGCGCACCCGCAAGCCCTGCTGCCGACAACGCCGCCCCCCTTGCCACCATCAGGGTGCAGGGCTTCCAGCTGGACGGCAACCGCGTTTACGACAGCGCCGCATTGCAGGCGTTGCTGGCCGACCTGGTCGGCTCCGAGCAAGACCTCAACGGCCTGCGCAGCGCCGCCGCGCGCCTCACGGCCCACTATCAGCGCGGCGGTTATCCGCTGGCGCGCGCCTACCTGCCCGCGCAGGAAATTCAGAACGGCATCGTGCGGATCAGCGTGCTGGAAGGGGTGTATGGGCAGGTCGTTCTGAACAATGCCTCACGCACCCGCAACCACGTGCTGCAACCCGCCCTTGATGCGTTGCAGAGCGGCGATGCGGTACATGGCGCCGAGCTCGACCGTGCGCTGCTCGCGTTGAACGACATCCCCGGCGTCACCGCCAAAGGCACCTTGCGCGCAGGCTCGGTACCGGGGTCCACCGACCTGATCGTCAATGCGGACTCGGGCCCCTGGATTTCCGGCAGCGTTGACGCCGACAACTACGGCGGCGCCTACACCGGAGAATACCGGCTAAGCGCAGCGGCCAACATCAACAGCCCCTTGACGCTGGGCGACCAGCTCGATGTGCGCCTGCTCTCAAGCGACCGCCAACAACGCTACTACCACGTCGACTACTCCCTGCCGCTAGGCCCCTGGTCCACGCGCGTGGGCGCCGGCATGTCGGCCATGCGTTATGAATTGGGCCGGGAATTCAACTACCTGGAAGCGCACGGGCGCGCCGACACGGCAAACGTTTACATCAGGCAAACCCTGTTGCGCAGCCGCGATGCCACCGTGCAGGCCACGCTGCAATACGAACACAAGCGCTTGCAAGACGACTACGACGCCGTGGACTACACGCGCGCGCATCGCGTCGGCTTGTGGACGGCCGCGCTGAACGCCAGCGCCCGCGACCACTTCCTGGGCGGCGGGCGCAACGCCGCCTATCTGAGTTATTCCCGGGGCAACTTGCGCTTTGGCGATACGGTGCTGCGCGATGAAGACCTGCGCTTCAAGCACGCGGGCGGCGGGTTCGGCGTGGTCAATGCCAGCCTGGGCCGCTTGCAGCACGTCGCGGGTCACGTGCAGTTCTATGGCCGCCTGCGTGCGCAATGGTCCAGCAAGAACCTGAACAGTTCGGAGAAGTTCAGCCTGGGCGGGCCGTACGGCGTGCGCGCATTCGCGCCCGGCGCGGCCAGCGGCGACCAAGGCTGGCAGGCCTCGGGCGAGCTGCGTTATCTGCCCCTGCCGGGCTTGCAGCTATCGGCATTCATCGACACCGGTTCGGTGCAGGCCAATAAGCGCAGCTGGACGGACGAACGCAACCGCCATTTCCTGACCGCCTTTGGCGTCGGCATTGCCCATGCCGCGCCCACCCATTTGATCAACGTCAGCGCCGCCTGGCCCTTGCAGCAAAGCATGCCACGCACCGCGACGGATCAAGAGCCGCGCTTCTGGGTGCAAGCCACCCGGTATTTCTAAGCGTAGACACCGCCCTTGTTGCATCGTCCTGGGCCAATGCCGCAGGCGTCAAGGGCACCCATCCATCCCTGGAGAGAGCTTTGAACAAGACCTATGCATTAGTGTGGAGCGAATCGCGACGCGCCTGGATCGCCGCCAGCGAGTGCGCGCGCCGTCGGGGCAAGTCCACCCAATCGGGCGCCCGTGCCGCCGCAGCGGCCATTGCGCTGCTCGGCCTGAGCACCCACTTTTGCGCGCAAGCGTTACCGACAGGCGGCACCATCACGCATGGCGACGCCACGATTACGACAGACGCCGGACAGATGGTCATTCAGCAGAACAGCGAGAAGATCATCGCGGACTGGACCTCGTTTGACATCAGCGCAGGCAACGGCGTCCGGTTCGAGCAGCCCAGCAACACGTCGGCAGCGCTGAATAAAGTCACCAGCTTCCGACACACCGAGATCAACGGCAAGCTCGAGGCCAATGGCCGGGTCTTCCTGATCAACCCGAGCGGCGTGATTTTCAAGCACGGGGCAGAAGTCAACGTGGGCGGCCTCGTCGCATCGACGCAACCTATCCAGGATGCCGACTTTATCGGCAGCCATTATGTCTTTTCCGGAGACAGTGCATCGGTGGTCGAAAACTATGGCGCCATTACCGCTAGCGGCGGGGGCGGCGTTGCATTGCTCGGAGCGAACGTCAGTAACGAAGGCGTCATCCGTGCGGAGTTGGGCACCATCGCTCTGGCCGCGGGCGAAGCCTTCACGCTGACTTTCCAGGACAACCAACTCCTGGATCTGCAGATCGACCGCGCCACCGTCGCCGCCATAGCCAGTAATGGCCATCTGCTGCAGGCGAACGGCGGCCAGGTGCTGATCAAAGCCGACGCCGCGAACGCCACGTTAAGAACGGTCATCAACAGCGTAGGCATCATCGAAGCCAACACCTTGTCCGGCAAGGCGGGCAGGATCGTGTTGGATGGTGGCGCACAAGGCTTGGTAAGGGTCGCTGGCACGATGAGCGCTGCGGCGCTGGGCGGCCAAGGAGACGGCGGCGCCGTTACCACCCGGGGAAGTGAAGTGCGCGTCCAGCAATCCACCCAGACGGATACCCGTGCAAACAAGGGCAAGAGCGGCATCTGGAACATCGACAGCAACATCGTGAAGGTCAACACGGTAGGCGCTAACACCGAGGGCCTGACGATACACAGCAACACGCTCAGCCAGAACCTTGCCACCACGGCAGTTGCGTTGACCGCCGTCGACGGCGATCTTTCGATCAATGGCCCAGTCTCCTGGGCCAGCTCCAATGCTTTGAGTCTGCACACCAACCAAAACGCCAACATCAATAGCAACGTGCGCGGCTCGGGCGCGAATGTCCATATGTCCGTGAGCGCAGGGGCTGGCGCGTTCATCAATGGCTCTCTGGGCGTCACAGGCGCCAAGAGCAGGATGACGATCAACACCTTGAACGGCTACGAGATCGCGGATGGCGCGACCGTGATGCTGTCCGGCGCGGGGACGACGTTCAGCGCCAATGGCCGGGAGCACACCGTGATCCAAAACGTGTCCCAGTTGCAGGCGATTAACAAGCGCCTGGACGGTCATTATGTATTGGGCAACAGCATGGGGGCCAAGGCCAATTTTCAAGCCATCGGCGGCGAAAGCGGCACATTCTCAGGCACATTCGATGGTCTGGGCCACACGATAGAGAACCTCTCGATAAAGGGCAGCGGCGCCAATCTTGGACTATTCGCGGCGTCCTCCGGCGTGGTCCGCAACACCGTTCTGAAGTCCGTGACGGTCAGCGGGGCGCGCGATAGTCTGGCAGCGATGTCGATAGGATCGCTGGTGGGCTTGAATACCGGAGACATCTACAACGTCAAATCCTGGAGCACGGTGGTAGAGGGTTCCGCCAATCGCGAAAATGTCATCGGTGGTCTGGTCGGCACCAACGAGGGCGCCATCATTCAACGCGCCACGGTGTCGGGCAACGTACGAAGCAACGGTCATACCCGAGCCGCAGGCGGTCTGGTGGGCGAGAACAAAGGGGGTGCTACGGGCCGCGGGACCATTCGGAACAGTGCGTCGACCGCTACCGTATCCGGCGACATGCAGCGCAGTTCGACAGGCGGCATGGGAGGGCTGGTAGGGGTCAACAACCGTGGGTCTGTCCACCATTCGTCCGCCACGGGTAAGACGGCAACCCGCAGTGTTGGCATTAATGTGGGCGGCTTGGTTGGCAACCACACCGACAGCTTCATTGAGTCCTCACAGGCTGGCGGTCTTGTCCAGGGCGGCAAACTCGGCAACACCGGCGGCCTGGTAGGGGCCAACAACGGCGGCGCGATTTACCACGCGATCGCGAGCAACACCGTCGAAGCCTTTGGCGCCGGCAACACGGGCGGAGCGGTGGGCAGCAATAATGATGGAGGCGAACTGCTCAACGTCAGATCCAATGGAAAAGTCGCAGATTGGGAAGGCCATAACGTCGGCGGACTGGTGGGCGCGAACGTCGGAAGCGATAGCCTGATCGAGGAAGGCCACTCCACCGGACGGGTCGATGCGCGCAAGAGCCAGAAGGGCGCACAAATCGGCGGTCTGGTGGGCTACAACAGCGGTGTCATCAGAGACTCCGAATCACATGCTTCTGTCGAGACCGGCCACAACGCATCGGCCGGTGGCCTGGTTGGCACCAACGATGGAAGGCTGCAACGCGTGCGCGCAAACGGCAATGTCACCGCCTACAAGCATTCGTCCGTCGGAGGATTGGTAGGCACCAATAACGGCAGAATCGATTCGGCTGTCGCGTCTGGTGCAGTGTGGGGCCATGATCAAAGCCGTATCGGCGGCATCGCTGGCGTGAACGCGCGCAATGGATTTATCTTCAACGCCACTGCGCGTGGAACCCTGGAAGGCGCTCACCACACAACGATTGGAGGCATCGCCGGATTGAATCAAGGGCTGATTGAAGGGTCTAGCGCCGCAGGCCGCATCAAAACGCATTGGTACACGTGGTTGCTGGGCCAGACGCATGGCGTGGTCGCGGGAAAGAATACCGGCATTATTCGCTAATGGGCTCCATGCCCCTTTGATCGTCTAAAGCACTTTCTACGCAGAAGCTCCAGGGCATGAAAAAGGCCGTACGGGTGACACCGTACGGCCTTCTTTTATGCAACGCCGGCATCAGGGAAATTCGATGGTGAACTCCGCTGTCCCATTCGCATGCCCGCCTGCCATCTGGGCCGGGTGCGCGGCGGTGCGCAAATAGCTGGCGCGCAGAAATATGCTTGCGCTGTCCGCGCCGGCTCTCGCCATGTCATAGAACTTGCCGAATTGGATGCGCTTGTTGGTCGCCGCGTTAATCATCACAATGCCCACGCCTTTGGCCGGTGGCAATCCCCGGTCGTCCACTTTGGGATCGAGCTTCAGCACAGTCTTGTCAGCACTGGCGCCGTGTTTGGCGGCAAAGGAAATTTTGGGTCTGGCAAGGGCGCTGCATTTGCCCAGCGTGATATCAAATGGTCTTTCTTCAGAGGTGGCTCCTTGACTGGGAAAATCACGCAGCGAGTAGGACCCCAGTTCCACGGTCTTGGTCTGTGTCAGCCCCACTTCGCACGCGTTGGAAAACACCACCTCGCTGCCACCCGCCCCAAGTCCCATGATGCCGCTTCCCAGCAAGGGGCCCAGCTTGGTAGAGACACAAACCTGCGGCCCTGCGGGATAAGACGGAAAGCGCGGAATCGTTTGTCCGAGTTGATACGGATTACCTTTCGGAAAGCTCATTGCATACAGCGCGAATCCCGCGCCAAGGGCGACACCGGTCACACTCTGCGGCCCGTTGGAAGGCAACTGATCCAGCGGGGAGGCCAACACAAGCTGTTGGATCAAAGCGGTATGCACCGAATCATGTTTCGGCTTCGGCTTTCCGTCGTTGACAGCCAGCGCGTGCTTTGCCACCACCACCGGAAGATTGCCGGGCAACACTGCCTGGCCGTTTGCCAATATCGCCATGGAGATGCCGGGAACGTTGGTCTTGGCCCAGCCGTTTTGATCCACAGCCAACCTGGGTTCCCAAATTGCCGCCACGATCAATTCGTATTCCTCCGAAGGATCGCCGTAATCCTCATAGGTAAAATCCGTCGTCACAATGGCACTTCTTTCAGACAGCACATCACTCACTTGCGCCGCACTGCTAAGTTGCGGCCTAAGCGGATTCCATCGCGAGCCTAGCTTATTGCTCCAGGTGCAATTCCCGGCGATCAGGCCTTTCTGCGTTGACTGGCCCCACGCCATCGGCGCTGCCACCGCCAGCAACACGCCCGCCAATCCTCCCGCGCCGAGACGCCGCAACACACCCCTGCTTGCCATGTTTGTCTTCCTAGTTTGATTGACGGCGGCTTACCGGCACCCGCCGCCCTGCTTCACTTCATCGCGCTCGTCGCGAGCGCGCTCGTGCCCTGCACCATGACGCCGTCGTCCGTCGGCGCTTCAAACCGCAGTGCGTCCCGGCCGGCTAACGGGATGACGCCCGGCGCCAGCGGAAAGCGCGTTCCGCCCATAGGCGCCACGGTCAGTCCGTCCAGCAGGACGGGGCCAGCACGGGTCTTGAATTCCACGCTGGCAAACGACACGAAATAGGCCGACGGGTTGCGGGCTTCCAACACGCCGCCTCCCTGCTCTCCGTCCGGCGCGGCGTGATACGTCCACCTCACCTGATCAATGGCCTCACGCGAAGATCCCGCCAAGCCCGATGGCCGGTACAACACCTTCATCCGAAAGCGATGCGACAACTTCAAGCGATTAGGCGCGTCGCCCGCCACCGACGGCGTACTCGACGGCACGTTCAGAAAATTGATCCAGAACACGGACTCACGATCCGTGGGCATGGGTTCACCCGTGTGCCGCAGCGACACCGCCGCGCGTTCATGCGCGTTCAGACGAAACACGGGCGGCGCCACAACAAACGGCACGGCCAGCTGGCTGGGGTCCGCATCACGGCTTCCTTGATCCAGCCACACCTGCACCAGAATCGGCCGCTCGCCCGTGTTGCGGGTTTGAATCGTCAGTGCTTTGTCGTTTGCCGGGTAGACATGACGCGTGCCCACCACAGCGAGATCGGCGCGCGCAGCCGCGCTCAGCCCCAGCGCCAAGGCAAGACACAGGATGACTCGGTAACCAGCAGGCAAGACAGGCGCATTCATCGCATCGTCAGCGCGTCGCCCGCCGCCGCCTTCAACACCGGCGTTGCCACCCCCGCGGTGCAGGCCAGCTCAAGCACGTCATAGCCCGTGGACGTGTTCCGCTCGGGCAATTGGTAGTCAATCAGGCATTGCTCATCGTCACCCGTTCCCCACTGCACACGCACCGTACCGCTGTCTTGTTCGGCGCGCATGACGATACGGCTGCCCTGCCCGACCACGCCCACCGGCAATGCGGTTGCCACATCGATGACCTCGGCGCCAAACGGCAGCGAAGCGCCGTCGGCCTGCGTGCTGCGAATCAGCAGTTGGCGCGCACGCAGCGTCGGGTAAACCAGTTTGGCGATGGCCCCGGCCCGGGGCGCGATGTTGACCGAGCTGGTCTTCAGTTCAATGTCGTCCGGAATATTCTTGGGGTCCAGGTCCACCGAGTTCAGGCGATACGGCGTCAGATGGCCAACGATGGCGTAGCCGCGAGCGTCCACCTGATTGAAGCCGTACCCTACCCGCGCGCCCTGAGCGCCCTTGGCCTCGACCAGCGCCACGGTCTCGCCCATTGCCTGGGCGAACGTCACGCCGCCGCCGTGCACCAAGACACCGCCATTGGCGCTCATGGACGCCTGGCGGTACCCCTGGCCCGCGCCTACGCTTGCCGACACCGATACCTGAGGGAATTGGTACGCCAGGCTGGCATCCGCCGTATTGGAGCCATTGCCGCCCGTGTGAGAGGCAGATACCGAGTAAGTGCCGGCGCTTTCCTCATCCAATGCGCCGGTTGCACCGGTGGTGAGGCGGGTTCCAGACTGGCTGTCGCGGCTGTAGAACGTATTCAATCGGGGCGATCCGCCCGAGGCTGCGCTGCCCAAGGGGATGGAGATATTCAGCGTCACCTGCGTGCTTCGGTCGCCATTGCCACGACGATACCCGTCTGCGCCGCCCACGTTGTGCACTCGCTGCACGCCTAAGGAATACGAAATGCGGTTCCAGGAATTGCTGTAGCCCAATGCAAAGTTCAAGGCGTTGCCCCGTTCGCTCCAGTAGTTCGCCGCCGAGCCCGCCACATACACGCTGCCCCACCGCTCACCCAGCGCCTGATTGATGTTCGCGTCGAAGCGGCTGCGCATGCCATTGACACGAAATGGCCGGTAGCCGTCTCCGTACGCCGTTCTCCCGGCGGCGACGGCCTCTCCCAAGCCGACGTATCCCCTGGTGGAGTACCGGTACGCCAGCAACGAAAAGCTGGTGCCGCTGTTCGGCAAATCCTTGCTGTAGGTCAGCCGGTAGCTGGCGCCGCTGCGCTTGCCCGCGCCCGGCAAGTCGGCGCGCGCTGTCGTGACGTCCGCCGCAAAAGCGCCTATCCGCGTACTCATCGCCGCGCCCAACAGCATCGAGCGGTAATCGTCGGTAAAGGCCAGCCCGCCGTAGGCCGTCACGGCGTCGCCCACCCCGCGTTTGAGCGTTCCTTGCAGGACGTACTGCGAACTGCCGCGCAGACCCGGGTCTGCTGCGCGGCCCGCAGTCAGGCTGTATTGGGTCGTGCCCGGTCTGAGCAACTGCACGATCGTGGCAAACGGCACCACGAAGCTGCGTGAGCTGCCATCGGCTTCCGTCACGCGTACGTCCAGGTCGCCGCCATAGCTGTTGGCGCGCACGTCTTCAATCGCAAACGGGCCGGGCGAGACGGTCGTTTCATACACAAGAAAGCCGCGCTGATAGACCGACACCTTGGCATTGCTGTTGGCCGTGCCCCGCACGATGGGCGTGTAGTACCGCAGGGTCTCGGGCAACATACGGTCATCGCTGGCAAGCTGAACGCCCCGGAACGTCACCGAGTCGAACAGTTCACCGCTGGTGGCACTTTCCCCCAGCAGCAACTGTGATTGCCACGAGGGCAAATCAGTTTGCACATAGTAGGAACTGGCTTGATACCTGGCTCCGTTGCGGGTGGACCACGTGACCGATCCCGTGTGCCGGAACCGCAGCGCGCCCACATTGACGCCCAGGTTCAGCCCCGAGTATCCCCGCGTCATGCGGCGCCTCGCGCCTTCGCTGGTGTACACGTTGGCCGTGTAGTTCAGTCGCGCCGCCGTCATGCCGCTGTCCCATTGTGATGGGTCCACATACCGGTGCGACGCCGCCAGCCGTTGCAGGTATTCGGGGTAGGTGATGTACAGGCGCTGTTGCGCCATATCCAGCTTTATCTGACCGCCCGGCACGTATGCCGCCAGCTCCTCGCAGGTCAGCGCGTCCGGCAAGGGATCAACCCCTTCTGCCCGCGACACCTTGTTCAGATCCAACCCGCCCCGGTCGAGAAAGGCGGTGTCATAGCAAGGCACGGCGCTATCGAAGCCCTCGACGTGACGGAATTCGATGTCCTCGACCCCGCGCCATTGGCCGTTGAAGTAGACATCCAAGTGATGCGTGCCGGCCTCGGCGTAATTCACGCGCTGAAACCGGCGCGTATCAATGGTGACGCCGCCGATGCCTTGCACCAGCATGTTCGGGTCGAAGATGGCGATTTCGTCCTGCGCGTTCGTGGCGGTTGCCGCGACACCCAGGGCGAAAGCCAGCGCCATCATGCCCCCGATTGGCCGCCGCGAGGGCGCGGCAGGCGTCGCGATCAGAGGCGATGGGCGTGCAGAGACGCGAACGAAAGTCCGCAAGCGTAAAGGTTCCATCTCGGGCGAATTGGCTCCTTGGCCCAACCACAGTCAAAGTGACGGGGAGTCAATCAAGCAGGCGCATATCCTGAGGCTGCAACCCGCCGTAGTCGTTGACAATTTCGTAGCGAACGCTCAGCCCTTTTTGGGTAGCTGAAATGCCGGCCGCCGGCAATTCAAAACGTGCGGTGTCAAAGGGCGCCACCATGCCGCTACCGGCATCGACTCGACCGTTCTTGGAGTACAGCCCAATGCCCACCAACGTGACGTGGTACGGCGTCGGATTGGCGACTTCAAGCACAGTCTTGCCCTTCGCACTGCGCGCGAGCTTCCAGCCGAGCTTGCCGGGCGCGCCGCCCACCCCTTGCTTCAATGAGACCGGCCGAAAGAAGATCTTGATGCGCGTTCTGATGTTGAACATCAGTGCGTTCTCAGCGCCCGCCACGCGCGGAGGCGTTTCCATCACGTTCAGGTAGAACAGGCTTTCGCGATCAGCAGGCAGCGGTTCACGGGTGTACGAAATGCGAACCACCGCCGAACCACTGGGTTCTACCCGAACGATGGCCGGCGTCAGGATGAACGGCACATTGATATCCGCAGGCAAGGCGTCTTGCCGCCCGTCATCGATCCAGTTCTGCGCCAGCACGGGCACGTCACCCGTGTTCTGCATGCCAAGCGTGACACTGCGCGCATCGGACGAGATCACAACGCGAGTTCCGTCCAGCACGATCGCAGCTTGGACCGGGGTGGCCCAAGCTGCCAGGATCACTGCGGACGACACAGCAAGTAACGATGCGCCGCGCGCAAGGATTCCAGAGTCAAACGTCATGTCGCTGACAGCAATTAGCGGACGTTGACCGTAAAGTTCAGGCGAGCGTTACCATCGCCCGGCGTGACCGGAGCCGCGTTGTCCCGGCGCACATACTGCGCGAAGTACGAGTACTTCGCCGCGTTGTCGACGATCTCGGCTTCCACCGCGCCAACCTGGCCAAGCAGCACCTTGTCGCCCTTCACGCCGTTCGTGCTGTTGGAGATTTCGATTTGCACGTTGCCCGCACCGCCCGCATACAGCGGAACGTTGTTGGACACCAGGTCGACGTCGTTGCGGTCGAAGCTCAACATGGCCTTCTTGCCATTGGTGCAATCGGCCCCGCCACCCACGTTGATGTCGAAACTCAGGGCCGGCGCGGTGCCGGCAATGACGGCATCCGGTTTGACGGTGCCAAACCGCACTTCCGAGCCCGTGGCCGACGAAACATCGACGGCGCACGTCGTGTCGCTGATGTCACCGCGAAATTGAATAACCCCGTTGGCGGCATACGTTGAGACGGGCGCCAACACGGCCAGGAGTAAACCGGAGGCGGCAAGGGTATTCACAATACTGCGCTTCATGCGAGTTCCTCTATGCAGAGATAAAAAAGTCCATTCGAAAAAAGGCACCGCCAACGGGCAATAGCTGCTTGCCGACGGTGCTTCAAATGGCTACCAACGCTGTGAAAAGCCCAGACACGGCAATGCCGTACACAAGGCTGAAAGGACATACACAGACCTGATTGGCGGACCAAGTCGTGGATCTGTGCAGACCCACGAACGATACTTTTTTGACACCCTCAAGGAACTAGGATGATGCTTAATTCAAACCCTGATTAATCAGATATTCCCCTCGAAATCTGAGGGTGATGCGCAGACTGTATTGCTGGATTGCAAAGCGCAGTGTCTGAGCTCAGGCATCCTGGCCAAGCCACAGTGGCGGTTCGGTGCTGAACGTTCCAGTACAGGCCGCGTCGACGCAATCCGCCAAGGACCCGAAGCGTACGTTCCTGTCCACCAGCCCCGGCCCGTAATGCGCGTACTTTCCGGAATTGGTCATGACCGTCTTGACGGCGGGGTCAAAGACCGGCGCCTGGATCACGCACCAGCACGTGTCCACGACGAAGCTGACGCCGAAGCTGCGCAATGCCGCAACGGGCCCGGCTATTGCCGCAGAACGCAGTACGTCGCCATGGGTCGTGACCGTGATGCCCACCGTGTCGACCTTCTTGCGGCCGGCGCATCGCTCTGCCAGCGCCGTGATTTCTTCGGCAGAAAAGTGCGGATTACCCAACGCCACCCATTCCACCTGATCCCGCTCGGCCTTGTTGAATGCCCGCCACGCGTTTCGCAAATCCGCAACCGTGATTCGTCGCGTCGAGTTGGGCTCCGCCCCGCCTAGCGCCGCCGCCAGATCAGACGCTTCCGGCGTGACGCCCGCGATATGGAACATGGGTGCGGACGACGTGGTGGCGAACGCGGCGCCAAACGCGCGCAGCGCGTCCAGCGTGGGCGACGCAGCCTGCAGTCCATTCACCACCGGCACATCGCGGCCCGCGCAAACGCCCACGAGATAACCCAGCAGGGGCCAAAAGCTATCGTCATGATCGGCCGGCGGGTCGATGTCCACTTGCAACACGGCACGGCGGTTCTGTGTCAGATGACTGCTGGCCGCGGCGGCGCGGCCGGTCAGCGCGATGAAAATGTCCAGGAAATCCGGATACTTGGCCGTGCGCGCGCCGATCACGCTGTTCGCATAGACAACCGCATTGGATTCCGCCCAGGCGATCTGCTCGCCGAACCTCGGCGCCGTGGGCAGGTGATAGGGCGCACAGGTGTAGGTGGGCGCCACGCCCATGGCCACATAGGCGTCGGCCAGCGCTTCGGCTGGCACGCCCAACGTTGCTGGCACGCCCTGGGCGCGCCAGGCGCAACGGTCTACGGAAATGGCGTTCATGGTCGTGGGGATCTTCACCTTCGCGTCCCAACTGGCCAGCCGCCGGGCGAACGCCAGGCCTGCCGGCCCGGTATAGATGCAGCCGTCGATATGGCCTTGCTGGATATCAAGCAGTTGCGTCGCACCCGCCGCGCGCGCCATGCGCACGATGATCTCCATCGCAACCCGCGCAGCCTTGCCTTCGGTCCCTTGCAACATCCGCAGGTCGCCTTCGCCCAATGCCACCACCGACCAATGGGATGAATCGGCAATGATGACCGCGTCGTCCGTCTGCGCGGGCATGGGTGCGGACTCCGGCATCGGCGCTTCCCGTGCCTGCACCCGCAGCGATGGGCGTTGCTTCAAGGCAAGAAAGGCCGAAGCGCCGACGCTGACCACGGGGATGCTCTTGCCGAACACCGCTTCGGCCACCAGCACGCCCAGCATGAGGACGTCGTCGCGGCCGGCCAGCACCAGCGCCCGCGGGGCCCGGCCGCCCAGCAGCAATTCAAGCATGACGGCGCTGCCGGTACACGAGCCCCGACTGCCCGGCAACACCAGGATGCGGTCTGAGAGGGTTTGCCCGTGCAACGGATGATGCTTGTCGATCACCACGCCCGTGCGCGGGTCGACGCCGCCCCAGAAGCTCAAGTCCATATCGGTCCAGAGCACCTTGCCTGACGCCTCGCCAGGAACCCAGGTCTTGCCCAGCAGTTTGGGCGTGTCCGACTGAAAGCGATCCACTTTTTTCTCCCTGTTGGTCCTATTCATCCCCGGCGCGCGTGCCACGTGGGCAGCGACGCAGTTGCCGCAGGCCCCGGCCTTAGCGCAGTTGCCGCAGGCGCCGGCCTTAGTTCAGGACGCGCTGCAAAAACTGCCGGGTTCTTTCTTCGCGCGGTGCGTTGATGACGGTTTTGGCGGGCCCCACTTCGCACAGGGTGCCTTGATCAAAGAAGGCCACCCGATCTCCGCTTTCGCGGGCGAAGGCAATATCGTGAGTGACGACGATCATCGACATTCCGGATGACTTCAGCCGGCGCAGCGTGTCCAGCACTTCGCCCACCAACTCCGGGTCCAGCGCCGAGGTGACCTCGTCAAACAGCATGTAGTCGGGCCGCATCGCCAGCGCGCGTGCAATGGCCAGACGTTGTTGCTGCCCGCCCGACAGCTTCACCGGGCGCAGCGTAGCGCGCTGGCTCAAGCCCACGTAATCCAGATACTCGGCAGCCAGCGCCAGCGCATCCTTGCGGCTCATGCCCTTGACCACCCGGGGCGCCAGCGCCACGTTCTCCAGCGCGGACAAATGCGGAAACGCGTTGTACTGCTGAAACACGATGCCAAGCTTCTGACGCAGCTGGTTCAGGTTCGTATGCTTGTCATGCACGTCCACGCCATCCACCAGGATCTGCCCGCTTTGTATCGGCTCCAACCCGTTGATGCATTGAAGCAGCGTCGATTTACCCGAGCCGCTGGCGCCGATCAGGCACACGACCTCGCCCCGTGCAATGGTCAGGTCTATGCCTTTGATGACCTCGACCTGGCCGAACGACTTTCTTACGTTTTTGATTTCGATCATGGAGTTGCCTTCGCAGGAGTGGCGCGGCGTCAAACGCCGTCAAGACGGCGTTCCAGCGCACGGCTGTAGCGGGACACCGGGTAGCAGATCAGGAAATACGCGATGCCCACGCCGGTCAGCAGCAGCAAGGCATCGTTGGTGCGCGTAATGAGGATCTGCGCCGCGCGCAACAGCTCGACATAGCCGACCACGCTCACCAGCGCCGTATCCTTCGTCAGGCCCAGCACCGTGCCGATCCAGCTGGGAAACACCGTCCGTAGCGCCAGCGGCAGGGAAACCTGACGAAGCTCCTGCCAATACGTCATGCCCAGAGACCGCGCCGCCCGCGTGAGCTCGGGCCGCACCGACCGTAACCCCGAGCGCACCAGTTCCGACGTCAGCACGCCCATATAGAGGCTCAAAGTCAGCACCCCAACTTGAAGCGGATCAAGCGGCACGCCCAACACCGAGAACGCGCTGTTCACCAGAATGAACTGGATCAGCAGCGGTATGCTGCGCGTGATGTCGACATAGGGCGCCAGCAACACTGACACGGCGCCATTGGCCTCTCGCGCCCATCCCAGCAGCACCCCAAGCAGCGTGCCGAAGGTGGTGGCTATTGCGGCCAGCAACAAGGTGCGGCTCAAGCCGATCAATACGAAGCTCATGTCGCCCCACTGCAACCCGGCGTAGGCAAATTGAAATTGCATGGATCATCCCCTTCCCATCAGGCGCCAGGCCAGCATGCGCGCCACGAAGCTGATGCCCTTGGAGATCAGGTAGTACATCGCGGCGGCGACAACGAAGAATTCAAACGTGCGAAACGACTCCGCCAGTGAGGTCTGCGTGGCGCCGGTCAGTTCGGCCACCCCGATGATCGACCCCAGCGAACTGTTCAACAGCGCCCAATTCAGCTGATTGATGTACGGGAAGAACACCATCACGAAGACCTGAGGAAAAATGACGCGGGTATACGCCTGCGTGGCCGTCAGCCCCAAGGAGCGGGCGGCGGCATACTGAGTCGCGGGCACCGACGCAATTCCGCCACGGAATATTTCAGCCAGATAGCCCGCGTTGTTGAAGCTCAGCGCGGCCAGCAGAGAAGCGTAGCTGGGGATGTCGATACCGATGGCGCCCAGACCGAAATACGCCATGTAGATCTGAAACAACGCTGGCGTGTTGCGCGACAGTTCGACCCAGGCCGTCGCCACGTAGTACCCCACGCCGCCCGCCCGGTTGCGCATCAGCGCGAGCGGCAGCGCGATGCATGTGCCGATCAGCATCGATAGCGCGGTGATCTCGATGGTGCGGCGCGCGCCATCCAGCAGGATGGGCAGCTTTGCCCACACGACGGACCAGTAGAAGGTGTAATCAAGCATGGGGCGCGAGCACTCGGATCAGAAGTCCACACCGGCCACGTTCAGGGCGGGTGCGTTGGCGGTGCCGTAATAGGTTTCGTAAAGCGCTTGATACCGCCCGGTGCGAACCTGGTTCCAGACAAACACGTTCACCCAGCGCAGCAAGGCCGTATCGCCCAACCGCACCGCAATCCCGACGAGATCAGGCGGATAGTGGGTGGCGCCCTTGGTCACGAACGACGGAAACTGTCCGCTGCGTATCAACGCGTCCGCGGTATTGGAGCTGGCCACCAAGCCATCGATCTTCTTTTGATTCAGCGCCAGATAGGTCTCGGCTTCGGAACCATACGTGATGAACTTTCCGCGGGCGTCGTTCCAGGCGTCGAACGACGTACGCAATTGCAGCGCTTGCGTGGTGCCGGTGACGCCGCCGATCGTGCGGCCCTTGAAGTCTTCGTAGCGATTGATCCCCGCGTCGTTGCGCGTCAGCACGACGTTCTGAAGGCTGAGATAAGGCTGCGAGAACGCCACGCTCAACGCACGCTGCGGCGTGATCGAGGTGGACGCAATCAGGACGTCGATGCGGTTCGACACCAGCGCGGGAATGCGCTCGGCCGACGGCGTTTCAATGATCTCGGCCTTGACGCCCAGCGCGCGAGCCATGTCCTTGCAATACGCAACGTCGTAGCCCTCGGGCTCGTTCTTGGGCGTGCGAAAACCGGCGGGCGGAAAGTCGAGCTGCACGCCGCACTTGAGGGTGTTGGAGGCCAGCACCTTTTCAAGCGTGGGGGAGCTTTGCGCGTGGGCGGCCGAAGCCAGGACAACACCCGTCAACACGGCGCAAGGCGCCAACATCGCGGCAGCGCGTGCCAAAAAACGGTAGGTCATATCGATTCCTGTGTAGATCAAACGCGGCGGTTATCCGGGGCTTGGGCAATGCCAGGGGCAATGTGGACCAACCCATCAAATTAAGTCACCATTGTTCTTTGGAATCGGGATTCAAGAATGACAATGTCGTTAACACGCCAGGCCCGCTGACAGCCGTCGCGCGGGTTGGGCCCTGCAACGCCACACTGGGAGGCGCCGTGAACACGGATCACATCCATCTTTCGATAGACCAGGTCTACGAACTGTCGTTTGACGTACTGACACACAACGGTTTCTCGGCGGCTCACGCCGCAGCCATCGCAAAGACCATCACTGCCGGGCAGCGTGACGACTGCCAGTCACATGGCTTGTACCGTTTGCTGGTGTGCGTGCGCACGTTGAAAACGGGCTTGGTGGACGCGGCCGCCCTGCCCTTGATTACCCATCCCACTCCCGCCGTCGTACAAGTGGACGCGCAACGCGCGTACTCGCTGCTGGCGTTTCAGGAAGGCCTGCCGCATCTGGTTGAAAAGGCCAAAAGCAATGGCGTGGCCGTGCTGGCGATTAATAACTGCTTTCATTTTTCGGCGTTGTGGCCGGAAGTTGAAGCCATCGCCCAACACGGTCTGGCCGGGCTCGCCATGACGCCCAGCCACAGCTGGGTAGCGCCCGCAGGCGGCACGCGCCCCGTCTTCGGCACCAACCCGTTTGCCTTCGCCTGGCCACGTCCGGGCGGCTACCCCTACGTGTTCGATTTCGCGACCAGCATGGTGGCGCGCGGCGAGATCGAATTGCATCGCCGCAGCGGCCGCGCCATTCCCGAAGGCTGGGCCATCGACCGCGACGGGCGCCCCACCACCGATGCCGCAGCCGGCCTGGACGGCGCGATGCTGACCTTTGGCTCGTACAAGGGGTCTGCGCTGTCGACCATGATCGAACTGCTTGCCGGCCCGCTGATTGGCGACTGGACCAGCCTGCAATCCCAGGCGTTCGACAACGGCGCAGGCGGCACACCCCTGCATGGCGAACTGGTGATTGCGCTAGACCCGGACATCCTGGGCCGCGGCCAACGGGCCATCAACGCCAGCAGCGCCGAAGCGATGCTGGACGCCATCAGCGGCCAAGGCGCCCGCTTGCCGTCCGAGCGGCGTTTCAAAGCCCGCGCGGTCAGCGAACGGGAAGGCGTCTGGGTCGGCCGCGCGCTTTACGACGATGTGATGGCCCTGAGCACGCCGTCATCCTCTCTCCGTACTTGAAGCCATCGCCGCGGGCAACGGCGCATGCCGCACGCGCTGCCCCGGCGCGTCACGCAGGGACAGGCCGTAGATCAGGCTGCGCCGCGCGCCCGCAGCCTTACACCAGGTTCTTCGCACGCGGATCATGCTTGCCCAAGCGGGTCAGCAGATGATCCACTTCGGCCTTCGCCGCGGGCGTCAACGCGCCGCCCGGACGGCGTTGCGCCGCACTGGACAAGATGCCTCGGCGCATCATCACGTACTTGCGCACGGCCAGGCCCACGCCCGGCTGCTGCTCATAGCGCAACAGCGGCAAGTGCGCGTCGAACAAGTCGTGTGCGGCTTCTGTTTTGCCCTCGCCCACCCATTTGACGAAGTCGCACAGCATGTCGGGGAAGCAATACCCGGTGTTGGCGCCATCTGCGCCGCGCGCCATTTCGTAGTCCAGGAACAGGCCGTTGTTGCCGCACAGGATCGAGATGTGGCGCATGGCGCCTTCGGCTTCAAAGCGGCGCAGCGCCGAGATCTTTTCCAGGCCGGGCCAGTCTTCGTGCTTGAGCATCACGCACGAGGCCAAGTCTGTGACGATGCGGCGGATCACCGACGGCGCCATCTGCACCGAGAACGTCAGCGGATAGTCTTGCAGCACGAACGGCACGTCATCGCCAATGGCCTCGACCGCCTGGTGGTAATACGTGACGATCTGGTCATCCGTGCGCAAAGTGTTGGGCGGCGCGATCATCACGCCAGCGGCGCCCCGGTCCATCACTTCGCGCGTCAGCGAGCGCATGGACGCAAAGCCCGGCGCCGACACGCCCACCACGATGGGCATGCCGCCGGCCTTGCCGATCACCTGCGAGGCGATGTCCAGCGATTCCTTGAAATCCAGCTTGGGCGCTTCGCCCAACTGGCCCAGCACCGTCAGGCCGGTCGCGCCGCACGCTTGGTAGAAATCCATCATGCGGTCGATGGACGCGTGGTCCACCGCGCCGTCGTCAAAGAACGGCGTGGGCGCAATGGGGAACACGCCCTTGGCGTCAGCAGTCAGTTTCATCTTCAACATCCTTCAATGTCGCTGCCAAGTTCGGCAACGGTTGCGTTCAGATCAATGGCGTTCAGATACTGGCGATCAGGCCGCCGTCCACGCGGATCGTCGATCCGGTGATGTAGCTGGCGCGCGTGCTGGCCAGAAACGCCACCGCGTCGCCATATTCCTTGGGGTCGCCATAGCGTCCCACCGGAATCGTGCCGGTGCTTTCGCGGCTGACGTCTTCCACGCTGCGGCCTTCGCGCTTGGCGCGCGCTTCGTCCAGGAACGTGATGCGGGCGGTGGCGATGCGGCCCGGCAGCACGATGTTTGACGTGATGCCGTCCTTGCCGACTTCGCGCGCCAGCGTTTTGGACCAGCCCACCAGCGACATGCGCAGCGCGTTTGAAATACCCAGGTTGGCGATCGGCGCAATCACGCCCGACGACGTGCTGGTGATGATGCGGCCCCACTGCCGTTCACGCATGCCAGGCAGCACGCGGTCAGTCAGTTTGATGACGGACAGCACCATGCCTTCGAAGTGCTCGCGCCACAGATCGGCCGTCTGGCCCGAGGACGGTGTGGGCGGCGGGCCGCCCGTGTTGTTGACCAGAATGTCGACCGCGCCCACGTTGGCTTCAATCCACGCGACCTGGCTGTCGATGGCGTCAAGCGCCCGCAGATCCCACTGCAGGGCCACCGCCGTCAGGCCGCCGGCGCGGAGCTTGTCCGCCGTAGCCGTGGCGGCATCGAGGTTCAGGTCGGCCACCACCACCTTGGCGCCCTCCTGCGCCAGCGACGCCGCAATCGCGCTGCCCAGCCCGCCGCCACCGCCCAACACCAGCGCCGTCTTGTTCTTGATACCCAGATCCATCGTTGTCTCCTGAAGTCAGACGTTATTTTCCGTCAGACGACGGGGCGTGAAAAACGGAAAAACCTCATGCAGATCATTCATTTTATGAATGACCTTTGACCGAAAGCGATTGATTCATCTCAATATATTCCAGCGTGCCGCGGTATATTGATGCCCCACCATTCATGTATTTACAGAATGAATCCGCGCCGCCTGACCCCGTCCATGTCGCTGCTGCTGGCCTTTGAGGCCAGCGCGCGCCACCTCAGCTTTACCCGCGCCGCGACCGAGCTCGCGCTGACGCAAAGCGCCGTCAGCCGGCAGGTGCAAGCGCTGGAGGATCTACTGGAAGTGGCGCTGTTCCGGCGCGAGAAGCGGCGCATTCTGCTGACCGAAGCCGGCATGCGGTATCAGAAGGAACTGGAGGCCGCGCTACAGCGCATTCGCAGCGCGTCGCTGCAAGCGATCTCGCACCGTACCGGCCGCGGCGACATTCATCTGGCCGCGCTGCCCACCTTTACCGCCAAGTGGCTGATGCCCCGACTGAACCGGTTCTACGCGCGCCACCCGGGCATACTCGTCCACCTGCATTCGCGCGTGACGCGGTTCGATCTGGATCTGGCTGGCATTGATGCCGTGATCGCCGTGGGTGACGGCGATTGGCCGGGTCTGACGCCGTATCGCTTGATGGATGAATACGTCATTCCGGTCATCAGCCCGGAGCTGGCGGTCAGCCATCCGACGCGTCAACCGTCGGACCTGGCGCAACACAGCCTGCTGCAAGTGGCCGCCCGCCCGGCAGTGTGGCAGCGCTGGTTTGAAGCGCACAATCTGCCCGTGCGTTCGATGCGCTGGGGCGCGCAGTTTGAGCTGACCACCCATTTGATTCAGGCGGTGGCCTCGGGTATTGGTATCGGCTTGCTGCCGACCTTCCTGGTGGAAGACGAGCTGCGGCAAGGCGTGCTGGCGCCTGCGCTGGATGAGGCATTCAGTACCGGCGCGGGCTATTACTTTTTGGCGCCGCCAGAGAAATTGGCGACCTCACCCGTTGCCGCATTCCGCGACTGGCTGCTGGAAGAAAGCGGCCAGGCGGGTAACGGTATGGCCTGCGCTACACGATAGGATCACGCTGAAACTCAGGGCGGCGGCGCATCAGCCGCGCCAGCTTTTCCAGCGCATCCGCAAGCGCCTGCCGGTCTTTCACGCCGCCCAGTGAAATACGGATGGCATTCTGCGCCGCGTTCCCCATCACTGCCGTGCCCACCTGAAACGCGTCCGACGACGCCACGCTCAAGCCTTCGTCACGCGCCACGCGCGCCAGATCTGCCGCCATCCATTGCGACGGCAGCGGCTGCCACAGATGAATCCCCACCGGGGCCGAACCAAACGGGCCGGGCAACAGCTTGCGCGCCACGCGCTGGCGCGCCTGCGCTTCGGCCCGCACCCCGTTCAGCACGGTCTGCGCGGTGCCGCTCACGATCCATTGCGTGGTCAGCGCGCCCATTAACGGCGTGGCCATCAGCGCGAAGGAACGCATGGCGGCCATCACGCGCGTGCGGCTGTCTTGATCCGGGCTCAGCACGAAGGCGGTGCGCAGACCCGGCGTCAGGCACTTGGCTAGCGTAGCGATGTGAAACACCGACGCAGGCGCGAGGCTGGCCAAGGGCGGCGGCGCGTCGTCCAGGAACAGCCGATACGGATCGTCTTCAATGATGCGTGCGCCGCAAGCGGATGCCGATCGCACCAGATCACGCCGGCGGCGCGCGCTCATCGTGTGCGTGGTCGGATTCTGCAACGTGGGATTCAGATAGACCAGCCGGCTGCCGCTTTCGCGGCAGGCGCGTTCCAGGCCGGCGGGCGTCATGCCGTCGTCGTCGACCTCGGCGGCCAGCACGTGGCGGCCCAGATGTTGCGCAGCGTTGAGCAGGCCGGGGTACACCAGCGGCTCGGCAATGATGCTGTCGCCGGGTTGGCTCAGCGCCAGGATCAGCGCGGCCAGCGCCGCTTGCGCGCCGGGGCAGACCAGCACCAGTTCGGGGTCAATGGGACCCAACGCCTGCGCTAGCCATTGGGCGCCTGCGGCGCGGCCATCGGGGCCACCGCCCGCCAGGTGATACGCCATCATCACGTTGACGTCGTGGCGGTCCATCACCTTGGCCAGCCCGCGTTGCACCAGCTCTTGCAAGTCGCATGCCAGCGGCACGGGCGGCATGTTCATGCCCAGGTCGATCAGCTGCGTGGACTGCGCGGCGGGCCGGGCGATGAAGGTGCCCAGCGCGCCGCGCGGGTCCAGCAGCCGGCGCTGCCCGGCTTCGGCATAAGCGCGCGTGACGGTGGTCAGATCCACCCCCAGCCGCTGCGCCAGCCCACGTTGCGGGGGCAGGCGGTCGCCGGGATGGAGTTGGTTTTCAGCGACGGCGCGCTCAATGAAATCTGCAATCTGGCGGTAGCGCGGGCCACCGCCACGGATCAGATGTTGCGGCCAAATTGCATACAAATCGTCGTCTTGCATGTGTTTTAGGTGCGCCGGAATGTCGCAATGTATGGATGATACTGCACCCATTCCTCACCATAGGGGCTGGCACCCAGCCAGTACCCGGCCGTCGATGCGAATGACCGCGGATGGCGGCGGCGTGGCGGCGAATGTCATCGCCGGCCGCCTCCCGCGGCGTCACGCCCGATCCGTTATCGCCGGCAAGCCTGCAAGCAACTTGTCCAGCGTAATCGGATAGTCCCGCACGCGTACCCCGGTGGCGTTGTAGACCGCGTTGGCAATCGCCGCGCCCACGCCGCAAAGACCCAGTTCGCCCACGCCCTTGGCCTTCATCGGCGACGACGTCGGGTCGGTTTCGTCCAGGAACACCACCTCTTGCGATGGAATGTCGGCATGCACCGGCACTTCGTACCCCGCCAGATCGTGGTTGACGAAGAAGCCCACGCGGTGGTCCACGGCCAGTTCCTCCATCAGCGCCGACCCCACGCCCATCGTCATTGCGCCAATCACCTGGCTGCGCGCCGTCTTGGGGTTCAGGATGCGGCCCGATGCGCACACGGCCAGCATGCGCCGGATACGCGTTTCGCCCGTGTCGGCGTCGACCGCCACTTCCACGAAGTGCGCGCCGAACGTGGACTGCTGGAATTTCTTGTCCAGGTCGCCGAACTCCACGCCGCCTTCCACCACCAGCTCGCCGTCGCTAGCCGCTTGCCGCAGCAGCGCCGTCCGGCCGCCGTCCTCGGTCACCGACCCGTCGGCGAACGTCGCGCCTTCCGATTTGAAACCCAGCTTGTCCAGCACGGCCGTGCGCAGCTTTTGGCAAGCCGCATACACACCGGCCGTGGCGCTGTTCGCGCCCCACTGCCCGCCCGAACCGGCCGACACCGGGAACGACGAATCCCCCAGCCGCACCACGACTTTCGCCAACGGCACGCCCAGCATCTCGGCGGCGGTCTGCGCAATGATGGTGTAGCTGCCCGTGCCGATGTCGGTCATGTCGGTTTCAACGATGACCTGGCCCGCGGCATCCAGCCGTACCCGCGCGGCGGAATCCATCACCAGGTTGTTGCGAAATGCCGCCGCTACGCCCATGCCCACCAGCCATCGGCCTTCGCGCCGTGTTCCCGGCTGCGTGTTGCGCGCCGTCCAGCCAAAGCGCTCGGCGCCTGAACGCAGGCACTCGATCAAGCTGCGTTGAGAGAACGGCCGATCAGGTTTTTCCGGGTCCACCTGCGTGTCGTTGCGGACGCGAAATTCGATGGGGTCCAGCTTCACGGCCTCGGCGATTTCATCGATGGCGATTTCCAGCGCCATCAAACCCGGGGCCTCCCCCGGCGCACGCATCGCGTTGCCTTCGGGCAAGTCCAGCTCCATCAGATTCAATGCGGTCAGCCGGTTGGCGCCGGCATACAGCAAGCGCGTCTGCTGCACGGCTTCTTCAGGCTTGCCGCCGGGCAAATCGCCCGACCAGCTTTCATGCCCGATGGCGGTGATCTTGCCGTCTGGCGTCGTGCCGATGCGGATGCGTTGAATGGTCGCCGGACGGTGCGTGGTGTTGTTGGCGATCAGCGGGCGTTGCAGCGCCACCTTCACCGCGCGCTTGGCCGCGCGCGCGCCCAACGCCGCCAGCAAGGCATCCGATCGCACAAACAACTTGCCGCCAAAGCCGCCGCCGATGTAGGGAGAAATCAGCCGAACCTTGTCCTTGGATATTCCCAAGGTCTTGGCGACGTCGCTGCGCCCCCAATCGATCATCTGGTTCGACGTCCACAACGTCAGCGCATCGCCTTGCCACATGGCGGTGGACGCATGCGGCTCCATCATCGCGTGGGTGTGGTCGGGCGTGGTGTAGGTGTGGTCGATCTTCACGGCGGCTTGCGCGAACGCGCCTTCGAAGTCGCCGACGCGATCCGCCTGCGGTGGCTTGCCGGCTTTGTCTGCGGCGTCTTTTTCCGCCGCCAGATCGAATGCCCCCCGCGCACGCTCGTACTGCACGCGAATCAAGCGGCTGGCGGCGCGCGCCTGCTCCAGCGTGTCGGCCACCACCAACGCAATGGCTTGGTGATAGTGTTCAACGTCGGGGCCGCCCAGCAAGGTGGCGGTGTTCATCTTGCCCTTGCCGAGCTTGCCCGCGTTTTGCGCGGTGACCACGGCCAGCACGCCGGGCGCGCGCCGCGCGGCCTCGATGTCCATGCTGCTGATGCGGCCCTTGGCAATGGCGGAACCCAGCACGTAGCCCACGGCGGCGTCTGGCGCCGTGTCGTGGTGTTCATACGCGTAATGCGCCGTGCCGGTCGTTTTCAGCGGGCCGTCGATGCGGTCAACGCCATGGCCCACGATCTTCAATTGATCGATGGGATTTTGGGTAGCGGGAGTATCGAATTTCATCGCGTCAGGCCCTCGCTTGCGCCAGCACTGCACTCAGGGTTCGCGCCGCCAAGGTCAGCTTGAAGGCGTTGTCGTCCGTGGGGCGCGCGTTGGCCAGCAGCCGGTCGGCCACCGCTTTCGCGCCTTGCGGCACGGCGGCATCCGCCGCGTCCATGCGCCACGGCTGCGGCGCAACGCCGCCCATCGCCACGCGCCCGCTGCCGTCCGCCTGCACAATCGCGCCCACCGACACCAGCGCAAACGCAAAAGACGCGCGGTCGCGCACCTTGCGGTAGACGTGCGTGCCGCCTGCGGGCTTGGGCAAGGTGACGGCCGTGATGAGTTCGCCCGCGTCCAGCGCGGTGTCGATGTGCGGCGTGTTCCCCGGCAAACGGTAGAAGTCTGCAATCGGGATCACACGCGCCGCGCCGTCCGGGCGCACGGTTTCAACCTGGGCATCCAACAGCCGCATGGCCACCGCCATGTCGCTGGGATGCGTGGCGATACAGGCATCGCTTGCGCCAATCACGGCCAGTTGCCGCGTCACGCCGCCAATGGCCGAACAGCCGCTGCCCGGCGCGCGCTTGTTGCACGGCATGTTGGTGTCGTAGAAGTACGGGCAGCGCGTGCGTTGCAGCAAGTTGCCCGCGGTGGTGGCGCGGTTGCGGATCTGCCCGGACGCGCCCGCCAGAATCGCGCGAGACAGCACGGCGTAGTCGCGGCGGATGCGTGTGTCCGCCGCCAGATCCGTATTGCGCACCAGGCTGCCCACGCGCAAACCGCCTTCGGGCGTCTCGGTGATCTGGTCCAGGCCCAGGCCGTTCACGTCAATCAGGTGCGCGGGCGTTTCCACTTCCAGCTTCATCAGGTCCAGCAGGTTGGTGCCGCCCGCGATGAAGCGCGCGCCACGCATCTGCGCCGCGCTGGCCGCAGCTTCGGCGGGCGTGCGGGGGCGCTCATAGGTAAAGGGCTTCATGATTTGCCCCCCGCCACGTCGACAATGGCGTCAACGATGTTTGAATACGCGCCGCAGCGGCAGATGTTGCCGCTCATGCGCTCGCGGATCTCGTCTGCGCTGAGCAGCGGGCGTTCGGTCAGGCTGGCGCTGACGTGGCTGGGCACGCCTTGGGACACTTCGTCCAGCATGCCGACGGCGGAGCATATCTGCCCCGGCGTACAGTAGCCGCATTGGTAGCCGTCGTGCTTCACAAACGCCGCTTGCAAGGGATGCAGCGCGCGGGGTGAGCCCAGGCCTTCGATGGTGGTGATCTCGGCGCCTTCGTGCATCACCGCCAAGGTCAGACAGGAATTGACCCGCCTGCCGTCCAGCATCACCGTACAGGCGCCGCACTGGCCGTGGTCACAGCCTTTCTTGGTGCCGGTCAGGTGCAGATGCTCGCGCAAGGCGTCAAGCAGCGTCGTGCGCATGTCCAGCGATAATTCGCGCGCGGTGCCGTTGACGCGCAAGTTCACGGTGGACGACATGGGCAGCGTGCCGGCCTGGGCCGCCTGCTGCGCGTGGGCGATTGATGGCGTGGCCATTGCGGTGGCGGACACGGCGCCTGCCTTCAGCAGATTGCGCCGGGTGATCTTGAGTGCGAGCGAATTTTCCAAGGCAGCCCCTTCATGAATTTGCAAAAGCCAGCAAGCCGCATTCCTGCAACGCTGGCGAGGTGGCAGGCGCGCCATCCAAACTGCGGATCTGCGCCGTTTGCCGGATGCGTTCCGCCGTCAGCTCCGCCAGGATCGACACCGCGATTTCCGGCGGCGTGCGGCTGCCGATGTCCAGGCCCACCGGCCCGTGCAAGCGTTGGACGGTCTCGTCCGAAAAACCAAAATGTTCGACCAGCCGTTTGCGCCGGTGCGCATTGGTGCGCCGTGAACCCAGCGCGCCCACAAAGAATGCGGGCGACGGCAACGCTTCAAGCAGCGCCATGTCGTCCAGCTTCGGGTCGTGCGCCAGCACGATGATGGCGGTGCGGATGTCGGGCGCCAGGGCGGTGACCGCGTCGTCGGGCATGGCCGTCACCAGTTGAGTACCCGGCACGTTCCACGACGCCGCGTATTCGTCGCGCGGGTCGCAGACGATGACGTCAAACTCCAGCGCCACCGCCATGGGAGCCACATACCGGGCGATATCGCCCGCCCCCACCAACAGCAGGCGCCACTGCGGCCCGTGGAGTGTCGTCAGCGATGCGCCGTCCCAACGGAAGCGGCCGCCCCGCTCCGCATGCGCCAACGTCGCGGCGCCATCTTTCAACGTGACGGTGCGGCTCACGAGTTCGCCGCGGCGCAGGCGCGTATCCAGCTGCTGCAACGCCGCCATGTCGGGGGCTGGCTCAATCAGCAGTTCCAGGATGCCGCCGCAAGGCAGGCCAAAATTCAGCGCCTCGTCGCGCGTGGCGCCATACGTCAACGCGTAAGGATGCGCGGCCCACAATGCGCCGCGCCGCATCTTGTCGATCAGGTCATCTTCAATACAGCCGCCCGAGACAGAGCCGGCGATTCGGCCGTCGTCGCGCACGGCCAGCCAGGAACCCGGCGGGCGTGGCGATGCGCCCCAGGTGGCGGCAACGGTGGCCAGTACCACGCGATGCCCCTGGCGATGCCAATCGCGGATGGCGGACAGCACTTGTAAATCCAGACTCTGCATGACGGCGCCCCCAGATAGTCGAACGAGTCTAACAACCGGCCCCTTTCGGGAAAAAGGGGCAAAATCTGCATACACCGTTGAAACTGACTCATCAATGCCAGCCTTGCTGGCCCCTTACCCTTAGCCTGTCGCGTCTTATCGGCAAACCGCCATCGGCAAGACGCCATCGGCAAGAATCATGCCCAATCCTCTGACCACTACCGAATCGTCATCAATACCCGCCAAGGCGTGCGTGGGCTTGCTGCTGGCCGCGGGCCATGGCCGGCGCTTTGCCGCGATGGCGCCCGGGCAGGACAAATTACTGGCCCCGCTCACACCACTCAGGCCGGGCTGGTCCGTGGCGCAGGCCGCCGCCACCGCGCTTTGCGCCGCCACCGGCCGGACCATCGCCGTGACCCGTGCAGACCAGGCCGCGCTGCGCACCCTGCTGGCATCAGCGGGGTGCGAGGTGCTTGTCGTCGGCGCCGAGGCCAACGGCATGGGCGACAGCCTGGCGGCCGCCGCGCGCCACTTGCTCAACACGGCGGCGCCGGGCGAACAAACTTGCCTGATCGCCTTGGCAGACATGCCCTGGTTGCGTCACGACACCTGCCAGCACGTGGCTGCGGCGGCGCTGGAACATGCCATCGTCGTGCCCACGTGGCAAGGCCGGCGGGGCCACCCGGTGGCATTCAGCCGCGTGTTGTGGCCGGAACTCGCCACGCTGTCCGGCGACACGGGCGCGCGATCGCTGTTGGCCCGGCATCCGGTTACGGAACTGGCGGTGGACGACGCCGGCGTGCTGGCCGACGTCGACACGCCGCAGGACTTGCACCCTTCCGTCGAGGGCCGGTCCCGGCCCTGACCGGGAAATTGTGTAAATCTATAAAGCGACGACGCACCCTTCTTCACACTTCTTAAATGGATTGAAGAAGGTTGCCACGCCCCTCCCGATACATTGCCCGCCAGCGGTCGCGTGACCGCAGCGCCATGCACGGGAGGAAGCGGTGTCGGAAGTCGTCGTCTATATCAGAAGCCAGCCGCAGTGGGGCGACCAGATCGTCGCGCTGCCCACGCTGTACCAGTTGAAAACGTGGTGGGCGTCTGAACGAATCCGCGTGGTGGCGCGCGACGACGTGGGCAGCTTTTACCGGGCCGTGCCCTGGGTTGATGAGTTTGTGCGCGTTGCCTCATTCGGCGACACCGTGCGCAGCCTGACGCCGAATACACAGATGTGCGTCAGCCTGCATCACAGCAGCGAACGCGTCGGCATGGCCACCCTGCTGCGGCCGCCGGCCATTCGGCTGGGGTTTCGCAATGCGCGCTTGAGCGACCTGATCTGGACGCACTGCCACCGCAAGACCACTGCCGAATACATCGGCCTGGCCAACCTGCGCCTGCTGGCCACCTACCGGCCCTTTGACGCCGAAGACGCCACGCGGCGCTGTTTTCAAACGCTGGCCGGCCCGCATCTGCGCTCGTCACCCAGTGCCGACGTCGTCATGATTCCCGGCGGCGGCGCGGGGGCGTTCAAACGCTGGGGGCTGATGAATTACCTGCGGCTGGCTGACCGGCTCACGCCCTTGCTGGGCGCAGACGCCCGCTTCCTGTTCGTGCTGGGGCCGCAAGAAGCCGCCGAACGCGAAGCGCTTGAAGCCATGCGCCGCCCGGACTTCGCCATCGCCTATTGCCGCACCCTTTCCGAACTCAGCGCCATCATGCTGCGCGCACGGCTGGTAGTGGCTAACGATTGCGGGCCTTCGCACATTGCGCAAGGCGCCTGTGTGCCCTACGTGGGCATCTTCAACGAACCCAATCCGGAATGGTTCTGGGACCGGCCCTACTCGGCGGCCGTCGTTCCCCCCCATCCTAAAGACGGCATTGACGCCATCACGCCCGACGACGTGCTGCACGCCTGCCAAAACGTACTGGATCATCATGCGCATTCTTCATACGCTGGCTGAACACAGCCTGGGCGGACTGGAATTTCGAACGCTTGAGCAGGCCAGCTGGCTGCAACGCACAGGCTACGGCGTGGCGATCGCGGCGCCCGCCGCCAGCGCCGTCAACCATGAAGCCCGGCGGCGCAACCTGGACGTGGTGGACATCGACTTCAGCCCCGCCTACGCGCCCAGTACGGTCTTGGCGCTGAGGCGCGCCGTCAAAGCGCTGAACATCAGCGTCATCGACAGCCACAGCCGCGCCGACGGCAAGACCGCGGCGCTATGCCGCGACCTGTGCACGGTCGTGCGGACGCGCCACTTCGCCAAGCCGATGCGCACCTCGCCGCGCCGCAGGCTGGAATGGAAGATCGGCTGTGACCACGTCATCGCGACCAGTCTGACCGGCAGGCACGAGCTGCTGGCAGCGCGGTTCGCGCCAGAAGAACGCATCAGTGTGGTGGGGGAATGGGCCGCGGATGCCTTTTTTCAAACGGGCGGCACACCCGGCCCGCGCGTAAAAGCCCGGCGCGAACTGGGGCTGCCCGCGCACGATGCCGCCTGCGTCATCGCCACGATTGGCATGTTGCGCCCGGACAAACGGCAGGCCGACCTGCTGCGCGTCGTGCAGCGGTTGCGCGCGCAGGGCGTGCCTGCGGTGGCGCTGGTCATCGGCATGCCCACGCCCGCTACCCAGCCTTATGCCTACGAGCTTTACCAATTGGCCGTGGAGCTAGGCATCTCGGAACACACCGTGTTCGCCGGGCACCGGACCGATATCGCCCAGATCATCCACGCCGCCGATGTGGTGCTTGTGCCATCGGCCACTGAAGCCTGGTCGCGTATCGTGCCCGAAGCCTTCGCCTCGGGCCTGCCCGTGGTCGCAAGCAATGTGGGAGGACTGCCCGAGATCATCTCGCCGGGTCAAACCGGGTGGCTGGCCGCGCCCGGCAATGTCCGGGAATTCGCCGACTGCATCATGCAGATCCGCGCACAGCCGGCTGACGCGCAAGCCGTGACCGCCCGCGCGCGCGCCTATGCGGAGCAGCACTTTCGGCTGTCAGCCAAAATGATCAGCACCTTGGATGCCTATAAAAAGGCGATGGGCGCGCCGGTCAGCCTCGAATTCCGGTAACCGCGCGAAGGCGGTTGACGCTGGTTTGCCGTGCGCCGATGCATCCCGCACCCTGCGGCAATTCCCATTGGATAAATACGTCTTTTCGCATCAGCACGATTATCTTTGTGCTGGCTGGCGACGCCAAACATATTATTTGCTCCATTATTGTCGGTGACGGCCAAGCCGCAAGCAAAGACGCTATAGACACTACCACTGCATTGTTCAGCATCCGGATTCGCTATCTATACGGAGCGCGCAGTGTAGTGAGGGTTATGCCAAACCCACGCTAGGAAAGGCAAACAAAGAAAACAGAAAGTATCTAACACATTAACTGTATTTCGATTTATTCCGCAATAAATAATTTTGCTTATCGAACCAGTCCTATATCCGGGGCCGGTGGTGGCTACTACATTCGGCACTGAACTTTCGCCGGCTTACCGGCGCCCGACTTTATTCCAAACTGAATGCCACTGAACCGCACCCTTAATGGACACGCCGCCCCAGACTTCGAACCGAGTGCGTTGGGCCTCTCTGGCCGCGTCAGCGCTGATTTGCCTGGAGCCCCAGGGGCAACGGGCCATCCTGAGCGCCACCCGAGCGCTGGCGAGCTCTCCCGAAAGTGCCAGCCTGCCACACGCAAGCGGTATCTCCCGGCGCATCTTGACGGTGTCCCACTTATGGAACGTGCATTATCAATGGGACAAAAATGGAATATTGATCAAGCACCTGGAACCGTCGCCCCCACTAATCAAACCGCGCCCGCCCCTCCCCGTGAATCGGCCCCGCCAACGTCACGCGTAGACGGTGAGCCCGCTTATGTGCTCTTGCATTACGACGAGTATCTGGAACTGCTGCAAGCCTATCTGCCGGGCAATGCCGCGACGGATTCGATTACCGCCCCGTTCATTCGAACGCCGCTCGCATGGGCGCAAAGTGACTTACTAACGGCCGCCGCCAAACAGGATGCAAACCTGGCGCATTTGGCCAGTGAAGATGCGCATGTTCCCGATGACGGCACCATCCCACAGGACGTGCTGGAAAAAGTCATCCAGAACCGTTGGCCCTTGCCGCGCGCATGGCGCGAATACTTGAAACTGTCCAAGCAGGAAGTTGCCGCGCGCGCCGATATCTCAGACCGGCGTTACGGCGAATTGGAGGACAGCTTCGTCAGGCTCAGCAAACGGCGCAAGGCCATGATTGCAGACGGCCTGGCGCTGCAAGCGGCGCAATTGCTGGCGGAATAGAACGCGGAATAGATCGCGGCAGCAGGCAGCGGGTGGCCCGGCGATCACGGCAGCGGGCGGCCCGGCGATCACGGCAGCGGGCGGCCCGGCGATCACGGCAGCTGGCAGCGCGTAGCCCGGCGCTTTAACCGGACAGCGAGTTCTTGTAGATCTTGCCGTCCTTCATGATCACCCGCAGGTTCTTCTCGGGGTCGCCCAGGAAATCCAGATTGCGGGCCGGGTCGCCGTCGGCCACCAGCAGATCAGCAAACGCGCCGGGAACAATGCGCCCGAGCACATGCGGATAGGGATTGCGCGCGCCAGACAAGCCCAGCAGTTCGCCGTTGGCGCCCGTGGCCTGGGCAAGCGCCGTCAGCGGGTCATAGAAGCGCACCATCTTCGCCAACTGCCTGCCCTGGCTGGGCGTGTTCTTGGCGTTGAACAGAATGTCCGTACCCCATCCCGTCTTGACGCCGTACTTCTGCGCCAAGGCATAGGCGTTGACCGTGCCTTCGGAGACCAAGCGCTGGCTTTCGCGCCGCTCTGCGTCGGGGTAGGTATTGGCGTCTTCGTCCATCAAGAAGGGCTGCAAGCTCCACCACACGCCTTCGTCGCGCATCATCCGCGCGCTGGCCTCGTCCGCCAGCTGGCCGTGCTCGATGCTTTTCACGCCGGCCTTGATGGTGCGCTGGATGCCTCGGGGCGTGTAGACGTGCGCCATCACATAGGTGTTCCAATCTGCCGCCGCATCCACCGCTGCACGCACTTCGACTTCCGAGAACTGCGTGCTGTCCAAGGGGTCGTAAAGCGACGCCACGCCGCCCCCGGCCATGATCTTGACCTGCGACGCGCCCAGCATCAGCTGCTCGCGCACGCGGCGCAGCACCTGGTCCGCGCCATCGGCAATCATCGCCACGCCGCGCTGCTCCACCAGATTGTGCGGCGTGTCGGAGCCGCGCGGCACCTCGCTGCGCAAGCGAAAATCGCCATGCCCGGCCGTCTGCGAAATCATTGCCCCGCTGGGGTAGATGCGCGGGCCGGGCACCATGCCTTCATCAATGGCGCGCTTTAACGCAAACGCCGGCCCGCCCGCATCGCGTATGGAGGTGAAGCCGCGCAGCAGCGTGCGCTCGGCCTCTTGGGCCGCCGCAATATAGAGATACCCAAGGTCGGCCGTCATGGCCGTGGTCTGTGCAATGGCGGCCAGCATCGTGTGCCAATGCACATCGATCAGCCCGGGCATCACCAGCTTGCCTTGGCAATCCATCACCTGCGCGCCTTCCACGGTTTCACCGGCAGCGGGCAACGCAGTGATCATGTTGCCCTGGATCAGCACCTGCACCCCGCCCTGCACCGGCTTGCCTGAGCCGTCGAACAGCCGCAGATTGGTCAGCAGCAGGGGGCGGTCAGACGTGGCGGGACGCCGCACAAGTTCGTCTGCCGCACGCAACGACGTAAACGGAATCAGCGTCGCGGCGATGCCGCCCAGAAACAGCCGGCGCGACATGTCGGCCATGACGCGTTGATAAATCAGCGTGCAGGCCACGCTGCCACACTGGCAGACACGATTCCGGCGGGAGAGATAACCCTGCGACGTGTCGCGGCGGGACATTGCGGGCACGCCCATAGCTAACTCCTGATTGCGCTTATTTGGCGAACGCGCGGCGCAGCCGCTCCAATTCAGCGGTGTTCAGCCGTTTGGCTTCTTGCTCCGCATAATTGCGTTCCCCCGCATCATACGAGCCTTCGTAGATGCACCGGCTACGCAGCCATTTGCAGTTGTCGCTGACCACCCGTTCCGAGGCGGCGGCGGAGCTGGAGTTTGACGCGGCACCAGACGCGCCGGGCTTCACCGACGAACAGCCGGCAATCAGCGCAGCGAACAACAGCGCCACCCCGTAGCGGCTTAGCGTTTGAACAGACATTTTCTTCAGGCCTTACATCGCAAAGACACGGTTGTAGCAAGCGGCGCGTCAAATTGGCGTTCAACACGGGGGCCTCCCCGCCACCCGAGATTCGGCTTAGTCTTCCTCGGCGCCAGACAGGTCGGTGAAGTCCACCACCTTACCGTCCTGAATGTTCACCATGATGCCGTAGGGTTCGCAGATGGGAAACACGCCGTCTGCGAAAAGAATCGACCATTCGTCTGCGCTATGGAAAATGACTTCCGGCCCCTCCACGACGGGCACGCCCGCCGGAAGCGCGAAGGATTCGTCCGCGCCCAGGGCCTCGGGGTCGGATCGGAAAACGCTTTCCAGATAGGCGTTGGCTTGCGCAATCCAGCCGCCCAGATCCGCCATGATGCGTTCAAACGCCGCCAAGCCGGCTTCATTGTCTTGCGAATCCGCCAGCACCTGCACGGACACATAGACCTTGCCATCGTTGATATCGGAGGCGGTGTCGTAGTTGCCCTGAAGATAGCGCAGGCCGTCTTCGCTGGTATTGAGGGCCAGGGCGGACAAGGGGGAATCGGGGGCGGTCATGGCGTGTCCTTGAAAAAGCGGAGTCAGGGTTCATTGTGCGCGAAGTGCGGGGCAATGGGGATGACAATAAAGGTGCAGGCTGAATGCGCCCTTATGGGATGGCCATGGGAATCCGTCTGAGATATGTCGATGATGGCGGCTAGATCATTGTGTAACGCGTAGCATGGACGCATGTGTGGCTTGCGCCGGTAGGCGCGATCCGCCAGGAGAACCACATGCTTTACCCCATCTACGTCCACAAGGAAAAGGGCAGCGCCTACGGCGCGTCTTTTCCTGACTTCCCGGGTTGCTACGCGGCAGCCGCCACGCTACAACGCCTACCGTCAGCGGCCCAAGAAGCCGTGGAGGCCCATTTCTTCGGTGAAACCGAACCCATTTCGCCGCCCACCGCCCCTGATGTCTGGATGAAGACAAAAGCGTTCAAAGGCGGATTCTGGATGCTGGTCGAGATCGACTTGTCTAAAGTCAATGCCAAGGCAGTTCGGCTCAATATCAGCCTGCCCGAGAATCTGGTGCACAGGATCGATGCCGTGGCGAGAGCCCGGAAACTATCGCGGTCTGCATTTCTTGCGCTGGCGGCGGAACATGAGATGGAAGCGGCGTAGTCCTGCGCAGCAAAGGTAGCGGCCCGCGCAACTGACTCGCCCCTGCCCCTTACCCCGCCTCCAACGTATGCGACAAACAATAAACCTCTGACCAGGCCGCCCCGGCGCCGTATTCGCGCAACTCAGGCGCATTCAGCACATCGCCGTCACACGCCGCCACCGCATTGATTTCGTAGCCGTTGATGATGTAGATCCAGTCGGCCGCTTGATCCTTGCCGCCGCGTATCTGCTGCTCGGTCGTGGCGGCGATGGGTGGGGTTTGTGTCATCAGCAGGTGGGCGCCTGAGAGGCCCGGTTGCAGGGACACGGACGCTGCATGCGCCTTCAGATACGCGCGCAATTCGTCTTGCGCGCCCTGCCGCGGCGACAGGCGGAGGGTGAGTGCGTAACGGGCCAGGCCGCCGCCAGCGCTTTCCAGCACCCGGCACTGGCTGCGGATCATGTTGCGATGCTGCGGCATCAGGGTCGTGGACCACGGCGTCGGACGATTGAGCCGGTTTAGGTAGGCGGGGGAACTCAACGTTTCGTAGGCATCCAGCTCGTACAGAACGAAGAACCCTTCCCCTCCCCGCGCGCTCACCCATCGCGACCCCCGCAAGAAGCCCGGCACATTCATCCGCTCAGGAAAGTGTTCATGGGAATGCCAGTCTTCGAACTCAGCGCGCCAAGCGGGCGAAATGTCCCACCACATGGCGATGGCGGCTTCTCCAAGCAGCGCCATGATCAGCGCTTGGCCCGCAGCGTGGACAGTTCGGTGGCCGTCTGCTGCATGACTTCGGGGCCGATCTCTGCCGCAAACTTATCGACCACGGGCTTCACGGCGTCGCGCAGCTGGGTGACCTGATCCGGGGTCAAGCCATTGACCTGCATCAGCTTCTTCAAGTCGTCGATGGCCACGGCTTCCTTGGCTTGCGAGATCTTGCGTTCCTGCGCCTTGGCTTCCGCGGCCGCATCCAGAATGATCTGGCGCTCAGTTTGTGACATGCCGTCCCACGTCTTCTTGCTCATCAGAAACGGCATGCCCGTGTAGATATGACGCGTGAGCGACAGGTACTTCTGCACCTCGGCAAACTTGGCAGACTGGATGACGCCCACGGGATTATCCTGCCCATCAATCGCCTTGGATTCCAGCGCGCCATAGACTTCGCCAAAGGTCATCGGGACAGGGTTGGAACCCAAGGTTTTGAACATCTCGATATACACCGGCGCGGCAATCACGCGAATTTTCAGGCCCTGAAAATCCTGCACCGTTGAAATGGGCCGCTTGCTGTTGGTCATGTTGCGAAAGCCCAAGTCCCAGATACCCAGGCCAATCAGACCGTGTTCCGCCAACCCGCCCAAAAGGCGCTGGCCGACCGGCCCATCAGACACCGCATAGGCTTCTTGCGCATCGTTGAACAGGAACGGCAGGTCGAACACCATGAAGCGCTTGTCGATGCCGGCCAACAAGCCCGTCGCCATGGACGTGAAATCCAGCGTGCCGCCACGCACCGCCGATAGGTTCTGCGGGTCTCCGCCCAACACCGCGTTGGCGTAGATCGACACCTTCATCTTGCCGCCGCTTTTCTCGGCAACAAGATCCGCGAATTTCTGCGCGCCCTGGCCTAGCGGATGATCCTGCGCCAGGCTGAAGGCGAACTTCAAGGTGCGCGTCTTGACGTCCTGCGCGGCCGCCGAGGCCATCAGCGCCAGGCTCGCCAACAGGGATGCGGCTGCCATTACTGCAACGCGCGTGGGCGATTGCTTCGTCTTCATCTCCAACCCCTTATTCCATTTGGTGGTGGCAAGTGGTCCGCATCCAGCGACAGCCGCAGCAGACCTTATCGTTGAATATTCGGCTGCGAGCATAGGGCATAATTTTGAATGCCGTTCAAAAATTGAGTGAATTCAAAATTTGAATAATCGGCGTGACGATCTTCAGGAGAAGGCGATGAGCGGGGCAATTGAAAAGACGCTGGCGCTACTTGAATACCTGGCAGACCACCCCGACGGCGTGGCGCTTGCCAACATCGCCGACGACTTGAATCAGCTGCGCAGCGGATGCCATCGCACGCTGCACGAGTTGATGAAATACGGCTATGTGCGGCAGACGCCCGTGCGCGGCGAATACGCGCTGACCACCAAACTGGCGTCCATGGGCTTGAGCTTTCTAAGCCGCTCGGGCGTGGTCGACATCGCGCAACCCGTCATCGACCGCTTCGCCTTGGCCACCGGTGAACTGGTTCGGCTGGCCATCGTTGACGGCAAGCGGCTGACCTTGGTGGCCAAGGCTCAGGGCGCAAAATCCGGCCTGCTTTACGACCCCGACATGGGCATCGATCTGCGTCTGTCTTGCAGCGCGGCGGGCCATGCCTGGCTGATGACCTTGCCCGAGGACCAAGCCATTGCATATGTCACCGAGCAAGGGCTGGGCAAGCCGCGCGACTTCGGGCCGAATGCGCCGACGTCGATACGTGCGCTGCTGGCCAGCCTGGACGGTCACCGCCGGCGCGGGTACAGCATCCTGCAAGACGTGTATGCCGCCGGCATGAGCGCGATGGCCGCGCCCGTACGCCGCCCTGGCTACGCAAGCACCGGCATCCTGGTGGTGGCCGGGCCATCGCAGCGGTTGACGTTGAAGGCGATGGAGAAGTTTGGGCCCGCCTTGCTGCGCGCAGCAAGCGAACTTGCGCAAGCGGGGGACGCGTCGCCGTTGCTGCGATCAGCACGCGTGGGAACGTGGGGCAATGGCCCGGCTGACCCCCGCTGACCCCGCCTGACCCCGCCTGACCCCGGCTATTAATCGCTGACAATGGCGAATGCCGAATGCCGAATGGCGACGCGGGCGGCGCCCCCGCGCCATTACTCACTTAGCGGTCTCGTCCCCGGCATTGCGGCCCTGCATCGGAAAGCGCGTGCGGAACATCGGCGAGGCCAAGCTGGCCAGCGCCAGTTCCTCGGCCGCGGCCAACAAGTCCGGGCCCAGCTCCAGCATGCGCGCTTCGGTCAAACGCATCGCGGGCCCGGCAATACTCAACACGCCGATGGCGTCTTCGCCCTTGCGCTGCACGGGCGCCGCCATGGCGGTCATGCCCGGCGCGAACACTTCATTGATCATTGCGTAGCCGCGCTTGCGGCCAGCGTGCAGGATTTTGGTCAGAGCGGTGATGGTCGTCGGCGCATTGGGGCCATATTCCTCGGGCGTGCCAAAGCCCTGCCGCGAGACCAGATCCAATGCGCGCTCATCAGACATCGTCAGCATCCAGGCGTGCCCGGATGCGCTGCACGACAGCCGCGCGTCCGAGCCCATCTCGGGGTCATAACGCAGGCCGTGCCGCGCGCCTTGCGCCTTGGCCACCCACGTCAGACGTTCGTTGTCGACGATTGCCAGGCGCACGAGTTCGCCTGAGGTTTCCGCCAGACGATCCACCAGCGGCTGCGCGATATCGACGATGCCGGTGGCGGCCAGGTAGCTCAGGCCAATCGACGCCACGCGAGCCGTCAGTGCGTAGTCGCCGTGGTCACGCATCTGCCGCACGTAGCCGCAACGGCACAGGTCGGTCAACAGACGATGCGCGGCGCTTTGCGGAATCTCTAGCTGTTGAGCCAGGGACGCAAGCGGAACACCTTCCGGCCTGGAAGAGAGGTGCTCCATGACGGCGAGGGCGCGTTCGAGAATTCCGGCCATGACATCTCAACAAGTAGTGGGGTGATGGATGATAACCCTAGGTGGAAAACTATTCCACTCGGAATTACATTCCACTACCGAGTCTTGCAAGACATCGAGAACATTCCAAAAAAACCGGAAGGAGACAACCATGAAGACCAGCATTTTCCGCTTGGCTTTGGTAGGCGCCCTGTGCTCGGCCGCCATGACGGCCACCGCGCAGGACATCCAGGAACGCACGATCCGCTTCGGCCACCTGAACAACACCGACCACCCCGTGAGCGCGGGCGTGCAGAAGTTTGCCGAGCTGGTGTCCGCCAAAAGCGGCGGCAAGATGAAGGTCAAGGAATTCCCGGCGTCGCAGCTGGGCAATGAAATGCAGCAGCAGTCGGGCTTGCAAGGCGGCGTGCAGGAAATGTCGGCGCCCGCATCGACGTCGCTGGCCGGCATCGTCAAGGAATTCGGCTTGATCGACCTGCCCTTCTCGGTCACCGATTTCGGTCAGGCGGACGCGCTGCTGGACGGCCCGCTGGGCAAAGCGCTGATCGCCAAGCTGCCCGAAAAAGGCCTGGTTGCGCTGGGCTTCTGGGACCTGGGCTTTCGCAACGTCACCAACTCCAAGCACCCCATCACCAAGCCGGAAGACCTGGCGGGCTTGAAGATTCGCGTCATTCCCAATCCGGTGTTCCTGGATACGTTCAAGGCGTTCAAGGCCAACCCGGTGCCCATGCCGTTCGCGGAACTGTACGGCGCGCTGGAATCGAAAGCGGTGGACGGCCAGGAGAATCCGTACTCGGTGATCCTGTCGAACAAGTTCTACGAAGTGCAGAAATACGTCAGCGCGACCAACCATGTGTACGCCGCGAACATCGTGCTGGTCAGCAAGAAATTCTGGGACAAGCTCTCGCCCGCCGAGCAGCGCATCATGAACGAAGCCGCGGATGAAGCGCGCGGCTACCAGCGCAAGGTCAGCCGCGACGCCGCGCAGAAGGCGGTGGCCGAATTGCAGGCCAAGGGCATCCAATACAACACGATCGAGCCGGCTGAAAAAGTCCGCATGCAGCAGGTGGTCAAGCCCGTCATCGAACACTTCACGGGCAGCTACGACCCCGCCATCGTCAAGCTCTACAACGACGAACTCGCACGCATCCGCAAGTAAACGCACCGGCGTATCCATCATGAAGATTCTTGTTCTGCACGGCCCGAACCTCAACCTGTTCGGCCGCCGCGAGCCGCACATCTATGGCACCACCACGCTGGCGGAAATCAACCAGCGGCTGGCCGCGCTGGCCGGCGAACTGGGCGTTGAGCTTGCTACGGTGCAATCCAACCACGAAGGCGCGTTGATCGATTTTCTGCACGAGAACATCGACACCGCGCAAGGCGCGCTCGTGAACCCGGCCGGGCTGACTCAGCATGGCGTGCCGTTGCACGACGCCATCAAGGCCATGCCCTTTCCCACGCTGGAAGTGCATATGTCGAACATCGCGGCGCGCGAAGCGTGGCGGGCGCATTCGATCATCTCGCCTGCCGTGCGCGGCACCGTGCAAGGGCTGGGGCCACACTCCTACCTGACGGCGCTGCGCGGGCTGGTCGATATCGTCCGGGAAGCGCAAGCATGACGCGGCCGCACCTTCATCCGATTCTTCAAGGGGCCGCGCCATGGTCTACATAGACAGATTCATTGGAGGTATCTGCCGCGTGCTGGAACTGGCCATCGCGCTGCTGCTGGCGGCGATGGTAGTGCTGGTGTTCGGCAACGTGGTCGCGCGCTATGGCTTCAATTCGGGCATCACGCTGTCGGAAGAAATCTCGCGCTGGATGTTCATCTGGCTGACCTTCCTGGGCGCCGTCATCGCGCTCAAGGAACGCGGGCATCTGGGCATGGACATGGTGGTGGCCAAGCTGCCCACGGCAGGCAAGAAGATATGCCTGGTCGTGGGGCAGGTCATCATGCTGTACATCGTGGGCTTGATGTTCAAGGGCAGCTGGGAACAGGCAGTGATCAACGCAGATGTCAGCGCGCCGGTCAGCGGCTTGCCGATGGCGATTGTCTACGCGTCGGGCTTGGTGTTCTCGGCCTTGGCCGGGCTGATCATCGCGCTGGACCTCTACCGCGTGCTCTCCGGCAAGCTGCATGAGCAGGACCTGATCATGGTGCAGGAGTCTGAAGAAGCGGTGCAGCTCAAGCAGATTCTTGACGACGCCCAACAAGGCGCGCCGGGGAGAAGCGCATGACCATCGCCGTCTTCATTGGATCGCTGTTGGGGGTGATGGCGCTGGGCGTGCCGATCGCGTTTGCACTGCTGGCAAGCGGCGTGGCGTTGATGTGGCACCTGGACATTTTCGATTCGCAGATCCTGGCGCAGAACGTCATCGGCGGCGCCGACAGTTTTCCGCTGCTGGCCGTGCCGTTCTTCATGCTGGCCGGCGAAATCATGAACGTCGGCGGCTTGTCGCGCCGCATCGTAGACCTGGCGTTGGCGCTGGTGGGCCACGTCAAAGGCGGGCTGGGCTACGTGACCATCATGGCGGGCTGCCTGCTGTCCGCATTGTCTGGTTCCGCCGTGGCGGATGCCGCCGCCCTCACCGCGCTGCTGCTGCCCATGATGGTCGCGGCCGGCCACAAAAAATCGACGGCGGGCGGGCTGATTGCGGCCACCGGCGTGATCGGCCCGGTGATTCCGCCCAGCATCGGTTTGGTTATTTTTGGTGTGGCGGCCAATGTGTCCATCTCGAAGCTGTTCATGGCGGCCATCGTGCCCGGCCTGATGATCGGCGGCGCCTTGTGGCTGACGTGGGCATGGCTTGTCCGCCGCGAAAAAGTCGTGCCGCCGCCGCGCAAGTCCGCACAGGACATTGCCATCGCCTTCCGCAAAGCGCTGTGGGCGCTGATGCTGCCGGTCATCATCCTGGTGGGCCTGCGCATGGGCGTGTTCACGCCGACGGAAGCCGCCGTGGTGGCCGCCGCCTACGCCTTGTTCGTGTCTACAGTGGTCTACCGCGAGCTGAAACTCAGTCAGCTGTACGCCGTGTTCGTGTCGGCGGCCAAGACCAGCGCCATCGTCATGTTCCTGATTGCCGCGGCGATGGTCAGCGCATGGCTCATCACGGTGGCCGACCTGCCCGCCAAAGTGGTGGAAATGTTGCAGCCGTTCATGGGCAACAAGATCCTGCTGATGGCCGCCATCATGGTGCTGGTCATGGTCGTAGGCACCGCCATGGACATGACGCCCACCATCCTGATCCTGACTCCCGTGCTGATGCCGCTGGTGCGCGCGGCCGGGATCGACCCGGTGTACTTCGGCGTGCTGTTCATCATCAACAACTCGATCGGCCTGGTCACGCCGCCCGTCGGCACCGTCCTGAACGTGGTGGCGGGCGTGGGGAGGATGAAGATGGACGACGTCACGCGCGGCGTGATCCCGTTCATGGTGGCGGAATTCCTGATCATGTTCCTGATGGTGGCCTTCCCTGCCCTGGTGATCGTTCCCGCCCGCTGGTTTGGCGGCTGAGGCGCGGCGCGTTTGCCTATTCGCCTGTTCGCCTGTTCGCCCATTTGCGCCGCCAGGGCCAGTGATCTGCCCCGGCGGCACTTCCAAGGAGATTCGCTGCAATGTCTCAACTTGCTCAATACCGGCGCCCGTTCTGGGATACGCAGCCGGGATACCGTTTCGACCCCTATGGTTCCACTCAGCTGCGGTCACCCAACGAACCGCTGATCGTCGTGCCGCAAACCTTGTCGGAGATCACCGGCCCGGCGTTCGGCGGCGCGTTCGTCAAACAAGGCGACAACGATCTCACGCGCATCGCCAGCGCGGACGCCATCGGTGAACGCATCATCGTGTCCGGCCGCGTGCTGGACGAGAACGGCCGGCCCGTGCCCGATGCGCTGATCGAAATCTGGCAGGCCAACGCCGCCGGCCGATACCTGCATAAACGCGACCAGCACGACGCGCCGCTGGACCCGAACTTCAGCGGCGAAGGCCGCACCGTCACCGACGCGCAGGGCCGCTATCAGTTCAAGACAATCAAGCCGGGCGCGTATCCCTGGGGCAACCACTACAACGGATGGCGGCCGCAGCACATCCATTTCTCCTTGTTCGGCCGCGCCTACGCCACGCGCCTGGTCACGCAGATGTACTTCCCGGGTGACCCGCTGCTGGAGTTTGATCCCATCTTCCAATGCGTCCCGGACGTCAAGGCGCGCAACCGTCTCGTCGCCACGCTCGACTGGGAAACCACCGTGCCCGAATACGCGCTGGGCTATCGCTTCGACATCGTGCTGCGCGGCCGCAACGCCACCCCCATGGAGTAACGCATGCTCTACCCCACCACCTCGCAAACCGTTGGCCCCTACCTGCATATCGGCTTGTCCGGATTGAACTGTGCGGACCTGTCCGCCGGCCTGCCCGACCAGGGCGCCCCCAAGGTCGTGATTGAAGGCCGCGTCATCGATGGACAGGGCAACCCGGTACCCGACGGCATGATCGAAATCTGGCAAGCCGATGCACGGGGCGTGTACCAGCATCCGGATGATCCGGGCTATGCCGGAGCCGATGACGCGCGCTCGGCGTTTACTGGCTTTGGCCGTTTGCCGACGGAACCCGACGGCTCGTTTCGCTTCACCACGATCAAACCCGGTCGCGTGGCTGGCCCGGGTGGCTCGTTGCAAGCGCCGCATCTCGTCGTGTCGTTGTTCATGCGCGGGTTGCTGAAGCATTTGTCGACGCGCATGTATTTTCCGGACGAAGCGCAGGCGAATGAGGAGGACTGGATACTGCAGCAGGTGCCTGCGGCCCGGCGTGCGACGTTGGTGGCGCAGCGGGTGGAGAACGGGGAGCTGCGGTGGGAGGTCGTGCTTCAGGGGAAGGGGGAAACGGTGTTTTTTGATATTTGAGGGTGCGCTTGCCGATTGATGCTGTGGATCGGGATCGGTGGACGGCGCGAGCTCGGCGAACTGCGCTGTTTTAGCCGCTAAAGTCCAGCATCCAGCCGGTCTGGCAAAAAGCCCTCGACCGCCAACGCCCTCATCACACCTCGCAGCAAGTAATTGTTCGCAAACCCGGCGAAATAGGTTCTGGCGTTGGGAGAGGACGGCACGAGCATTCCTCTCTCGACAAGCTTTCGAATCTGATAAGTCCGCTGATTCTTATTGGGTAACACTGCATCCAGATCGCCTGCCTTGATCAACCCGTCTTCTGCCCTCAGCGCAGCCTTCAACGCATCCTCTTCCACCTTATTGATGAGGCCTCTTTCTGCTGAATATCGAATGGCGGGCGCAAGCACCTTTGAACGCAAGTACTCGTAGCTGGTGAGCTGGTCGACCTTTTTGAGCTCAAGCAAGATCCCTCCCAGCACATAAGCGCACCAATCCTCCAGGCCTGCTGATGTGCCGGTGTCTGCAACCCCGAGCATGCGGTAATAACGGTCTCGATCATTACAGAACACCGCCGTCGGATTCAAGATTCGGTTACCCGCACTGACATTGAAGCCATACTTCAGCAGCATCGCATAGCTAAGGAGGCGGACGACTCTGCCGTTTCCGTTCGAAAACGGGTGAATCCAGCCGAAGCGATGGTGTGCCAACGCGACCTTCATCAAGTCGTACTTGGGCGCGTCAGCCCGATTAACGAACTCGACCAGTTCCTGCATATACATCGGCACCGAAGCCGCCGGTGGCGGAAGATGCATTGATTTCGAAATAACAACCTGCCCTAGCCGATAAGCGCCGGGAGTCTTGTCGCCCTCGCGGACAAGATCTCTCACCGTCAGGTGGTGCAGCTCGCGAACAAACTGTTCGGAAAGGGGCGCACCCTCGTTCACGCTGTCGTCGATGTAGTCCATCGCGCGTTCGATGTTCTGAATCTCCCGTAGCGGATCTGTGGTTGGGCCTTGCTGCGCGCCCTCGACCAGGTGCTCCACGTAATCCGATAAGGTGGTGTGGTTTCCTTCGATACGGGCAGAGCCTAAGCTCTCCAGGATGTGGAAAATTCTCTTCAGCTGAAAGAACAGGTGCGCCGGCGTGGACCCACCCAGTTGCAGCCTGCGGACGTACTCCAACTCTGTCAGCGTATCGACAAGAGGCGAGTCGAACGACGGGTTCAAAATGCGAAGCTCGAAGTGGCTGAATGAAGCAGACATGTCGGCGGAAGTTAACCAATCGTTTTCACGAAGTGAACTTTACCAAATTTTTACCCTATAAATCAGCAAGTTATGAAATATAGGACCAAGAGACAAGTTAAACAAGCGGTTTAGCTAAACGTAAACGTCGCGCTACCCGACAAGTGGCTCAGAGCGAAATCGGCATCATCGAGCCCGGCGAGGAGCCCCCGTCCAGGCTCAAGCTGAACAAGCTAATTCCACGGATCAGCTCCCTCGGATAGGAACAAACCCATGAAAGGCGACAGATATTGGCGCGGGAAGCAGCATATGATTGCTGCCACATAAATTCCGTCAGGAATCACTCCCTTTATGCATATCGAAGAGCGCATCCACATTGCAGTCCCGGTCATGGTCGTCGATCGCATTTGGAGCGAGGTCGACCGGTGGCACCTATGGGACCCGGACACCAAGCAGGCCCGCCTTAATGGGGCATTCGCCGTGGGAACAAAGGGCCGGATAATTCCCCGCAAGGGCATGGGCGTTCCGATGGTTGTCACAGAGCGCTCCGAGGGCCGTTCGTTCACCGTGGAAGGCTACATCCCTCTGTTCCGCATGCACTTCGAACATACCGTTTCTGCCGTAGATGGCGGCTCGGAAGTCACTCATCGCGTGTGGTTTTCTGGCGCCCTTGCCTTTCTGTTCGGGCCACGCGTTGCTGCGCAGATTCGAGAGGGGCTGCCTCGAACCATGCAGTCGCTCAAAGCCTATGCTGAGCAACGACAAACGGCTCCCCTCACTGCCTGATCCCACCCGCCACACCAAGGGGGTTCCCCTTGGATGCGGCGGGTGACAACAGCTTAGAAGCGGCCGCGCAAGGTCAATGCGGCGCTGCGCGGCGTCCCGTAGAAATTGCCGTAGTCCAGGTAACCGACCGTGCTGTAGTAAGTCTTGTCGAACAGATTGTTCACGTTGACCTGCGCCGACCAGTTGTCGCTGATCTGGTATTGGGCAAACGCATTCCAGATCGCGTAGCCGGGCTGCGTGAACTTGTAAGGCGTGCTTTGCTTGCTGAGGCTGCCGTCGGCATTACGCAAGTACGCGCTGCCGCTGACATAAGTGGTGCTTTGGATGCTGACGCCGCCGCCCACTTTCCAGCGATGCAGTTCGCCCGGCAACTGGTAGGTCGCAAAGATCTTGGCCATGTGCTTGGGCGTCAGGGGCTGATAGCTGCCCCCCGACGCATTGCGGTCGCGATTCTGGTTGTAGTTGTAGCTGGCTGTCAGTTGGACGCCCGGCGCCACTTCCCCGCTCAGTTCCGCGTCAAAGCCCTTGCTGACGATGTTTCCGTTGGGCAGGAAGCAGCAAGTCGCGCCGTTGCCCGCCCTGCTGGACGGATAGGCCGTATCGCGCACGGCGGCATTCTTACGCTCGATCTGATAAATGGCGAACGCGCTATGCAGCTTGCCGCCCAGATGCTCGCCTTTCAGGCCGATCTCGTAGTTGCGGCCGGTTACCGGGTCCAGCGGGTTACCGGGCGCGGGGCCTTGCAGGCTGTTGGCCTGTGATTTGAAGGTTTCGGCCACGCTGGCGTAGGTGGTCCAGGTGTCGTTCAGGTCAACCGTCGCGGCCACATAGGGCGTAAAGACATTGTCATCCTGGTACTGGGTCACCGACGTTGCCGTGACCTCCCTGGCCGCATTCAAGGTCTGGTTTGTAAATGTGTAGTCATACCGGCTCAGGCGGCCGCCCACAATGACATGCAGCGGGTCTGCCAGATGCATGTTCAGCGACCCGTACACGCCGGCCTGCCGCGTGTCGGTGGTCTGATTCCACATCGGCGTGAAGTCTGAGCCGCGCGGGTAATCGTAAGGATTGAACTCGAAGATGTCAGGCACCGCCTGGCCGCGGTTGGACGGTTTGGAACCATAAGTGCTGGGCCGGAAACGTTCCCAACTGGCGCCCACCACCACCTGGTGGCGGCGGCCCCACAGGCCAAACGAACCATTGGCGGACAAGTCGATGGACGTGTTCTTGAAGTGCTCGTTCTGGTCGCTGGCGGCGTCGAACAGCCCGCTCCCCGTCACGGGGTCGATCGCGCCGGAGAAATAGTGATCGAAGCGGTCCTGGTGCGAGTTTTCCTGGTTGATGTCCAGGTTGGCGCTCCAATCGCCTCCAAGCTGCTGCGTCACATGCCCGAAGAGATTGACGATGGTCCGGGTCGCGTGATCGTCGGCGCCGCTCAGGTAGGTATTGCGGGGAAGCTTCAGGTCCTCGCCGGTGGCATATCGCGGCAAACCGTAGCCCTGATAGGACGAATCCCGCTTTTGATAGGACGCCCCGACAAAGGCCGTGGTGGTGCTGGTCAGATCCGCTTCAAGAATGCCGTAGCCCAGCGTGCGGCGGCTGTGCGCCACATCGTAGAAGAAGTTCTTGTCTTCATAGGCCAGCACGCCGCGCCCACGCAACTTGCCGTTTTCCGTCAGCGGGCCACTCACGTCCAGATCCGTACGCTTATAGGCCCAACTGCCTACCTCGGCCTGCGCGATGATCTGCAATTCCGGGGTGGGTTTCTTGCGTACCAGGTTGATCGTGCCGCCCGCTTCGTTGGCGCCGCCAAACAGGCCGTCAGCACCGCGCAGCACTTCGACGTGGTCATAGAACGCCATGTCATCGTCCGCACCGAACGAGCGGTACATCGACGCCCCACCATCCACGCGCATATTGCCGATTGCGAATCCGCGCGACAGGTAGTTGCTGCTGAGCATCGCCCCCTGGAACATCGAGATGCCCGGCGTGGCGCTCATCACGTCGTTCAGGCTGACCAGACGCCGGTCTTCGATCTCTTGCCGGGTGATCACCGATACGCTTTGCGGCACCTCGCGCAGCGCTTGCGCCGTCTTGCCCCCCACCGTGGCCGAGCTGGCGGTGAAAGAACCCGTATTTTCGGTCACGCCCGCGCGGCCCAGCACGGTGACGGGCTCAAGCTGCGTCACGCCGGGCGGCGGCACGCGAACCAGGCGATACCCGTCACGCTCGGGCAGTGCCTCCAGACCCGTGCCGCGCAGCAGCGCCACCAGCCCTTCCCTGACGCTCATCACCCCGTCCACGCCCGGACTCTGCAAACCCGACGTGACGGCGGGATCGCTTGCGATCAACACCCCGGCCTGAGCGCCGAAGCTCAACAAGGCGGCATTCAAGCCACCCGCGTCAATGCGATAGGCGCGACGTTGATCGTCGGCTGCCGCCTGCGCCCAAGCAGAAGACGGCAGATGGGGAAGGATTGCGCCAAGCAATACCGACGCAAGAAGGGTGTGGCGGGCGGCTCGGGGAAAGGCCATGACTCAGAGTTCCTAGACTGTGATGGAAAACAGATACGCCGGTGTGTTGGCGCCGTTCTCTATCTCTTTCGCTTGAACGCTGAATTTCCGCCTTTCCTGTAACAACTTCGCCGCGCCATCAGCGGGCGGCGCTCAGGGTCACCCAATACCGCGTGCGGTAATGCACCCGCACGGGCAACACCCGGGGCAGCATCGTCAGGATGCTGTCGGTGTCCGCCAACGGATACGTGCCCACCACTTCCAGCCGCGCGATGGCGGGATCACAACGCAGCACGCCCGTCCGGTAGCGGGCCAGTTGCGCCACGAAGTCGCTCAACGGCATCCGGTCGGCCAACAACATGCCATGCGTCCAGGCGTCCGCGCCCGGCGCCACCGGCAGCACCGGACCGGCGCCCAACGCTTGCAGCGCCGTATGCTGGCCTGCCAGCACCCGCGTCACCCGCCCATCGGCGCGCGCGACGATATCTACCGCCCCTTCGAAAACGGCAATCTCATAGCCCAGGTCATCCCCGTTGTCGCGCACGGAATAGCGCGTACCCACCGGCGTCAGCACGCCGTCGCGCGTCATCACCGACAGCGGGCCCAAGTCGTTGGAACTGGCGCTGGTGATCAAGATTTCACCCGAACGCAGCACCAGGGAGCGAGGCCGCTGGTCCAGCCGCAGGTCCAGCGCGGTGCCCGGCCCCATGACGATGCGCGTGCCGTCATCCAATGTCAGGGTGCGCAGCTCGCCCGTGCCCGTGCGCTGATCCGCCAGCAGGACGGGCCAGCGCTCCCACGGTTCGGCGGCCCATGCCAACCCGGCCACGGCACCGCCCGTCACCATCCACTTGAGCGCGTCGCGGCGCGCGCGGCGCATCGCGGCCCGCTCGATCAATTCGACCGCAACCGCAGGCGTCGCCACGGCACAGCGCGCGGCAAGATCGCCGCGCATGGCGCACATCCGCTGCCAGATGGTTTCATTGTCGGGATGCGCCTGACGCCAGCGCAGACAGGCGGCCACCGTCGCGTCGCTGGGCTCGCCTTGCAGCCGGGCCATCCAGTCGGCCGCCTGCGCCAGGCGCTTGCGATCGACCGGCAGGCCGTCCGGGGCACGCTTGCTCAGCATCGCGGCGTCAGCCATAGATCGCCAGGTAGCAATGCTGCAAGGCCTTGGACAAGGCTTTCTGTACGGCGTTGGTGGAAATGCCCAGTTCGCGGGCGATGTCGGGCTGCGACAGGCCTTGCACCTGCGCCAGCATGAACACCCGGTGCACGTGCACCGACAAGCCATCCAACACGGCGCACACCGCCGTCACCGCCTCGACCACCAGCGCCTGCTCTTCCGGCGAAGGGGCCACGTCGACGGGCTGGCGCGCCAGCACCTCGCAATAGGCCGCCTCGACGGCCGCCCGGCGGAAATGGCCGATAGTCAGCGTGCGAGCGATGTTGGTCAGGCAGGCGCGCGGCGCCGCGATGATGGCGCGGATATCGTCACGCAAGACCCGTTCGAAGGTGTCGTGCGCCAAGTCGGCCGCCTGGTCGACGTTACCCGTCTTGCGCCGCAGTAGTGTCACCAGCCAGCGGTGATGGACGCGATAAAGGTCCTCGACCGCCTGGCCTTTCATAACATCGGATGAGGAAGACACGGCTGCGCCCGCACCAAAATGGAACAATAACGATTCGCATTATAGACACAGCGCCCAGCGCCGTCCGGCAGCGGGAATCCAGCGATGCCTGAAACAGGCATCGATTGGCGTCAGCTTGCTTGCGGCAGGCTTGCAGGAACGGGTACCGCCCTGCCTACTGTGTGTGCGTGGCCTGGGTGGCTTCCCTGTCTGCGTGAGCGTGGGAGCTGGGGGATCGTGCCGTCACTGAACAAGCAAGGGTCGCTGTTGGCTTCCGCCTGGATCGACGACAAGGATGCGGCGTTGCGCTACATCGCGGCGCTGGCGGCCATGCGGGACCGCGCCGCTGCGAGTGCAAACTGCGTGCATGGCGCGGCAGGAGGGGCTCGAACCCCCGACCCCGGGCTTAGAAGGCCCGTGTGAAATACGCCTAACTTATTGATATAACGGACTTATTTAGCCGCGTGCCAACCTAAACCCATTTCTCGCATTCCCTTCGAAGTCTACTGCTGGGCCGTCTTGACATTCGTGGCGTGGCTGATTGAAACGAACCGCAACGAACAAGGAGTCCCATAGCCGTCCTATACTGGCCGTTCCTCGAAGGGGCCTATGTGCAGCCACTACCAGACCTTGAAGGACGCCGAGCTGCTGCTCAAGAAATTCGGCGTGCGCGAGAAGCCGGCCGCCAGCGGCAAGTACGACATGTGGCCGCGCTACCAGGGTGTGATTGTGCGCCGGCCGGTGGAGCATGACGCGGGCGACGATGCCGTGCCGGAGCGGGAAGCCGTGGCGGGTCGTTGGAGCCTTATCAGCGCCATGACGAAGGAAGACGGCTTGGACAAGGCTGGCTAACTGTCCACGTTCAACGCACGCAGCGAGACGGCGCCCAAGTCTTTCACCTTCGGCAATGCATGGCGCCAGACGCAGCACTGCATCATCCCCGCCGATGCGATCTTTGAACCTGATTGGCGATCCGGCGCCGCGGTGGCCACGCGCTTTACCCGAGCTGACGGCGCGCCTCTTGGCATTGCCGGTTTGTGGGATTGGTGGCGCGACGCCGCTGGCCAGCTTCAAGAGAGCTACACCATGCTGACCATCAATGCGGACGATGATCCCTTGTTCCGGGACTATCATCAGGCGGGCAAGGAAAAGCGGATGGTGGGGATCCTGCCGGAGGGTGCATACGGCGACTGGCTGACCGCGCCGGCCGAGGAAACCCGGGAATTTCTCGTCCCCTTCCCGTCCGAAAAGCTGGTCGCCACGCCGATGAAGTGACCCCGATTCCCGTGGAATATACTGGATGTCTGACCAGCGTTTTCCACCTTGCCGTTCAAAGCCCCCCTAACCCACGCCGACCTCCGCGCTATCCGCGAGCGTCAGCCCTGGAATCCCGACGTGATCGCCCTGCTCTGGGAAATCAAGCGGATGCGTTCCGAATTCCTGCGCTGGCATCAGGTATCGAACGACTTGAAGCGACCCACCGGCCTCATGGGCGATATCTACGACGAGCTGCTGGAGCGCCTAGCCATGGAACCATGCGTAGCAGGGCGTGACCAGGACACCCAGGAGTTGATGGAAGCGCCGAACAAGCTGCGCAAGGGCATGGCACCTAGGTAGGTGTACTCGACCCCTGACAACCCACTGGAACAGTCTTCCTTGAAAACCCCCATCCGGTTATGATTCAGCAAATCGTAACTAAAAATTCAGGCATATGACAGCCTGAACATTACCGGAGGACTCGGCGGGGATGCCGAGTTAGGGAATGCCAAAAGACGGCTTGCATGCGACTGGAATCGGCACGATGTCGATCCTTACAGATATCAAAGCGGGCGCGGACACGCTTGTCGTCCACTTTTCTTCCCGCAATAAAGGCGCCGGAAAGTTTCATCGGTATCCCACGCCTGCAGACGTATCGAACGTCTATATCAATCCCGCAGACCTAAACTGGTATCTCGATGGCCTTCCTGATCTTCAAGGTCTGGATCGAACGGTGATCCGGCTCCGTTCAATCATCGAAGAGGCGCGCGCGTCTAGGGTCATCTGCATGGGCAGTTCGATGGGTGCATGGGGAGCCGCATACATGGCCCCGATGTTGGGAGCCCAAAAAGCAATCTTGTTCGGGCCAGAACTTCGCTTGAACTGCTTTGCGAGCTATTCTGCAGAGAACATCGCGCACCGTGCCAGCGAGATCCCGTCAATCTCTCCTGATCCGAGCTGCCAATACGTTGTGATTGCAGGAATGAACTCGCCTTGCGACATCTACGGAACCGTCTCGTTCTTCGGCGGAGGGGAAATGCCTGACTGCTATTTCCTCCCCTTGATGGGCCATGCCACTGCTCACGACCTAAACCAAATCGGCCTTCTCGATGGAATTCTGGAGGGCTTGGTGCATGATCATCCCACGCGCCCAGTGCTTGACGCCATGCGCTACAAAGACCATGCGGCACTCTCTGAGTTTTTTTTGAATCGGCCCTATGATTTCCAGGCGATCACAGACTACATCGATCGTTTCGTGCCGACCAAGCATGCGACTAAATTCGTAGCTGGGGTGGCTGGTGACCTCATTACAAAAAAACTCTTCCCTCACGCTTTCAATTTGTTGTGGAAGGTCTACCAAGACGGCGCCATGCCTAACGACCTGAAGATCTTGCTGCTTCGTTCGGCACGCAAGGCCAAGCGCAATGCACAGGCCCTAAAAGTGGCAGAAGAGCTGGCCCTGGTGCCCACCTATCGGCGAGATGCCCTATGGGAAAAAGCATTGGTTCTCGAAAGGCTGAACCGAGCTGACGAATCGTGCGCCGCTCTTACTACGTTGTGTCGTGAACACTTGGAAGATCCGATCTACAAGACCGCCGCATCGAAGGTTTCTTCGGCAGCATTTGTCAGCCCCGCCTATTGATGCCGAGCCTGTAGAGCTTTTATATAGCCCTGCAGGCCATTTACTTGGTCAGCCCATCGAGCGCTAGCGAATTTCAAAACCCCGTAAGCGCTTGTATTTACTAAATATTATGGCGCGGCAGGAGGGGCTCGAACCCCCGACCCCGGGCTTAGAAGGCCCGTGCTCTATCCAGCTGAGCTACTGCCGCGCAGTCTTTTGATGACCCGGAGCATGTCCGGGCGCCGAATTTTACCTTGTTGCGGAAAAAGGTGGGCGGCCCCAGATCCGGGCGTCTGAAGCGGCCCAGATACCGGCCCCTGCCGCGCCCTACTCTTCCTCAATATCGGCGTGCGTCGACACCCACAGCACGATCGCGTCTTCCGGGCTCAGGCTGATGACGCGGTGCCCCATGCGGCTATCTATATAGAAACTCTCGCCAGCTTTCAGGCGGGCGGGTTCGTAGAATTCCGTGTACAGCTGCACCTCGCCTTCCAGCACGTAGACGAATTCTTCGCCGCCGTGGCGGCTCCAGTCTTGGAATTCGTCGAACGAGCGGGCTTTGACGCGGGTGTGGAACGGCATCATGCGCTTGTGTGACAGCGCGGTGCACAGCAGGCGGTGGTCGTAGTACGGGGTGTCGTATTGGCGGCCTTCGCCTTGGCGGCTGAGGCTGCGGCGGCCGGTGCCCATGTGGGCGTCGGACGCGGTGAAGAGTTCGGCAACGTCCAGGTCGAGGCCGGCGGCGATCTTGATCAGGTTGTCATAGGTGGGCGACAGCAGGCTGTTCTCGATTTTGGACAGCGTGGACGCGGCCACGCCGGTGGCCGCCGCCAACTGCTTCAGAGTCCAATCGCGCTCTTGGCGCAGGGCTCGCAGCCGTTGTGCCAATGCGCTCTGTTTGTTGCCTTGCATCCTGTGTACCTTGTCATGCCCGCGATGAGCGCTCCCGCCACCAGTCGCGCGCCTGGTAAGACCAATAAGTCAGTTGAACCGCCGCTGTCCCCAGCCCGCCGCCGTTCCACGCCAGCCCGAACGGTTCGAACAGCTTGTAGCGCTGCGTGTCGCCGCTGATCCCTTCGGCCACGACGCGTCCGCCGATTGAGGTGGTGTTCATGCCGTGCCCGCCAAACGCCGTGCAATACCAGACGTCCGGCGCCAGCCGGCCGATCTGCGGCATCAGGTGCCGGGCGTAGGCCATGCGCCCCGACCATGCGGTCTCGACGCGCAGCCCCTGCAATTGGGGGTAGACGGACAGCAATTCGCGGCGCAGGGACTCGGCCAGATCGGGCGGGTCATCGACACGGGTGGTGATTCTACTGCCCCAGCCGATGCGGCCGCCATCCAGCACGCGATAGTAGTTGCCGGCGCGGCGGTCGTCGCCAATGGCGGCGGTGCTGCGGATGGCTTCATGCACGCGGTCGCCCAGCGGTTCGGTCAGCATGATGTAGGTGGCAATCGGCAGCATCGCGCGGCGCAGCGCGGGCACAACGTCGCCCGTGTAGCCGCCGGTGGCCAGCACCACGGTACGCGCGTCGATCTGGCCCTGCGCCGTCTTCAAATGTTTGATGGCACCTTCCAAGGTGACGCCGGTGACCGGGGAATCTTCATGGATGCGCACGCCCAGCCGGACACATTCGCGGGCCAGCGCGCGGGCGTAGTTCAGCGGATGAAAGTGAAACGAGCTCGGGTCTTCCACGCCTTGGTGGTAGACGTCGGACACCAGGCGTTCGCGCACCTGGTTGCGCGTCAGAAAGCGCACGTCACGGCCGAAGTCGCGGCGCTGGGCGTCGCACCACTGGTTCAGCGCATCGGTGGCTTCGTAGCGCACCACGCGCAGCCGGCCGTCGACCTTGTGCGCGTCGGCGATGGCGAGCGTGCGGATGTTGTCGCGGATGATCTCCACGCCTTCCATCGACAGCCGGTACAACTGGCGGTAGTGGTCTTCGTCCACATGCTTTCTGATGGCGTCGGCGCCGGCCGAAAACGCCGGCGAGACCGAGCCGCCGTTGCGGCCCGATGCGCCCCAGGCCACGCGCTGCGCTTCCAGCACGGTGACGTTGCGGCCGCGGCGCGCCAGTTCCAGCGCGGTGGACAAGCCCGCCAGCCCCGCGCCCACCACGCAGACATCGGTGCTGGACACGCCCGCCAACGCCGGATAAGTGGTCTCGGGGTCGGACAGCGTGCGTTTGTAATAGGTGTCGATGTACTCGGAGGCCATGCCGATGCGGTCCGTGTCAGTGCAGGCTTGCGCCCTGCAAGCCGCCCGTCAAGCGCTTTTCCAGCCAGTTGGCCAGGCGCAGCAACGGGTAGCAGTAGATGAAATAGATGGCGGCGATCATGCCGTAGATGAACAGCGATTTCGCCGGGAAGGTAATGATGAACACCTCGCCCTGGCGCGTCAGTTCGGTAATGCCAACCACCGACAAGATGGCGGTGCTTTTGATCAGCATGACGTAGACGCCGCTCATGGGCTGCACGATCAGGCGCATGGCTTGCGGCAAGACCACCAGACGCAGAATCTGCAAGGGCCGCAGGCCAAGTGTCATGGCCCCTTCGGTCTGGCCGCGCGGCACGGACTGAATGGCGCCCATGACGATTTCGGCCACATAGCACGACGTATAGACGGATAGCGACACAAACGCCGCCGTGCCGGAATCCCAATGCAGCAGTTCGATGCCGGTGCTGGGCAGCACGAAGTAGAAGATGTAGAGCTGCACCAGGAACGGCGTGCCGCGCAGGATGTGGATATACAGCCCCAGCAGCTGGTGGATGACACGAATGTGATAGCTGCGGATCACACCAATCACGAAGCCCAGCAACGAACCCGCGATGATGGCCACGAACGAAATCTTCAGCGTTTCCCAGAAGCCCTTCAGCAGAAAGGGCAGCACGACGCCGGCGGTGGAAAGATAGGAATCCAGCATGTTTACCTCGCGTTCCAGGCCGGGCCGGCCAGCCACAGGCTGACGCCCCGTGACAACAACAGCATGCAGCCGTAGATCAGCAGATAGCCGGCGGCAATCGTCAGGAAGCTCTCGCTGGGCACGATGCGGTCGCTGTTCATCTGCACGCCTGCGGCGACCAGCTCAAACACGGTGATCAGCGACAGCAGCGACGTGTCTTTGATGAGAACGGCGGTCTGCCCCAGCAGCGGCGGCAGCGTATTGACGAAGGCTTGCGGCAGCACGACGTAGCGCAACCGCTGTTGATAGTTCATGCCGCAGGCCTTGGCGCCTTCGATCTGGCCGCGCGGCACAGACTCGATGCCTACGCGAATGATCTCGCTCATGTAGGCGGCGTGGTGCAGCGTCATGGCCATGATGCCCAGGATCATTTCGCTCCAGCGCCCGGCGCCCGGAATCAGCATGGGCACCGCGTAATAGACCAGATAGATCTGCACCAGCAAGGGGGTGGAGCGGATGAACTGCACATAGGCCGCCACCGGGCGCCAGATGGCGGGGCGACGCGACATGTGCAGCAAGGCCAGCGGCACGCCGGCCAACACCGACAGCACCAGGCTTGCGCCCGCCGCGATCAGCGTGTTGGCCAGGCCGGTGGCGAATTGGCCCGTGTACTGGCTGACGATGCGCCAGTTGTAGTAATCGATCAGCCAGTCCATGGGCGCTCAGGTCTCCGTGTGGTGTTGCGTGATCGCAATCGATGGATCAGTGGTCTTTCTTCCAATCCGTGGAGTACCAGTACTTGACCTGCTCGGGCAGCGTGTTGTCGGCAGTCTTCAGCGTCTGCCAGTTGTCCAGCCAGAACTTCAGGCGGAACGCATTGGGGCCGACGGCGAACGCCAGCGGCTCGCGCACCATCACGCCATCCAGCACGCGCAGGTTGCCGAAGTCCACCAGGAACTGGTTCGCGGTGGACATGGACATGATGCCGGCGTCCAGACGGCCGCTGGACAAGGCCTGCCCGACCGGGGCGCTGCCGCCCGAGAACTCTTTCATCGTGGCCTTGGGCAGCATCTTCTTGCCCACTTCGGCATACGTGCTGGCGCCCAGCACGCCGACATTGACGCCGGCCTTGTCGAGTTCCTCGTACGACTTGTACGGGGAATCCTTGGGCACGACGGCGACGGTTTCGGCATAGAACATCGGCGCCGAGAACAGCACCTGCGCCGCGCGCTGCGGGGTGGGCGTCATGTCGGCAGCCACCATGTCAGCCTTGCCGGACAGCAGCGCCGGCAACAGGCCCTTCCACTCGTAATCCTGCAAAACGAGCTTCACGCCCAGGTCGTCGGCCATGCGCTTGGCCACTTCCACGGCCAGGCCCGTGCGGTTGCCGGACTTGTCCATGAAGCTCATCAGCGGGCCAGAAGTCTGCACCGCCACCCGCAATTCACCGCGCTTGATGATGTCGCCCAGCTCGTCGGCTTGCGCCGGCTGCGCAACCGTGGCGGCCGCGAATGCGACGCTGGCCACGCCCAGCCATTGTTTGATTTTCAGCATTTCAATATCCCCTAGAGGTGGATGAAGCCTTGTCGTTCCGGGCGAAGCGAATCGTGTTGCCGCAGGGCCGGCAGCGCCCGGATTAGCCGGACCGGCCTGCTTGGACTACAAAATCTTTTCCAGAAAGGCACGCGTGCGCGCCTCTTTCGGATGACAGAACACCTCGTCGGGCGTGCCGATTTCGACGATGCGGCCGGCGTCCATGAACAGCGCGCGGTCGCCGACGTCGCGGGCGAATCCCATTTCGTGGGTCACCACCGCCATCGTCATGCCATCGCGGGCCAACTGGCGCATCAGCTCCAGAATGCCGCCAACCGTTTCGGGGTCAAGCGCAGAAGTGGCTTCGTCAAACAGCATCAGCTTGGGGTCCATGGCCAGCGCGCGGGCAATCGCCACGCGCTGCTGCTGGCCGCCGGATAACTGGCTGGGATAGCGCTCGCCGTAATCGCCCATGCCCACGCGGCCCAAAAGCTCGCGGGCATAACGTTCGGCATCCGCACGGCTGCGGCCGCGCACCACGCGCTGGGGTAGCGCAACGTTGTCCAGCGCAGTACGGTGTTGGAACAGGTTGAAGTGCTGGAACACCATGCCCACTTCGGTGCGCCAGCGGTTGACGTCGGTGGCGGGGTCAGTGAGCGACACGCCGTCCACGCGGATCGTGCCGCTATCGATGCTTTCCAGCCCATTCAAGGTGCGCAGCAAGGTGCTCTTGCCGGAGCCGGACGGCCCGACGACCACCATCACTTCGCCCCGATTCAGCTGGCAATCGACGGCGTCCAACGCCAGATGCGGCGGCTGGCCGTCGCGTTGGAAGGTCTTGGTGACTGCTTGCACATCAAGTAAAGCGTCTGCCACGTAGGCACCCCATCACGTTGGGCCGGCTCTAAAAAAAAGTTTCGCAATTCACGCCAGAGTTTCGTATAGTAAATTTTTTTCCAGAATCGCCACTTAGGCATAACCCTTAAGCGAAGACATGAGTTTCAAAACATGGGCTTCGCTGGCAATCCAAGGAACCGGCATGGACACCCCCCAAGACATCCTGCGCGCGCTCGGCCTGAACGCCGACGCGCTTACCGGCGGCACGCTGACCGCACGCAGCCCGATCGACGGCGCTGAACTGGCCCAGGTGCACGAACACACGGTGGCGCAGGCCCATTCGGCCATTACCCGCGCCCGTCAGGCAAGCCTGGCCTGGCGCGACGTGCCGGCCCCGCGCCGGGGGGAACTGATCCGCCTGCTGGGCGAAACGCTGCGCGAAAACAAAACCGCGCTGGGCCGTCTCGTCAGCCTGGAAGCCGGCAAGATCGTGGCCGAAGGCGAAGGCGAAGTGCAGGAAATGATCGACATCTGCGACTTCGCCGTCGGCCTGTCGCGCCAGTTGTACGGCCTGACCATCGCATCTGAACGCCCCGGCCACCGCATGATGGAAACCTGGCATCCGCTGGGCGTGATCGGCATCATCAGCGCCTTCAACTTCCCCGTGGCCGTGTGGTCGTGGAACGCCGCGCTGGCCATCGTCTGCGGCAACGCCGTCGTCTGGAAGCCGTCTGAAAAAACACCGCTGACGGCGCTCGCCTGCCAAGCCCTGTTCGCCCAAGCCGTGCAACGCTTTGGCGACGCGCCCGCCGGCCTGTCCGAAGTGCTGATCGGCGGCCGTGAAGTGGGCGAAGCGCTGGTCGACTCGCACACCGTCGCGCTCGTGTCCGCCACCGGCTCCACCCGCATGGGCCGCCAGGTGGGCCCGCGCGTCGCACAACGCTTTGGCCGCGTGCTGCTTGAACTGGGCGGCAACAACGCCATCATCGTCGGCCCCACCGCCGACCTGGACATGGCCGCACGCGGCATCGTCTTCGGCGCCATCGGCACGGCCGGCCAGCGGTGCACCACCACGCGCCGCCTGATCGTGCACGAAAGCGTGGCCGACGCCCTGGTCCAACGCCTGCACAAAGCCTACGCCAGCGCCCCCATCGGCAACCCGCTAGACAGCGGCAACCTCGTTGGCCCGCTGATCGACCGCGGCTCGTTCGACGCCATGCAAGAAGCCCTGAAAGCCGCGCGCGAACAAGGCGGCAAAGTCACCGGCGGCGAACGCGTGCTGGCCGATGAATACCCCAACGCCTGGTACGTGCGTCCGGCCATCGCCGAAATGCCCGGCCAGACCGACGTGGTCTGCCACGAAACCTTCGCGCCCATCCTGTACGTGATGCGCTACAAGGAATTCAGCGACGCGCTGGCCCTGCAAAACGGCGTGCCGCAAGGCCTGTCGTCAGCCATCTTCACCAATGACCTGCGCGAAGCCGAAACCTTCCTGTCGGCATCCGGTTCGGACTGCGGCATCGCCAACGTCAACATCGGCACATCCGGCGCTGAAATCGGCGGCGCCTTCGGTGGCGAAAAAGAAACCGGCGGCGGCCGCGAATCGGGTTCGGACGCCTGGCGCAACTACATGCGCCGCGCGACCAACACCATCAACTACTCGCGCAACCTGCCCCTGGCGCAAGGCATCAAGTTCGGCGAATAAGCCGAACGAGTAGACGCTTAGCGCTTAAACGCTTACCCGGCGCGCACTCGCCACTTGGGCCGCGCTCCGGCTTAGCCACCAAACACAAGGCCCCGCCCATTGTCATCAATGCGCGGGGCCTTGTCGTATGCCGCGCAAGCAATGCCACGCCGACATCCTGAGTAACACCTGTTTATTACAAGCCCTACATCCGATAAGCCTGCCTTACAAACAGTTGCCGCGCGCGATGCTACATTGCCTCGTCACAAGAACAACACACCGCGCCCATGTCCCTACGCCGTCTTGCACACCCCCGCTTCGCCCTGCACACCCTGACCGCCGCCGTCGCCCTCAGCGCCGCCACCGCCGCCACCGCAGGCGTGTCGTACCGGATGGACCGCCCGTCCGCCGCCCCCGGCGAAACCGTCACCATCGAAGCCGTGTACTTCAACGAAGGCAGCGCGCGCGCCAATTGGGAAGCGCCACCAGAACTGGTGCTGCAATGGCGCAGCCAAGACGGCCAGATCGTGCGCAGCCTGGCCAAGCTGGCCGGCGACCGCGCCAGCTACAGCGTGCCCGTCAACAACTTCGCGCGCATGGCCTGGACCGCCGTCGTCCCCAGCACCGCACGCGGCCTGCAAGCCGTCTCCATCGAAGGCCAGCCCTCGATGATGGCGCTGGACGCCACCGGCCGCGAAAGCGGCACCGTCGCCAGCACGCCCGCCCAAGGCCCCGTCGTTGACGCCCGCAGCGGCCAGCCCGTCCCCGTGGCCGCCGTCACCGCCGTCGGCGCATCGCCCGAAGGCGGCCCCGCCCCTGCCGCCGCCGTCACGCCCACCGTACAACCGCAAACGGCGTTCGATCATTTCCGCAGCTCGATCTCGGAATACAAACCCGTCTACTTCGACATCGGCACGCGCGGCCAAACCACCGCCCGCTTCCAGATCAGCGCCAAGTACCGCCTCTTCAGCCCCAGCGGCGACCGCCCGGCAACCTGGGGCGAGAACTTCTACCTGGCCTACACCCAGACCTCGCTGTGGGACTTGCAGGGCGACTCCATGCCCTTCATCGACACCACCTTCAACCCCAGCGCGTTCTGGCTATCGGACAACATCTGGCAGTCAGCCAACCAGAACTGGCGCTTCGGCATGAACACCGGCGTTGAGCACAACTCCAACGGCAAGGACGGCGAAGACTCCCGCTCCGTCAACGACGGCTACATCGAACCGCGCTTCCACTACCGCTTCGACAGCGGCAGCACGCTGACCTTCGCCCCCAAGGTCAAAGCCTACTTCGCCGTGGCCGACGAAAACCGCGACTACGCCGACTACGCCGGCCGCGTCGATTGGCAGTTGCGCTGGGCGCAAGACAACGGCGCCGTGGTGTCCGCGATGTACCGCCAAGGCGACCAGAAGCGCCGCACGACGCAGTTGGACTTCGCCTGGCCGTTGCAGCGCACGTTCTTGAACATGAACGGGTATCTGCATTTGCAGTACTTCAACGGATACGGCGAGACCTTGTTGGGATACAACCAGCGCAACGAATCGCAGTTCCGCGTAGGCCTGTCATTGGTGCCGTAGCAGCACCAACGCCCACCGCCCGCCGCCCGGGCGGCAGGCGACGGGCGGCCCTGCAAGATCTTCCAAGCCAAACCCACCCCCCAGAAGCAGGCCAAGCACACCGCCCGCCCCCGCTGACGTCCAAATTTCAACCGGCGCAGCCCGGGGTGGCGGCGGGCTGGGGGGCGCGGGGAGTCGATGCGCCCGAGGGAATCTGAAGGGAGCCGAAGGCGGACGAAGATGACAACGGGGCAGTCCGGAGCGAAGGCTCCGGACCGCAATCGTTGACCCGCGCCCCCCAGCCCGCCGCCACCCCGGGCGTCCCAAGCAATCCGCCCGACAAATCACCCGTACCCGATCCCGCCTTAAATCGAAGCCCCCACCCGCATCGCCACCAAAGGGATTTCCCTCCCCCACCACGCAAAGCAAACACCCAACCCGTAAACTCCCCAAAAAACAAAAACCAAAAGCCAAAAAGCGCACCGCCAAAAGCCAAGCGCACCCCGGGGAAAGCAAGAAACCATGTTCGCCGACTTAAACCATCTCTCCCACCACGCCGCCTGGCGCCGGCAGTTGGAAATGCTTCTGGAGTCCGCCGGCGAAGGCATCTACGGCATCGACCTGCGCGGCCGCTGCATCTTCATCAACGGCGCCGGCGCCACCCTGCTCGGCTACTCCCCCGATGAAGTCGTCGGCCGCAACATGCACTACCTGATCCATCACTCCCACGCCAACCGCGACCTGATGCCCGTCCACGACTGCCGCATCTTCCAAGCCTTCCGCGAAGGCCGTGGCGTGCGCGTTGACGACGAAGTGCTCTGGCGCCGCGACGGCTCCTGCTTCGACGCCCAATACGCCTCCTACCCCATCCGCAACGAACAAGAAGTCGTCGGCGCCGTCGTCACGTTTTCAGACATCACCGACCGCAAACGCATCGAACGCGAACTGCACAGCACCCAAGCCCAGCTTGAACGCCGCGTCGGCGAACGCACCGCCGAACTCACAAGCGCCCACGACTCGCTGCGCCGTCTGTCTTCCCACCTGTCCACCCTGCGCGAAGAAGAACGCGCCCACATCGCCCGCAACATCCATGACGATCTTGGCGCCTCGTTCACCGCCTTGCAGCTGGACCTGAACTGGCTGCGCCGCCAGCTGGGCGCCACGCCCCAACTGCAAACCCACGTCGACCGCATGCTGGACGTCACCCAGACCGCCATGGGCGCCACCCGCCGCATCCTCAGCGACCTGCGCCCCGTCGTCCTGGATCACCTGGGCCTCTGGGCCGCCCTGGAAACCCTGCTGCAAGACCTGCAAACCCGCACCGGCCTGCAATGCCGCTACCTGTGCCCGCCTGACACCGAACGCCGGCGCCTGGACCGCAACGCCGAAATCGCCGTCTACCGCATCGTCCAGGAACTGCTCACCAACGTCCAACGCCACGCCTGCGCCCGCAGCGTCAGCGTCAGCGCCGTGTGGACCGAAGACGGCCTGCTCATCACCGTCGAAGACGACGGCATCGGCATGCAACTGCCCGAAACCCGCCACACCTTCGGCATCCTCGGCATGCGCGAACGCGCGCGCGGCATCGGTGGCGACCTTGCCTTGGACAGCGCCCCCGGCGCCGGCATGCGCGCCCGCCTGCGCCTCAACCCCACCTGAAGTTATCGCCCCGAATTTCCCGCCCTAGATTTCCCGCCCTACATTTCCCGCCCTAGATTTCCCGCGCTGAACTTCCCGCGCTGACTTCGCGCCCCGATCCCCCAAGATTTCGCCATGGCCCTGAACCTGCTCATCGTTGACGACCACCTCATCATCCGCCGCGGCCTTGCCCGCATTCTGGAAGAAGACCCACGCGTGGCGCTCGTGGACGAAGCCGCCGACGCGCCTTCCGCCTTGCGCGCCCTGCGTCAAGCCCGCTACGACGCCATCGTGCTGGACGTCGCGCTAGGCGAACGTGACGGCCTGGACGTCCTGAAGACCGTGCGCGCCGACTACCCCGCATTGGGCGTCGTCATGCTGTCCGTCTACCCCGAAACCCAGTTCGCCGTGCGCGCCCTGCGCACCGGCGCGCACGCCTACCTGAACAAAGGCTGCGACCCCGACGAACTGCTGTCCGCGCTTGTCAACGCCGCCGCCGGAAAACTGTACGTCACCCCCGCCGTCGCCGAACTGCTGGCCCACACCGTCCGCCAGGACACCACCCGCCCCCCGCACGAACAACTGTCCAACCGCGAATTCCAGGTCTTGCAGCTGCTGGTCGCCGGCCGATCCGTATCCGCCATCGGCGAACAACTGGCCTTGTCCGTCAACACCATCTCCACCTACCGCAGCCGCATCTTCGAAAAGCTCGGCGTGCGCACGCTGGTGGAACTGGTCGCCTACGCCAACACGCACCAGCTGGGTGCACTTTAAGCCCACGCGCACCACCCCGGCGCACACCGCGCACCGCGTAGTAGATCCCCTACACGCATATCGTCGAACCCGGGATACCGCCCCCGCGCGGCCGGCCCCATGATGGCTCCAACCCCCTCTAGGCCGGAGCCATCCCATGTCCCTATTCAGCAATCCGTTCGACGCCAACAGCCGTCTTGCCTGCGGCTGCGGCCGCCATGCCTCGCAGGCCGAACACGAACGCGCCGCGCAAGCGGCCACATCATCCGCCACGGACAACGCGGTAGAACAGGCCGTAATGCGCGCCCTGTTCCCGCAAGACGCGCTGCGCCGCCGCTTCCTGCGCGCCGTGGGCAGCAGCACCGCCATGGCCGCCATTGCGTCGATCTTCCCGCTGGCCGCCGCCCGCGAAGCCTTCGCGCAATCCACCGGCCCGCTGGAAAAACAGAAACTCAAAGTCGGCTTCATCCCCATCACCTGCGCCACGCCCATCATCATGGCGCACCCCATGGGCTTCTACGCCAAGCAAGGCCTGGATGTGGAAGTGGTCAAGACCGCCGGCTGGGCGCTCATCCGCGACAAAGCCATGTCCGGCGAATTCGACGCCGCCCACATGCTGTCGCCCATGCCGCTGGCGATCTCGATGGGCGTGGGCGCCAGCCGCGCCGTGCCGTGGACGATGCCCGCCGTGGAAAACATCAACGGCCAGGCCATCACGCTGTCCATGAAGCACAAAGACCGCCGCGACCCCAAGGACTGGAAGGGCTTCAAGTTCGCCGTGCCGTTCGACTACTCCATGCACAACTACCTGTTGCGCTACTACCTGGCCGAGCACGGCCTGGACCCCGACACCGACGTGCAGATCCGTTCCGTGCCGCCCCCCGAAATGGTGGCCAACCTGCGCGCCGACAACATCGACGGCTTCCTGGCGCCTGACCCCGTCAACCAGCGCGCCGTGTACGACGGCGTGGGCTTCATCCACACCCTGTCCAAAGCCATCTGGGACGGCCACCCTTGCTGCGCGTTTTCCGCCAGCAAGGAATTCGTCACGACGATGCCCAACACCTACCAGGCGCTGCTGAAGTCCATCATCGAAGCCACCGCCTACGCCCGCGACCCGAAGCACCGCAAGGAAATCGCCACCGCCATCGCCGCGCCCAACTACTTGAACCAGCCCGTCACCGTCGTCGAACAAGTGCTGACCGGCACCTACGCCGACGGCCTGGGCAAAGTGCTGACCGACCCCAACCGTATCGACTTCGATCCCATGCCCTGGCAATCGTTTGCCGTGTGGATACTGACGCAGATGAAACGCTGGGGCCAGATCAAGGGCGACGTCGACTACCAGAAGGTGGCCGCCGACGTCTTCCTGGCGACCGACGCCGTGCGCCTGATGCGCGAGGCCGGCCTGACCCCGCCCGCTGAAACCAACAAGACCTTCAGCATCATGGGCAAACCGTTCGACCCCACCCAGCCTGAAGCCTATCTGGCCGGCTTCAAGATCCGGAGGACCTGATGCGGTCCATGCAATATTGGCGGGCAACGTTCCTGTCCGTCGCGCTGTTCCTCGCGTTTCTGCTGCTCTGGCACGCCGCCACCCGCCCCGACACGGGCGGTGTGGCCGTGGACCCGGCCTATGCGGCGCTGGTCGGCAATGCGGCGGCCAGCGGCTCGAAGACGCCCTTCCCCGGCCCCGCCGAGGTGGGCGAGAAACTGTGGCAACACGTCAAAGACCCGTTCTACGACCGCGGCCCCAACGACAAAGGCATCGGCGTGCAGCTGGCGTATTCGGTGGCGCGCGTGCTGACGGGCTTTGGCTTGGCGGCGCTGGTAGCGATACCGCTGGGCTTTCTGATTGGCATGTCGAAGACCGTCTACCGCGCCTTCGACCCCTTCATCCAGGTGCTCAAACCGATTTCACCGCTGGCGTGGATGCCGCTGGCGCTCTACACCATCAAAGACGCCGACACGTCCGCCATCTTCGTGATCTTCATCTGCTCGCTGTGGCCGATGCTGGTGAACACCGCGTTCGGCGTGGGCGCCGTGCGGCAAGACTGGCTGAACGTAGCGCGCACGCTGGAGGTGTCGCGCCTGCGCACCGCGTTGCAGGTGATTCTGCCTGCCGCCGCGCCCACCATCATGACGGGCATGCGCATTTCGGTGGGCATCGCCTGGCTGGTGATCGTGGCCGCCGAAATGCTCATCGGCGGCACCGGCATCGGCTACTTCGTCTGGAATGAATGGAACAACCTGTCCATCGCCAACATCATCTGCGCGATCTTCTTCATTGGCCTGATCGGCATGCTGCTGGACACCTTGCTGGCGCGCGCGGCGCGGCTGGTCAGCTATCGGGAGTAACGCCATGAGCCATGCATTTCTGCAAGTCCAGGGCCTGGGCAAACGCTACCCGGGCCGCAACGGCCAACCCCAGCCGCCGGTGTTCGAGAACATTGATTTCGACATCGAGCAAGGCCAGTTCGTCTGCGTCATCGGCCATTCGGGTTGCGGCAAGACGACCATCCTGAATGTGCTGGCCGGCATCGACGACACCAGCGAAGGCGTCGTCATCATGGACGGCCGCCAGATCTCTGGCCCGTCGCTGGAGCGCGGCGTTGTGTTCCAGGCGCATGCGTTGTTGCCGTGGCTGACCGCGCTGCAAAACGTGGAATTCGGCGTGCGTTCGCGCTGGCCCGCCTACACGCGCGAACAGGTGCGCGAACACAGCATGCGCTATCTGGACATGGTGGGCCTGGCGCATGCAGCGGCCAAGAAACCCAGCGAGTTGTCGGGCGGCATGAAGCAGCGCGTGGGCATCGCCCGCGCCTTCGCCATCCAGCCCAAGATGCTCTTGCTGGACGAACCCTTTGGCGCGCTGGACGCGCTGACGCGCGGCACCATCCAGGATGAGTTGCGCAGCATCGTTCAGCAAACCCGCCAGACCGTATTCATGATCACGCACGACGTGGACGAAGCCATTCTGCTGTCGGACCGCATCCTGCTCATGAGCGCGGGCCCCTACGCCCGCATTGCCGAGTCCGTCAGCGTGGACCTGCCGCGCGACCGGACGCGCGCCAGCCTGCACCACGAACCCCGCTACTACGAAATCCGCAACCATCTCGTCGACTTCCTGGTCGACAAGGCATCCCACAAGGAGTGAATCCCATCATGATGTCCCGCGCTGAAGTCACCGAACTGATCGTTACCCGCAAGCTGGAAAAGAAGCTCAGCTGGTCCGCCATTGCTGAGGCCGTGGGCCAGAGCAAGGAATGGACCACCGCCGCGTTGCTCGGCCAGATGACCCTGACCGAGGAACAGGCGCTGGCCGCCGCCCGCGTGCTGGACCTGCCCGCCGACGCCGTGGTGCAGCTGCAAGTCGTGCCTTACAAGGGCTCGCTGCCCACCTCGGTGCCGACCGACCCGCTCATCTACCGCTTCTACGAACTGATCAACGTCTACGGCACCACCTTCAAGGCGCTGATCAATGAAGAATTTGGCGACGGCATCATGAGCGCCATCGACTTCAAGATGGACCTGTCGCGCGAAGCCGACCCCAAGGGCGACCGCGTGCAGATCGTGATGAGCGGCAAGTTCCTGCCGTACAAGACGTACTGATCAGTCTTCTACCGCCAGCTCTTCCCACGCCAGCTCGCGCGTGCGGACAAGCGTGGCGGTGACCAAGGCCGCGGCCTCGCGCACGGCTTCGGGCAAGTCCTGCCCGGTCAGCAGCTTGGCCGTGACGCTGGCCATGAACACGTCGCCGGTGCCATGCACCGACGGCGGAATGGCGATCTCGGGGTGCGTGACCACGCTGACGTTGTCGCGCGTCACCACCGCCAGCTGCAAAGTGCCCGGCGCCGCCGCCATCGGCGCGGCGCTGGTCACGACAATCCATTGCGGCCCCAGCGCGATGAGTTCGCGGGCGGCCACCACCACCTCTTCCATCGTCGACAAGGCGCGGCCTGCCAGCAGCTCAAGTTCGAAATGGTTCGGCGTCATGCCATCGGCCAAGGGCACCAGCAAGCTGCGGTACTGCGCGACCAGCCCCTCGTTCACGTACAGGCCATCGTTGCGGTCGCCCATGACGGGATCAATGTGCACGCGCACGTCCGGCCGCGCCGCACGCAAGGCCGGCAGCCATTGCGCCAGCAAGTCCGCCTGCCCCGGCTGGCCCAGATAGCCGCAGACGACCGCGCGCGCCACCTTGGTGACGCCACGCTCGTCCAGGCCCTTCAACAAGCCTTCGAACCAGTCCAGCGGCACCGCGCCGCCATGCAGCGTGGGATAGTGCGGCGTGTTGCTCAAGAGCACCGTCGGCACGGCAATGGCCCGCAGGCCGGCGCGGCGAAATACCGGCATGGCGGCGTTGTTGCCAACATAGCCATAGACGACTTGGGACTGGATGGAAACGATGTCCACCTGCGCGGTGTAGGCGGGCAACGCTGCGCCCGTCTCGGGGGCAGCGGAGATTGCGGTCATACGTCGGGCTCCTGACAGGAACGAAAGGCACGCCGGCCCACGCCGGCTGTGCCACATTCTAGTCCTGCCCGCCCCCGGCATCCGCCGCGGCCAGCCAGGCGGCGTCTTCCCGCACCGCGCGGGCGATGCCCGCCAGGTGTGGCGCATAGGGATACGCCACTGACGACACGATCTGGCATTGCGACAACTGGAGATGCGCCGCGTTCAGCAAATACTGCACGCCCCCCGCCGCCGATGGCACGCGCAGCAGCAGCGACTCGCCGCTGGCCAACCACGCGTTGCCCAGCGCGCGGGTGGCGGGCAGATCCGTTTGCCAATGCACGGGCAGATCGGCCTCGCTGACGACATCGCTGACGGCCCCGCCGGGCGCCTTCACTTCCAGCAGGAAGTAGTGGCGCGGCAAGGCGCGCGGATGCGCGACTTCGGACAACGCCAGCCGGGCGAACACGGCGGCGGCGGGATTCGCATCCAGCACCACCACCGGCGCGCCGGCACTGTGCCAGCGGCCCGCTGGCCGCGCCCTAGGCTGCAAGTCCTGGCTATTGCTCAAGCGCCAGAGCGCAATCATGGGCCGTTTCCTTCATCAATATCGACCAGCCATTCTTCAATGACCGCGGCGTAGCGCCCGTGTTGGCACAGCAGCAACGGCACCCGGCCATGCAGCCGCCGCTTCGGCGTGCATAGCCAGCGCCGCGCCTCATCGCGGCCGCCGAAGATAAGCTCGGCCAGCCACGCCACGCGAATCGCCCGATACAGCACGCGCAGGTCGGCCAAGTCCAGGCCGAGCGCGCGCGCCGGGTCTCGCCCGCGACGGGATGCGGGCTGCGGCAACGCGAATGGCGACGGCAGGGGTGTAGACCTCGCCAGGGGCATCGACGACGCCCCCGCCACGGCCATCGATGACGCCCCCGGCAACGACATCGGCATCAAGGGAAACCAGCGCGCAAGTTCGTCGGGAAACGTCAGCCGTAGCGCCTGCAACAGCGCCGCCGCGTCTTGCATGCTGGCTGGCGGCTGGGCGCTGCCCAGCGCTTGCGTCAGGCGCTGGTCAAGCGCGTGGGTGATCGCGCTTGCCGCGTCATGCAGGCCACCATGAAGCCCATCATCATGCCCGTCTTGCCCCCCATCCTGAAACCCATCACGGGGCGCGTGCGACGGACGGGGCGTTGGTCTGACCGGCCGCGCTTTCTTCAAACGCGGCATTGAGGGCTGCGCCATCGATGCTGACGGTTCCGGCATTCAGCAGTCCCTCCATGTAGGCCCGCGCGGCCAGTTCCTGACGTTGATTACGCAGCGCAACGCGCAGCTCGTCCTTCACCTGCTCAAACGGCGTCACACTGGCCGGCTGCGACGCCGTCAGCTTCAGGATGTGAAACCCCGCCGCCGACTGCACCGGGGCCGACACCTCGCCCGCCTTCATCTGCGCCACCACCGGCCGCATCTCGGGCGTCAGCTGCGCCAAGGGCACGTAGCCAATGTCGCCGCCTTGCGCCCGCGTGGTCTCGTCGCGTGATTGGCTTTGGGCCAACGCCGCGAAATCGGCCTTCGGCGCCTGCGCGCGTTTGGCCAGGTCTTGCGCCTGCTTGCGCGCCGCCGCCACCGCGTCCGCATCGCTTAACGCCGCGGGCAAAAAGATCTGGCTGACGCGGTACTGCGCCGGCACCGTCAGCTGCGGCTTGGCGCGTTCATAGGCGGCTTGCAGATCGGCGTCCGACGGATAGGCGTCGGGTGCGCGGCTGACGGAATCCAGATAGCTCTGCACCACGATGCGCTCTTGCGCGGCCTGCACGGCGCGCTTGATCTCGGGCTTGTCCTGCCAGCCCTGCGCACGCGCCTGCTCGATCAGCGCACGCTCGGCCAAACGCGCGCGCAGCCACTGCTCCAGACCCGCCCGGTTGTCCTGCAATTGCTGGCGCGCCTGCGGCGGCATGGTCTGCAACTGGCGCAGCAGTTCGTCGCGTTCGACGCGAACCGCGCCCAAGGTGGCGATGGGTGGCGTTTGAGGCGCGGGCGCGGCGGCGGACGACGCGACCGATGGGGCGGCGGAGGCGACGGCTTTGGCCGGAGCCGAAGCCGAAGCCAGAGTCGGGGCTGGGCCAGAATTTTTGGCCGGGGTCGCCTCGCTGCTTTGCGCATCGTTGCCGCGCATCAACGCCACCGCGCCCGCCAGCACGGCAATCAACAACACGGCTGCCGTCAGGCGCAGGCGGTTCGAGGAAGTCAGGGTCTTGGTCATGAAGAGTGCCTCAAGGCATCAATGCGCGGTAGCGGCTTCGGTCTCGGCGTTGGCCTCAAGCGCGGGCGCGGCTTCGGTCTCGGCGTTAGCATCAGGCGCAGGCGCGGCCTCGCCATCCTGCCCCGTTGCATTCGCGCGCAGGAACAGCAGAAACTCTTGCAGCAAGCGGTCCCAGAGTTCCGTCGTGGCGCGCAAGTACGATTCCGACACGCCGCCCGCCACAATCACGTCCAGCTCCAGCACCAGAAACACACCTTGCACCGACAGGCGGGCAAAGCGCTTTTCCACGTTCCAGCGCTCGGCAAGCCCCGCCGGCACGTCGCCTTGCACGCGCAGCGCGCAGCTCAGCGTGTAGTCCAGATAGTGGCCGTCGTGCTGGGCGGGGTTACCCATGCGGGCGGCAAAGCCCACGCCTTGGCTGGCGCTCAGCAACTGCACCGAGCCGTTCTGTTCGGACAGCGTCACGCGGTAGCCCACCGATTGCAGCAGCGCTTGCAGGCGCTCGGCGTTCACGTCAAGAATCAGGCCGGCCTCGGCCATGGCAACGTCAGCCGTTGCCACTTCGGTCGTTTCAATTTCAGTCATTTCAAATTTCCTGGATACGCAAAAATTAATCTGGAACAGACTACGGGTTGGACGTTGCAGCCGCTTGACTGCGCGGCGCTTGCGCGTCGTACAGCTTGTCGCCATAGGCTTGCGCCTGTTCCTCGAACTGCACGCGCGCCTTGCCGGCAAACGGTTGCTTCAGCGCCAGGATGTCGCCCGTGCTGATGCGTTCATAGGCGTTAAGAATTTCCTTGCCGGCCGCGTACATCTCGCGGTTCTTCGCCACGCATACCTTGACCTCTTCATCGCGCTGGGCGAGCGTGCGCGCCAACGCCACGCGCTCGGTTTCCTTCGCGCGCGACAGCGTCAGCAACTCGTCATACGCGCCCTTGAACTTGCCCAGCTGTGCATGGCTGGCCGCGGCTTGCGCCTGGGCGCTTTCCAGCATGGCCTCTTGCTGACCGGCCAGCTTTTCGGCCTGCCCACGGCTCTTGGCCAGTTGCGCACGCAGCGACTCCAGCTCTTTCTGCGCGGCATCGCGTTGCGTTTCCGCCGCCGTCTTGGCGGCGTTGATCTGCGCCTGCTCGCTTTGCAATTGCTGCAGCTGCTGCGTGGTGCTGCGCAGTTGCGCACGCAGGCGCTCCTCCATGCTTTCAGCCTGCGCGGCGCTCCCTATGCTCAAGCCCGCCGCGCACAAGGCCACGGCGGCGGCCAGGCGCCGGCCGCGCCCGGGCGAATGGCGGGATGCATCCCCTACGATGTGCATGTTCATGGCCTTAGAACCTGGCGTTGATTTCAAACTGCATCGTGTCGATGGCCAAGGGCGCACCATAGATCTCCTTGGTGCTCATCCAGCGGAACACGCCGTACACATTCTTCTCGAACGCGTAGCCCGCGCCGATGTAGTAGCCGCGCGCATTCGTGCCGCCCTGGTGGAACGACGAATCGTTGAACGCATCGGGCAGCGCATCCGGCTGGATGTACTTGTAGCCAACAAAGGCCAGCCAATCGCCCTTTTCCTTCAGGTCGTACGAACGGCCCAGCGTGGCTTGCAGCATCCAGGCGTTCGGGCCGCTTTCGATGTCGCCGTTATCGCCGAAGTTATTGACGATGTAGCCTTGCGAGCGGCTCGCCATCTTGCTCTTGCTGTAAGCCAGGTTGCGGATGTAGTTACCGTTCAGGCGCAGGCCCAGGCCGTCAAACACGCGCGTGTCCCAACGCAGGTTCAAGTCCAGCAAGTCGAACTTGGACGCCAGGCCCACGTATTGCGGCTGCGGCGTGTCGGCCGGGTTGAGCGGGTTGGGCGCGATGTTGCGCAACAGGAACAGCGTGTTGCCCTTCTGCATGAAGGCGGGGCGCGACCAATCGGTGTCGCAGCTTTCATCCCCCGCCCACGGCGAACACGCGCTGGAGCGCTTGCCCGCGATGTTGTCGAAGTGGTAATAGGCCAGCGCGCCGCGCAGGCTGTTCTGGTTGTTGATCTTCCAGTCGGCGCCCACTTGCCCGCCCAGCAGCCACTTGTTCTCGGAGGCGCCTTCGCTCATCGACGACGAGTTCCAGCCGTTGTTCGCGTACTCCGTCGCAAACGCGCCCAGCGTGCCGAACAGCGTCACGTCACGGCCTTGCAGCGGCTGCTTGAAAATCGCGGCGATGCCGTCAAAGTTCAGGTCGTTGGAGAACAGCGTGTCGGTGGATTCGAAGGGGTTGGCGATGCGCCCGCCCGTCACCGTGGCCCACTTGGCGGGGCGATAGGTCAGGTAAGCCTGATCCAGCCAGATGTCTTTCTTGCCCATGCCGCCACCCAGCGTTTGCGACGTGGAGACCGGGCTGTCGTCGCTGCCGGTCGCCAGCCGGATGCCGGCCGTCCAGTCGTCGGAAATCTCGGCGCGCACGCCCAGGCGGGCGCGAATGCGCAGCTGATTGCGGCGGTCTTCGCGCGTGTTCAGCATGGGCGGATAGCCGCCGTTGGTGTTGGGGTTGACGTCGTACGGGCCATTGGCGTTCAGCTTGGCGAAGTCGGTGATTTCGTTGCTGTTGCCGCCGTTATAGAAACGCGATTCGTCGCGCACGCGCACGTCGCCTTCCACCGTGATGCGCGACACCCAATCGGGGAACGTGTTGGGCTGCGCCCAGTTCTCTTCCTTGGCCTGCACCATGACTTCGGCCTTGACCTCGTCACGGATCTGATCGCGCACGGTCTGCGGAATGTAGGGCACGCGCACATCGCCCGCTTGCGCGACGGCCGCGCCGCGATCTGGCGTGGCCTGGCGCGCCGTCTTGGCTTCAGCTTCGGCCTGCGCGACCAGCGCGTCGGCCTGTTCGGGCTTGAGCACGCCTTGCTGCACCAGCAGGCGGATCAGGTTGATGGTGGCGTTCTCGGACGGCGCGGGCGCGGAATGCGCCGGCAGCGCGGCGGCGCCTGCGGCGGCCAGCGCCAGCGATGCCGCCAGCCGGTTCAGTTGGAACTTCATGCTTAGGTCACTCCAGGATCGGTTCTATTCAGGACATCAAGAGGGGCGGCGGCCGGTGAGCGAGGCGCGGATCGGCATGTTGGCCGAGGCCGGCGGGCGTTCATCCAGGCCTGGCATGGCGCGCAACGCCGCGACCACGCGGGCGTCGACATCGGCGTCACCACTGCCCCGGGTCAGTTCCACGCGCGTGATCTGGCCTGACGCCGTGAGCCAGATGTTGGCTTGCAGGCGGAAGGTCAGATTGCGGGTGCGTTCGTCTTCGCGCAGGATCTTTTGCAGCGCGTAGGCCAGGTACTGGCTGTAGGTGGCGTTGCCCGCCCGGCCGCCGCCCCCGCCCGACATGCCCTTGCCCTGCCCCGCGCCGATGTTGAACGCGTCGCTGCCGGCTTGCGCGTCGCCATCGATCTGCATGGGGTTGGCCAGGTCATCGGCGGGGCGCGGCGGCGCTTCGTCCTGCGGTTTGGGCGGTTCGGGCGTGGGCGTCGGCTCGGGTTCGGGCGTGGCCACCGGTTCTTCCTTGGGCGGCTCGGGCTCCGGCGGCTTCTCGGGTTCGGGCGGCGGCGGCGGGGGCGGCGGCAGCGGGATGATGGCCGTGACCTTGGGCGCATCGCGCCGGACACCGGACATATCGTTGGCCCAGCGCCAAAGCGCGTAGGCCGCCACGATCGCCGCCACCGCCACGGCCGCCAGCTTCAGCCAGCGGCGCGCCGGATGCGGAACGCGCGAGGAATCGGATGCGTGTTGCGGCATGACGTTGGTCCCGGCCCCTATTGCGGCTTGCCGGTAACGAGACCGACCTGCGCAAGTTCCAGGCGGCGCAACAGGTCCAGCACTTCCACGACCTTCTGGTATTGCACGGCGGCGTCGCCGCGCACAATGACCGGGAAGTCGGGGTTCAGCGCTTTCTCCGTGCGCAGCCGGTCTTCGAGCTCGGGCAAGGTGACCGGATAAGCGTCCAGGAACACCTGGCCGGCGTCATTGACGGAAATCGCCTTGGTCTTCGGCTGCGACAAGGCCATGGTGGAACTGGCCTTGGGCAGGTTGACCTTGATGCCGGCGATTTGCGCGGTGGCGGTCAGAATGAACATGACCAGCACCACCATCAGCACGTCGACCAGCGGCGTGATGTTGATACCGTCGACGGGTGCGTCGTCATCATCGTCCTGGGAAGCGGATACGGAAGCCATGGTTGCTCCTTACGCTTCGGCGGCTGCGGGTTGGACGTCGCGGCCCACCTCGCGCGCGGCGGGGCGGCTCGCGGCCGGCGCACGCGTGGCGGGGTGATGGGCAGCTTCCTGCGCTTGCGACTCGCCGTGCACTTCGGCCAGACGCGTGACGAACTCGTCGACGAACACGCGCATGTCGGCGCTGACTTCCTTGTTGCGCGACACCAGGCGGTTGTAGCCAAACAGCGCCGGGATGGCCACGAAGAGACCCATCGCGGTGGCCAGCAAGGCCGCGGCCATGCCGGGTGCGATAGCGTTGATGTTCACGTCGCCCGCCATGGCCGTACCCAGAAACACCACCATGATGCCCAGCACCGTGCCCAGCAGGCCGATGTACGGGCCGCCGGCAATGGCGTTGGACAGCGAGCCAAGCTTGGCGCCCAGCACCTGGTTTTCCTTGGTGCGCACGGCGTCCATCGATGCGCGGATGGCTTCGATGGTGGCTGCCGAGATCGACGTGGTGTCTGCACCTTGCGCACGGCGCGTGCGGATTTCATTGATGGCCACGCGGTACAGGCGCCACAGGGACGCGTGTTCCAGGCGCGTGGCCAGGCCCTTGTCATCGGCCAGCAATTCCAGGCGCTGGCCCACCGTGGCGAACGACTCGCGGAAGGCGTCATTGGCGCGCGCCAGACGCGCCACATGGCGGCTCTTCTTGATCATGATGATCCAGGACTGCACCATCATCAGCACCAGCACGCCGATGATGATCCACGCGTCCACCGGCACAGCCTTGAGCAGAAAGCCCAGCCCGCCGAAGCCGAAACCCGACTGTTCTTCGTCGGCCCCATACGCCACCAGACGCGACTCCGCGCCTTGCGACGTGGCGTCGGCGTAGATCAGCGCGGCGGGGCGCGCCACCTTCGACAAACGCACTTCATCGATGGCGCCTACGAACGGCGCGTACACCGGACGCGGCGCGGGTGCGACTTCAGCGGGAACCGTGCCGTCAGCAGCAGGCGTGGCCGCGGCCGGGGCGACAGGTACAACCGGCATCGGCACATCGCCACCCAACGCGGCGGTGGTCGCCAGCGGCGGCAGGCTCGCGGCCAGCGACGCGGTGGCGCGGCCGTTCACATACAGATGGACCTGGCTGCCATCGGCCGTCACGGCCAGATGCTGCCAGGCGGCGGGGGTCAGCGGCTGGCCGGGCTGGCTGCGCTGGCCGTTCACTTCCACAAACGGCACGCCCTGGTTGAGTCCGATCAGCAAGGCGTTACCGGCGTCGCGGCGGGCATAGACGAGCTGTTCGCCGGCCGGCTGGTCAGCGCGCACCCAGGCGCTGAACGTGAACGCGCCCGCGGCGGGAATGGCCAGCGAGGGGCTGGCGGGCAACATCAAGGGGGCTGCGCCCGTGAACTGCGCGGCGCGTCCAATCACGCCATCAACGGCAGCGCCCGTGGGCGTCTGGCCGTGGTTGCTGTAGGCCGTGGTGTCGCGCGGCGGCGCACCGGCCGCGCCGTCAAAGTGATAAACCAGCGTGTAGTTGGGGTCAAACGTCAGTTGGCCATTGGCGGACACCGGCGCCTTCTGGTTGCCGTAGTACATCCAGATGTCCTGGCGCTGGCCGTCGGCCACCTCCGGCACGTCCACCCACACCAGCGCCATGCCCAGCAAGGGGTCGAACGATTCCAGCTGGTGGTTCAGCACGGTCTGGTCGTCTGCCGCCACGAAGCGGATGTCGGCGCCCTTCTCATGGATGCCATCGAACGTGAAGTTGCCGGTATGCAGGCGAACCAGCAGCGGCGTGCGGCCGGCGGCGCCGCCCAGCGGCATGCCTTGCGCGGTGCTGTCGACGGTGATCTGTTTGCGGTACTGCCAGTCTGGCTGCCACCAGGCGTGGGCGGCGGACGGCAATACGCCGGCCAGCACGGTCAGTAGGAGCATCAATAGGCGTTGCATGGATAAGACTCCGGGGGTGAATGAGGAAACGGCGCGCGCTCAGAAGCTGGCGCGAACGCTGAAGTTCAGGCGGGGATCATGTTTGCGGGTGTTGGGGCCGTCTTTCAGCGGATAGCCCCAGTCCAACGAGCCGGACAGCCAATCCAGCACCTGCATGCGGGTGCCCAGGCCGACGCTGGCCAGCGAGTAGCTGGAATCCTGTTCGGGCAAGGGGTCGCGCAGGCGCAGGGTGGCGGCGTCGGCAAAGGCGTAGAAGCGCCACTCGTTGACGTTCGCGCCCAGCCAGCGCGCAAGCGACGGCGTGCGCCATTCGACCGAGCCCAACACACCGTCGTCGCCCGTGCGTTCGGCGGCCAGGTAACCGCGCACGCTGGTCGCGCCGCCGGCCGAGAATTGCTCGTTGGACACGAGCGCGCCAGACGCCAGCTGGAACGCACCGCGCAGGCCCAGCTGCCAGTCGCCAAACAGGTTTTGCGTATGCGTGCCGTCGCCACGCAGCAAGGCGAAGCTGGGGCTGGCTTGATAGCGCTTGTCGTCGAATTCCTTCCAGTCGCTGCCCTGGTTGAAGAACGAACCGCTGGCGCCCACGATGGACAGGCCCACACTGCTTTGCGACGACTCGGAATAGCGGTAGCCGTTGTACGCGAGCGTGAACGGCAGGTACTTGATGGGAATCTGGTCTTCGTTGGCGCCAAAACGGGTGGACTCGTCGAACTTCTTGTAGTCCAGGCCAACAGACAACGAGTTGCTCCAGTCGCCCTGCGGGTCCATCGTGTAGATGGCCGACAGCCCGAACGAATAGCCCTTGCCCAGCACGTTGGTGCCGCCGATGGTGGCCACGTTGCTGTCGCTCTTGTAGCCCGAGAATTGCAGGCCCCAGCGCGGCGCAAGCGGCATCGAGTACGAGCCCGACCACACCTTGGCGTTGTCGGTTTCCTGGGGCGCGGTGAAGAACGTCAGGCTGACGGAATGCCCCAGCTGCCACAGGTTGTCGTAGCCCAGCGACGCGGTGCTGCGCAGGCGCGTGGTGTCGGCGCTGTAGTCGTTGTTCAGGCCCACGCTGGCGTGCCAGGGGCTTTTGTCTTCGACCTTCAGGTCCACGTCCATCGTGCCGGGCATGCGCCCTTCCTTCACCACCGGCACCACCTGGCGGCTGGCGCCCTTGTTCAGGTTGGTCAGCTCGGCTTGCGCGCGGTTGAAGTTGGGCACTTCGCCTTCCTTCAAGGCGGGCACTTCGTCGCGAATCGTCAGCGGCGAATAGTGCTGCGCGCCCACCACCCGCACGCGGCCGACCTTGGTCTCGGAGACTTGCAGGAACACGATGCCATCGGCCACCTGCTGCTCGGGCAAGTCCACGTACACCGACTGAAAGCCGCGTTCCTGATAGATCGTCTGCAAGGCTTCGCGCGCCGATTCAATATCGGCCAGCGTGCGGTCAGGGCCCAGGTAGGGGTAGACGGCGCGCTCGATGTCGCGCGCCTCAAGCACGGTGTTGCCCCGCACGATGTACTCGTTGATGTTGACCAAACGTGCGGCGGCCTCGCCCGGCGCGCCCTGCGCCCCGGCTGCGTTGATCGCCAGGGCCAGAACAAGCGCTTGCGGCGCGCGGCGCAATATGGCGCGCAAGGCGCTGCCCCTACTGTCGAAATCATGCATAGCGATGCACTCAGTTCCTTGTGTGAAAACCGGTCAAATACCGGCTGCTACCGTGCAGCGCTTCGCGACAATCCCGTTACGGTTTTCGCCCGCAACCCTGCGTCTACAGCTTCTGCTTGTTACTAGACGTACTGGCACGCCCAAGACCACGCGTTGTAAGAAAAACTTCATGAAAAAAATCACGGCGGGAGTTCAAGGGGGCTGTCATGGCGTGGATGTCGGCTGGGATGTCGGCTGGGATTCTGGCCGCGCAAGATGACGGCGCTAGCGCTTCGTTGCGCAAATTTCCCGGCACGAATTCCTTGCCGAAAAAAAGGCGGCCAGTGATCACTGGCCGCCTCATGACAATGCGATGACGGCCAGCAACGCGCTGGCCGCCCCTGGCATCGCCTGTCCCGTCACATCGTCAGCTTGCGCCGCTCCTCCGCGCTCAAGGCCCCGGTTTCGCTCGCGTCCAACGCCCCCGCGCCCAGCACCTGTACGGCGCTGGCGGCGTCGTACTTCGGCGCGGCGGATGCCGATCCGCCCGACGGCGTGGTGGTGATTGCACCCGCCACCGGTTCGTCGCCATACCCCAGGATCTGCACATTGATCACCGACGGCTGGTTCTGGCGCGCTTCGTTCTGCGCACGCTGCGCGGAATCCTGCGCGGCGTTCACGGCGGACGTGGCGGCGGCGCTGGCGGAAGACAACGCGCCGGTGTTGACGGACGCCGTCACCGGCACGCCCACGCTGTCGCCTTGCGCCTGGATGTTGGCGGCGTTCACCACCTGCAAGGCCGCGATGTTCACGTTGCCCGACACGCGGATACCGGCTTCGCCTGCGTCAATCGTGCCAAGCGGGGCGTACAGGTCCACGTCGCCGGCCGGCACTTCCGGCAGCGGCGCCAGCGTAGCGATGCCCGCGCCGGTGCTGGGCGCGTTGGGCGACAAGGTCACGTTGCCAACGTCGTCGTAGACACGCTTGGGCGGCGTGTACAACACCGTCGTCTTCGACCCCCGGCCCGCGTTGATATCGCCTTGGGCCGACCACGCAGTGATGCCGCCGCCAAAGGTCGTCATCACCCGGCTTTGGCCCAGCAGGATGCTGCCCTGCGCATACAGCTGGATGTTGCCCTCGCCCTGCGTGATGATGCCGGCGGTAGCGGGCGGCGCCACGCCTTCCACGCCAAACACCTGCTGCCCGCCCGGCGTCATCAGTTGGATGTCGCCGCCGAAAGTGCTGCGAATTCCGGCCGCGCCATACAGCGTCAGATCACCTTGATAGGCGCCCGGCGTGGTCTCGGGGAACAGCGCGGCAATGGCCTGGCGGCCGCGCAAATAGCTGCCGTTGCGCGCGTTGGCCTTGTCGTTGTATTCACGGCCACCGGCACGCAACTCGGCAAAGTAAACCTGCCGCGCGAAGATGCGTTGCTGCTCGGCGGGCAGCGCCGCGAAATAGGCGCGCGCGTCGTCCGTGTTGCCGGCAAAACCGTAGCGCTGCGTCAGCCACAGCAGCAGTTCCGCTTCGTAGGTCTTGAACGCCAGGCCCTGGTCCACCAGCGGGCGGCTGGGGTCCGCCGCCATGGCCGGGTCCAGATAGCGCGCGATGAAGCCCGCGTAGTCCGGCCCCTTGGCGCCCACGCCCGCTTGCACGGCGATGGACGCGCCCGGGCGGCGATCACCCGGCAATACCGCGCCCAGGCTGGTGATGGACGCGCGGTCCGCCATCAGCACATGACGGCCGGCAGACACTTCCAGCACGCCCGGCCCCGCCACCTGGAACGAGCTGTACAGGATGTCGCGGCCCGCCGACACGCGCGACACATCCAACGCGTCGCGGTGCAGGAACAGGTTACCGGTGGACGTCGCCGACGCGCCGCTTGCTCCAAAGAACAGACCGTTGGTGGATGGCACGTCGGTCGACACGCCCGGCGCGGTGCCAGATGCCACGATGTCGCGCCCCGCCATCATCCACACCGGCCCCGATGCCTCGTACCACGTCTGACCCACATTCGGCCCCTGCACAATCGCCAGCGCTTCGCCCGTGCGCAGCCCCACGATGTCGCCATCGCGGGCATAGAAGCGCGTGACGGTATTGGAACCCGCCGTGCTGGCCGTCAACGCATCGAAATAGAACAGGGGGAAGTGGGTGTCACGGCTGCCCGCGATGCCGTTCTCGCCCAGGTTGCCCAAGACGACATTCGAATTGGCCTCCGACGCGTAGCCCGAGAAGGCCGGCCGGAGCACACTGGCCACGCTGGCCGGGTCGGCGCCCGAGCGGTTAATGGCGTAACCGCCCGCGTAGATGGAATTGCCCGCCAGCATTTCCAGCTGGCCGCGCGTGCCGGGCGCCAAGGTCAGCGAGTACGGCAGGCCCGAATCTTCGTTGTTCAGATAGGCCGCCGACAACCCCGCATAGATGCTGCCGTCAAACGCCGTGGCGCGCAGGATGGACGGGTACAGATAGCGCCCGTCCGACGGCGACGTGTTGCGCCCTGTGCGCACCGCCAGGCCTTGCGCGCTATTCGACGTCTGGCGGCTGGGCGTGAGGTTGCCGCCCGCGCTCGACAGTTCGATGGCCGTGTTCTCCGTCCACATCGAGAACCAGCTGTAGCCGCCGCCATCGCGCAAGGTGCCGTCCGTCATGCGGTACGGGGTGCTGTTCGGCAAGGCGACACGGCCGGGGTCGCTCGCGCCGCCCACCACCAGATCGCCACGCGTATCCAGACGCATGACCGAGTCGCCAGGGATCAGCACCAGCCCGCCCGTGGCGCTGGCCAGCGTGGACACATAGGGGTCGTAGCCGCGGCTGTCTTTGGCGTCTTGCTGGTTGGCTTCGTTGCCGTACCGCAAGTCCAGGCCGCCCACCGCGCCGCCGGACAACTGCGCATGGCCGCGCAAGTTGATCAGCGCGCCTTGCAGATCCAGCGCGGGTTCGCCGTAATACGGCGTGGGGCCCGAGGTGGACGACACCACCCCGCGCGCGCTCTGCGTGGGGTTCAAGCCGCCGCCCACACGGATGTCGATGTCGCCGCCACCCGTGAACGTCATGCCGCCGTCTGCCGCCACGCGGCCGGTGCTGCCCACGGCCACGATCAGGCCCTGGCTGCGCGGGTTGCTGATGGAGCCACGCGATTCGATGTTGCCCGCATCGCCATCCACACGCACGCTGACGTTGCCGCCGCCCAGCGCACCAAAGCCCGTGAAGCCGACCAGCAGCGGCGTGTTGTCCTTGAATGCGGACGGTGCGCGGGTATAGCTGCCGAAGTTGATCCACCAAGCGGTCGGCGTGTCGCCGCCGTTGGCGCTGCCGGTTCCTTGGCGCCACAGCCAGTTGCCGATGCCGACGCTGGGATCGATCACGCGCGCATCGTAGGGGCCGCCCGTGGACTTGCCCCACACGTCGCCGCGCAAGGCGCCGCCCGTGTACAGGCTAAGGTTGCCGCCCGCTTCCGGATACCACGCCTGATAGCCGGCGCCCGCCGTCACAAAGGGCTCGTACGTGGTCGAATGATCATCACCCAGCACGGTGGCTTCATAGCGGCCGCGCGGCAACTGGTAAGCCGGCGCCACGTTGGCCGATTGCGTACCCGCCGTGTAAACGCCATAGGCCGACATCAGGCTGATATCGCCGCCCGCCGCCAGGTTCAGGTCGCCCGTGCCGGTGCGCAAGACGCTGAAGTTCTGCGTGTGCGCGGTGACCGTGGTCGACGATTTGTTCTCGTAGCACTGGTCGGCGGATAGCTCGCAGTTTTTGAGATCTTCGTCCGCCACGGGCGAGCCTGCGGGATGCCCGAACCAGTTATCCGGCCCCCACGCGATGGCGGGAGGCGGCACGCATAGGCCTTCAATCACGTCACACAGCCACAGCAGGTCCTCCGGCACGGGTGAGTACGGGTCAAAGCCCGACAGCTCCGCCTCGGGTGCCCAGACCAGACGCGCGCCTTGTATAAGGCTGGCGTTGTAGTGCGTGTCGGCCAGCGTGAGCTTGCCGGCGTTCGGGCCGGGCAGCACACGCAACGGATCGGCGGCGTCCAAGTCCGCGCCCGCCACCAGTTGCACCGACCACGACTGGCTGCCTGCCGGCAGCATCTGCGCCACCGCCCAGTTGCGCCGCTGATCCGCCGCTGTGCCGGGGCGCAGCTCCACATAGTCCACGCCGTCGGGAAACACCAGCTTCGTTTGCGACGGAATGAAGGCGCCCTGCTTGAGCGTGATGCTGCCGGCCATCAGCAGCACATTCGGCTCATAGCCTTGCGTGGTGTACAGATTGGGCAAGGCCACGTTCGCGGGCCACGTGAACGCCTGCATGGCGGTGCCTGCCGTCAGCACGGTGCCTGCGCCCAAACGCGTGCCAGCGGGCAAGTCCACCGCTTGCTTGAGGATGCTGCCCGCCGCGTACAGCAACTGCCCCGAAGCGTCGCGCACATCGCCCGACAACACCGTGCCAGCAGCGATAGACAGCGCTTGATTCAGCGCGGCTTCGACCGGCAGGCGTGTGCCGGCGGCCAGCGTCGTCGCCTGCAACGGCAAGGCGTAGTTCAGGGTTTTACCGCCCGGGAATTCCGTGCCATCCGCCAGTACGACGCCGCCGCGCGGCAACACCACGTCGCCGCCAAAGGCTTGCGCACCCGGCGTCAGAATCCAGCCATGCTCGTCATCGGGCGTGGCCTGCGGCGGCGCGAAGCCGTCGTTGATGCTGCCATACACATCCAGGTTGCCCTTGGCGCGCAGCGTCAGCGCACCCGCTTCGCCCGAGCCATAGGCGGACGTCATCGCCGAACGCGGGTTCAGACTGGCGTAGCGATAGCGCGACAAATCCAGGTCGCCTTGCACGACCAGATCACCGTCGCTGGTCTTGCTGACAATCTCCACGCCGGGACGCAGATGGAACACATCGCGGTAGGTGGCGTTGTTCAGGCCGGCCAGCTTGCCGTTCAGCAGATTGCCGTTGGCCAGCGCGTTGCCGATGAACGTTGCGCTGTCGCCATGCAGGGTGTCCAGGTAGGCCTGATCAATGATCTGATAGCTGCGGCCATTCGCACGATCCGCCGCGTCGCCGGGGCGGGCATCGTCATAGCGCTGCGTGGCGACCACCGAGATGGACTTGGCGCCGTCGATGGTGACGGGGCCGCGCGCTTCGATGGCGATATCGCCGTAAGTCGCAGCCGCGCCGCCGTTGATACCCGCGGTGCCGGCCGCATCAATACGCGGCGCCAGCAAGTCCAGCGTGCCGCGCGATGCGCCGTCGTGCTGGCCCGCGCCCGTGCCGGGCGCGGCGGACGTGCCATGGCGCAAGTCGATGCGCGCGCCGCTGGCCAAGGTCAACACGCCGCGGCCGGCGTTCAGTTCCACCACCGCCCGGTTGGGCGCGTCGATGATCTTGCCGTAGCTGTCCACGCGCAGCACGGTGCCGTGCGCATCCAGCACCGCGTTCGAGGCCAAGGTCAGCCCATCCCGCGCAGCCATGCGGATGCGGCCCACGCGTTCTCCGCTGGCGTCAACCAGGCCGGCCACCGTCAGGCTTCCGCTGTCGATCGACAGGTTGATGTCGTTGGCGCGCAGCGTATTGCCCACCGTCAGGCTGCCTTGCTTGAACTGGAAGCTGCGCGCGCCGGTGACACCACCGTCATTCAAGCGCTGGTTCAAGGCGTCGAAATCCGTGCTGAGCGAACCCGCCGCCCCCAGATGCTGCGCGCGGATATCGATGCTGCCCGCGCGGTACGGCACGGCGGTGCCGCCCGCATCGTAGTACCCCGAGCTTGCGCCCAGAAGGCGACCTTGCAGGTCCACCACCCCGGCTGACGCCGCCAGCGCGTCGGCCCGCAGGCTGCCCGCGTTGTTCTGCTGCGCCGACACATCGATCAACGCCCCGCCTTCCTGCCGGATGCTGCCCTGGCTGCTTTCCAGGATGACGTCACCGCCCCAGCTGTAGCGCATCACATCGTTGAACGCGATGGCGCGCCCGGACAGGTCAATCTGCGATGCGCCGGTCAGTTGAACGCCATCGCGTCCTTGCACCGTCAGCTTGCCGCTGGGCAGCACGATCCGGCCGTCGATCTGCACATTCGCGCCAGACAGACTGATCTCGCCCCCCAAGTCCTGCACCGCCGCCGCTTGCCCGCCCGGCATCGCCGCCAGACGCACATCGCCGCCCGCGGTGAGCCGGTTGACGGAGCTCGCCCCGCCGGTCAGCAGCGGCGTATTCAGATTCAAGTTGCCGCCGCTATAGGCGTAGCGTCCCGTCGTGCTGTCGAACGCGCCTTGCGATGCGTAGACCGACAGGCTGCCGCGATGGTTGGCCGTGATGCGGCCGCTGGCGTTCAAGTTGACGTTGGCAAAGCCCAACGCCAAGCGCGCGTTGTCATCCTGGCCATCCGGCTGCGCGCCTTGCGCGTAGCCGAATTCGATGCGTTCGGCGTCGAGTCGCAGCGTGCCTTTACCCGTGCCGGCGCCGCCCGCCACCACTGCGCCGGGCGCTTGCGTAGCGCCGTTCCAGATCAGGTTTTGCGTGCGGATGCTGGCCTCGTCGCCCGCGTCGCCATAGCCATAGATGGCGGGCGTGCCAAGGGCCAGCGTGGCCAGGCTGTATTTGCCGGTGACGGGGTCGCGTGTGTCCAGCGCCACGGTGCCGTAGAAGTTCATGGCTTCGCGCGCGGTCAGCGTCAGGACTTCCAGCGCGGGCGCGCCCGTGCTGGTGTCGCCACGCAGGAGACGGCCCAGGATGTCCTGGTTCAGCGTCAGCCCGCTGGGCAAGATGCCGCGCGCCGCCGCGTCCGCCAGCGCCTCGGCCGTACCGGCGTTCACCGCGCCCACGGCCAACGCCAGGTTGCGGGTGCCGTAGCGCACCTGCTCGCCCAGATCAAACGTGCCGTTGGTGGCCGCTGCGATCGTGCCTTCGGAATACAGACGCGTCACGCCGTCGCAAGCCGACGCCGCGCAGGTGCCGACGCGGATGGCGCCCGAGGCCAGTGCGTCGGGCGCCAGCACGTCCAGACGGCCATTCGATACCGCCAGCAAACTGGCCTTGCCGGGCTGGAAGGCGTAGCCGCTGGACGAATCCACCGACGGCGCACCCCGGCCCAGCGTTGAAATGCCTGCACCCGCCTCAAGCTCGATCGTGCGCGACGAGATCAGCACTTCCGGCCCCGTCAGTTGCGCACCGGCCCGCAGCACGACATTGTTGGCGGACGCCTGGAAGGTGTAGAAACGCCCGCCCTGCCCGTACTGCACCATCGGCAACGCGCCGATGATCAGCCGGCTGGCGCCCAGCGCGGTCAACGCATCGGCTTGCACCGACGTGCCATCGAACCCCGCCGTGGGCGACTGCCCCGCCGCCAGAATTTCTACCGTCGTGCTTCCGCCATTCAGCGCCACCGCGCCGCCAAAACCACCCTGCGCCGCCTTGAAGTTCGCCAAGCCTTCGAAGCTCAGCGCCTGCCCGTCGGCGGACCCGGGGTGGATCGCCAGCCGCAAGGTACGCGCATCGGCGGGCAGCATGGCGCGCGGCACGCCACGCGTCACGGCGTCCGCCGCCACAAAGCTGGCGTAGCTCATCTCGTTGTATTGCGACAGCGTGCGCAGCACCTTCGCCGGGGTCAGGATGACCGCGCTGGCCAGCGGGTTCGCCACGTTCGTGCCTGCCGTCGACAAGGTGCCGCTGGCCGCCCACGACTGGTTGCGCATCTGCATCGGCGCCACCGCCGCGCCTGCCGACGCACCACCGTTGATTTCGACGCGGAACGCGCCGGGCAGCAGGGCATAGGTAGACGGCATCAGCGTGTAGGTGCCGGCCGGCAAGCCAGGCACGCCTGCACCCAGCGTAATCTGCTGGCCCACGCCCGGTGTGGAGGCACCGGCCTCGCCACCCGCCGGCGCTACGGGGGCTTGCGCGCCCGGCACAATCGCGTAGACCGGGTTGCTGGCCAGCCCCGGCAAGGTGAACCCGCCATTGGGATTCATGCGGACCAGCGGCGCATAGCGCGCATCGGTTGACCCCCCACGGCCCGACACGAAGCCCGCGCCCGTCAGTTCACCGCCGCCCGACAGGTCGATCACCGAGCCCGGCATCGCGTCCACGTCGCGGAAGCCCAACGTAATACCGGTGCGCAGGTTCGCCTGCCCATCCACGCCGATTGCGCCGCCCACGCCCACCAAGGACACGTCCGCACCCTTGAACTTGTACGACACGCCATCGGTCGTGCCGCCGTATGGCATGAGCAGGCCCGCGCCGCTGACGGACGTGACGCTGCCCGGCAACAAGGTCAGGCGTTGCGTGCCCATCAGTTCGCCCAGATCGCCCAGCGTGATGGCGCCCAACGGCGCACGCAGCACACCGCCCTGCTCCACCGTGGTGGCCGCCAGACGCAAGGTGCCAAACGCCGAATAGGGCGTTGCGGGCAATGCGTCCGTCGTCCCTTCGTGGCGGCCGATCCGCAAGCTGCGGTCCGGGTCAAAGCCCTGCGTGCCGTCCGGCTTGCGCGTGTAGCCCGCCAGCACTTCGGCTTCGGCGCCCGTGGCGGGATAGATCTGCGCGGCGATCAGCTCCAGATCGCCCCGGGTCCACAGACGCGAGCGCGGCTCGTTGTCGTTGTTCGCCAGAAAGCGCAGGTCGCCCGCGCTGTCCAGCGTCACCCGGTCAAAGCCGCTGCGCGCAATCGCCAACGCGCCGCCCACGCCGCGGTTGATCGAGCCCTGAGTGCCGAAGGACAAGCTATTGCCCACATCCAGCAGGCGGCCGGCGCGCACGGTGAACGTGCCCTCGCCCACATCCGGCGCGTCGGCGAACAACACGCGCGGGCGCAATACGCCCGTGGTGGCCGCGTACTTCCCCAAGCCGGACAAGCGCACATACGACGACGCCAGTTCGACGCGTGTCTGGGCATCGGCCTCGGGCGCCAGTGAGAATGCGCCGGCGTACAGACGCAGGCTTTGCGGCGTTGCGACGCGGACGTCGCCATCGAAAGACATCAGGCCGTTGGACAACAGCCCCAGATGATCAAAGCCGCCGCCGGCCAGCAGACGCGCCGAGTCCAACCGGGTTTGGCCGTAGCGCAGGCCATCGTCCGCCTCGCCCGGTTTCAGGTCCACGTTCAGACCCGCGTTCAGACCCTTGCTGCCGCCGCCTGCCGCCAGCACCAGTTCGCGCGGCACCTGCACATCCATGCCTGCGGCGCCCTCCCCCGCGACGCGGTAGAGCGGCGTTTCCAGCGCAATGTCCAAGGTGCCACCCGACGCGTTCGCCCCACCCGCCCGCGCAATGAACGTGCCGTCCAGATGCAGGCCGTTGTACGAGCTAAGCGAAATCCGGCCGCCATCGCGATTCAGTTGCACCGGCACCACGCCGTTAACATCCACCAGCGCACTGGCGCCCGATGCATCCAGCACCGCACCCGGCCGGACAATCACATACGCATCGGCCGACGTTGCGGTTGCGCGGTCGTGATCGATCTCGCCGCCGATCACGATGACGCCGCCCGCATCCGCCACGCCATAGCGGCGGCCCTGCGCGTCGACGCCCGTTTCCGCACGGCCGGCGACATTCAGCACGGCGTTTTCGCCAATCCAGATTGACCGGTTGTGCACCTCGCCGGCGGCCGTGTCGAATGACTCGGCCACATCCAGCGTGCCGGTGCGCAGTTGGCGGATATCGATCTTGCCGCCCGCCGCCGTCAACGCGCCGGATACGGTGATCTGCCCCGCGCCCAGCAACTGAATGGTCTGGCCTGGGTCCACGTTTACCTGCGCGCCCCGGCCGATGGTCAATTCGGCATCGGTGTCAGCGCCCGCTGGCGCCAGCGTGCGTCCGCTTTGCAGCAGCAGGCTTGCGCCGCGCCGCCGCGTGGCCGTGCCTGCCACGATGTCGTGCTGATACAGCGGCGGCAACCAGGTGTCCAGCACCGCCGACGGATCAGAGCCCGTGGGCAAGCCCGCCGCGCCCGACACCAGGCGCGAGACCGGCATCAAGACGTCGACGCGAGCATCCTCAGCCACCGTCAGGCCCTTGCGTCCGGTCACCTCGTAGCGCGCATAGCCCTGCTGGAAGAACGGGGCGGCAAGCGTCAGCAACTCTGCGTCAGCGGCGGCGGGTTGTGCGCCGGACTCAACGCCGGGTTGGGTGCCGGATTCAACGCCGGATTCAACGCCGGGTTGGGCGCCGGATTCAACGCCGCGTTGTGCGCCGGATTGGGCATCCGTTTTTTCACCAGGGTTGCCAACCACAGCCACCTTGCCCGCCACCACCGTCAACGTTCCCCCGCCTTCCACGCCGTAACCGCGCAGTTCGGCGCCCAGGGTCACCACGCCGCCCGAGCCGTCATTTCCGGCCACCGCATCAATCGTGGTGTTGCCGCCCTTGCCGCCCGTCACCTTGTTCTTCTTGCCCAGCAACGCGCCCGAGCTGACGTCAATCACGCTACCGGCGTCCAGCTGGATGTCTCCGCTGCTGCGCACCGAGACCGAACCGCCGTTCAAGTACGGCATGCCGGCGGTCTGCTCAGGCGACATCGCCAGGTTCGTCCACATGCCCCGGGTGTCCAGACGGCTGCGGCTGCTCAACGTCACGTTCGGCTGTTCTGCCACGCCCGAAAAAGTGTCCACTGCCCCAGTCGCCGAGAACTGATTCAGCACATTGCCCAGACGGATGCTGCCCGCGCGCGCGGTCAGCGTGGCATCCACCGACACCTGGTTCGCGAACAAGGTGATGTCACCCGACGGCCCCACCGTCAGGTCCGACTTCACCGTAATGTCCTGCGCCGCAATCTTGATGGCGCCCAGCTTCGCGCGGTTCAGCTGCGCCGTGTCCAGATGCAGGATGCCCGTGCGGTCCTCGGGCAAAGCCGTGTCCAGCTCCAGCCCGGCCGCAATGGCGGCCACCTGATCAGACAGCTGAACGTGTTGGATCGTCGCCTCCGACATGCCCAACGCGTATTGCAACGCCCCCGTGCTCTTGACGTAGTACGGCGTGTACGTGCCGGCAATCAGTTGCGCGCCGCGCGCCGCCGCCCGCTGCGATTGCTGATAACCGTCCAGCCCGGCCTGCGCGGCGGCGGTCTGGCGCTCGCCCTGATAGGTCTCGCCCACCAGCTCGCCTTCCAGCACGGCGCTCTTCGTGCCGATGACCAGCCGGCCCGCATCGCGGCCCACCGTGTAGCCGGTTTCGAAGCGTTCCTTCGGCGCAATCAGCGGGTTGTAGAAATAGTGCGTCTGGCCCCAGCGCTCGTGCGTGGCCTCGTAGCCCTTGTACAAGCCCGTATACGCCAGATCACCCGGCGCGCTCGACACCTCGTACAGCCGGCCATCCACCGCCCGCAACCAGGTCTGCTGGATCTTGCCGTCCTGCACATCCAGCGTGCCGCCCGACACGTTGATCTGCGACCCCGCGCGCGTCACGACGTCGCCGCCGGTGAATTCAACGTTGCCGCCCTGCGCCATCCATTCGTTGACGGCATGGCCCTGTGTGCCCAGATACCCGCTTACTTCCAGCAGGCCGCCGGCCGTGTACCAGCGGTCGGTGGCGTAGCCGTTGGTGCCGGCCGGCACCAGGACGAGGTCGCGCGCATCCACCCAGATGTCGTTGCTGTTCAGCTTGCCGCTGTCGCGGTTGATCGGCGCATCGCGCTGCTCATTGCCCTGCACGTTGATCTTGACGCTGTTGTTTTCCATGGCCACGGGCACGCCCACGGCGCCGGCCACGTCCAGGATGGCGCCCTCGCGCACCAGGCTGCGCTTGGCGGCCTGCACGGCGATCTGGCCGCCCGTGGCCAGCGTGATGGAACCGGATGCGAAGTCCACCGTGCCAGCGCTTGAGATTTCCACGCGCGACAGTTCGCGGCGGTCGGCGCCCGCCGCCACAATCGGGGAATTGGCAGCGGACGTGGCCGCAGGCGCGCGCAAGCCGTCGCGCTGGCTGTCCAGCGCCAGTGCGCCGCTGCGGTCCAACAGAATGGCCGTGGTGCCGCCTTCGGCCAAAGTGATTTTGCCGCCGTCGCCCAAGGCGTTCAGGTGCACCGTGCCGCGCGTGTCGACAGACGTGCTGGACAGCACCACGCCGCCTTGCGCGACATCGCCGCCCGTCAGGGTCACGTCGCCCATTGCGGCCTGCATCAGACCCGTGTTCACCACGCGGCCAGGCGTGCCGCCCGGGGTAACTTCGTTGCCCTTGGTCGTGGACGCAAGATTGCCCGACGTGCCTTGGCCGCGCTTGATCACAAAGCTGTCACCCGCGGCCATCAGCGTCTGCCCAGACGGGGTGTTGATGGCGCCCGCGTTCGCGGCTTCCTTGCCCAGCAGCAGCACATACCCGCCGCCCGCGGTCGACGAGGCCGGGGCCGCCGTCTGGATCAACGCGCCCGCTTGCACATCGATGTTGCCGCGCGCATCCAGGAAGGTCGGCTGCGTGCCGTTGTCGGCGTACAGGCCCTTCTCGCGAAACTGCGCGTCGGTAATCGTGGCGGCTGCGGCCACCAGGTTGCGCGCGTTCACCTGGCTGGTGCCGGTGAAGATCACGCCGTTCTGGTTCACCACCATCACGGTGCCATCAGCCTTGATCGCGCCCTGAATCTGGCTCGGCTTGGCCGCCGCGCCCACCACCCGGTTCAGCACCGCATCGTCAGTGCCCTGCTTGAATTGCAGCGTCGTGTTGCGGCCGACGTTGAAGGTGTCCCAGTTCAGAATCGCGCGCGACTGCGTCTGTTCAATGGTGACGATCTGGCGTCCGTTTTCCACGCTGGGGGTCGCGGCCTTCGCGCCTTCCCATTTGGCCAGCTCGCCCTTGGCCACCGACAAGCCGCCTTCGACAAGACCATCGGGGGCGTCGCCGCCATTGTTGGCGGCGGCGGCTGCACGTGCCGCCGCCTGCGCCGCCTGCTGCGCCGCGACGGCCGCCGCCGTGCGGTTCAGGTTGTCTAGCGAGCGCTGCAATTGCTGACGCGACTGCGCCTGCTGGCGTGCGCTGTTGCCAATGCCGGCCAGGCTGCCATCAGGCATGCGGCCCGTGCGCTGCGCGGTGGATTGCACCGCATTCTTGTCAGAGAACCAGCCCGGGCTGAAGGCGCGCTGCTGCGCCTGCGCGGCCCCGCTTGCGCTGCCCGCAATCAGCAGCGCCGTCACAGCCTGGGATAGCGGCGTCGGACGCCAGTTCGGGCGCGCCCGCGCCGGTGCGGTCCCCGTGTTTCGCTTGCTGCCCATTCCCGACATCCGTGCCTGCATGATCGCCATCCCTTGTTCCAATCGCGCGTGTTCGTCACCTAGAACAAGACAGACGGATGGAAAAATGCCGACCGGCACCCTGTCACAAATAATTCATCAAGGGGCCGTCTTTGTGGCGCGCTTATGACAGCAACACGACGCCCGCGGGCAGATGTGTCACACGCGCGCCATACGCGTCGCGGATCAAGCGTTCGGCGTCGGCCACCTGCGCCAGCGAAAAACGCGCCTGCACCAGACGCTTGCCCAGCTGCTCGTTCATCAGCACCAAACGCCCGCGCCGATAGCGGTTCAGCTCGTCCACCACTTGCGCCAAGGGCTGCTGGTTGAATACCAGCCAGCCTTGCCGCCACGCGGTCACGACATCGGGGTCCACCTGCACGGGCGGCATCACCCGCGCATCGTCGTAGCGCAGTTCGCGGTTGGCCACGACATCGAACACGCCCTGCGCATGCACCAGCCGCAAGGCGCCCGACAGGCAGCACAGCCGCGCCTCGCCATCGATGTAGCGCAAGTTGAAGGTCGCGTCGCGCGCGGTGATGCGGCCCTTGCCGGCCACCACGACAGCGGGCGTGGAGCCGCTGCGGATTTCCGCTTCGCCATCAGCCAGCTCGATGACCGCGCCATGCGCATCGCTGCCGACATTGATGCGCGTCAGCGTGTTCATGTCCACGTCCAGCGCATTGCCCAGCGACACGCGCCGCTGTTCGCCCGCGGCCGTGCGATAGTCCGCGCCCAAGGTATCCACGCCGGGCCACAGGCCCAATGGCGGCTTGAACGCCAGATAGGTGGCGGATGCCGCCAACGCGCCCCCCAGAAAGGCGCGCCGGCCCGTCACGACGCGTTTGCGCTTGCGCTCCGCCACCACGTTTTGAATCGCCGGCCCCACGTTTTGCCACAGCTGCTTCTGCTCGGCAAAGGCGGTCTGATGCCGGGCATCCGCGCCCAGCCAACTGCGAAACGCTTGCGCATCGTCCTCAGTGGCGCGGCCCGACGTCAACGCCAGCAGCCACGCCCGCGCCTCGCGCGACGCCGCGTCTTCGTGCTTGTTTCTTCCGGGCATGCTCATCGTCAACGCCATGGTTCTTCGTCCTGGTGCAACTCCCGCGCGCAATGTTCCAGCGCACGCTTGAGTTCTTTGGAGACGATGCGTTCCGACACGCCATAGCGGCGCGCAATCTCCGCGTGCGGCAAGTCGTGCACCCGCGCGGCCAACACCATCTGCTGCGTGCGTTCGGGCAATTTGCGCAGCGCGCGCCCGAAGGCGTCGATCTGATTGCGGCCCTGCGCAATACGCGCAGGGTCTGCGGCCTCGTCCGTGAGGTGGATCAGTTCACTGATCTCTACCCCCGTCAGCAAACGGGAATCCCGCCGCCGCTGGTCTTCCGCGATGTTCAACGCCACCCGGAAAAGATAGGCCGCGGGCTGTTGAATCGACGCGCTGGCGGGCAGATCATTGACCTTCAAGAACGCTTCCTGCATCGCATCGTGCGCCAGGTCTTCCGACCCCAGACGGCGCTTGAGCTGATTACGAAAATCGTTGTAGCGCTCAAGAAACAAGGAACGCAACGACGTGTCGGCCGGCTTATCCCGCATGGACGGCTCCCGGCATATCGGCGCATTCCGCCGCACTGCGCGGCGTCAACAACACCGTCAACGGTTGCGGCAAGGTAGCAGGCAACGGGCCGATCACCACGCCGCGCAAGGCCGCTTCCAGCCGGTCATCCAGGCCAGCCTGTCCGGTAGAGGCCACCCAGCCCACGCGCGTCACGCGCCATGCCTTGTCAAACCACAGCTGCACCAGCGCACGATAATTGCCCGGCTGCGTGGCCGCCGCGGCGCACAGGGCGCGCTTCAATGCGCCCTGCACGACGGCGGCGTAAGGCGTATCGCGCAGGCGCTTGCCCGAACGCGCGGTGGCCGCGGCCGACTCATCCGGTTTCGCCACCAGCGTGAACGAGCGCTCGCTGGCGTAACGGATGGCCAAGGGCGAATCGGCCAGCAGCTTGCGCAGGGCGTCGCCCGGCGTATAGCGGCCAACAACTGCCGGGGCCTGCCGGCCCGCCGTCAAGGTGCTATCGACCAGCACCGTCAGGCCGCTGGCCAGACTGTATTCGACCAGCGCCTGCGCCAACGGCTGCGCCGCAATCGCAAACTCAATGGGCTTGGCAGGCGGTGCGGCCCCGCCTGACGGCGCCAGCGCCAGCAGGCCCAAGGCCAGACAAGCGCGCAGCGCCACGCCACGCCCCTTGAAGGCGCCGCTCATGAACGTGACCGCAAGGGGGAAGTGCCTGACATGGCCGCCACACAGGACGCCTGGGCGCCCGCCCTAACAAAAGCCGCCATGCTAGAGGCGCTGAATGACGCATTCGTGACACGACGCGCCCCCCGCACGCGCCGCCGCCACGCAACGGTCACCTGCGCGCCCGTGGCCGTCCCTATACTTTGCGGATTGCACCGGCTGCAACAGGCCGGGTTTGTTCAAGGAGCGCGCATGCGCACAGTGTTACGGGTGATTGGCTTTGTTGTGTTGGCGCTTGCCGGGCCGCCGTCGTTCGCCGCCGACACGCAACCCGCCGCCGCATCCGGCGCAGCCGGCGCATCCGCCGCACGTGGTGCCCCCGCGCCCGCCGCAGCAGGCGGGGCCTGCATCGAGACCGAGGTCAACGGCTATCGCGCGCTGTCCTATGACTGTCTGAACCAGAAGATGGCGCCTGCTGCGCCGGTGAGGCCCGCTCCGAGTTTGGAGTCTGAAGCCGTCACGCAGCGCCCGCCCAATCAGATGGGCCTGCCCACGCCGGCCACCATTGGCAACCGCATGGGCAATACGTTCGGCACGTCAGCGTATCCGCAACGGCCACAGCCATAACGGGCATGCGCGTGGATGCGCGTCAGGCCAGGCGCGTGATGAAGTAGACCTTCTTCACGAATTGGTCCACTTCCCAGCGGCCCGTGTAGCCCTCGGGCATGACGAAGGCCTCGCCCACGGTCAGTTCATGCACGGTGCCGTCGGGGTCGACCAGCCGGGCCGAACCTTCGATGATGGTGCCAAATTCGATATAGCCCGTGGTGTTTGCCTGGAAGACGCCCGCCGTGCTTTCCCACACGCCGGCTTCCGCCTTGCCCGCATTGCCTTCAAAGGCGGTCACCGTCAGAAAAGCAGCGTCGCCCGAAATCGGGCGGCGGGGCTTGCCCGGCACCGGGTTCATCAGCGGGCCGGTATCGATGCGGACCAGCCGCGATTGATCATGTTTCATGAGATCCCTGTGTGTCGTTATCGGTTTATGCGTTGCCGGCGTCCCGGCGAATCAATGCGCCGCCACCACCAGCACCTCGGCCAGGGCGCGGCTGACAGTGCGCATGCGATGCGGCAGTTCGGAATCGAAGTAGACGGAATCGCCCGTGTCCAGGCGGAACTGGCGTTCGCCCACTTGCACTTCTATCGACCCTTTGATCACCAGCAGGAACTCTTCGCCGGGATGCGGAAACACCGCGGCGGCGTCTGGAAAGTCGCGCGGCGGATGCACCACAAAGGGTTCCATCGCCTTGACCTTGCGGCGCCCGGCCAGCGATTCGTACCGGTATTCCGCGCCCAAGCCGCCCCGTTGCAGGGCTTCGCGGTCGGCCACGCGCACCACGCTGACCACTTCGTCTTGCGCGGCGTCGTCCGCCCCCACCAGTTGAGACACGCCCACGCCATAGGCTTCTGCCAGCCTCAGCACGGTGGAGATCGACGGCTCGCTCAAGCCCCGCTCAAGTTTGGAGAGGTAGCTTTTGGTCAGGCCCGTACGTTGCGCCAGCTGTTCCAAAGACAGGGATTGCTGGCGGCGCAGGGTGCGAAGGCGGTGCGGCAGGTCGATCATTGGGGCAAGGGTCGAAAAGACGACCGGTAAGCATGCCCGAAACCGGCCCGGCCGTCGAGCGGGCAGCATCTTCCTGCCCCGCTGCGCTCCGCTCGCCTCTGCCTGCCGCCCCCGCCACAAAACGCCCGCAGACGCCAGCAGAAGCCAGCAGCCCCGGTTACGCCAATACGTCCGGATGCGCCCGCAGCGCCCGACGCGCGTAGTACGAAAACCCCACCTGCGAGCGCTTGGGCGTCAGAATCCAGTCGTGCGCCTCGCGGCCCAGCGCCGGCGGAATCGGCTGAATCTTGCCCGCCGACATCGCCAACAGTTGCATGCGCGCCGCGCGTTCGAATTGCAGCGCCAGCACGCAGGCCTCTTCAACCGAGCCTGCCGCAATCAGCATGCCGTGGTGCGACAACAAGATGGCGCGCTTGCTGCCCAGCGCCGCCGAGATGATCTCGCCTTCTTCGTTCCCCACCGGCACGCCCGGCCAGTCCTTCAAGAAGGCCACGTCGTCATACAGCGTGCAATTATCCATGTGCGAGACTTCAAGCGGCACCTCCAGCATCGACAGCGACGCCACATGCAGCGGGTGCGTGTGAATGATGCAGTTCACGTCCGGACGCGCGCGGTAAATCCACGAATGAAAACGGTTGGCCGGGTTGGGCATGCCCCCGCCTTCCTGCACACGCAGGTCTTCGTCCACCACCAGCAGATTGCTGGCCGTGATCTCGTCAAAACCCAGCCCCAGCCGCTGCGTGTAGTAGCGGCCCGGCTCCGTCGTGCGCGCGGTGATCTGCCCGGCCAGACCAGAGTCGTGACCGCCATCGAACAAGATCCGGCACGTCAGCGCCAGGCGCTCGCGCAGGCTCCATTGCGGCGTCTCGAACTGGCGCTGCATTTCGGCTTGCGCCCGCGCGATCAGCTCATCTTTTCCCAGGTGCATCGTATCGTTCATCATGTCTCCGTCATGCCGTTTCCATCAACGGCGTAAATCCTGGCAAGGCGCGCATGCGCGCCAGCCAGGCAGTGATATTCGCGAAGGCGGACAGGTCGTAACCGCCCTCCGCCGCCATGCTGGTGTAGGGGTACAAAGCCACGTCAGCAATCGTCGGCGCCCTGCCCACCAAATAATGGCGGCCCGCCAGATGCGCATCCATCCACGCCGCGGCCTTCATCCCAATCGCACGCCACGCCACCATCGCCGGATCGTCCACGCGCGCCGTTTGGCGCAAATGAATCAACAAGCGCGGCTGCGCAAACGCGTGCATGTGCTGCGTCTGCTCGAAGCTCAGCCAACTGCACACCTGCGCGCGCGCCAGACGGTCACCAGGCAGCCATGGCGTGCCTTCGGCCAGATACCAAAGAATCGCTTGCGACTCGGCCAGCCACTCGCCTTGCGGCGTCAACAACGCCGGCACCTGACGCCACGGATTGATCCGCGCAAACGCGTCGGTCTCCAGATCGCCCTTCACAATATCAAAGGTGCGCCGCGTCAACGGCAGGCCCATCAGCCCGCAGGCGAGCCTGATTTTCCACGCATTGCCCGACCGCAACGTGTCGGCCAATTCCAGCGGTTTGCCCGCCAGCGGATGAGAAGTCAGTGCCATCGCGTCAGTCCATCTTGATGTTGGCGCGCTTCACGATCTCGGCCCACTTGGTTTTTTCGCCCGAGATGAAGCGCTGATATTCGTCGGGCGAACCCGTGTAAAGCTGCGTGCCTTGCGCAGCCAGGCGTTCCTTCAGATCAGGCGACGCCAACGTCTTCTGCAACGCCGCATTCAACGCGGCCACCACCTCGGGCGGTGTGCCTGCCGGCGCAAAGAATGCGTTCCACGAACTAATCTGCAACCCTGCATCGCCCACTTCGGGGCTGGCCGGCACCGCCGGCGCGGACGGCAAACGCTTGTCGGCCGCCACGGCCAAGGCGCGCAGCTTGCCAGACGCCACGTGCGGCATGATGACGGGGCTGGCATCCATCACCACATCCACCTGCTCACCAATCGCGGCGTTAACCGCTTCGCTGCCGCTCTTGAACGGCACATGCACAATGTCCAGCCCGGCTGTCAGCTTCAGCAGCTCCAGCCCCAGATGCGGCGAACTGGCGTTGCCCGCTGACCCGAAGTTCAGCTTGGCCGGATTCTTCTTGGCATACGCCACGAACTCTGTGAACGACGCCGCCGGCAGCCCGGCCCGCACGGCCAGCAAGTACGGCGACCCCGACACCATGCCCACCGGCGCAAACTTGTCCGCGTCATAGCTCAGCTTGCTGTAGATCAGCGGGTTCACAACCTGCGTGCCCACGGTGCCCATGAAGATCGTGTAGCCATCCGGCGCAGCCGTCGCCGCCACCTGCGCGGCAATTACGCCGCCCGCCCCGGGCCGGTTTTCAATTACGACGCCCTGCCCCAGCACATCGCCCATGCCCTTGCCCACCTGACGCGCCACGATATCCGTGATCCCGCCAGCGCCAAATGGCACAACCAAACGGATAGTCCGCTCAGGGTAAGCCGCATGCGCGCCGCCTGCGAATCCCACTATTCCCGCCGACAACGCCAGCGCAGCTACCTTGCCAAAAACCGTCATGCCATTCCCCTTGATTGCGCCGTGTCGGCTCTAATGACACAAAGTGTCCTATAGGGGATTGAGTTTCCGCAAGGAGAATGTGATTGGGGGAATCCCTGAGGGGTGCGGCCCTGCCTGGCAAGCCGATGGCAAGACGCCTTGCTGGCGTCCGCCGCGCCGGCCTGGCCTTAATCGATGACGATGTTCTCCCGCTTGACGACTTGAGAAAGCTGATCGACCTCATGCCCGATGCGCGTGGACAATTCCTTCGGATTGCGCATGACGACGATACCCTGCGCACTGAGTGAGGTATTGGCGGCGGGCTGCTCCATCGCGCGCTTGGACTGCTCATACAAGGTGTCGACGATCTGTGCAGGCGTGCCTGCCGGGGCGAACAGGCCCAGCCAGAAAGTGACATCGATGTTCGGAAAGCCTGCCTCGGCCATCGTGGGGATATCCGGCATTTGGGAAATCCGTTGCTTCTGCGTGACTGCCAGGGCTTTCAACTTGCCGGCCGCCACTTGCGGTGCGCTGGCCAGCGTATCGAAAGACGTGTTCACCTCGCCCGACATGACCGCCATGCTTGCTTGCGAGGCCGACTTGTAAGGGACATGGGTTGCCTTGAACTGGGCGTCATTGCTCAGTTGCGCAAACGCCAGATGGGCCAGGTTGCCTTGGCCTCCCGACCCATAGGTGAGCTCGCCCGGGTTCTTCCTGGCGTACGCAACCAGATCCTTGACCGACTCGATGGCGTGCTTCTTGGCCCATTCGGGGTTGACGTTCAGAATGAACGGCGCGTCCAGTACCAGGGCGATGGGAGCGAAATCCTTGGCCTTGTACTGGGAGTTTTTGTAGATCAAGGGATTGACGGTGATGCTGCTGCTGTTGGTGGCCAGCAGCGTGTAGCCATCCGGCGCCGAACGGGCCACCTCGGCCGCCCCGATCGATCCATTGGCGCCGCCCTTGTTCTCCACAATGACGGGCTGCTTGAGCGTCTTGGACAAAGAATCCGACAGCAGGCGAGCCATCGTGTCGGTGATCGAACCGGCCGGAAACGGCACGATGATCTTGATGGCTTTAGTGGGCCATGCCTTGTCCTGCGCGAACGCGGCAGGTGACCCCAACCCCAATGCCGAAGCCACGGCGAGGTGCGCGGAAGTGATGAGGAAGTTACGGCGGGAATCGGATGTAGTCATTGTTTGTCTCCACGAAGGTTAGATCTTGTGCATTGCATCGTGCTTGCGCGGCTTGTCAGGCCGCCTTCCTGGTTGCGGTGTTTCCTATGATTCCGTCTCGTTCCAGTGTCTGTTGCTGCTCCGCGCTCATGCCCAGTACGCGCGAAAACACATCGCCATTGTGCTGCCCGAGCGTAGGCGCCGGACGCACCGCCGCGACCATAGCGCCCGGCTCCCTGAACCAGGGCGTGGTCGCCAGAAACTCGCCGATATAAGGGCGGGAAGTCGCCTTGAAAAACTCACGGGCCCTGAGATGCGGGTCATCAAGCACCGTCCAGACCGGCTTGACTTCTCCTGCGCTGATGCCGGCCTGCTGCAGTTCGGCCATTGCGCTTTGCGCGGAGCGCGCGCGGGCCCATGCGTTGATCCTGCGGTCTATCTCTTCCTGCCGGGCCCGTCGGCCTGCCGCCTTCTCCAGAGCGGGGTCCAGGGCAAGGTCAGCCGCCTGCATGACCGCCAGCAATGCCTGCCATTGCGCATCGCTCGTGATGCTCACCACCACCCAGGCGTCATCGCCCGCGCACCGGTAAATCCCCTGCGGGGCATGGAGAGGATGCGCATTGCCGCTGCGGGGCGTAGTAGTGCCGTGCACGGACTGCTCAATGAGGAACGGCGCTGTCATGGGCAGCATGCATTCCACCTGAGACAGGTTGACGTGGCGCCCCTTGCCCGAGCGTTGCTGCACGAACAGCGCCAACAACGCCGCCGCCCCCCCGTTGAAGCCACCCACCGGATCACCATAAGCGTAGGAGGTCAGCGCCGGCGGGTCCTGCGCGAAACCGGTGTGTTGCGGCAGGCCGCTAGCCTGCTCCAATGTGCCGCCATAGGCCCTGATCGTGCTCCATGCATTGCCCGACCCGAATGCCGGCATGGACACCATGACCAACCGCGGATTGACCTGGGACAGCACGGCATAGTCCAGCCCGAGTTTGGGCAACACCTCGGTCGAGTAGTTCTCGATGACGATATCGGCCTTGGCCACCAGATCGAACAGAACCGCACGTCCTTCAGCACGGGTCAGATCAAGCGTAATGCCCAACTTGTTGCGGTTCATCAGCGCAAAGTTCGAGTTCTTTTCGTACAGCTTTTCCTGATAGAACTCATCGGTGTAATGCGTGCCCCGCCACCAGTCCGGATAGCGCGTGCTTTCCACCTTGATGACTTCCGCGCCAAAGTCCGCCAGTGTCCTTGCCGCCAATGGCCCGGCCCACCCCATCGTCAGATCCACCACCCGGATTTTTCGTAAGGGCAACGCGTCAGGCGCAGCCCTGGCCATGCCGGTGGCCGGCGTCAGACTCTCCCCTTCACGGTAGCGGGGGCCGTCAGCGTCCAGGAGCGCTGCCTTACCGCCCGGCAAGGGCCCCGCATCGCCCATGGGCAGCGGAACGACCGGCCCCTCGAATTCGGCCGCCCCCGCCTTGACGGGAACAAAAGCGCCGCGTTCGCGATGCACGCCTTGTTGAAGCAGTTCTGCCATGGTCGGCACGATGACAGCGGGGAATTTCTGCTTGCGCAGCACATCGAACCATTCCTCGGCTGTCCTGGCGCGCAGACTGGGAATCAGGAACGCATCGATTTCGTCCGCATGGACCATACGGGTCGGCCCGCTCGCAAAACGCGGCTCCTCAGCCAGGTCCGGATGGCCGATGGCGGCGCACAGCGCTGCCCACTGCGGGCCGGTATGGGCGAACAGCCCAATCCAGCCCTCCTTTGTCTCGTAGATGCCGGCAGGATGCGTCGTGCAGAACCGATTGACACCCAGCCGCGCCAAGGGATGCCGGCCATCCTGCACCATGCCGGCTTCCATCTCCACCAGCGAAAACGCAATCTCATGGATGCTCAGCAGATAACGCCGGCTGCCGTCGGATCGTCCCAGCAACGCGGCGGTTGCGCTCGAGAATGCTGCGACACCGGCGGCAATGGCGGTCTGAATGTCGTGCGGCAGATGGGGGGGGCCTTGCGCCGCGCCACTGCAATACACCGCGCCGGACAGGGCGCGGCACACGGCCTCGGTTCCCGAGAAACCACTGTAGGGCCCGGACTCGCCGAACCAGGTCAGACATACTTCGATCGGCGCAATGCCCTGGCCGTCATTCCCATCGCCCGCGTACGCGGGGCGCTTCAGAACCTCCAAGCCTTCGTCCAGGGCCCGGGCGTCGAGAATCACATCGCATGTCCGCGCGAGCCCAGACAGCCACGTGGTATCCGCGCCTGTCTTTCTAGGATGAACTACGCTGCGCTTGTTGGTATTGAGCCAGGCATACAAGGCACTTTCGGGTTCGCCATCGGCCTTATTCAAAAGGGGCGGCAGGCGGCGCAGCGTGTCGCCGCCGGGGTCCTCCAGCTTGATGACCTCAGCGCCAAAATCCGCAAAAAGCTTGCCGGCATAAGCCACTGCCGCTCCGCAGCCGATTTCCAGCACGCGCAACCCGGAGAAGGCGAGCCGGCTTTCAGATGTTTGCATCGTCGCAACCTGTTCCAAGAGACTTCGCCTCGATTACCAGGTATCGACAAAGGCGCGGCGGGCCCGGCCGGCGCGCACAGATGCCGACGCGATGCCTTGGCGTATCCACGTGCGTGTCTGCGCGGGATCGATGACGGCGTCGATCTCCGTCGTGGACGCGACATTGATGGCGTGCCCGCGCTCGTAGGCGCGCGCCACCAACTGGTCGTAAAGCGCCTGGCGCTCCGGCCCCTCGGGGACGTTCTCGAGTTCCTTCTTGAAGCCCAGCCGGATGGACCCTTCCAGGCCCATGGGGCCGAATTCGCCCGTTGGCCACGACACCGCGCAACTGGCCGAGCGAAAGCCCCCGCCGGCCATGGCCATGGCACCCAGACCGTAGCCCTTGCGCAAGGCAATTGCCAAGATGGCGACCCGCAGCTTGGCCGCGACCACGAACATGCGCGACACATGCCGGACTTGCGCCTTGGCCTCTTGCTCCGGCCCGACCATGAATCCCGGCGTATCGATCAACGAAATGATGGGCAGACCGTGGACATCGCAAAGATTCATGAAGCGTGCCGCCTTGTCGGCTGCATCGGCATCGATGGCGCCTCCGAGGTGATGCGGATTGTTGGCGATGATCCCTACAGGCTGCCCTTCCACGCGAGCCAGGGCGGTGTGCATTCCCTGGCCGAACCCCGAGCGCAGCATCAATACACTGCCTACGTCGGCAATGCCTTCGATGACCTTGCGGCTGTCGTAGACACGCAAGCGATTTTCCGGCACCACATGACGGAGGTGGCGCGGGTCGGGCGCCACCCAGTCCTTGGTGCGGCCCTGGAACATGGACAGATAGTGCTTCGCCGCCACGACGGCCTGCGCCTCGTTGTCGACCAGGATGTCGATGACGCCATTGGCGAACTGCACCGGCGCGGGGCCGACGTCCTCTGGCCGGAAGATGCCCAGTCCTCCGCCTTCGATCATCGCCGGGCCGGCCATGCCGATGTTGGCGCTCTTGTCCGCGATGATGACATCGCAGACCCCCAGGAAGGCGGCGTTGCCCGCGAAACAGCGTCCGGAAACTATGCCGAGCAAAGGCACTTCGCCACTGAGTTCGGCCAGCGCGGCGAACGACGGCTGATACAGCCCGGATACGAATGGAAAATCGACATCGCCCGGCCGGCCGCCTCCGCCTTCGGCGAACAACACCATCGGCATTTCGTCGCGGCGGGCACGTTCCACCAGCCTGTCGGTCTTGATGTGGTTGCGTTTGCCCTGCGTGCCCGCCAGCACCGTCGCGTCATAGGCCATCACGGCGGTCAGCGACCCGTCGTAGCCGAATGTGTCGCCGTTGATGTTGCCAATGCCGGTGACAATGCCGTCCGCTGGCGTGTTGGCGATCAGGTCTTCTTTGCTGCGGCGGCTTGCCTGCGCGGCAATGACCAGTGCGCCAAACTCCACGAACGAGCCTTCATCGCACAGATCGTTCACGTTCTCCCGTGCGGTGCGCTGCCCTCGCGAACGGCGCTTTGCCACGGCCTGCGGGCGCGCGTCATCATAAAGCGACGCATGGCGGTCGAGAACGGCTTGCAGATCAGGGCGCACGGCATCCAGATCGATCGCGTCTGTCACGACCTCGGTGTCGACACCACTCGATTCCTGTTCCAGCAAGACCAGGATTTCGCCTTCGAGCACATTGCCGCCACTGGCGGCCGGCACCTCGACGACCCTGCCATTGAAATCGGCGACGACGGTGTACTCCATTTTCATCGCTTCGATCACGGCGATGGGTTGGCCCTTGAGGACGAGAGCACCAGCGCTCACGGACACCTCGGCCAGGCGGCCGCTCAACGGCGCGCGCGATGCCGATAGCCCTTCCGGCACCGCGGCCTGCGCTGCCTGCGGCAGGTTGGCCACCGAAGCGCTTCGCCCGCCCGAATCGCCGATCAGGCTGTCCTTGGCCTGCTGCGCTTGCGCGTACTGCTCGGCCGCTGCAAGCAGTTCCCCGAGGATGGACTCGATGTAGCGCGTATGGTTGCGCTGCGACAGGAAGTCCTCCCGGGCCACGAGCGCCTGCAAAAGATGGATATTCGTCGCGACACCGGCAATCCGGAACTCGGCCAGGCAGCGGCGCAAACGCCGCACCACTCCCGAGAAATCGTCACTGCCGCTGAACACGATCAGCTTGGCCAGCAGCGTGTCGAACGCCGGGGCGGGCGAGTACCCGCTGTAGGCATGGGTGTCGACGCGCACTTCGGGGCCGGCGGGCGGCTCGAAACGCTCCAGCCTGCCGTGTGCCGGGCGCGCCATGCCCGTGGCATCGGTCGATTCCGCATTGATGCGGACCTGAATGGCATAACCGTTCAGCCCCGGCGGGTTGGCCGGGTCCACGCCCAGTTCGGCCAGGCGCTTTCCCTGCGCGACCCCGATCTGCAAGGCCACCAGATCCACGCCCGTGACCTGCTCGGTAATCGTATGTTCAACCTGTAGCCGGGGATTGGCTTCGATGAATACAAAGTCCGTCTGCACCCCCTGCTCGTTTTCTTCGACCAGGAATTCAAAGGTTCCCAGGCTGCGGTACTCCACCCTAGCCGCCATTTTCTTTGCCGCGGCAAGAATGGCGGCGCGCAGCGTGGCGCTCAGCACCGGGCTGGGCGCGATCTCAATCACTTTCTGAAAGCGGCGCTGCAGCGTGCAATCCCGATCGCCAAGCGCGACCACCGATGCACCATCGCCGACGATCTGCACTTCGATATGACGTGCGCGATTGACCAGACGCTCCGCGTACAGCGCGTCCACACCAAAGGCCGACATGGCTTCCGACCGGCAGCGGGCGTAGAGCTCGGCGATATCGGCTTTGGACTTGACGACGCGCATCCCGCGTCCGCCGCCTCCGCCGACCGCCTTGATGACGATCCCGACCCCGCCCTGCTTGTCGAAGAACTGTTCGACGTCCGCAAGTGTTGCACCACCCGGCGTGGCGGGCATGACCGGCACGCCGCATTCGCGGGCCAGTTGCAAGGCGCGGCCTTTGTCTCCGAACAGAGCGAGGTGATCGGCATTCGGGCCGATGAACGTGATTCCCGCCGCATCGCAAGCCAGGGCAAAATCCGCCCTTTCACTCAAGAAGCCATATCCCGGATGGATGGCATCGCAATGCTCGGCCGTGGCTGCAGCAATGATGGCGTCGATATCGATATAAGCCGCCGGACCGGAGCCAGTCAGCGCAACCGAGGTATCCGCGAGAATTCGATGCCTCGAGTTTGAATCGTCCTGGGAATACACCGCGACGCTTTCCAACCCAAGGTCGCGCACGGCGCGAATGGCTCGCACGGCGATTTCGCCACGATTGGCAATCAACACTCTCTTCATGGTGATCCTATGTCTCTGCTCTAACTCTTATGCTCAAGTCCTTAAGCTGCTGCCCGTAGCCATTGCATGTTCCTGCCAGACGAGGCGCGCCTGCGGGCAGGCGCCGAAAAGCACTAACATGGAAACGGATACGCGCAATCGCAGCCCAGCTTGATCCGGCGGTTGTCGTTAACTTGGTGAGGATGGTAGGAGTCGTGCGACAGCCGCACAATTCACATTTTTCTCTGACCCCTATAGCCGTTTGGCATGTGTCTCGATAAAAGCAGGCGGAAATGGAACTCAGGCAGTTAAGAACGGTTTTGGCGATCGCGGAAACCGGCAGCCTCACCAAGGCGGCGGAACTGCTGCACGTTGTGCAGCCCGCCCTGTCCCGACAGCTGAAACAGCTGGAAGACGAACTGGGCACTCCGCTTTTCGAGCGCAACCGGCTCGGGATGGTGCTGACCGTGCCAGGCCGCCGGTTTGTCGATCAGGTGCGGCTTTCCCTTAAGGGGCTCAATGAAGCCCGGGCCGACATCGGCGCCGCAAAATCGGATCTGCTTGGCACGGTGTCCATCGGCATGCTGCCCAGCCTGGCGGCCGCGCTTGCCGGCCCGCTCGTCATCGCGCTGCAGCAGCAGTATCCCAACCTGCGCGTGCGCATCGCCACCGGCTTCTCGGATTTCCTGCAAGAAGGCCTAGAGGGCGGCAAGCTTGATATCTGCCTCATGGGCGACTATCTGCAATCCGAACTTCTGCAGACCTCGCCCGCTTATTCAGAGCCCATATACGTCTTCGGCATGCCGGGGTCCGGATTGTCCGAGGACGCCCCGATGACGCTCGAGGCCGTCTCCAGAATGCCCATGGTGGTTCCGGAAGCGCGCAGCTTGCGCAACGTGATAGATCGAGCCTGCACCATCCTCGGCGTCAACCTGAATCTGGTTGCCGAGTCGGACAGCACGACGGTCATTCTCGATCTGGTGTTACGCGGCGTCGGCTACACCATCCTGCCAGTCATCCCCATCATGACGATGCTGGCTGAGAAGCGCATCGAAGGCGCACCCATCATCAGCCCCACGCTGCAACGCACGGTGATCATCGGCACCGCCGTCCTGAACCGCAACCCCCGCCTCGTCAATGCCCTGCATGCCGAGCTGATCCGCGTGCTTGAGCCCTACATCAAACAGTTCGGCCACGTCGGCGTACGCTGGCTGGCTGACTGAATACTCCGTCTGCGCGCGAATCTGGCACGCACCGGGCCTCGGCCGAGCTATGCCCAATCGCTATGACCCTCGTCAAAATTAGTTAATTGTCCCGAGACGGATCGCCCCCCTAACATCATTCGAGCGTCGTGGCATCGCCAGCAGACAAGCCATACACCAACGGGTGTATGTCCCATCCGCCTGCCGGCCTGCCGCGGCCAAAGAATCTTGGGAGGCGAATGTGCAGAATTCCTCAAACAGCACACACACAGCGGGCGACGAGGCAGTCGGCCCGGAGCAGTACTTCCAGCGCATGCTCGAACAAGGGCAGTTCATGATTCAGCGCTGCGAATCAACCGGCCGCGCCGTTTTCTATCCTCGAGCCATCTCCCCTTATGGCGGCGGACGCTTGCGCTGGGAAGCCGCCAATGGCGACGGCACCATCTATTCGACCACCGTCGTGCGCCAACGCCCCGAACGGGGTGGGGACTATTGCGTCGTCCTGGTGGACCTTGAAGAAGGACCGCGCCTGATGAGCACCGTTGTCGATATCGAACCCCAGGCGGTGACGATCGGCATGCGAGTCCGTGCAGAAGTGCGCCGCCAATCCTCTGGCGTGCCGCGCGTGGTGTTTGTGCGCGCGGACTGACCGCCTTTGTTGATTGCGCGCGCGGACTGACCGCGCGACCCATGATAATTGGAATGAATTGATGGCTACTAGTACAAGAGGGGCCTCGGCGATTGTCGGGATCGGCACCACGCCTGGCTGGAACAGCCCCGGGTTCTCGGCGTTGGATCAACTCGGCATCGCCGTTCAGGCGGCTGCTGCCGATGCGGGCATCGGCGTGGACCAGATCGACGGCTTGTTCACGTCCACCCTGACGCATTTCATGCCCGCCCTGTCCGTGGCGGAGTATCTCGGCATCCATCCGGCCTATATGGATGGCACCAACATCGGCGGCTCCTCATTTCTGGCTCACCTGTTGTCGGCCACGCTTGCCCTGCAAGCCGGGCTGTGCAAAGTGGCCTGCATTTGCTATGGGTCGAACCAACTATCGGCGGGCGGCAAGCTGACCACCCTGACCGAACCCGCACCCTGGGAGGCGATGTATTCCCCGCGCAACCCCATCAGTGGCTACGCCTTGGCTACCGCGCGCCACATGCACCAGTACGGAACCACGCGCAAGCAGTTGGCCAGCGTTGCGGTCGCCGCGCGCCAGTGGGCGCAGCTCAATCCTGCCGCGCACGAGCGCGGCCCCTTAAGCATCGCCGATGTCCTGGATTCCCGGCCCATATCCGATCCACTCACGCTGCGGGATTGCTGCCTGGTGACCGACGGCGGCGGAGCGATGATTCTTGTCGGCGCAGAGCGCGTGCCGGAATTTGCCAACACGCCGGCCTATGTTCTGGGTGTCGGCGAGGCAACCACGCATCGCCAGATTTCGAGCATGGAAGACCTCACGGTCACGGGTGCCGTGCACTCCGGCCAACGCGCCTTCGAGATGGCGCGCGTCGCGCCACAAGAGATCGACGTCCTGCAGCTCTATGACGCATTCACCATCAACCCGATTCTGTTTCTTGAGGACCTGGGTTATTGCGCCAAGGGCGAAGGTGGCGCGTTCGTGGCGTCAGGCGTGACCGCGCCCGGCGGCGCACTGCCGGTCAACACCAACGGCGGCGGCCTGTCCTGCAATCACCCGGGCATGTATGGCATTTTCGCGGCCATCGAGGCGGTGCACCAGATCCGCCGCTCCGCAGGCGCCAGACAGGTTGACGGCGTCGATCTGGCCCTGGCCCACGGCAATGGCGGCCAGTTGGCCAGCCAGGTCACCGCGATTCTCGGATCGCGCGCCACCCTGTAAACGCAGAAACCTGGGACACAATCATGAGCAGCACGACCAGCACGCCAGTCGTCACCTACCATCCCTTCGCGGCCGAAGGTCAATTGCACAAGCTGCCGTTCGCGGCCAAGGCCAGGTCCGTCAGCCGCGCGGCGGTGATAGGCGCCGGCACGATGGGCGGCGGCATTGCGATGTGCTTCGCCAACGCCGGCATACCCGTGCTGCTGCTGGAGAAAGACGCCGAGCGCCTCAGTCAGGGCTTGGCGCGCATCGAAGAAAACTACGCCAACTCCGCTCGGCGCGGCCGAATCAGCGCAGGCGACGTCGCGCAGCGTCTCGCATGCATACAGGGCAGCACTCGCTTCGAGGATCTGGCCGACGTGGATCTGGTCATTGAAGCGGTGTTCGAGGAAATCGGGCTCAAGCACGAGATATTCAAGACGCTTGATCGGGTCTGCAAGCCCGGCGCCATCCTGGCCTCCAACACCTCTTACCTGGACATCGACACTATCGCGAGCGCCACCCGGCGGCCCCAGGACGTGGTCGGGATGCACTTTTTCAGTCCCGCCAACGTCATGCAGTTGCTGGAGAACGTGCGCGGCTCCGCCACCTCTGACGACGTGTGCGCCACCGTCATGGAAGTGGGCCGCCGCCTGGGCAAGGTCGCCGTGCTGGTGCGGTCCTGCGACGGATTCGTCGGCAACCGCATGTTGGCCAAGCGTACGCGCGAAAGCTATTTCCTGCTCCAGGAAGGCGCCTCGCCCTTTCAGATCGACCGTGTCCTGCGCGACTTCGGCCTCCCGATGGGGCCGTTCGCCATGGCGGATCTGGCCGGTTTGGACGTGGGCTGGCGCAATCGCCAGAGCCGCCTGCAGAACCTGACGCCGCGCGAGCGCGAGTGCGACATGCTGGACCGCATGGTCGCCGCAGGCCGGCTGGGCCAGAAGACCCAGGGTGGCTTCTACGACTATGACAGTGACCGCAAGGCCACGCCGTCACCAGCTGCCGAAGCCCTGGTCGCCGCACACCGCGCCGCCTCCGGCCGACAAGCGCGGCAGATCTCCGACCAGGAAATTCTGGAGCGCTGCCTGTACTCCATGATCAACGAAGCTGCCTATATCCTCGAGGAGAATATCGTCGAGCGCGCCTCCGACATCGACGTCGTCTGGCTCAAAGGTTACGGCTTTCCCGCCTATCGGGGCGGCCCGCTGTGCTACGCGGACCAGATCGGCCTGCCTGCCATCCTGGCTGGGCTGCGCAAGTACGAAGCCGAGCACGGTTCGCAATACTGGAAGCCGGCCAATCTCATCGTCAAGCTCGCTCAGGAGGGGCGAGGTTTTCACGATGGCTCTGCCTGAAGGCGCGCACACGCGTTAAGAGAGAGCACGTCAACGGTGCCCCCAAGGGATGCAGGCACGGTCAATACCTGACCTGCGTGGGCAGCGGACCTGGCATATACAGAGGTTTTGATAACTACAACAAACCGGAGACAAGCGTGTCTGACAAGCAACTGCATCGCATCCCTTTGGGCCGCAATCTTGCCGCCATCATCATCTGCGGCAGCAGCGCCCTGCTCGCGCCTGGCGTCGCGGCTGCCGCCGATTGGCCCGACGGCAAACCCATCACCATCGTCGTCCCGTTTTCGCCTGGCGGTTTCACGGATCTGGTTGCGCGCCGCTTCGCTCAGGACCTGGGCAATGAGTTGAAGACGACCATCGTGGTTCAGAACAAGCCCGGCGCCAGCGGCCAGATCGGCACTGCGCTCGTCGCGCGCGAGAAACCGGACGGCTACAACCTGCTCGTTACGGCCACGCAGCACGTGATCTATCCCGGCCTGCAGCCCAACCTGCCCTACGACCCGAAGAAAAGCTTCTCCAACTTGGCCATTCTGGCTTACGCGCCTAACGTCCTGCTGGTTCCCGCCAAATCTCCCATTTCCAACGCCAAGGAATTCACGGCCTACGCCAACAAACAACCTGGCGGTCTGGCTTTCGGCTCCAGCAGCGTGGGCGGCTCGGCACACATGTCCGGCGAACTCTACAAAATGGTCGCCGGCGCAAATCTGCGCCATATCCCCTACAAGGGCGCAGCTCCTGCCGCCACCGACCTGATAGGCGCGCAGATCCCGGCGGCATTCTTGGACGCCACATCGGCAGCCGCCTTCATCCGCTCGGGCGACGTCAAAGCCCTGGCTGTCACCTCAAAAGACCGCCTGCCCAGCTTGCCCGATGTCCCCACCGTGGCCGAATCTGGCTATCCGAGCTATGAATCGCAGGCCTGGATAGGCCTCTTCGGCCCCGCCGGCATGCCGACACGCATCGTGCAGAAACTGAACCAGATCGCCATCGACAGCGCCAACACCGAAGCCAACATCAAATGGCTTAACGACAACAATGCCACGCCGGCCAAGCTCTCGCCGGCACAGGTCACGGGCTTCGTCGACGCCGAGCTCGACAAATGGAAAACCGTTATCGACCAGGCGCACGTCACGGTCCAGTAGCACTGGTAAGGCGCTCGCAAACGGGCGCCGTAACCCCGAAGCGGCCCGGGGCCGGCCTAACTTCGCGTGGGAGAGCCGTCCATATCTTTATGTATGGGTTTTTTCCACTTTCATTTACCACCAAAACCATACAAGCAGAACAATTCAACAACTTGTATGGAGCTTGGCGGTAAAATCTGGCTTCCTATGGGGAGTACGGCGCTCGCTCTCCCCAATCCCCCGCTCTCAGCGTTGCCATTTTTTAAGCAGCCACGAGATGAAGCTGCTGAAGCAGCGTTTCGAGGAAATGATGAATTTTTGGGTCCCTGTAATCTTCGGTACGTTCAAGGTCCTCGTGTTGGGCACCGGCATGTTTCTCGCCATCAAGTCGCATTACGACGGAGAGAAAAAGGAAAAGAAGGAGAAGGAAAAGGAGATGAACGCACCGCAGTAGAGGCGTCGTTGGTAGAGGCTTCGATGCTATCGATGCGGTGGCCGGCGTTCTGCTCGGTGCGGGCGGCACGGCCGTGGCGCAGTTCGGTCAAGAGCCGCCACTCGTGGACGACGGCGTTCAACCCAAGGCGGGCGTCGACATGGCCACGCCCCGCTCGCGGCTGTGGCAACGCGAACATTGCCCCATCAATCTGAGAGCTTCTTCAAGTCCCCAGGCTTCCATTCTTTGTCAAAGAACGCCTTGGTAGGCCCGTAAAGGCGAAGAATGACGAAGAAGCCTTTTCCAGGCAGCGTCTTAATCCAGTTTTTACCGGGCCGCGGCCGGACGCTGGCGCTGAAGGATCGTAGTGCCCATTAGCTGGCGCTTTCTGATCGAGGCACCTTGTGATCGTAAAAGCAACGGAGATTGTCTTGCGCACACCCCAAGCCTGCTACCGCCTCCATTACTTTCATGAATCAGAGAGTAGCTACTCACGCCACATCGACAAGCGCTGTACCGACTGATCGAGGCGCTTTGTATTGATGGCACGAAGGCGCTTGTGGCCAGCGACTACTTCGGCCAAATGCAGACATGAGAAAATTCCCCGTGAAAAATATGACCGGGCATCTCATGAAGCGTGACTCACCTATGAACCGCCTTGACGACCTCGGCTCGCGCATCTGCATTTTGGGCCCCAGCAACAGCGGCAAGTCCACGCTGGCCCAAGCCATTGCGCGCGAACGTGGACTGCCGGCCATCCACCTCGATCAGCTGTTCCATCTGCCCGGCACCGACTGGCAGCCCCGTCCCGAAGCAGAGTTCCTTCGGCTGCACGACCAGGCGATACAGCAGGAACAGTGGGTGGTTGAGGGGAACTACACGCGCAGCATCGGCCAACGCCTAGCGCGCGCCACGGGATTCATTCTGCTCGACTTGTCGACAGCGGCAAGCCTGTTTCGGTACTTTCGCAGGACCTGGTTCGAGCGCGAGCGGCGGGGCGCACTGGAAGGCGGCCGGGACTCCGTGAAGTGGCGAATGATTCACCATATAGCGGTCGTCACGCCGGCCAACCGGCGGAGGTACGAAGAAATGTACGAGAGCATTGTCCTGCCCAAAGTGAAACTGGCGACGAAGGGTGATCTCCGGCGCTTCTATCGGAGAGAGCGGCTCGACAGGTAGGCCTCCGGCCAGCTTGTCGGCAGACAACAGCGCGTCACGCCCATCACGTTGTTCGCCAGTCCATAGCCGGATTTCTGAAGCACTGAACGCCCTATCCGCGATGCGCTGACTCGTGCTCCAGGAAATGCTCAATGATCCCCAGCAATGCGAACTCCGCGCTCGCCTCGCGTATTCCGTTGCGATCCCCTGAGAACTGTCGAGTTGCGGTGTACACCATGGGACTGGCATCCGCCCGGCCTCGCTTGAACACCCAGGCGTAGCACTGCGTACCGCTGGGGATTCGGTCATCAACCGCGTCGGTGACGCCGGTGTTAGCCACTGCCACGTTGGCGTGGCTCTTGCGCGCCGCACCCAGCGCCATGTCCAGGGCCACGGCCTCGCTCGTCAGGTTATGGGAGGACAGCGTCGATTGCGGCACACCCAGGCAACGGCGCTTGGCCTCAACGGAATAGACGACAAACGCGCAATCCAACAGCTGGCCGGCTCCGGGAACATCCGCTAACTTTGCCGCGATCAGCCCCGCCGTGCACGACTCCGCTGTGACCAACGTGAGCTTGTTTTCCAGCATGAATCTGGCGACTCGTTCAATGGCGTTCATTGGCGTGCTCCCGAGGGTTGCAACGCTTGCAGCAAGGCGTGTACCCAAGACGCTTGACGATCTTGAAGTCACGCCAATCCGTGATACTTCCTGCCGATTTCCATGGTGGCTTGGTAAAAGCCTTCTTTGCTGCCGCAGTCGTAGCGCGTGCCGTCGTACTCGTAGCCAAATACCGGTCGCGCTGCCATCAGGCTGGCGATGGCGTCAGTCAACTGAATCTCGCCGCCCACACCAGGCTGAGTGTTATGCAATGCCTGGAAAATGGACGGGTCCAACACATAGCGCCCTACCACCGCCATATCAGAGGGGGCGTCGGCCGGATCAGGTTTTTCCACGATGCCGGACAGCCGCAAAACGTGCGCGGCCGGCTGTCGCGTGTACACGCATTTGACGTGGTCCGGGATTACGCTGCGCACGCTATCCAGCAACGCCACCTTGTTCTTCGACTCCAACTCCAATTCCAATTCGGGAACCCGATCGAAGTGGTCTTCGATCGCCCGCTTATTCCGGCCGGTCACGAAGACCAGTTCCGTAATCCCCGCCGCCACCGCTTCTTCGACCGCGTACTGAATCAGGGGCTTGTCGACGACGGGTAGCATTTCTTTGGGCATGGCTTTCGTGGCTGGCAGAAACCGCGTGCCCAGCCCGGCCACCGGGAATACCGCTTTGCGTATGGGAAACATAAGTGCCTCTGTCTCGTGATCCGTCGCCCCTTGAACGATGGGGCGCACTGGCGGTTAGCAAATTACGTGCCCAACAGACGGAACCCCAGAAGTCAGTCGCCGCCGACAACGTCGCAACGTTATGTTGATCGAAGCTTCACAAACACAAGCTCGGGATCGTTGTCATCCAGATTTTCAATCCGGCCGCTTTCGATATAACCCAGGCGCCCGAGCAATTGGCGCATCGCGATGTTCGACGTATTGGTTGATGTGAACAATTTTCCTTGGCATTGCAATTCCAGCATCCGCATGATGGCAGTCGCTACCCCGCGGCGCCGTGCAGAAGCCTTCACGACGATCAGCGGGATGAAATCGTGCTCGAAAAAAGATTGGTTCAGTACGCCGTAACCCATTACCGCCGATGCATCCGCCGGCTCTACGGCGGCCCAGCATTGGCCAGCGGCCACCGCCTTGGTGATAAACGTTCTTCTGCCCCGTTCCTGCTTGGCAATTGGGTCCAGCTCAATGATCGAATCGATGTCTTCACGAGAGGCGGGTCGGACGTTCGTTGGGGAAAGCATGGTCGCGATCTATCAGGAGGGAAGAACGGTGAGTCTATCTCGTTACTTCATGAGCACCGTGGCCGCCTGGGCCCGCGCGGCCCGAAGGGTCAAACCGGCGCCGGTCACCAACCCCGCTGCACTCGCGATGAAGGTGCTTTGATAGCCGTTCGCGTCGAACAGTATCCCGCCCAGGGTTGAGCCCATCGCAATGGAAAACTGAATCACCGCCACCATCAGGCCGCCGCCGGCCTCGGCGTCGTGGGGTAGCGCGTGCGCGACCCAGCTCCACCAGCCCACGGGTGCAGCAGTCGCCATCAGCCCCCACAGGCCCAGCAGAACGGCCACGGGCGCGACCCAGCCGCCAAGCGGAATCAGCGCCACGGCAATCACCGACATGAGGATCGGAATGATGGTCAGCGGACCATACAAACTTCGCTTGAGAATCGAGCCGATCACCGCCGTGCCGATGAAGCCCGCAACACCGATCACCAGCAGCAGGAGCGATAGCGTGGAGACGCTGACGTGTGTCACCGTTTCGAGGAAGGGGCGCAGATAGGTGAACAGCGTGAATTGGCCCATGAAGAAGGCGCCGCACGCCGCCATGCCGTAGGCCACATTGCGGCGCTTGAGCACGTTGAACACGTTGCCGGACCCCGCTGCGCGCGCCCCGGTCTTCATGGCGGGCAGCGCGATCCATTGCCAGGCGAAGGCGATCAGCGCCAAGGGGACCAAGGCGAAAAACGCGCCTCGCCATCCGATGATCGAACCCAGGTAGCTTCCCAATGGAGCGGCAATGACCGTCGCCAAGGCATTGCCGCCGTTGAAGATCGCCAGGGCTTTCGGCACTTGACTGGGGGGCACCAGGCGCATCGCCATGGCGGCCGACATGGACCAGAAGCCGCCGATCACCACGCCAAGGAGCGCGCGGCCGGCCATGTAGGTCAGGGTGTTCGGGGCGAACGCGACGGTGGCGCCGGAGACGCCCATCAGAACGGTCAGCGCCAGCAGCAGCGTCTTGCGATCCATCGTGCCGGCCAACGCGGAAATCGACAGGCTGGTCAACACCGCGAAGGCGCCCGAGATGGCGATGCCCTGCCCGACCCTGCCTTCGGTAATCTGCAGATCCGTGGCAATCGGAGACAGCAGGCTGACGGGCATGAACTCAGAGGCCACCAGCGCGAAAACGCACAGCGACATCGCGAAGACGCCGCTCCAGCAGGCGGGCCGGTCTTCCGATACGCGTTGCGCCCCCGCCGGGGCGTCAGCAAGGTGGGTGGTCATGCCGAAGCCAGGTGCTGCTTGAAGAATGCCGTCAGCTTGCCGAACGGAATTACGTCCGTCCGATCGTACAAATCGGTGTGGTTGGCGCCCGGGATGATCATGAGTTCCTTCGGCTGCGCCGCGGCCGCATAGGCGGTTTCGCTGAAGTAGCGCGAGTGGGCATTTTCGCCATGGATGAACAGGATCGGGCGCGGGGAAATTTCCGGGATGTACGTCAGGATCGGCATGTTCATGAACGACAACGGCGTGGTGATCGTCCAAGCGTTGCCCGAATTGACCGCACGCGGATGCCGCCCGCGCGGCGTCATGTAGTAGTCGTGATAGTCCACCAGGAACTGCGCGTCGCCTCCCTTGAGTTCGTTGTAGGGCGCTTGGTAGGCGGGCGCGCCTTTTTCTGCGTCCGCCCAACGTTGCTGGCTCAGCGCCTCCAGTGTTTGCGTGCGCTGTTCGCGTGTGACGCGATCGTCATAGCCCTTGGACATGACGCGCGTCATGTCGTACATGGTGCTGGCGACGACGGCCTTCACGCGCTTGTCCGCGGCGGCGGCGTTCAGAGCCATGCCGCCCCACCCGCAAATGCCAATCACGCCTATCCTTTCGCGGTCAACAACGGGTTGCAGGCCAAGGCAATCCACAGCGGCGCTCACGTCTTCGGTATTGATGTCCGGCGAGGCAACATTACGGGGTTCACCGCCGCTCTCACCGGTGTAAGACGGATCGAAGGCCAGCGTGACAAAGCCCTGCTCGGCCATGGTTTGCGCGTAGAGCCCCGAAGACTGTTCCTTCACCGCACCGAACGGGCCGCAGACGACGATGGCGGCCTGCTTGCCGCGGACGTTCCTGGGTTGGTACAGGTCGCCCACCAGCGTGATGCCGTAGCGGTTCTTGAAGGTGACCTTCTTGTGCTCCACCTTGTCGCTCTTGGCGAAGGTCTTGTCCCATGTGTCGCCGGGCGTTACCCGCGGCTGGGCGGCGGCCGGTCCCGCAGCAATGGCCGCCACGCTCAGGGCCGCGATGCCGGTGCCGGTCATCTTCAGGATGTCGCGGCGGCTCACGTCCTTGCCGTCTTGCACCGCAGTTGCAGCGCGCGCTTCGTTTCTCTGGGCCATGGTGTTTCTCCTTGAATGCTGGGACGGGTGCGTCCATCGGTATGACGCAAATTTTCCCGCGCAGGGCACACCATGACTAGCTAATGAATGCTTAAAGGGCTTATAAGTTCTACTAATGAAAAGTCCGTGGGAAACTGACAGCATGGTCCGGCGAAATCTGAACGATCTCCTCTCATTTGTCACCGTGGCGCGGGAAGGCAGCTTCACGCGCGCAGCCGCGCTGCTGGGCGTCACGCAATCAGCGCTGAGCCAGGCAATCAGCGGCTTGGAGGCCAGGCTGGATATCCGCCTGCTGACGCGCACCACGCGCAGTGTGTCGCTGACCGCTGCCGGGGAACGGCTGTTGCAGGCCATCGGGCATCGCTTTGACGAAATCGAAGCAGAGCTGGATGAGCTCTCGGAACTTCGCGACAAGCCGGCCGGCACGGTACGCATCACCTGCGGCGACCATGTGCTCAAGACCACGCTGTTGCCGAAGGTTGCGCCGCTGCTGCACAAGTACCCGGACGTCAACGTTGAATTCGACGTCAATTACGGCTTCAGGGACATCGTGGCGGATAGATTCGACGCGGGGGTGCGCTTGGGAGACACCATCGACAAGGACATGATCGCGATGCCGATCGGCCCCAAATTGCGGATGGCCGCCGTCGCTGCGCCGGCCTATTTCGCCAAGCATGCGAAGCCGAAGAAACCGGAAGACCTGACGACGCACAGCTGCATCAACATGCGCTTTCCCACGCATGGCGGTCTTTACGTTTGGGAATTCGCGCGCAAGGCGAAGCAGTTGAACGTGCGCGTTGAAGGACAAGTCACGCTCAACAGTACGCCGCACATCGTTCAGGCAGCGCTGGCGGGCCTGGGCATTGCCTATCTGCCCGAAGAAGAGTTCGCGCCCCACATCGAGAAGGGCCGCCTCATCCGGGTGTTGGAGGAATGGTGCCCCGCCTTTGACGGCTACTACCTCTATTACCCGAGCCGGCGGCAGCCGTCTCCTGCGTTTTCATTGGTGCTGGACGCGCTGCGTTTGCCCCCGCCAGGAATCTGATACCGCGGGCTCGCGCCCCGGTATCCCAGCGCGCCCCTTTTATTGACCTTGGTAAATCCAAAAACGGGGACGAATATCCACCCCTGCGCCATGCCGCCTGGTTTCAATGAAGTTGACCGGCGTCAATGGAATTCATCACCGCAGTGCCATGATGGAGTTCAAACCACAAACGGCCTTCTGACGAAGACCATCCCAGCACTCCGGAGGCATCGTGAAAAACGTTCTGATTCCCGTAGACGGCTCGGCCAACTCGTTACGCGCCGTGGGCTACATGATTGACCACGTCCGCGAAAATGGCCCCTGCACCCTGCACCTGCTCAACGTGCAACCGCCCATCGTTTCCGGGACGGTGCTGGGCTTTGTTTCCAAGGACATGATTCAGGAGTACTACCTGGACGAGGCCAAGATGGCGCTGGCCGACGCCAAGGTGGCGCTGGACAAGGCGGGGGTGATGTATCAAGAGGCGCTTCGGGTTGGCCACATTGCCGAATCGATCAAGGCGTACGCCACCGAGCATCAATGTGACCACATCATCATGGGTTCACGTGGACTGGGCGCGGCGGGGAGCCTGCTGCTGGGATCGGTGGCGTTGAAGGTGCTGCACACCATCCATATCCCGGTCGTCCTGATCAATTAGGCCAAAGCGCATGAGTCCGCGGCCCCTCCAGCGTCGCGCCATACCGGCGTGGGTGACCGCGGGTGCAATGGTTGCCGCGCCCCTGGCCGGCAACGTGACGGCCTGGGCGCAAGTCTCGGTCGAGGACGTCGAGCGCGCCTTCCGCCAAGAGGTCACCCCTGCGCTGGCCCTGCCCGCCGACGAGCAGACGCGCTATGCCAACCTGGCCTTGCAAACGCTGCAAATGGCGGGCATCGATTTGTTAGGCCCCCAATATGTGCTCGTTGTGGACCGGCATGTGAAAGTGCAGGCCGCGATGCTTTACTGGATGCGCCCTGCTGCCCCGGCCACTTATATAGGCGCGGCACCGGTGTCCACGGGCCGGGTCGGCCAGTTCGATCATTTCGAAACCCCGACGGGCGTATTTGCGCACAACTTGAATAACCCCGATTTCCGCGCCGAGGGGACGAAGAACGCCAATGGCATTCTTGGCTATGGCGCGAAAGGCATGCGCGTCTACGACTTGGGCTGGCAACAGGCCCGCCAGGGCTGGACCACGGATGGTGTAAGCACGATGCGCTTGCAAATGCACGCGACAGACCCATCTCTGCTGGAGTCCAAACTAGGCACGCCGCAGTCCAAAGGTTGCATCCGCATTCCGGCTACGCTCAACCAGTTGATCGACCGGCTGGGCCTGTTGGACGCCGACTATGAACTCGCCGCCGACCTCGTTTCCACGCCTTGGGTGTTGCGGCGCGACCGAACGCCTGCCTATGGCGCGGGGCGTTACCTTATCGTTGTTGAAACCGTGCGCGATGGGCGCCCCGCCTGGTCGCTGGCCCCCGGCCACACGAAGGGAAAACCATGACTAGCGCATCGCCGAACACCCAGCTGGACCGCATCCACGCGTATTGGCAGGCCAGCAATTACCTGTGCGCCGGCATGCTTTATCTGCGTGACAACGCGTTGCTGAGAAGGCCGCTGCACGCGGATCACATCAAGCGCCGGATTCTTGGCCACTGGGGTACCTGCCCGGGGCAGTCCTTCACGCTCACGCACTTGAATCGGCTGATTGTCGAGCACGACCTCAACCTGATGTATGTGTGCGGCCCGGGGCATGGGGCAGCGGCGGTGCTCGCGCACGCCTATCTGGAGGGGCACTATTCGGAACGCTATCCCGAGTGCTCGCAAGATGAAGCCGGGATGCTCCGGCTATTCCAGAAGTTCTCGGCGCCAGGCGGTGTCGGATCGCATTGTTCGCCTCATACGCCCGGCTCCATTCACGAAGGCGGCGAGCTGGGCTACAGCTTGTCGCACGCGTTTGGCGCGGCGTTCGACAACCCCGATCTCATCGTGGCCGCGATGATTGGCGATGGCGAAGCCGAGACCGGAGCCCTTGCGGCATCCTGGCATTCCAGCAAGTTTCTGAATCCGGCGCGCGACGGTGCGGTGCTTCCTATCCTGCATCTGAACGGATACAAGATCGCCAACCCCGCCATCCTGGCGCGCATTCCGCATGCCGAGCTGCTTGCGCTGTTCGAAGGCTACGGGTATCGGCCGATTTTCGTCGAAGGGTCCGACGCGCCCGCCATGCATCGCAAGATGGCGCGCGCCCTGGACCAGTGCTTGGCGGATATCCAGGCCATCCAAGCGCGTGCGCGAGCAGGCGGCGCGAAGACGCGGCCTTGCTGGCCGATGATCGTCTTACGCACGCCCAAGGGCTGGACGGGGCCGCAACGCGTGCACGGCCACGCGGTTGAAGATTCCTGGCGGGCGCATCAGATACCGGTGTCCGACCCGGCAGGCCGACCTGACGAGCTGCATGTGCTGGCCGAGTGGCTCAGCAGTTATGGCCCCGAAAAACTGTTTGACGCAACGGGCAGGCTGATGCCCGATTTGCGCGCCCTGGCGCCCGCCGGCCATCGGCGCATCAGCGCCAATCCCCATGCCAATGGCGGAAACTTGCGCAGGGCGCTAGACCTCCCCGCCATTGCCGAACATCAGATCGCCGTGCCGCAGCCGGGCGTGCAAACCGCCCAGGCCACACAGGTGCTCGGGGAATACCTGCGCGACGTGATGCGCCTGAACCTGGACCGGTTTCGCGTGTTCGGGCCAGACGAAACCGCCAGCAACCGGCTGTCCGCCATCTATGACGCCTCTGGCAAGACGTGGATGGCGCAACTGCTCGACAGCGATGCCGACGGCGGCAACCTGTCACCCACGGGCCGAGTCATGGAAATTCTGAGTGAACAGACGCTGGAGGGCTGGCTGGAAGGCTATGTGCTGACGGGCCGGCATGGCCTGCTTTCCACGTATGAGGCGTTCGCCCACGTCATTGATTCGATGTTCAATCAGCACGCGAAATGGCTGGACAAGGCAAAACACCAAGTCGACTGGCGCACGCCCGTGCCATCACTGAATCTGCTGATCACCTCGCTGGTCTGGCGCCAGGACCACAACGGATTCAGCCATCAAGACCCCGGCTTTCTGGACGTGGTGGCCAACAAGAGCCCGGACGTCGTCCGCATCTACCTGCCCCCGGACACGAACTGCCTGTTAAGCGTGGCGGAGCATTGCCTGCAGTCGGTGAACTACGTCAACGTCATCGTGGCCGACAAGCAGCCGCACCTGACGTATTTGAACGGGCCGGACGCCATGCGCCATTGCCAGGCGGGCATCGGCGTGTGGGAGTGGGCCAGCACGTTCACGCCTCACGAACCGGATGTCGTCATCGCGTGTGCGGGCGACATTCCTACGCAAGAAGCGCTGGCGGCGGTGGCGATACTCACGCGGATGTTCAACGGCTTGAAAATTCGCTTCATCAATGTCGTGGATCTGTTCACGCTGATGTCCGATCACCACCACCCGCACGGCCTGTCAGACGATGCATTTGATACCTTGTTCACGCAGGACAAGCCCGTCATTTTCAACTTTCACGCCTACCCTTCCCTGATCCACAAGCTCTGCTACCGCCGGCGCAATCACGCCAACTTCCATGTGCACGGCTACCGCGAGCAAGGCGACGTCAATACCCCGTTCGAGCTGGCCATCCTGAATGGCATTGACCGCTACAGCCTGGCGATGGATGTGCTGACGCGCGTTCCGCGTCTGCGCACGTGCTCGGCGGCGCACATGCAAACCCTGCTGGCGCTGCAAGCCCAGGCGCTCGCCCAGGCTCGGGCGGAAGGCATCGATTCAGACGACATTGTGAACTGGCGGTGGCCGGCGGCAGGCACGCTGCGTCATTGACTCCGGTCAATGTCGCAGCCCGCAAGGGGCCGATACTGGGTACCAGGCCACCGCCTGGAGACTCGCCATGTATGAACGCATTCTGGTGCCCATTGATGGAAGCCCGACCTCGGAACTTGGCTTGAAAGAGGCGATGCGCCTGGCGATGCTGACCCATGGCAGGCTGCGCCTGATCCATGTGATCGACGAATTGTCCTTTGCCCTGGCCGCCGACTCCTACGGCAATTACGCGGGCGAATTGCTGGACCTGCTTCAGAAAAACGGCGCCGACCTCCTGGCCAAGGCGCAGACCACGGCGCGCGCGCAAGGGCTTCAGACCGACACGGTGCTCTATGAAAACCTGGCCAAGACCGTGGCGCAACGGGTGGTGGACGAGGCCGTCAGTTGGCAGGCAGACCTGATCGTCGTCGGGACGCACGGCCGCCGCGGCGTACGCCGCATGGTATTGGGCAGCAGCGCCGAAGGCATTCTGCGAACCTCACCGGTTCCCGTGCTGCTGGTGCGCGCCGCCGACGGCACGTCGTGACGCACCTCGTAACGGCACCTCGTGATCGCGACCCGCCCACAACCCTTGCTTGACCAAAATCAAGTTCCGCCGCCCTTGAGGGATCACTATAGAGATGACGATTTCACAGGGCAGGGTACGCCTCTGCCCTCCCGGAGAACAGCCATGCTTGCGCACGAACTCATGACCCCTGACCCCTATTGCGTAACGGCCCGAACGCCTGTTTCCCAGATCATGCATGCGATGCTCGACCACGATATCAGCGCCGTGATGGTGACCGGCGACGATGGCGGACTGATTGGTGTGGTCACTGAAGGCGATCTCATCCGGCGTCAGGACAGCGTGCATCAGAAGAAACTGGACCACTGGCTGACTTTGCTTGCCGAGGGCGAGGCGCTGAATCTGGAGTTTCTGCACAGCTTGCAGCTCAGCGAGCAAACCGCCTCCGCGGTGATGAGCCGCCCCGCCATCACGGTAGAGGAAACCGCCGATCTGGCAACGATTGCGGACGTGTTGCTCAAGCGCGGCATCAAGCGCGTTCCCGTCACTCGGGCGGGAAAACTGGTCGGCGTGGTCAGCCGGCGCGACATTCTGCGAGCGCTGCTGGCTCAAGAGACGTGATGCCGCCATTGCGGCAAGGGGACACACCATGGCACGCATCGGCATTTTCTTCTATTCCCGTACGGGAACCGGGCGAACCGTCGCCGAACGCCTGGCTAGCGTCAGCGGATGGCCCAGCTACGAAATTCGCGACGCGTCTCCGCGTTTCGGATTGCGGGGAGATCTGCGCTGCGTCGTCGATACCTTGTTTAAACGCAGCCCCGCCTTTCGCTATGACGGCCCCGGGCTGGACCAGTTCGATCATGTGGTGCTGATCGCTCCCGTCTGGCTGCGCGCGCTGGCCGCGCCGATGCGCTCGTTCTTGAAAGCGCAGGGCCGAATGATCAAGGCCTATTCGGTGATCGTCGTCATGTCGGGTTATGGCGGGTTTCGCGCCGTGGACGATATGGCGGCCATTGCCGGCGCCAAGCCGCGCTCGATTCTGCTCTTGAAACAATACGACGTGCTTGCCGAAGAGTGCGATGCATCTCTGTGCCGTTTCAGAGAGCAAACGCTGGCCGCCGATGGCCCCGGCGGATGGAACGACCCCTTGCTACCGTCCATCGACTGACGCTGCGTTTCGCCAACGGATGCGGCCCGTGTAAACGCACTAGTGCTTTTGGCGCCTCCGCGCCGCGCCTATGGCTTCACCCGGCAATGTGTGCTGCAATGATTTTTCCCCGAACCAGGCTGGCTCGCATCCATCGCACACATTGCAATGACGCCCTCGCCTAGCGCGCCTCCGCTGCTCGATATCATCCAGTCCGCAACCGAACCGATCATCACCATCGACGAGCATCAACGCATTGTGATGTTCAACCCGGCGGCAGAGCGCGTGTTTCTGTGCCACGCCGACCAGGCCATTGGCGCCAGCCTCGATATCTTGATACCGGCGCGCTTTCGCACGGTGCATGCCAAGCACGTCAGCCGTTTCAAAGATACGGGCATGTCCGACCGGAAAATGGGCTTGGGCGCGCCGCTATGGGGGCTGCGGTCCAACGGCGAAGAGTTTCCAATGGAAGCCTCTATCTCGCAGACGAAAACGGAATCAGGGGTATTCCTGTCGATCTTCCTGCGAGACATTACCGAGCGGCAGCGCGTTGACCAAGCGCTGCGCGCGTCGCGGGACGAACTGACCCGGCTGTCCAACGCCTTGCTGCATGTGCGTGAGCAGGAAAAAAAACACATCGCCCGCGAGCTGCACGACGATCTTGGCCAGAGCCTGACGGCCTTGACCATGGAGCTGTCCCAACTGGAATCCAACCTTGATCCCGACGACACCGACGCGCGGGATCGGGTTCGTGCGATGCGCCAGGTGATCAAGGCCACCTTTGCTTCATTGCGGCGTATTGCCTCTGACCTGCGGCCCGTCATGCTGGATGACCTGGGGCTGGCCGCAGCCGTCGAATGGCTTGTGGCGAATTTTGTATCGCGCTATGGCATCGACACGCATGCAGAGATCCACATCGGCCCGGCCGAGCCCTCCAAACGGGTCGCCACGACCTTGTTCCGGGTGGTGCAAGAGGCGCTGACCAATATCGCCAAGCATGCCCAGGCGACGCAGGTGCAACTGCACCTGACCTGTGACGACACGCAATGCACACTGACCGTGCGGGACAACGGCGTGGGCGCCGCGCCTGAAAGCCTGACCAAGAAGCTGCCGCTTTCGCTCGGCCTGCAAGGCATACGCGAACGGGTTCGGCTGCTCAATGGTGATGTGACGATCACTACCCGCAAGAAGGAAGGATTCCGCCTGGATGCCCGCATGCCGGCGCAACATCCCGAATCGCCCTGGGAGGCATCGTGATCACCGTCATGCTGGCAGACGACCACACCTTGCTGCGCGAAGGGCTACGGCGCCTGCTTGAGCAGGCCGGGGACATCTCCGTTCAGGGCGAGGCCGCAAATGGCGCTGAAGCGCTGAAACTGCTGGAACAGCGGGCGTGGGATCTGCTGGTGCTCGATATGTCCATGCCCGGCCGCAACGGCGTAGATCTAATCCGTCAAATCAAGAGCGGCCATCCCGACGTGCCGATTCTGGTGCTGACCATGCACGGTGAGCAGCAATACGCGATCCAGGCCATCAAAGCCGGCGCGTCAGGCTTTCTGACCAAAGACATCGCCGCCGAAGAATTGGTTCAGGCGGTTCGGAAGGTGGCGGGCGGCGGCCGCTATCTGAGCCCGTCGCTGGCGGAGAGCATCGCCTTTGATCGGCAGGACAACACCGGCGCACTGCCCCACTTGCTGCTGTCAGATCGCGAGCTATCGGTATTCCGCCATCTTGCGTCTGGCTTGAACAATTCAGATATTGCCCGGCGCCTGTTCCTGAGCGTCAAGACGGTCAGCACTTACAAAAGCCGCATCCTGGTGAAAATGAACCTGCGCAATCAGACAGACTTGGTGCGTTATGCCATCCGGCACCAGCTGATCAACGAGCAAGATCTCCCGGACCTCTAAGCGGAGCGTGTAGGAATATTCCTACGCTTGTAAGGCACCGCTGCCAAAAACTGGCGAACGGCGCCGATAGCACCTGCTTGGCGGACATCCGATACTGCTGAAAAGCCTGCCGAGTTGCGCAGCGCGCATTTCCTCAGCAAAGCATCGCTCCGATCGTACGACCTAGCGAGTTGCAGCCATGGACAATATCGTTGCTTATCCTAGCGGCCCAGCCTGGCGCACGGCCGTGCCCCCGAACTGCGAGCTATGCGTCATGGCGCATTTGTGCAACCCCGTATCGGATGGGTACGCGCCTCAGATTCCCGTCCCCGTACGCAGCCAGAAGCTGGTGCATCGCGGGGAACCCGTCTATCGGGCGGGTGATCCGCTGTTGAATTTGTATCAGCTGCGATCCGGATCAGCCAAGGTGCGTGTCACCAATCTGTCGGGGCAGGAGCAGATCACGGCGTTCCCCGTTGCGGGCGCCTTGCTGGGGCTGGACGGGATCGAAACGGGCATCCACACCTGCGACGCCATCGCGCTGGAAGATTCGCTGGTCTGCATCCTGCCGTATGCGGAACTGATGGGAAACTGCCGCAAGGACTACGACGTGGCCCAGCAATTCAATCGGCTGATTGCCCATGACTCAAACCAGTATTGCCGCCTGTTGCTGACCCTGGGCTGCATGACCACCGATGAGCGGGTCGCTGGCTTTCTGATCGGCATTTCCGAGCAGATGGCCGCCAACGGCTACTCGCCGCTGGCGTTCACCCTGAAGATGACGCGCGAGGACATCGCCAATCATTTAGGCATGAAGGTTGAAACGGTGTGCCGCGTGCTCGCGCGTCTGCAAGTGGCGTCCATGGTCAAGGTGAGCCGGCGGCAACTGGAAATACGCAACGTTGAGGGTTTGCGCCAGATGAGCTGCCAATAAGGCGTCCCATCAATCAGCCGTCCTATCAATCCGCCGCCCCATCAATCAGCCGCCCCATCAATCCGCCGCTCCATTAATCCGCCGCCCCATCAATCCGCCGCGCTATCGCACGCTCTCCAGCAATGCCCGCGCCTCCTGCTTTCGGCCAGCGTCGGCCACGTCGCGGCCGGGCCGCGGCGGCGCCTTCAGCGCCTTCTCAAGGTAAGGAATGGCCTCGGGCTTTCGATTCCGATAGATCAGGTAGTCGGCATAAAAGTAGTTGGCGTCGATCCCATCGGGGTTTATCGCCAATGCCTGCTGCAACAGCGCTTCCGCTTTTTTGTTGTCGCCAAATCCCACCGGCCAGCCGGGCACCTTGTAGTACAGGACGCCCAGGCTGTTCAGGGCGGACCCGCCCAGCGCCTTGCTATCGATCTGGATGGCCGTTTCGTATTCCGCTTTGGCCTGCTTGGCCAAACCCAACGCGCCCAGCCCGCCTTTGGCGCCCGCCCACGAGCTCAGAATGATCCCCTCCCAGATGTGCGGTTCCGCCTTGGCGGCAAAGCGCTCCGTAAGCGCATGCGCCTGCTGCGACAGCGCCTCGAAGCGGGTTTCGCGCTGGTTGGCCGGCGTCTGGTACTGGATCACCGCCCAGTCATTCTGAAGAGCGCGTATGCCCTGATCAAGATCGTCGGGGGCCGACGCGGCAAAGGCTGATAGGGACATTGACGCGCCCGCCAGCATGGCGGCGGCCGCCTTGAACAAGGAAAGTCGGGTAATCATGAAGAGGCTCCTGGAGGAAATTTCAAAGACATCAGCGCGCGGCGGTGTTTTGCAAACGCGCCATCAAGCCATTCGGGACACAAGCCATTCAAGCGCGCCGCAATCGCCTCGACGCCGCCTGCGAAACCCTGGCGCGATTCGCGTTGCAGCATGCGCGACACGCGAACCGCAATCACCTCCGGGGTGTCGCTGGCGGAACCGGTTGCGTGGTTGAATGCCTGGACCTGCGGGGAATTGAATGGCGTATCAATCGCGCGCGGCGCGTAGTACTGAACCCGGACGGTAGAGTCCGCCAGTTCGCGGCGCAGCGACTCGGTGTAGATCCGAAGCGCGGCTTTACTTGCGCCGTACACAGAGAATCCGGGTACGCCCAAGCTGCCCAGCGTCGATCCGATATTCAGCACCTGAGCGCGCGGACGGCTGCGCAGTAGCGGCAGCATCCCCGCCGTCAGCATCATGGGCGCCACGACATTCGTTTCCATCACGCGCCGGACGTCATCGCTCTGCACGTCCTCTGCGGGCCCGAACGCCGCCACGGCTGCGTTATTGATCAGCACATTCGCGCATCTGGCCGCAGCGGCGTCGATGATGGCCGCGCGGCCGTGATCCGTCGTCACGTCCACCACCAGGGCATCAACGCGATTGCGGTCTTGCGCGCCCGCGCTGAGCGACTGCGCCAGACTCAGCAGCGGCCCCGCCGTGCGTCCGATCAACAGCAAACGTGCGCCTTCGGCAAAGAGCTGCCGAGCAATCGCGCTGCCCAGGCCGCCCGCGGCCCCGGTCAACACGATGGAGGCATCGCGCGGGCTCATGCGGCCTCCGTTTGCGTCTGCGCACGGGGCAATGCGCGGAAAATTGCGCCGTACAGGCCGTAGAACATGTTGGCGGCGTGGATCACTGCGGCCTGATCCCCCGCATCGTCCAGCCGATTCATCAGCAGGGCGAAGTGCGCGGTGTGTTCCTGGTCCAGCGTGCCATGCGAACGCAGATAGCTGAAGGCGGACGCCGGCAGCGCCAGCTTCTGCTGAATCTGATCCGCAGCATTCAACGCCAACGCGACGCTGGTGCCCTCCAGAACGTGCACCATCCCGAAAAAGCCCACCGGATTCTTGCGCGCGATCATGTCATACGCATAGGCGACCATCACGTCGGTCTGCGGGCCAGGCCCGGCAAGCCGGACCTCGTCGGCGTCCTGCCCAAGCGCCCGCAGGTCGTTCAGAATCCAGGCGTCGTGCCCGGTTTCCTCTTCGATGTATTCGTCGATGGGCGCCAGCATCCAATTCAACCTGGCCGGCATGCGGGCACGGCAGGCGTGCAACAGCGGCACGGTATGGCTGACGTGGTGATAGGCCTCGCGCAGGAAGGCAATGTAGGCAGGCAACGCGACGTTGCCATGCAAGCAGTCCTGGATGATCGGAGTCGTCACCAGCGACTCCCGGCTTGCACGGGTATCGATAAGCAGTTTGTCGAAAAAGGTCATGACGGTTTACACCAGAGGTTGTGCGGATTTCCGCGAAAACAGATCGGCGTGCAGGTCTGCGACAGCGCTGCGGCGCGGACGTCCGTTGGCGGTCGCCATGCCGCTTGCCGCGCTGAACTCGGCGCGCCCGCGCATCCACGGGCCGATCCGCGCATAGTCAGGCAGGGTGTGGTTGGCGCGGTCGATACCGGCGCGGATGGCGTCGTCACCCACATCGCCCAGCGGCCAAATCACCGCGCCCAGCTCGGGCTGGCCCTCACCCAGCACGACGGCCTGGGCGATAGCGGACTGGTTCGCCAAGCGCAGCTCGATCCATTCGGGCGACACGTTGCGCCCGAAGCCGGTGATCAGCAGATTCTTCTTGCGTCCGTGGATGTGCAGGAACCCCGCTTCGTCCAGCCGCCCCAAATCGCCGGTGGGCAGCCACTGCCGGGGCGCGGCCTGCTCGCCCAGATAGCCCAGCGCATGGGTGCCGGCCACCTCGATTTCGCCGTCGGCCGTCACGCGCAAGCGGGCATGTGGCAAGGGGTAGCCCGCCGAACCCGGGCAATCGGCGCCCGGCAAATTCAAGGTTTGCACCGAGCAGGCCTCGGACAGCCCGTAGCCTTCGTAGGCGGGCAGCCCTTGCGCCCGGGCGCTTGCCAGCAAGTCCACCCCCACCGCGGCGCCGCCGACCGCCATCAAGCGCAGTTCGGGCGGCGCGCTGGTGACCGTGGCTCGCAGAAAGCCGGTGTACGCGCGCAGCATCTGCGGCAGAACAATGACGCTTTGTGCGGCGGCGCCCGTCAGCGCCGCATGAAAGATGGCCGGATCAAAACGCGATGAGCCCTGTAACCCGGTCTCGATCAAAGGACGCGTCACAATCGCGGCCCCTTCCAACAAAGGCGAATAGACGCCCGCAATGTTTTCCAGCAAGACGGGAAGCGGCAACGCGGTCAGGTGGCGGCGTATTCCAAGCGGCCGGGTAGCTTCCGCAAGGCTCGCCGCCACCGCCAGCATTTCGGCGGCGCCCAGGCACACGCCCTTGGGGCTGCCCGTCGAGCCGGACGTGAACGTGATCTTCGCCGTCCGGCTGGGCAAGGACGCCGCCGTGTGGGGACGCCGGAACAGCGCCAGCCGGTCGGGCAGGTTGTCGGCCAATTCGAAGCCGAACGCATGCAGCATGGGTTGAATCGACGACGGGCCCACCACGGTATTCGCGCCCGCCGCGTCCAGCGTTTCGCGCCATTGGCCAGGGGTAAAGAACAAGGGCAACGGCACATGCACGACGCCCGCCTGCAAGCACGCCAGGTCATGAATGATCCAGTCGGCGCCGTTGTCCATCAGCGACGCGGTGACATGCGCCCGATGCGCCGCAAGCAGCTCCGCGCGCACTTGCACCCGGCCAAGCAGCGCTTCGTAATCCAATGATTCCCTTGGGGTCTGTAGCGCAAGGCGGCCAGCGCGGCTCGGGTCTCGCAATAGCGAAATGAAGTCGGAAGCGTTCATGCCTCTTGCTCCGGAAAGTGTTCAAGGATGGTGTGCAGGCGGCCTGCAAAGACGTGAGGCGCATGGGCGTAGTAGTCGCCCCAGTCCCTGCGTTCCTGCTCGTTCAGGTGATCCGAGGTCGCCGCCGAAATCGCCTGGTGCGCCAATCCCATTCGGGCGAACAGATGGTGCAGCTCGCTGGTAAGGGTGCTGACCGCCCAGTCGAAGCCTTGCTGGTGCAGGTGGCGGGCAAGCAGCGGCACGAGCACTCGCCCGCCACCCGGCCTGGCCGCTGCGAACTGGCCGGCCTCGACAATCAGGCGGCGCGCCACGGGCGCGTTCTGATCGCGCAGATACTGTTCGATCGGCGCGGCAAGGTAGCGCTCAAGAAACAACGGATCGTCCGCGCTCCGATAGCCCGCCGCCGCCAGGATTTCCCCGTTCTCCTGCACGCTTACCAACGTGGGCAACCACTCTTTCAGCGTCGCGCCGAATCGTTGTTGATAGCGTTGGTGGATGTAGGATTCCACGCGGCCGCGCATCGGGTCGTCCACGGGATGGATATGCAGCGTGCGGGGCATGGGCCCTGACTGTGCAGCGATAGCGCGCTGCGCGGGCGAAGATGAAAACTTGGTTTGCGGCATACTGGCATCCGGTCGATGTGGCGTCGGTTTATCGACACTTGGTGCGCAGCTTAGGCAGCCAACCTTAATGAGAAATTAACCGTCCTGCGGTGGTAATCTCAGCCGTACACGGCGCGAAGGCAATAAATGAGAATCCTCATCATTGAAGACGACCCGCTGATCGGTGATGGCCTGAAATCCGGCCTGCGCCTGCTGGGTTACGCGGTCGACTGGTTTTCAAGCAGCCGCGAAGGCGACCAGGCCATGGGCGTCGTGCACTACGATGCCGTGGTGCTGGACCTTGGGTTGCCGGGCGAAGACGGCGTGTCGCTGCTCACTCGGTGGCGCCGCGCGGGCCACACCTTGCCTGTCGTCATCCTGACGGCGCGCGAAGCCGTGGAAAGCCGCATCGCGGGGCTGGACGCCGGCGCCGACGACTACCTGATCAAACCCATCACGCTGGACGAACTTGCCGCACGCTTGCGCGCGGTAACGCGACGCGTTGCGGGCAAGCCCGAACCGGTATGGCGCCATGGCAATCTGGACTACCACCCGGCCCTGCACGAAGTGCACTGGAAGGGTCAAAAGGTGGATCTGACAACGCGGGAAGCGCTGCTGCTTGAACTATTTCTGACCCATCCGAACCGCGTCCTTACCCGCGACTTCATCCGCGACAAACTCTACGACTGGGACTCCGAACTGGAAAGCAATGCGCTCGAGGTGTTCGTGCATCACTTGCGCAAGAAGATTCATCCCAAGATTGTGCGCACCGTGCGGGGTTCGGGCTATGCGCTAGGCCAAGTGGACGCCGAGTCATGACACTGCAACGCAGGCTTATCATCGCCGTGCTGCTGGCGGCCCCCTTCGCATGGCTCATCACAATCGCCGGCACCTACTGGCGCGCCGCGCACGAAATCAACGAGCTCTACGACACCGACATGCTGCGGCTGGCGCAGCAAACGCTTGCCATCTCTTCGTTGATCCCGCCCTCCGCCCCCCTGCGGCCCATGCCCGCGCAGACGCCGGCTTCGACGGATTCGGGCGATGCCGGGCTGGGTGATCTCTCTGTCGCCATCTGGCGCGGCTCTGATGCTCCGCTGGTGCTTGATCCCGAAGCATTGCAATTCCCGCGTGAAGGAAATCGGACGGGGTTCTTCGAAAGCGTCGTCAGCGGCGAGCCGTGGCGGCTGGTCTACCTGAGCGATCCCGACGGCAAGACCCGCGTCGCGGTGGGACAGCGCATCGGCGAACGCAACGACCTGGTGGTGGCCTACATCGCGGGCCAGATTCTGCCCTGGCTGATCGGGCTGCCGGTGCTGATCGCTTTGCTGATCTTCGCCGTTCGCCGGGCGATGCGGCCCGTGCGTGATCTATCGATGCAGTTAGAGCAACGCAGCCCCGATGACGCCACCCCCTTGCCTAGCGCCGACGTGCCAGGCGAACTGAAGGGCCTGCTCAATGCCATGAACGGTTTGCTCGCGCGCGTGGGCACGCTGATCGAACAAGAACGGCGGCTGACAGCCGATGCCGCACACGAACTGCGTACGCCGTTGGCGGCGGTGCGGGCGCAATGGGACGTGGTGCAACGCACCGCAGATCCCACTGAACGATTGCAGGCGCAGACGAGCGTCACTCGCGGGATGGAAAGACTGGACCGGCTGGTGTCGCAGTTGCTGACCATGGCCCGGCTGGACAGCGCCAACCATGCCGACTTTGGCGGCTCCGTGGATTGGCGCGCCGTCGCGGAACAGGCGGTGGGAGATTGCCTGTGGATCGCGGATCGGCGCGACGTGGACATCGCCGTGGAATGGCCGGATGCGGGCATCCTGCCGCTGCCAATGGCGGGTGACGAAAATGCGCTGACCATCATGCTGAAGAACATTCTGGACAACGCCATTCGCTATGGCCCGCGGCATTCGCTTGTGCGGCTGACGTTCTCTTCATCACGCATCATCATTGATGACCAGGGCTCGGGCATTGCGCCCGAGGTCCTGCCCCGGCTGGGCGGCCGATTTGTCCGCGCCCCGGGCAATGAAGAAGCCGGCAGCGGGCTGGGCGTGTCGATTGCTCGCCGCATCGCCCATCACCACGGCATGAGCATCCACTTCGCCATGCGCGATGCCAGCAGCGAGCTGGGACCCGGGCTGCAAGTCACGTTGCGGCGGGGTGAGTAGGCGGTCAGCCATTTTCAGGGCAGAGCGACGCTCATGCCGCCGTCGGCCATCACAACAGCGCCAACGATGAAACTGGCCTTTTCCGATGCCAGAAACGCAATCACCTCTGCGATCTCACTGGGCTGAGCCGCACGGCGGATGGGCGCCTTCTGGCCATGCTCGGCCAGAAAAGCCGGACCGTCGGCGTGGATGTGGTTGGTGATATTGGTAATGACATCCCCTGAGCCCACCGCGTTGACGCGGATGCCGTGCTCAATGGCTTCCAGTGACAACGCGCGTGTCAACTGCGCCAACGCGCCCTTTGATGCCGCATAGGCCGCAATTTGCGGGAAGGCCTGATAGCAGGCGTACGACCCCACGTTGACAATGGCGCCCGCTTTTGCCGGCACCATCGCGCGCATGGCTTCGCGCGAGAACAGGAACGCACCCGTAGCGTTGACGGCTTGAATGCCGTTCCAATCGTCCAGCGACATGTCCAGCAGAGGCTTGTTGATGATGATGGCGGCGTTATTGACGAGGATATCGAGCTTGCCGAACTGCCCGATCGCCTCCGCAACCGCCTGTACCGCGCTGTCCTCGCGCGCCACGTCGGCGACAAACGGCACGATGCCAGGGCGCACCAGGCGTTCGACATTGGCGTTGCGCTCCACCGCGATGACGTTTGCCCCCTGAGCATGAAGCAGTTCGGTGGTGGCCAGCCCGATGCCGCTGCCAGCGCCAGTCACGATTGCGACCTTGCCCGCGAAGGCGCCGGTTTCCAGATTGCGTGATGTCATGATGTTGACTCCTTGATGAGGTTAAGAAATAGGCGCCCGCCGTTCAATACGGGCTGGCGGTGGGACGCACGACGATCTCGCTGACGTCCACATCGGCCGGCTGCTCCACGGCGTAGGCGATGGCGCGGGCGATGGCGTCGGGCGTGATGGCGATGCGGCGGAATTCCTGCATGGCCGAGCGGGCGGTGTCGTCCGAGATCGAGTCAGCCAGCTCGGATTCCACAACGCCCGGGCAGATCACCGTGACGCGGATCTTGTCCGTCTCTTGGCGCAGCCCGTCAGAAATGGCGCGCACCGCAAATTTGGTGGCGCAATACACGGCGGCGGTGGGCGACACCGCCAAGCCGCCAATCGACGAGATGTTGATGATCTGCCCGTGGCCTTGCTGTTCCATCACCGGCAGTACCGCCGCGATGCCGTGCAAGACGCCACGGATGTTCACGTCGATCATCCGGTTCCATTCGCCGACCTTCAGCGCATTCAGCGGCGAAAGCGGCATCACGCCCGCGTTGTTGACAAGCACGTCGATGCGGCCGAAGGCATCCAGCGCAAAGCGTGCGAACGCCGCGGCGTCCTCTGCCGAGGTCACGTCCAGTTCGCGATAACGGACGATGCCGCCGGCGTCCTGTAGCGACTTCGTCAGTTCAGCCAGTTTGCCGGTGCGGCGAGCACCGATCACCAGCCGATTCCCCTGCGCCGCCAGCAGACGGACGGCGCCCTCGCCGATGCCGCTGCTGGCGCCGGTGATCAGGATGACTTTGGATTCGTTGGAATGAATTGCCATCTTGCATACTCCTATTGTCGGTGCGGATTTGGCGGCGTCTGCCCGTGATAGAGCCTGGAACATGGCCAGCCGGATTCGGCCTTTGACAAAGCACTATTGCTTCATCTATCGGTAAGAGAATGGTAGAGAAACCGTGCCGCAAGGCGAATACACGGACCGATGCCGTTATTGCCTATTCCTATTGAATCGCTTTATGCACGGGATGAGGTGGCGCTAGAATGACGGCCAATGCGACAACAGGAGCAAGCGGTGCCAAACGCCCCCCTACCCGCTTCCATCACGATGGTTCGTCTGCTGGAAAAACTGGCGCCCAACGAGGGCTACACCCAGTCGGCGCTGGACAGCGTGCGGCTGATGCGCTCCGACCGTCCGCTCGGGCGCACGCCCGTGCTCTACGAGCCGAGCATCGTGATTGTTTGCCAGGGCCGCAAGCTGGGGTTTTTGGGCGACGAGGTCTATGTCTACGACGCCCAGCATTACCTTGTGCTGTCCGTTCCGCTGCCGTTCTCAACCGAGACGCAGGCCTCGCCAGAAGAGCCCATGCTGGCGGTATCGATCCGTCTGGATCTGCTGGCACTAAGCGACCTGATCACGCAGATCGGCGCCACCGGCCGCCACCCCGATGCGCCGCCCACCGGCATCGCGTCCACGCCCCTGGCCGGACATCTTGCTAGCGCCACGATACGGTTGCTGGAAGTCTTGACGGACCCGCTTGACGCGCTGGTGCTGGGGCCGGGCATCGTGCGAGAAATCTGCTATCGCGTGCTCACCGGAGAGCAAGGCGGCGCGATGCGTGCGGCGCTAACGCATCACGGCCGCTTCGGACGCGTGGCGCGCGCGCTCAAGCGGATTCACACTGACTACGCCACGCCGCTCAACGTCACAGGTCTGGCGGAGGAAGCGGGCATGAGCGTGCCGGCGTTTCATGCCAACTTCCGCACGGTGACGCAGACATCGCCGATTCAGTACATCAAGTCGACCCGCCTTCATCAGGCGCGCCTGATGATGATCCGTGATGGCGTGACCGCAGCCGCAGCGGCGGGCCGAGTCGGTTACGAAAGCGCGTCCCAGTTCAGCCGGGAATTCAAGCGCCTCTTTGGGCGCACGCCGGCGAACGAGGTGCGTGACATGCGCGAATCGTTCACGCTGTCGCCTGCGGTGCGGTTCGATACGTAGCCACGCCGTGGGCTTCAAATCGAGGCCGCCAACAAACTGGTTAATAATGCCTGTCCTCGTAACGAAGACAGGGAGACCCCGCAAGATGAGTCTGAACACACCCAGCCTATGGCATCGACTGCGGCGTCCGGTCGCCGCAATGATCTTGGGCTTGCTGCCCTTCTGGTTATTCTTGGGAACGTCCCAGACGACCACCGTGAATGGCAAGCTGGTGCAGGACTCCAGCTTCAATGTGCTGGGCTTGATTCTGGCCATTGCGGGGCTTGTCATGGCCGTGAAGATGTTGAAGCAGGATGGCGCTTACGGTGAAGCGCCGCGCTGGTGGCCACGCACTGTGCTGGCGGTGTTGGCGGGCCTGCTCTGCGTCTTTCAGATAGGGCAAACCGCAGGGTTCTATCACCTCAATGTCGGCCAATCGATCGCACAGTGGCAAGCCAAACTTCTGGGCCCTTCTGAACCCCGCGCGCAGGCGCTGGCGGCTGAGCTCGATAAAGCGATACACGCCCGCACCCAGCAGCGGGCGGCAAGCGTGGACCAAGTTCTGCTGCGCGATGACATCGCCACGTCGCTCGCACGCATCCACGCTAACGGCACGCTCTTCAACCTGTATGCCGAGGCGTGCAACAACCCTGGCAAACGCTTCGTGCTGGACGCAGCCCCTGCGCTGCTGACCGACGACGACAAGACCTATGTCAACAAGGCCCAGCAGCTGGCCGCGCGCAATGCGACGGAGCGCTTTGATTGCGATAGCCCGCAGGTGCGCGACTTCATGTCGAACTGGCTGGCCGACGACGTGCTGCGCGACCGCGCCAATCTGGCCCTGCAAACCGCCGCCTACCGCGAACGTTTCGGCGACAAGCCCGCGCCGGCAGGCAAGGATGCGCTGGTCACCAACGGCTTGGGGATATGGCTGGGCGATACGATCAGCCAGGTGCAGACGGCGCTTGGCACCCAGAGCGAGCCGGTGGCCGCGGCCAGTTCGGGCTATTACCGACTTGACCTTCCCGAGCGCGGCATGGAACTGCTGTTCAGCCCGGTTGGCCAAGTGGCCTCCATTACTGTGCGTGCACCATTCAAGGGCAGCATCGTGGGCCTGAAGATCGGTGATAGCCGACGCACGGTCAACCGTTTGCTGGGCGATGGGTGGATTGACGTCCGGCTGCCCTACGACAACGCCGCCGCTGGCTACGACATCCAGTTGCGCAAGCAGACGCCGGGCACGCAAGCGCAATGGCTCGACCGGCGCGCCGGTAACGACGTGGCGGTGGTGCAGCTGTCAGGCGCAAACTATGCCAGCACCATCGACGAGATCCGGCTGATCACGCCCCGCCGGCCGGGGTAGCGCCGGGCGCATTCCAGACCAGGGAACGGGGCCGATGCGCCCCCACTTCCCATGCTGCAACGCGTATTGACCTCTCCTTGTATGCGTGACCCAATAAACGCGACAACCCAAATCGTATGGAGGCGGTCATGATGAATGCGCAAACCAAACGGGTCATGGAAGTCGTGGCGGCCGCAGAGGACGGGACGACTTACCGCATCAACCGGTACTGCCGCTCCGAACCCGACCAGCCGGCAGACCCCCACTACTTTTGCTGCCTTCAGGATGGGCAGTTGGTGTCATGGCGAGGGGATGGCAACTACGAGTTGCCCGACGGCACCATCGTGACGACGGTGGCCACACGACTTTGCGGATAGGGTGCGAACCATCCTGCATGCCGAAAAATTCCTGCTGCTGGCCTGTGTGGTGGCGGTGGCGGGGTACGCGTTCGACGCGGGATCGGGCGGCCACGGCCAGCTGGTCAGCTTGTTGGAAACAGGTGTCCTCATCGCAGCGATCCTCGGCGCCTCGTTAAGCGTGGCGCGCCACGCCGAGCGCATCGCGCAAAAGCTGGGCGACCCTTACGGCAGCATGATCCTCACCCTGTCGGCGGTTTTGGTGGAGGTGATTGTGCTGGGGATCATCTCGGCCAAAAGCGGATCACCCACGCTGGTGCGCGACAGCATCTATTCAGCCGTCATGCTCGACATCAACGGCATTCTTGGCGTGGCCGCCCTGCTGGGCGGCTTCAAGCACGGCGAACAGTCCTACAACGATGATTCCGCGCGCACCTACAGCGTGATGATCCTGACGGCCGTGACGGTGTCGATGATCATTCCCGAGTTCGTTCCGCAACCCAGCTGGCGGGCTTACAGCGGCTTCACGATTGTGGTCATGCTGTTGTTCTATGGCGTGTTCCTGCGCATGCAAACGGGGCCTCACAGCTATTTTTTCAGCTACAGCTATCCGGACAAGAAGACACGCCAGCCCTTGCCGCCCGGTGGCTACCCAAGCCGCAGGCAATCCATCGCCGTCATGGCTACCGGCATCATTGCCGTGGGGTTCCTGGCAGAGCTGCTGTCGCATTCGTTGGATGGCAGCCTGACGGGCGCCAACGTCCCACCCGGGCTGGTGGCGTTTATCGTGGCAGGGATTTCGGCCGCTCCGGAAATGTTGACGGCCTTGCGGGCCGCGTTGGCCAATCGCATGCAATCGGTGGTGAATATTGCGCTGGGCGCGTCCTTGTCCACCGTCATTCTTACCGTGCCCGCCATGGAGGCGATGGCGTTGATCTCAGGGCAACGTATCGTGATGGCCATGACGCCGTTGCAAACCTTGATGATGCTGGTGACGTTATTGGTAGCGGCGATCAACCTGAACGACGGGCAGACCAATGCCATTGAAGGCATGACGCACTTCGTCCTGTTCGGGGCGTTTCTGATGTTGCTGACCTTGGGCCTGTAGGCTCGCCGCTGGCGATTCAACGGCGTCCCGGCCGACTTGAAGCAGCTTTCTGTCGCCGAGCCTCAAGGCGGTCAACACCCCTCCCGTCACGCAGGCGGTGTCCACGCACATAACGTCTGTCCTCACCAGCAGCCCCAGCGTGGCCCAATGGCCAAACAGGATGGGCGTGTCAACGGCCAGCCTGCCCGGCACGTCAAACCAGGGCATCGTCCCGCGCGGCCAGCCCCCTGGGGCAGATTTCGCCCCGGGCGCGAGTTCCCCTTTGCGCGTGCACAGCCGCATGCGGGTGAAGGCGCTGGCGATGAAGCGTATGCGCCTGTCATCCTGCAATTTTGCGTTCCAGCCCAACACCGCCGGGCCGCAGAACATGTGCATGTGATCGCGCCATTGCGCGTCTTGCAGCCGGTCTTCCACTTCGCGCGCCAGCGCCATGGCGGTATCCACATCCCACTGCGGAAGAATGCCGGCATGCGTCAGGACGTGGCCCGCCCCTTCATGCATCAAGGGACAGCGCCGCAGCCAGTCCAGCAGCTCGGGTGCATCAGGGGCGTTGAACAGATCATTCAGGGTGTCGCCCTTGCCCGGGCGGATGCATCCGGCGGCGATCGCCAAGGCTCGGATGTCGTGATTGCCCAGCACGACGGTGACGCGCTCGCCCAGCGCCATGACGCGGCGCAGCGTCTTGGCGGACTCGGGCCCGCGATTGACCAGGTCGCCCACGAACCACAGCTGGCTCGTGGGGTCGTCTGCAATTTCCGGGCGTGCCAGCAGTGCGTCAAGCTCGGCGCAGCATCCATGCACATCGCCGATCACCCAGACCGATGGCGAAGCGCCCACGATACTGCCGCCGTTGCGGTTGACGGCTGGCTGTTCCACGGTGTGCGGCATGGCCTTCCCCATCGGGTTGACAATCACTCGCACCGATCAGCAAACGCCGTTCCCGGCGCGCCGCTTTCCCCTTTCCCTGATAACCCTAGCTAGGGCGAGGTTCGCTTTCCGATGGCGGATGGCAGAATCAGCTTGATCCCGCGCGCTGCCTGATAGCCGTGGATTTCCTTCACATCCAGCTTGCGCATGAATTCGATGGTGCCGGCATCGATGATCTGGCCAGGCACCATGATGGGAAAGCCGGGCGGATACGGGATCACAAAGTTCGCCGATACCAGTTCCGGCCCATTCGCCAGGCGTTCGTCCAGCTTGGGGCTGGTCAAGGGCAGGTACTCGCACTCGTCCTCGTTGTAGGCCGCGAAGAAGGCGGTGCGCATATTGCCTTCCGACGTGGTGCTGGCGGGATTGTCGCGGTAGCCATCGTGAAAGCTGCTGAAGTTGGGCAGGCTGGGCACGTCTTCCATCAAGCTCTTGACCTTGGCGGCAAACGCCATTCGCCCTTCCTCCCCTTCGGACTTGAGCCGGGCCTCAATATCTTGGGAGATCTCCAACAGCACCTTGATCAACGCGGCCACGTCGCTGCGCGTGTTGTTGATATTGCTTTGCAACAGCGCGCTATTGCGCGAGGTCTTGTTCAGCTGGATGTTGTACTTGGAGGCCAGCAGGTTCTTGAAGGTGGTGCCGTCGAATCCCGCCGTACCGCACACCAGCGTCAACCGGGTGGGGTCCAGGCAGAACTCGTCGTCCTTCAACGCCTTCACGGCGGTCAGCCAGGTCATGCCCGGCTGCATGTAGTCAGAAAAGCCCGAGCCGCGATACGCCTCCGGGATCATCTTGTCGGCTCCCAACACGCTGAAGTACTTCGAGATCAGCGGATGCTTGGCCACTTCGCGGCGTATGGCCAACGCGACTTCAATCGCGCGCATGACCAGCTCGTACCCTTCGAGCTCCATCTGGCGCCGAGCGACATCCAGCGAAGCGATGATCTGCGCGTTCGGCGAGGTCGATGCGTGAATGAAGACGGCTTCGTGAAACGCCGAGATGTGATGGTCGTAGTCTTCATCGCGCACAGCCACAATCGACCCTTGCCGCAGGCTCGACATGGACTTGTGAACGGAGTCCGTTTCATAGACACGGATGCGCATGGTTTGCGGGTTCGGCACCAATTGCCGTTCCATCACGCGCGGGTCTTTCGGGTCCAGGTCTTCGCCCAGTTCCTTGACCTGGGCGTTCCATTCCTCCATGGCGGCTGGGTCGTCACGCCATTGCTCAAGCGCGGCGGCCGCGCCCATGGCCGTTCTGGGACGCAGGAACGGTGACCACCGGGCAAAGCCGAACCAGGCTTCGTCCCAAAGAAAAATCAGGTCTGGCTTGATGGCCAGGCATTCCGCCATGACGCGGCGCGTGTTGTAGATATGGCCATCGAACGTGCAGTTGGTCAGCGTGATCATCGACACCTTGTCGAGCCGCCCTTCCGCTTTGAGATCCAATAACGCCCGCTTGATGGTGGCCAGCGGCACCGCGCCGTACATCGAATATTCCGTCATCGGAAACGCTTCAACGTAGAGCGGCTGCGCGCCGGACAGCACCATGCCGTAGTGGTGAGACTTATGGCAGTTGCGGTCGACGATGACGATGTCGCCCGGCTTGGTCACGGCCTGGTAGACCATCTTGTTCGAGGTGGACGTGCCGTTGGTCACGAAAAAAACGTGGTCCGCACCGACTGCGCGCGCGAACTTTTCTTGCGCAAGCTTGATGTTGCCCGTGGGCTCCAGCATGCTGTCCAGCCCGCCTGTCGTGGCCGACGTTTCCGCCAGGAACAGATTCAAGCCATAGAACTCGCCGAAGTCGCGTATCCAGTTCGACTTGATGATGGACTTGCCGCGCGCAATCGGCAGCGCGTGAAACGTGCTGATCGGCCGCGAGGCATAGAGCTTGAGATTGTCGAAGTGCGGGGTCGACTGCCGGTCGCGCACGCCTTCCAGGATGTTGAGGTGGACCTCCATGGGTTCTTCAGCTTCATAGAACACGCGGCGGATCGCTGACGCTGCCGGGTCGCCCGCCAGCTGCTCGACGTTGCGGTCGGTCAGCAGATAGACATCCAGTTCCGGCCGGATGTTGGCGATGAAACGGGCCAGCTTGAGGCCCGCCTCTTGGGTCTCGCCCGCAGAGGGCTCCATGTGCTGATACACCGTCAGGAAGTCGCGCAGCACCGGGGTGTCGTGCTTGGAGCCAAAGGGCACGCCGTCATAGATGACAACCGCCTCGATCTTGCCGTTAAGAATGGTCGCCAGTACCGCGTCTTCGAAGGTGCCGACCAGCACGGGTTCGTAGACCAGGCCATCTTCGGCCCGGCGCAGTTGCCGGATCTCTTGGCAAATGGCCGCCGAACGCGCCGGAGACATCGCGTTCACGAACAGGGTTTCGAAATACGGCCGCCGCTGTGCGCCCGCGCCCAAGCCAGGCGGCAGGCGGTCTGGGACATCGGTAGAGGTCTCGTCAGCCACTTCCCATTCGCTGTTGTCGTAACGGTAGCTGCCAGAGAGCAAGGCGCCGCTCATGCGAAGCACCAGGCGCGCCACGCCTATTGCATCGCCTTCGGCAAGGCGGTCGTCCAGCGCGTGCAGCAAGTGCGCGCCGGGATAAGCGAAGTAGCTTTCCAGCGCGCGCAATTCCGCCAACGCCTGCCGCACGGCCTCGCCGCCCGAATGGCGCTTGCCGCTTCGTTCCGCGGCGGCCCAGGCCTGCGCCTTGGCATTCATGTCGCGCCACCGGTCAGAACGGGCGGCGGAATTCGAAAACAGATGGTCCAGATGCTGCGGAGTATTTGTGTCACGGGTCATGGTGCTCTCCTAAGCAAGAATCAAGATGATGACCATGCCCCATATGGTCAGCAGGGTGTTGCCGACGGCATACGTGACGGTGTATCCCAAGCCCGGCACCTGGCTCTTGGCGGCTTCGCACACCATGCCTAGCGCCGCGGTCGTGGTGCGAGACCCTGCGCAAATCCCGAGGATCAGCGCCGGATGGAACTTGAAAACGTATTTGGCAAGGAACATGCCCAGGACCAGCGGGACGGCGGTGGCGAAAATTCCCCACAGGAACAGGCTGATCCCCAGCTTCTGCAAACCGGCCACAAAGCCGGGCCCGGCTGAAATGCCCACCACGGCAATAAAGACATTCAGGCCCACGGAATTCATGAACCAGAGCGTGGGTTCAGGGATGCGGCCGAAGGTGGGCCGAATCGCGCGGAACCAGCCGAACACAATGCCGGCGATCAACGCGCCGCCTGCCGTTGAGATCGTGATCGGGATGCCCCTGACATTGATCACCACCGCGCCGATCAGCGCACCGACTGTGATGGCCATCGACATGAACGCCACATCGGTTACGGTGGTGGGCCGGTCCACATATCCGATTTCCTTGGCGGTAGTGTTGATGTCCTGCGTGCGCCCCACCACCGTGATGACGTCGCCACGGAACAGCTGCGTCTTCGGCAACACGGGGATCACGGTCTCGGTCGGGCCACGGCGTATGCGCTTCAGAAATACGCCACGCGCACCGGGCCAGCGCGCCAGCTCTTCCAGCCGCTTGCCGTCCACCTTCTTGTTCGAGATATAGATATCCACGCCTTCGGTCTTGATATCCAGCAGCTCGGCGTCTTGCACTTCGCGGCCGCTTGGGCCAAGCCGGGCAATCAGCTGATCGCGCTTGCCGCCGATGGCGACAATGTCTCCGGCCTGGATCAGCGTAGTCCGATCCGCTTCGATGATCTTGCCGTCGCGGCGGATGCGTTCAACAAAGGCCCGCACGCCATCTTGCGTACCCGCTTCGATGTCGCCGACCGCACGGCCGATAAACGGGCTCTCGGGCGCCACGGAATACGCACGCACCTCGAAGTCATGCCACTGCGTTTCGCCCTCTGCGGCGCTTCCCGCGCCCATCAACTGCTCGTATTCCTTGCAGGCCGCAACGAGATCAATGCCCAGCAGCTTGGGGCCGATCTGCGCCAAAATGATGGCCGACCCCACCGTGCCGAAGATGTACGTCACGGCATAGGCAATAGGCATCGCATCCAGCAGCGCCTGCGCTTCTTCCGGCGACTTGCCCAAGCGGTTGATGGCGTCGGTCGCCAGCCCCATCGACGCCGAAATGGTCTGGGACCCGGCAAACAAACCGGCGGCCGAACCCAGGTCATATCCCGCGATGACGGCGGCGACTGCGGCCGCGCCCAGCGAGAACAGCGCCATGATCGCGGCAAAGATCGCTTGCGGCAGGCCGTCCTTGGCGATGCCGCGCACAAACTGCGGGCCCACGCCATAGCCCACCGCAAACAGGAACATCAGGAAGAAGACCGACTTTACGTTCGGCGAAATCTTCACGCCCAAGATGCCAATGACAATCGCAACCAGCAGCGTTGCCGTCACCGCCCCAAGACTGAATCCCTTGAAGCTCTTTCCTCCGACCCAATAGCCAATCCCGAGCGCCAGGAAGATCGCGATTTCGGGATATGCCTTGAGCGTAGCGACGAACCAATCCATGGTCTTCTCCTTATTCAACTGAATCTAGCCGTTGAAAATTTGGCGGGCCATACCCCATCTGCGGTACGTCTGGCCCGTTACTCTGAAGGGACATCGACAACACTGAACTTTCCGCCCAGCGCCAAATGCAGGTTCACGCGCTGAACCAGCCGTTCGGCGCGCACATGCAACAGGTCACCTTTCACGCGCAACACATCGCGCTTGCGCTGCAAGACATCGAAGGTGTCGAACTGGCCAATCTGACGCTGCACCTCTGCCAGCTCCAGCGCGCGGGTGCTTTCGGAATACTGGCGTTGAATCGCGCGCTCGCGCAGCGCCAGTTGCTGCTCGCCCGTCAATCCGTTTTCCACTTCACCCATGGCCGTGAGGATGGCGCGTGCGTAGGACGCCAGCGCTTCGCGCTGCTGCTCGGTACGCAGTTCCAGCGTGATCTGGCGGCGGCCGGCATCAAACAACGGCCAGATCAACGATGCGCCCACGGGATAGACCCAGCTCTGCATGCTGGTGGCCAGCCCCGAGTAATCTTTCGTGAAACGGCCCGCCCCCGCAAAGATGGAAATCGCGGGCAGGCGCGCGGCCTTGGCTTCTTCGGCGCCGAAGTACGCGGACACCATCCGTTCGCGCGCGGCAATCAGGTCAGGCCTGCGGTCCAGCAAGTCCAAGGGCAGCCCGGGCGCAAGCGGCGGCGGGGTGTCGGGGATGGCTTCGTTCGCTTGCGCGGCCCCTTCTGGGTAGCGGCCCAGCAATAACTCCAGCGCACGCAGCGCCTGCATGCGCGCCTGTTCCCGTTGCGCCACGACATCTGCCGCGGCTTCGCGCTGCTGCGCCCAATAAGCCACGTCCAGTTCGCTGACCTTGCCGATGCGGCGGCGGTATTGCACCAGCTCAAGCTGTTCGCCGGTCGTGCTTTCAAGTTCCTGCGCCAGCGCCAATTGGCCGGTGGCCTCTAACGCAGCAAGCCAACTCTTGGCGGTCAATGCGCCGATGGATTGGCGCGCGTAAGCGTAATCGGCTTCGGTAGACCGGTATCCGGCCTCACCCGCGCGTTTCTCTGCGCGCGCCCTGCCCCATAAATCGATTTCCCAGTTGATCAGGATGGCGTAGCCATTGGCGGAAAATGCGCTGCCGGGCGTGGGGTCTGTCGCCGTGCGCGCCCCGAAGCCAACCGTGGGCAGCAGGTCTGCGCCCGCCAGCCTGGCCTGCTGCGCCGCCTGTTGCACCCGGCTGGCCGCGACACGAAGGTCCAGGTTATTGGCCAGTGCTTCATCAATCAACGCTTGCAAGGTTCCATGTTCGGGAAATCCCGCCCATGCCGGATCAAAGGCCGCCACCCTGGCGCTGGCGACCCAGTGTTCAGGCACTGCCTTGCCTTCCATGGCCTGTTCGGCCATCGCCTGGTTGGTGGGCGCGTCCAGGTTGGCGCAGCCCGCCATCAGCGCGGCCGCGCACATCGCGGTGAGAAGCTGGGGAACGATCATGCGGTTCGGGTGCATGTCGGCGCCGTCAATGAAGCTTCAGAACCAGATAGTCCAGCTTGGACTGCACGCGGAAGATAACTTTGCGCACCATATGCAGCGCGCCCAGGCGGTCCGTGTAGATTGCGGCGTTACCGCGGGCGCCCATCGCCAGCGTCATGTCTTGCGGCGTTTCAAGATCAATGCGCACCGCGAACTGCATGGGCGCATCGGCTCGCGCGCCTTCGCTCGTGGTGCCGGGCAGCACGCCCGATGCCTGGAATTGGCCTTGCGACGTGGCCCACACAATGGAATCCACCTTGCCCTTGAAGACGTGGCCGGGAACCGTGCGCAGCGACACTTCGACCTCGTTGCCTTCCTCGACTTTGGTCAGCTGATTTTGATCAAAAAACGCGATCACCTGCTGCGTGGTCTCAACAAACGACATGATGGGGCGTAGCGGTATCGCGGCCGCGTAAGACCCCACGCGCGCCTGCAAGTTGATTGCGTAGCCATCAGCGGGGGCATACAGCGTGGTCTGCGCAAGTTCCCACTTCGCCGTGTCCAGCTCGGCCTTGACCTGCGCCACGGCTACTTGGTCCCCGTCGACCACCGCCTCTTGATTCAATTTGATCTTGCGTTCGGTCTCGCGCGCGGCTTCCCAGTTGCCCACGCGCACTTTCAATTCGCTTTGAAAGCTCTGCACGTCGTACTGGCTGCCCGCGCCGCGCGCCGCCAAGGCGGTGCTTTGGCGCAGCCGCATCCGGGCAAGGTCAACTTGCGCCAAGGCCGCTGCCGTCAACGATTGCGCGGCGGCAAGGTCACGGTCCAGCGATTGCCGCGTGGCTTGTGCATCGATGAGCTTGGCCTCCAGCTGCCTGACTTTCAATTGATAGGGTTCCGCATCCAGGCGCAGCAGCACGTCGCCCTTCTTGATCAGCCGGTTGCCTTCCACCGCGATCTCCACCACGCGCCCGGTCACCCGAGGAATGATCTCGACCACGTAATTGACGACGCGCAGCTCGTTGGACGATGGCGTGACCACATTGATGATCAGCACCAGCGCCGCCACGCCGGCGGCCCCGATGGCCACCACACCAACCTGGGATTTGATGTTCCACGGCAGCCACTTCAGCTTGATGAAGATCAGCCAAATCAACAGCCCATACACCATCAAGATGAGTTCAAGCATGCCGGCGCCCCTATATGGTCAACCCAAGGTTTCCGGACCGGGCCCGTCTTCCTCATGCTTGTCGCGGCCATAGGCGAGCCGGTATCCGACGGGTCTGGTATGCGCCCACAGCCAGGCAAAGGGCCAGAGCATGCCGCCAAACACCAGCGATAACAGGCACAGCGACTTGATGGCCTCGGCTTGAGGGTGATGACGTTTTTCGGCAATCACTTCCGGCAAAACGTGCAGCTTCCAGAAGATCCAGATGGCCAGAATGGGGACAAGAACGAGCACGACCCAGACGAGCACATCCGCGATGGCGTCCTCCAGGTGTCCCGACACCGCGTGTCCCGTCAGGGGAAAGCACAGCAGCGCAACGGTTGCTACGGCCACGAACCGGCGCCGCGATTTGGCAAGAAACATGTAGAGCCCCTTGCAAGAGAACGTGTGCTGCATTTTCGCCAGTGACGGAGTGCTAAGTCCATGCTAATTTCGGCAATATGTCGTCAGCTCTCTTGCGTGGAGGCTTAGATGAAATTGCAGCACTTCGAGTCGTTTGATTCGTACGCGGCCGCTCTATTCCACGCCGACGTAAGGGTATTCCTGCTGGGTTCCAAAGACGGCGGCTGGCGAACCGGCCATCTGGATGTGGATGGCATCGACGTGCAACGCGGCGTCACCCGGGTGCCAAACCTGTGCGAGGCCGCGGGCTGGGCCACGCACCTGACCTTGCTATTGCCAGAACCCACGCCCGCCCAGGCATGGCTGAATGGCGTCCCCTTTAGTCAGGATTCGATGGGTGTGCTGGCGCCTGGCAAAGGGTTCGTCTTCCGCGCCGCTGGTCCCAATGACTGGGTCAGCATCGCACTGCCGCTGGCGTCTGATTTATTGATGGACGACAGCTTCGCGTCGCAAACGCTGCGGCGCTGGGCTAGCGCGGCTGACATGGTGAAAGCAGACCCCCTGCAAGTTGCCGCGCTGCGCGAGGCGGCGCTCCTGTCGATGGCGCCCGCCTGTCCGCCCGCGCTGGGGCGCCGTCTGGTCGAGCAGCGCTTGCGTAATCTGATCGCCAACCGTGTGCCGCACGACAAGAACAAGGGCCGGCCGAGCTTGCGCTTGCCCCAGCTGTGCGAGTTGGCGCTGGCGATCTTTCGCGATCCGCAGCAGGCGGTGCATGTGGACGAATTGCGCAAGGGCCTGAAGATCAGCGAACGCAGCTTGCGCGACGTTTTCCAGGCCTGTTTCGGCATGAGTCCGGGCCATTACTTAGCCTTGAGAAAACTGCATGACGTTTATCTGGCCCTGGCCAACAGCACCAACCAGCAGACCGTTTCCGATTGCTTTTTTCAGCATGGCTATCCGTATTCCACATACGCAGCCGCGCGCTATCACGACCTGTTTCTTGAAACGCCGTCCGAAACCCGGCGCAGGCTACATCCGCATTCGCATCCCGCCTGACGGTTTTTCGCCGGAATCATCATGGACGCGCGGCGGGCTCGCGCCTCACAATCGCGAAGGACGTGGGAAATACACGAGCAATACGCAAGTAATTCGTGCGACTCAAGGAGGCACATCATGGCCAAGAAAAGAGCAGCGGAAGACAGCGTGAAAGCAGCAAAGCCACTGACGGGCAAGGACTACGAAAAAGAACTCGCCCGCCTGCATATCGAACTGGTCAAACTTCAGCAGTGGGTGGTGCATAGCGGCGCCAAGGTCTGCATTCTGTTTGAAGGCCGCGATGGCGCGGGCAAGGGCGGCACCATCAAAGCGATTACGGAGCGCGTCAGCCCGCGCGTGTTTCGCGTCATTGCCTTGCCCTCACCCACCGATCGCGAGAAGACGCAGATGTATGTGCAGCGTTATCTGCCGCATCTGCCCGCAGCCGGTGAAATCGTGATCTTCGACCGCAGCTGGTACAACCGCGCGGGGGTCGAACGCGTAATGGGCTTTTGCACGAAGGAGCAGGCCAAGGTGTTCCTGAAAGCGGTGCCGCTGGTGGAACGGGCGATCGTTGATTCCGGGATCATCCTGCTGAAGTACTGGCTGGAAGTCAGCGAAGAAGAACAGACCCGCCGGCTTCAAGCGCGCATTCACGACGAGCGCAAGATCTGGAAGCTGTCGAAACTGGACCTGGATTCATACAGCCACTGGTACGACTATTCACGGGCGCGCGACGACATGTTCGCCGCCAGCGATACCGACCTTGCGCCGTGGTACGTGGCCGACTCCAACAACAAGAAGCGCGTGCGCCTGAACATCATCAGCCACATCCTTCAGAGCATTCCGTACAAAGCCCTGCCCCATCCCGAAGTCAAACTGCCTAAGCGGCAAAAGGCGCAGGGATATCAAGAGCCGGATCGGCCGATTCGATTCGTTCCGGAGAAGTTCTGAAGCGCGCTGAATCACGCTGAAGCGCGCTGAATCGCGCTGAATCGCGCTGACACCTGCTGAACCGCGTGAGTCGCCACGCGCGTTCAAGCGCCCTGCCGCGCGCCCATCATCGAGCGCGACAGCCGGCTGGCCGCGGCAAGAATGGCGTCCTTGTGGCCCAGCAGCACTTGCTCGGTCAGCCGGGAGATCGGGCCCGAGATGCACATTGCGCCCAGCAAGGTCCAGTTCATGCCATAGACCGGCGCCGAGAGGCTTGAGACCTCGGCGTCGCGCTCGCCCAGCGACATCATGTAGCCGGCGCGCCGCACGGATTCGTAGGGATCGCCAGCTTCGCCGGAGAAGGCCAGCAGCACGCGGCCCGGGCTGCCCAGCGTGAGCGGCAACGACGCGCCCACCCGCACGTGATGGCGGATGGACTTGGGCCCTTCAACACGCGCCATGCAGATCCGCTGGTTGCCCTCGCGCACATAGAACGTGGCGCTTTCGCCCGTGGCGGCCGATAGCTCGCGCAGCACCGGCTGCACCACTTCCTGCACGTTGAAGGTGGCCTGATAACAAGCGCCCAGCCAGCCCGCCGCGCGCGCCAGCCGCCAGGTGCCGTCAGCACGCTGCGCCAGGTAATCGTCCATGGCGAGCGTGCGCGCCAGCCGCAGCACCGTCGAACGATGGCAGCCGGTGCGCCGGCTGAGTTCCGCCAGCGTCAGGTGCGAATCTTCAACGCCGAACGCTTCCAGGATGCGCATGGCGCGGCGCACCGCAATAACGCCTTCTTCGCCGTCCTCGCCTGCCTTCGCGGCATCGGGGTTGCCAGTCTCTTCTTCGTTCATGGTACGCAACATGTTTCGCTAGACGAACTTGGATTGTATTGTACGGAACACGATCCGACAATGCGCCTACCAAAACAAAAATCGGAGACAAACCATGAAGGTCGTCGTACGCGCGCTCTCAGGACTCGCCCTCGTCTGCGCAACCGGGCTCAGCCTGGCCCAGGGCTACCCCAACAAACCCATCCGCCTGGTCGTCCCGTTCCCCCCAGGCGGCGGCACCGACGTGCTGGCCCGCGAAGCCGCCGTGAAGGTCGCCAGCAACACCGGCTGGAACATCGTGACCGAGAACCGCCCCGGGTCCGGCGGCAACATCGGCGTGGACACGGTGGCCAAGTCCGACCCCGATGGTTATTCGCTGGTGCTGGGGCAAACCAGCAACCTGGCGATCAACCCCACGCTGTACGCCAAGCTGCCCTATGACCCCGAGAAAGACCTGAGCGCGATTGGGCTCATTGCCGACGCGCCGCTGGTGATCGTGGTGCCGGCGGGTTCGCCGTTGAAGTCGCTGGACGACATGATTGCGGCCGCCAAGGCTAAGCCGGGAATACTGAATTACGCCAGCTCGGGCAACGGCACCGTGTCGCATCTGGCGGCCGTGCAGTTGCAGAACGCAGCCGGCATCCAGCTCACGCACATCCCCTACAAAGGGGCCGCGCAGGCCTCCAATGACCTGATCGGCGGGCAGATCGACATGTACCTGTCGTCCGTTCCCACGCTGATCGGCCACGTGCGCAACGGCAAGATGCGCGCGCTGGCGGTCACGTCCGCGCAACGCGTGCCCGATCTGCCCGACGTGCCCACCATCGCCGAACGCGGCTATCCGGGGTTTGAAGCCGTGACCTGGTTCGGCCTGGCCGCCCCCAAGGGCGTGCCGAAAGACATCGTGGACCGCCTGAACGCCGAGTTCAACAAGGCGCTGCAATCCAAGGAGCTGAGCGTGAAGTATCAGGAACAAGGCGCGCGCGTGCTGACGGGCACCCCTGAGGACTTCGCCACACTGATCCGCGACGACCGCGCCCGCTGGGGAAAGATCGTCAAGGACTCGGGCGCCCGCGTCGAGTGACCTTTCATGCGCGCCCCCTACGCCTATTCTGCCGGTGAAGGACGGCCTGCCGTCGCCGCGCCCGCTGGCGCTTGCGACTGCCATGTCCACGTCTACGACGGCCGCTATCCGCCCGCGGCGGGCGCAACGTTGCTGCCGCCGGACGCAAGCATTGCGCAGTACCGCGCGATCCAATCCCGGCTCGGCACGCAGCGCGCGGTGCTGGTCACACCTTCCACCTATGGCGCCGACAACCGCAGCATGCTGGCCGGCCTGGCCGAATTGGGTGAACAGGCGCGCGGCGTCGCCGTCATCGACGGCACGGAGTCCGACGCGCAACTGGAAGCGCTGCATGCGCAGGGCGTGCGTGGCATTCGGCTGAACCTGTCGCTGGGCGTGACGGGGTCGGCGGCGCACATCGCGCCCTTGGCCGCGCGAGTGGCGCCGCTGGGCTGGCACGTGCAGTTGCTGATGCCGCCCGATCAGCTCGCGCAGCTGGGCGAACTGCTGTCGTCGTTACCCACGCCCATCGTGTTCGACCACCTGGCCCGCATCACGCCCGCGCTGGCCGGCCAGCATCCCGCGCATGCGCGGGTGCTGCGCTTGCTTGGCGCCGGGCGCGCCTGGGTGAAGCTGTCTGGCGGGTATCTCGTCAGTGATCAGCGGTCGACCGACGACCCATCGCTGCATGCCTTGGCGCGCACCTACCTCGACGCCAACCCCGACCACGTTATCTGGGGCAGCGACTGGCCGCACGCCACCGCGTCGGCCGGCAAACAGCCTATGCCCGATGACGCCCGCCAGCTCGACCGGCTGGGCGAATGGGCAAGCAGCCCGGCCGCATTGAATCGCATTCTGGTGAGCAACCCGGCAGCCCTCTACGGCTTTCCGGAATGAAAAAAGACAACATCACGGAGACACCCTCATGCCTACCCTGGCCACCGCAACCCTCACCCGGCGCCGCCTGCTGACCCTTGGCGCAGCACTGGCCGCCACCACGGCTTTCAACGTGCGCGCAGCGCCGGACTGGCCGGCAGGCAAGACCATCACCTGGGTCGTGCCTTATCCGGCGGGCGGCAGCACCGACGTGCTGGGCCGCGCCATCGCGCAGCAACTCGATGCGCTGCTTGCCACCCGCGTGATCGTCGATAACCGGCCGGGCGCAACAGGCACCATCGGCGCCGCACGCGTCGCGCGCGCCGAACCCGACGGTCTGACGCTGCTAGGCACCTCGATCGGCCCGCAAGCCATCGCGCCGCACGTAATGGGCAAGCTCACCTATGACCCGGTCGCGGACTTCGCGCCCGTCATCATGATCGGCACGATCCCGCACCTGTTGGTCGTGGGCGCGGCGCAACCCTTCAAGACGCTGGACGACCTGCTGAAGGCCGCAAAGGCCGCGCCGCAAAGCCTGGCCTATGCCTCTGGCGGCACGGGGACCATCCTGCATATGCAGGGCGAACTGCTACAGCAACGCACCGGGGCGCGAATCCTGCACGTGCCTTACAAGGGCGACACGCCCGCCTTGCAGGACACGCTGGCCGGCCAGGTGCAATTCGCCTTCATCCCGGCCGCCGCCGCGCTCCCCCATGTGCGCACGGGAGCGCTGCGCGCCTTGGCCGCCACATCGGCCCGCCGCCTGCCCGCCCTGCCCGACGTTCCCACCATGGAAGAAGCCGGCATGCCCGACTTCGTGGTCGAGCAATGGCAAGCCGTGTTCGCCCCGGCCAGCACGCCTGCCGCCGTCATCGAACGGCTGAATACCGATATCGCCAAAGCGCTGCAAAGCCCCGCGTTGATTGCGCTGGCCGAGCAGCTTGGCATCACGCTCGCCGGCGGCTCGCCGCAGGCATTGGACCAGACCCGCAAGGCCGACTTCGACAAGTGGGGCAAGGTCATTCGCGACGCTGGCATCAAGCCGGCCTGACGACGCCCCACCTCCCTTCTGACTCTCACAGGAACCTTCATGGCAAACCAGGACATCATCAAAGACTTTCCCCGCGTAGACGCCGCCATCGTGCGCCGCGCGGCTGAACTGCAACCCGCGATTCTGGCCGACGTGGCTGGCCGCCGTGGCGCGCTCAGCGGCCGCATCCGGCCCTTGCACCCCAGCATGAAAGTCGCGGGCACGGCGCTCACCGTTGAAGTTCGGCCGGGCGACAACCTGATGATTCACGCCGCCATCTCGCTGGCCAAGCCGGGCGATGTGCTGGTCATCGACGGCAAGGGCGATCTGAGCTCGGCGCTGATGGGCACCATCATGATGACCGCCTGCCGCAAGCTGGGCATCGCGGGAGTGGTGATGGATGGCGCGGCGCGCGACACCGTCGAAATCATCGAGATGGACTACCCGGTGTTCGCCGCAGGCACCAACCCCAACGGCCCGACCAAGAACGTGCCCGGCCGCATCGGCCACCCCGTGTCGGTGGGCGGCGTGACCGTCAACGCGGGCGACTTCATCATCGGCGACGCCGACGGCGTGGTTGTCGTCGAACGCGAAAAAATTGAAGGCCTGCTTCCCGCCGCGGAAAAGAAAGTGCGCGACGAAGCCGCCCGCATCGCCGCCATCCAGGCGGGCGATACCGAGGCCACGTGGCTGACGGCGGCGCTGCGCGCGGCGGGTGTGTTGAAGGAAGGGGAATCGCTGTGAACGCTCCCGCTTCCGACAAACCCGCCGTCCTCGTCACGGCGGCCGACCTGGCGCCCGAAGCGCTGGCGCTGCTGGGCGACTTCAACGTGGTGTACGCGGGCAAGACGCCGTCAGAAGACGACGTCGTGGCGCTGTGCCGCACGCACAACCCCATTGCCATCATCGTGCGCTACAGCAAGGTTGGCGCGGCCGCCATGGATGCGGCGCCGGCGCTGCGCGTGATCTCCAAGCACGGCAGCGGCACCGACACCATCGACAAAGCCGCGGCCGCACAACGCGGCATCGACGTGGTTGCCGCCGTGGGCGTGAACGCGGCGGCGGTCGCCGAGCAGGCGCTGGCGCTCTTGATGAGTTGCGCCAAATCCGTGGTGGCGCTGGATGCGCGCATGCGCGGCGGCCACTGGGACAAGTCCACGCACAAGAGCGTGGAACTGGCCGGCAAGACGATCGGCCTGATCGGCCTGGGCGCCATCGGCCAGCGCATGGCGGCGGTGGCGCACGGCATGGACATGCGCGTGATCGGCTTTGACCCTTACGCGCAGAACCTGCCCGCGTATGTGGAACGTGTGCCGTTGGAGCGCATCTGGAAGGACGCCGATGCGATCTCCCTGCACTGCCCGCTGACGGATGACAACCGCGGCATGGTCAATGCCGCCACGCTGGCGCAATGCCGGCCGGGCGTGATTGTCGTCAACACCGCGCGCGGCGGTTTGGTGGACGAAGACGCGCTGCTGGCGGCGGTGCGATCCGGCCAGGTGATGGCGGCGGGCCTGGACAGCTTCGCCACCGAACCGATGGCGGCCGGCCACCCCTTCCAAGACGAGCCGCGCATCATCCTCAGCCCGCACATTGGCGGCGTCACCAGCGCAGCCTATGTGAACATGGGCATGGCCGCGGTGCGCAACATTCTGGCGGTGCTGGAGCCGTCAGTTCAACGCTGAAGGCAAGCCGAAACGTCTGCCTTTAGCCGCGCCATTTCCTGATTGACGCCCAAGTCCGCGCAGTACGCGCCCGCGCCCCGCAAGGTCAGGGTCAGCGACGACGGCGTCTTCTTTGACAGCTCGGCTTTCAGACGAAAACCGGATACGTTCGATGCGCGGAACTGGTCTGTCTCGTACACACCGGCCGTCAGATCCCGGGTGGCCTTGCCCTTGCCTGCGTATTCAGGGCGATCGCCCTTGCCGTTGGTGGCCTCGTCCAGGCAGGCAAACACCTTCTGGGCGGAGGCGGCTGGCGGCACATCCATCGACGCGCTTTGGCTCGGGCCGAAGCTGTCGCACAACCCTGACGACGTCGAACACCCGCTCAATAGCCCGGCAAACACCAGCGTCGCGGAAAACTTGCCCTTCCATTGCCAACGCGCCAACACCCGATTCTTGCCGACGATCGATCGCATTCGCGCATCCTTTACAGAGGTCATGGAATCGCGAAAATATAGCAGCCCGACGCCCGATCACCTTTTTTGACATGGAGGCGTGCGGCACTTTGTGGCAGCATGCCGGTGCATCCCGCCCCGCTGACCTCACGCGCGGCGCAAGAACCCACACACGACGGAGTGTTTTTCCTATGAAATTCAAGGCCTTGACCCTGGGCATCCTCATGGCCGGCGCTAGCGCTTCGCAAGCCGCAACGGTGAAGGAAGTGTTCAACGGCAGCATGCTGGGCACGACGCAGCGCTACTTCGAATCGATTGCCGGGGTGCCGCGCGAATCCTTCAAAAATGACCACGTTTTCGTGGTGCAGGAATGCCGCATCACGGCCACCATCACCAACGACAAGGTCTCGGCTCTGCGCATGGACTTGGCCGACAACTGCAAGCCCGACCTGACGAGCTTCATTGGTGAAGACGCCCCCAAGGCCGGTCAGCCCATCACCCCGGGCGCGTTTGGCCGTGGCCAACGCTACACGGCAAGCTGCCTGACGGACTGCGGCAACGCCGTGGACCCGTCGGCCTATGCCCTATGGGTGGCTCCGCGTTCGTCGGGCGGCCTGGAAGTCTTGATGGAAATGGTGCTGGCGGGCGACAAGGCGCTGGATGCGGCCGACCAATGGGAAGCCGACATCAAGAAGGCCGCTGGCCAGGACTACGTGCTCAATCGGAAATTCAATTGCGAAACCCGCTTTGACACCGCCGCCGAAGCCGCCTTCAAGGACGTGCCGGTCAACGCCATCACGGTCGGCTACGGCTTGCCGGTAGAACGCTGCAACTGAAACCGATGTAGCCGTCTGGCGCAACGGCTACAACGTGCCTTCACGCGCCTTTTCCCGCGATGTCATCAGTGCGGCTTCGGCGGCTTTTATCTTGCCGCCGAAGTCCCGCACATAGTTCCGCCAAATCTGCTTCATCTCCACCAGCCGGTCGTTCCCATCGCGCATCTTGCGTAACTCGCCCTGGATATTGGCGCCCACTTGCCAAAAATCCTCAAAAGTATCCCTGGCGTCTGGCAGCAGGTCCAATAGGCGTGAATGCGCCTGCCGCATCGACATCTCTGCCGCTTGCGCATCACGCTCGTCGTAGGCACCGTACTCCAACGTGGCGAACGCATAGTAGTAGTTCGACATTGCAGCACTAACCACTTCGCTCGCCCTGGCGACTTGCCCCATAGAGAAATCGACCAGCTTCAAACCTCTGCCTATCTCGCCCTTGAGCAACTCAAGTTCACTGTTCACGCTTTTATTGATCTCGCCCTTCAACAATTCAAGTTCACTGTTCACGCTCTTACTGATGTTGCCCTTCAACTTTTCAAGCTCGCTATTCGCATTTCTTTGACTGGACAACACAATGAACGACACCGCCGCGCCGAGTCCTGACGTCAGCGCCGCGACCCATACCGCAAACAACTCGGCGAATCCCTTCTCAGGCGCCGTGAATTTCCACGACCAAACGGCCGCCACCAATAGCAGCAGGCCATACGCCACGATCAGTCCGAGAATCGCACTCCGGTTCTTATCCATCATGCCCCCAAGGCAAACCGCTTTCAGCCACAGGTATTCGTATCGGGATCACACAGACATCCCCGTCGAATGCAGCGGTCCACGCACGCCACCGGCACACAGCTTGTATTCTCCAAGTCCGGAAAGCTCATAATCTGATCGGGCACCCATCGGCAAGCGATCACTGCGGGATCATTCGCGTATTCTTCGTAGTCCACATACGATCTGACGCGAATCAACATCTTGCGCTTGCTGCCGTCAGGTTCTCGCCGCAAATAAACGCCGGTTCCCCTGTCCTCCGCGCCGGTAATCGCGGCGCTGGCTTGATCGGTTTGATCTTTCATCGCAGTGTCCCGTCCTTGGCTTCGCCGATAGACAACGCGACCATAATGCGCTGCCGACGTAGCGGCGGCAACGAGGCCATGCCAAATTCAATCGTCGGCGCAGCGCACCGCCACTTTAGTCTCGTCCAAAGTGATTAGGCGTCGATGGTGGCGGGTGAGCACCCGTAAAACCTTACCGGTACCCCCGTATGACGCGCTTGCCGTCAGCCGTCAGCATCTACCGGCTAAAATTCCCGCTTCACTGTTCTTGACGATGCAAGCGGCTTTCCATGGATCAAAGCTCGACGTCGTGGGAATACTCCGCACACATGCATGCCGAGGTGACGCAGACCATCGTCAGCAACGCGTTGCAAGCTTCTCCCATCGGCATTTCCCGCGTTCAAAGCGCGCGGCGTGACAACGGGCTCACCGAGCCCTATCAGCTGGAAGCCGCCTACCTGGTGGTGTTGCAACTGAAGCCGTTTTCAGAGCAGGATTTGTGGGTGGACGGCAAGCCCGCCCCGCATCGCCCTTCCAGCGCGGGCACGTTGATCATCTACGACCTGGACCGCCATTGGGTGTCGAACTTGCGCGGCAGCTACGACTGCCTGCAATTCTATGTGCCGCAATCCGCGCTGGATGAAACCGCTGAAGACATCGGCGGCCGCCGGGCCGGGCGGCTGTTTCACCCGCCGCATCTGGCCACCATCGACCCCACCGTGCATCAACTCGGGCAAGCGTTGCTGCCGGCGCTGGCGCATCCTGAATGCGCGTCGCGCCTGTTTGTTGACCATATGGCGCTGGCGCTGCACGCCCATTTGTCCAAGACCTATGGCAGCTTGACCCCGCCCCGGCTGCGCGGCGGCTTGGCGCCCTGGCAAGAGCGCCGCGCCAAAGAGATGATGCTGGCGCACATGGATGGCGATCTGCCGCTGGCTGAACTTGCCCAGGCTTGCGGGCTGTCGCGCAGCCACTTTGCGCGCGCGTTTCGTGAGACGACCGGGCTGCCGCCGCACCGCTGGCTGATGCAGGCGCGGCTGGACCGCGCCAAGGACTATCTGCGCACGTCCACGCTGCTGCTGGGTCAGATTGCGCATTTGTGCGGGTACGCCGACCAGAGCCATTTCACCCGCACCTTTTCGCGCGCCATGGGATGCAGCCCCGTGGCGTGGCGCCGGCTTCAGGCGTAGCGCGACAGGCTGTAGACGGACGCGGGCGGCAGATTCAACGGCACAAAGCTGGACCGCCGGGCCTTCAAACCGAAGTCATCCAGCACACTGGCGGATATCGGGCAGCGCATGCCATAGGTGAACAAATGCATGGCCCCGCCCGGACGCATCGCCTCGAACACCGCCGCCAATAAGCGGCTATGCAGCGCCGAGCTCATGTTGCGCAAGGGCAGCCCGCAGATGGTGGCGCCGATGCCGTCCAGCTCCGGATGCGTGTCACGCGACAGATCCTCGGCGGACGCCTGAAGCACGGTCGCATTCGGAAACTGTTGGCGCAGGCGGGAGCTCATGGCGGAGTCCTGTTCAACCAGCACCAGGTTCGACGGGTCCACGCCCTTGCGCACCATCTCGCGCGTGAAGACGCCGGTGCCGCAACCCAGCTCCAGCACTTTGCCTTCAGCCGCGTGCAAGGGCGCCGTGATGGCCGCCGCCAGCGCTGCGCTGGAGGGCGCGATAGCGCCAATGGCGGCGGGGTTCGCCAACAACGCCTTGATGAACTGGCTGCGCTCTTGCACCCAATGCATCGAACGATGCGACAAGGGGTTAAGCCGCGCAGCGGTCTTGAGTGACTGCCTGAAATGCATAGTGCGTCTGACTCCAAACGAGACACGCCGGCGTGTCTGCCACCGCAGACCTTAACCGAGGCATACCGCCCGAGTCGTCAACCGGATGTAAGCACTCCTGCCAAGTTGACACGGCGAAGGTGCTGCGCCCCAGGAAAGTACCCATCATCATCAGGCCGTTACATCCACAGCCTGACGTGCACTACCGCCCGGCCAACGCCGCCGGCAACCACGTCGCCAGTTGCGGCACGGCCAGCAGCAGCGCGATCATCACCAGCAGCACCGCCAGAAACGGCAGCACGCCGATGACGACATCCATGAACTTGCCCTCGCCGCGCACGCTGTGCACCACGAACAGGTTCATGCCAAACGGCGGCGTCAGCTGCCCCATTTCGCACAGCACGATCAACATGATGCCGAACCACACCGGGTCGTAACCCAAGGCGACGACGATCGGCACGGTCAACGGCGCGGTCGTCACCAGCATCGCCAGCGTGTCCATGAAGCAGCCCAGCAGGAGGTAGAACGCGATGATGGCCAGCATCATGCCCAGTGGCGGCAGGTCCAGCCCCTTCACCGTGTCCACCAGCATCGTCGTCAGGCCCACGGACGACAGCACAAAGTTCAGAAAGAAGGCCGCCAGCGTGATCAGGATGATCATGCCCGTGGTGCGCAGCGTGGCCTCGAAAGCGCGGCTCAGCATGTTCCAGCTGAGCGCGCCCTTGGCCGCGCACAACAGCGTCGCCGCCACCACGCCCAGCGCGGCGGATTCGCTGGCGGTGGCGATGCCGCCATAGATCACGCCGATCACCAGCACAAAGATGGCCAGCGGGGGCACCAGATGCGGCAAGGCGGCAATCCGTTCAGCCCAGTTGATCGACGGCCGGCTGCCGGCAAGCCCCGGCCGCCACAGGCACAAGCCCACGATCAGCAGAATGAACAGGCAGACCAGCAGCAGGCCGGGCAGCGTGGCCGCCAGATACAGCTTGGGCACGGACACGTTGGCGATCAGCGCATAGACGATCATGTTGATCGATGGCGGGATCAGGATGCCCAGCGTGCCGCCCGCCGCGATCGACCCCAGAAACAGCGGCGCGTTGTAGCCCGCCTTGCGCTGCTCGGGCAACGCCAGCGTAGAGATGGTGGCGGCGGTAGCCACGCTGGACCCGCTGGTGGCCGAGAACAGCGCGGACGCGCCGATGTTCGCGTTCATCAGCCCGCCAGGCAGCCACGACACCCATTTGGACACCGCGCCATACATCTGCCCGGCCACGCCCGAGCTGACCAGCAATTCCCCCATCAGCACGTATAAGGGGATGGCCACCAGCAAGAATTCAGAGCTCGTGCCCCAGGCCAGTTCGCCCATGGCGTTCACGAGCGACAGCGGGGAATACGCGCCCGCCAGCGTTACGCCCAACAGGCCCACGGTAGCAGCCGCCGTCACGCTCAGCGCCAGCAGGCCGAGCAGCATGGAAATCGTCAGAGTCAACATGCGGCGCTCCTAGCGTTGCATTGGGGTGGCAGGCGCGGCAACGGGCGGGGGTGCCGCCGATTGCGTTTCCGCCTGAATCTCTTCATCAAGCGAATGAATGCCGATCAAACCATTCACGTCTTGCCAGCGGCCTGCCATCAACCGCGCAACCGCGCACGCAGCCAGCACCACGATGGTCAGCAGGAAGAACGCATAGCCTGCAAACCACAACGACTGCGGAATCCACTGCGGCACCTGCAACGGCGTGTTCGACACCGAACGAAAGCGGATGGAGTCGGCCAGCACGCCCCAGGCGTGAAACGTCAGCAAGCCGATGAAGACGCTCAGGCAAGCGATCGCAAAAAAGTCGAGCGCCACGCGGGTCTTCGCGGAAAGATGCGTGTAGAGCACGTCGACGCGGATGTGCGAGCGGCGCAGCAGCGTGATGGGAAACGCCCAGGCGCTGGCCACCGCCAGCACGTAACCCGCGATCTCGTCGGCGCCGCCCAGCGACACGCCGGCCAGTTTGCGCGCAGCAAGATCAACGACGATGAGCCAGGACGCGGCCATCAGGCCTAGCCCGCCGATCCAGACGCCGCCGCGTGCAATGCGCTCCAGGACGCGCACGGGAGCATGAGTAGTCGATGACATGGAATCTCCTTGTTTGAGTGGCGTTAGCGCAGGGTCACGCCCAACGCCTGGCCGACCGATCCGCTCCACGCGCGGGCGCACTCCGCACCGCAGCGCTTGCCCCATTCACCCGCCACTTGCGAGGCGATGGCGTGCAGCCGTTCCCGCTCGGCGGGCGAAGGCGAGGCCGCCTGCATGTCGGCCTTCGTGTGAATGCGGCATTCGCCCTGCCCCGTGTTGCAGGCCAGCGCAAAGTCGTTCTCGCGCCCCGTCTCTTGCCAGAGGCGGTCTTCCAGAACACGGGCCTGTTCTTGCAAGAACCGTTGCACGGCTGGGTCCAGCCGCTGCCAGCGCTGTTCGCCCATGGCGTAAAAGCCAATCGACCAATCGGTGGGCAGGTTGTACAGATGCTTGGCCACGTCGTACCACTTGGCCGAGTTGCCCGAGCCGATGCCCGACACCGCGCAATCCACCACGCCGGTCTGTAGCGCAGGGATCACTTCAGCAAACGGAATGGTGACCGGCGAGCCGCCCAGCGCGCTGATGAAGTCCGCCATGTTGCGGCCGCGCGTGCGGATCTTGCGGCCCTTCAGGTCTTCAAGCTGCTGCACGGGTTCGCGGCAGAAGAACACCTGCGCCGTGTATGGCACCGTGGCCAGCAGATGCACGCCGTGGCGGTCGCGCATGCGGGCTTCGAGCACCGGCCGGTACGCCTGCACCATTTTTCTGGCGGTGGCGATGTCGGGCGCCATCCCGGGCAGGTCCACGCCTTCCAGCATGGCGTCGTCGCCGCTGACAAAGGCGAACACGCCCATGCCGACGTCCAGCGCGTTGCCCCGCATCAAGCGCAAGATCTCGGGGCCTTTCAGCCCGCGTTCGTTCAGACCCGCCAGTTCAGCCGTGACCTTGCCGCCCGATGCGGCCGGCAAGGTCTTTTCCCAGAAGGGCTTTTCAACCGCCGAGTACGTGTAGTTGTGGCTGCCGCCCCCGACCACCTGGAAGTGGACGCTGGGCAAGGCGTCAGCGTCCGCCGCCATCGAGACGGCCGGCGCCAAAGCGGCAGAGGTCAGAGCGGCCGACGTCAGAGCGGCCAATAACGGGGCGGCCGAAAGCCGCACAGAACACCGCACAGAACGCCCCACAGAGCACCGCACCGCACACCGCAAGGCAAACCGCCGGACGGCAACCATCGGGACGGCCGCCAGCAGCGCCGCCAGGGTCCTACGCTTCATGATTTCCCCTTGTAGGTTTTAGTTCTTGCGCCGCGTCAGCCGGGAACGTGTTCCGCCTGCGGCTCCGCGCGCGCCAGATGCCAATCGGTGTGGTGTTGATAGACCTCGGCCAGGAACAGCGCCAGCCGGTCTTCGCCGCCTGGGCAAAGAATCTGCAAGCCGGTCGGCAAGTCATTGGCGTCGCGGCCATTCGGCACCGACAGCCCGCACATCTGCAACAGGTTGCCAATGCGCGTGTAGTGCACCGGCGCATTGCCATGATCGACCTGTTCAAGCGGCAACGCGGTGGTCAGCGTGGTGGGCGTCAACAGCCCCGCTACGCCCTGCAACCGTTGCAACAGATCGGCCTGCAAGCGATCGCGCTCGCGCAGCGCGGCCAGATAGCGGGTGGCCGGCACATCCAGCCCCACCAACAACCGTGGCCGCACGGAATCGTCTACAGGCAGGCTCAAGTCCGTGATTTCGCGTTCGAATGAGAACGCACCCTCGGTCATCATGATGTCGCCCGTGACCGCCTTGAAGTGCGCCAACGAGGCGGGCAGCGTCACGGTGACGATGCGCGCGCCCAGCGACTGGTACAAGGCCACCGAATCTTCATAGGCTTCGCGCACGGCGGGCTGCACGTCTGGCAGGAATTCGTCGGCCAAGCGGGCCAGCGTCATGCCGCGCACGTCAAAGCGCGGCGCGTCAAAGGCTTCACCCCACTCGCCGGGCTGCGCGGGGACCAGTGCGTCGAACACGGTGCGCGCGTCCGCCGCGCTGTGTGCGAAGACGCCTACGCTGTCCAGCGTGTGGCTCAGTGTCGCGACGCCTTCGGTGGATATCCGCCCTGCCGTCGGCTTGAAGCCCGTGATGCCGCAATAGCTGGCTGGCACCCGCACCGAGCCGCCCGTGTCCGTGCCGATGGCCAGCGGCGCAAGCCGGCCCGCCACCGCCACGGCCGAGCCGCTGCTGGAGCCGCCGGGAATGCGATGCACCGCGTCGTCCCAGGGATTGCGCGGCGTGCCCATGTGTTCGTTGGTGCCCCAGGCGCCCATGGCGAACTGCACCATGTGCGTCTTGCCCAGCACAATGGCGCCCGCGCGTTGCAGCTGCCGCACCAGCGTCGCCGTGTGGGCGGCGATGGGCTGCGCGTGGTTGGGCGAACCGATTGTCGTGGGGCGGCCCGCGATATCGATGATGTCTTTCAGCGCAATGGGAATGCCATGCAAGGGGCCCAGGTCCACACCCGCACGCAGTTGCAAGTCGGCGGCGCGGGCGGCGGCCATGGCCTCGTCGGCATAGACGTCCAGGTACGCGTGATACCAGCCATTCAATGCGCTGATGCGCGCCAGGTAGGCGCCCACAATGTCTTCTGCGCTGCTCTCGCGGCGGCGGATCAAATTGGCCAGTGCGGCGGCGTCCAGATTGATACTCATGACGGTTCCCCTTGTGTCTGCGCGGCGGCGTAGGCGCAGCCTGCGGCGATGGCGCGGTCGATCACGGCGCGCGAGCCCACGATGTCTGGAAATTTTTCACCCGCACGCAAGCGCGCAAGCGTCGCCTGTTCGTTGGTCTGGAATTCGATGGCGCGTTGAGCCTCGGCGCGTACGTCTTGCGGCGCAAGAATCAGCACGCCATTTTCATCGGCCAGCACCGCGTCGCCCGGCTGCACGGCCACGCCGCCGCAGCTGATGGCGCAGCAGAAGCCGCCGTCATGACCCAGCAGACGCGTCGTGACCGGCGACGGCCCCTTCGACCACACCGGCACGCCATGCTGGCGCAGCTCGCCCAAGTCCGTGACGAGGCCATCGACGATGATGGCCGCCACGCCGGCCTGCTTGGCCGCATAGGCCATGGCCCCGCCCAGCGCCGCCGTCACGGCTTCACCGCAACGGTCAATCACCAGCACATCACCGGGACGCACGCAGCCCATCGCGTGGTGCAGAATGCCGCCATCGATGCCCGGCATGCGCACCGTCACCGCCGTGCCCGCCACGCGCACATCCTGCTGATGGGCACGAATGTCAGCGCGTAGAAAACCCGCTGACCGGAAGTGGCCGATGGTGGCGGGCTCGGCCTTCAGCAGCAGCGCCAGATCATCGGGCGGCACTTGCGCGGGCAAAGAATTGATCAGATACATCGTCTGGTTTCACTACAATCAAAAGGGCCGAAACCCGGTGAATAAAAAGGTAGCACGGGGCAATTCGGCCCAAATAATCAAAATTTCGGCGCACTTTGAAAAGTAATTCTTATCATGCGGATAACCCTTAGCCAGCTGGAAGCCTTCTACTGGGCGGCCAAGCTGGGCAGCATTCATGCCGCGGCGCGCCACCTTCATGTCACCCAACCCGCGGTGTCATCCCGCATCCGCGAACTGGAAAGCACGTTGGATGTGCAGCTCTTTGATCGTTCGCGCCAACGCATCACGTTGACCGACACCGGGCAGTCCGCGTTGCGTCATGCCGAGACCGCGCTGCACAGCAGCCGGCAGCTGGAACACTTCGGCAAAGACCGCACGCTGGGCGGCAAGCTGCGTCTGGGCGCCGATGAATGCTCGGCCAACGTGGGGCTGACGGCCGTCATCGCGCAACTGAAAGAGCACTACCCGTCGCTGGCGCTGGAAATGACGGTGGACGTGGGCTCGGTGCTGAACCGCAAGCTCAATGCGGGCGAGCTCGACATGGCGCTGTTGACCAACCCCGCCACCAGCGAGGAAGTCAGCGACGTGTTCATCGGCTGGATGCCGTTTCATTGGGTGGCCTCGCCCTCGTTGCGCATCGCCGCCGACCCATTCAAGCCCGAGCATGCGCGCGGCCATCACATCGCCACGCACTCGCCGCCTTCCACGTTGTATACGGTGGTAGAGAACTGGCTGGGGTCGGGCGGGGTAGACATGGCGGGACTGAGCACCACGAATTCGCTGGCGCTGATCTCGCGCCTGATCGGGGCGGGACACGCCATCGGCATCCTGCCGGTGCCGTTGCTGCACGACATGCTGTCGATGGGCGTGCTGCAAGCGCTGCCCAGCGACCCGCCCATTCCGCCCGCGCGCTTTTATATTTCGTACCTGACTGCGGCGCATGGCGCGCACATTGATTCCATTGTGGACATCACGCGCGACACGCTGACCCGCTTGAATTTCTTGATGCCGACGCAGGGCGTGGAATGACACAGCGCCTGGAATGACACAAGGCCTGAAATGACACAAGGCCGCATACGCGGCCCTGTGCCGGGTTGATGCCGCGTTCCGTTGACGGGATCAGTCGATCCGCGCCCCCGACGCGCGCACCACCTCGCCCCATTTCGCGACCTCGCCATTGACGAGTTCGGCGTATTGCTTCTTGTCGGTCAATGCCGGAATCACCAATCCCACGGCGGTGAGCTTTTCGCGAATCTGCGGCGATTGCATCGCGGTGCGTGTCGCTTCAAACAGCTTCTGCGAGACGTCGTCTGGCAGCCCGGCCGGTGCGCTCAAGCCAAACCAGTATTCCGATGAAAAGCCCGTCACCCCGCTTTCCGCCAGCGTGGGCGTATCGGGAAACACCGGGTTGCGTTCGGCGCTGCCAATCGCCAGCGCGCGCAGCTTGCCTGCCCGCACATGCGGCAGCACGGTGTCCTGGTTCACGAACAGCGTATCGACACGGCCCGCCAGCACATCATTGATGGCCGCCGAACCGCCGTTGTACGGCACGTGCATCATGTCCAGCTGGGCGCGCATCTTCAGCATCTCCATGCCCAGATGGCCTGACGTGCCATTGCCCGACGACGCATATGACACCTTGCCCGGTTCCTTGCGCACGCGTTCCACGAACTCCGCGTAGGTCTTGGCCGGAAATGTGGGCGCCGTCACCAACACGTCTACGCCGTACGCCAGGATGGCGATCTGCTCCAACTGATCCAGCCGGTAAGGCAGCCGGCTGTAGAGCGCTTGATTGGTCGCCATGCCCACCCCCGACAGCAGCAAGGTGTAGCCATCCGGCTTGGCTTGCGTGACATACGCCGTGCCGATATTGCTGTTGGCGCCGCCCTTGTTTTCGACCACGACGGTGGTTTGCAGAATCTTGCCCAGCTCGGCCGCAAGCAACCGGCCGATGAAGTCCGTGCCGCCGCCAGCGGGGAACGGCACCACCAGGTTGATCGGCTTGCCTGCGGGGTAATCCGCCGCGGCTGCGGCAGGGTTTGCCCACAATGCCCCGGCGCACAGTGCGGCGGCGGCGATCGTCAGGAAGCCTCTGCGCGAGGCAGAAAACGGCGACGCCGCCAGGCGCATATCTTGCACAGCATTCATGATTCTTGATTCCCTTGCTTTATGGATTAGTCTTTGAAAAGCAAGGAAAAAGTAGCATGTGGGCCGACGCGTTCAGTAATCAAAAATACCTGGGGAATTGAAAGATTCCGCTTATCAACTCGCCGCCACGCGCGTCAGCACATCAATCAAACTTGCCGCATCGCGCCTGCCGTCATAGCGCAGCCCGTTAATGAAAAGCGTGGGCGTGCCGTTCACGCCGCTGCGCACGCCGCCCGAGAAGTCCTGCTCGATTTTTTTATCGAAGCTGCCTTCAAAAGCCTGCCGCAAGGTGGCGCCGCCCACGCCCAGCCGGGCGCCGTACGCCACAAGATCCTGCTCCGACAACGCGTTCTGGTTTTCGTACAGCAGATCGTGCGCCTGCCAGAATTGGCCGACCTGCGCGGCGGCTTCGGCGAACTCGGCCGCGCGCATCGCGTCGGGGTGCAATTCCGAAATGGGAAAGTTGCGGAACACGAAGCGCAGGCGGTCGCCCATGGCCTGCTGCACGGCCTTCAGCACGGGATAGGCTTCGCCGCAATACGGGCATTCGTAGTCGCCGTACTCCACCAGCGTGACGGGGGCGTCGGCGGGTCCGGCTGCATGGTCCTGCGCGGAAACCGGCAAATAAAGGTGGCTCATGATCAGGCTCCTTTGTGTTGGGTAGGCGCGGCAAGTTTGTCCAGCGCATCAAGAATGCCGTCGGCGCCCGGGTTGATGCCCAGCGGCGAGACCTCGCTCCAGCGGATGACGCCGTCTGCGTCCAGCACGAACAGCGCGCGTTCGGTGATGCCGTCGGCTTCGCGGTAGACGCCGTAGCGGCGCGCCACCGCGCCCTTGGGTTCAAAGTCCGCCAACAGCGGGAAGTGCAGCTTGCGCGCCTGGGCGAAGGCGGCGTGGCACCAGACGCCATCCACCGAAATGCCCACCAGCTGCGCACCTGCGCGGTGGAATTCAGGCAGGATTTCGTTGTACAGCGCCATCTGGTCGCCGCAGACCGGGCTCCAGTCGGCGGGGTAGAAGGCCAGAATCGCGGGGCGGCCGCGCAGGTCCTGCAACGACACCTTCTGGTCCGGCGTGGCCGGCAGGATGAAGTCGGGAGCCGCCGCGCCCGCAGGCAGAGGCGTGATGGAAGACATGGGGTTTCTCCTTGGCAATCAGGGCAAGCAATGCCGGCAGGTTTAGCGGGCCGCGCGGGTGGACTCGAACAGGAACCAGCTGCGGCGCTCGGCTTCGTCGATCCAGTTCTCAAGCAGGCTTGTCGAGGCCACGTCGTTGTAGTTGTCGCAGACGACATGGGTGGCGCGCAGGAAGCTCAGCAGTTGCCGGTTGTCGTCGCCCAGCTCGGCCAGCATGTCTTCGGGCGTGACGTAGTCGGCGTCGTTGTCCAGCAGGCGCTGGGTGCGGTGGATGTGGCCAATCGACCGCAGCGTCGTGCCGCCGACCTTGCGGGCACGTTCGGCAATGGCGTCGGTGGTGGCGAAGATTTCATCGCCCTGCTCGTCCAGCATCAGGTGGTAGTCGCGAAAGTGCGGCCCCGACATATGCCAGTGGAAGTTCTTCGTCTTCAGGTACAGCGCAAACATGTCGGCCAGCAGCGCCGTCAGCGCGCCCGAAATGTCGACACGGGCCTGGGCGCCCAAGTCAGTAGGCGTACGCAGGGGGGCGCTCAGACGGGACGGGATAGCAAGATCGTTCATGGAAATCTCCGGGTTCAGGGGACAGACCGTCGGGCTTCGCCGCCCGATGGAAAGCAGAATAGGCGCGCCCTGGCAGCGGCGAAATCGGCAGATCGTTTCCCCACCCCATACCTTTGTTTAATCGCCGGAACAGGATGATTTCGTTCAAAGTTGATTGATAACGTGCAAGCCGCAGCGTGATGCAACCGCTACCGTGACGGTTTGGCCGCTTCCATCCCGGAGACTTCTCTTGCTCTTGACGCCTCGCGCGCGCGCGCCCCGGCTGCCATTCTTGCCGCCCGATCATGACGGGCTGCATGCGTCCGCGTCCCGGGGTTCCCTCCTGGCCTGCCGCCTGGCCGCCGCCAGCCTGGCGCTGGCCATCTTTCTGTTCGACTCGCTCAGCACCTTCGAAGGCGCGGTGGCCGTGTTGTATGTGGTGGTTGTGATGCTGGCGGCGCGCTCGGCGCGTGCGCGCGACATCATCATTGCCGCCGTGGCGGGCATCACGCTGACCCTGGTGGCGTATATCGACTCGCACGGTTTCAACCATGTGGGTTCCCAGACGGTGCGCGCCTTTGTCAGCCTGGCCGCCATCGGCATTACGGCCGTACTGGCGCTACAGAACCAGACCGCCACCAAAAGGCTGGCGGCTCAGGCCCGGCTGCTGAACCTGTCGCACGACATGATCTTCGTGCGAGACCGTACCGGCGCCATCACCTTCTGGAACCGCACGGCCGAAGAGGTCTATGGGTGGCCCTCGCACCTGGCGGTCGGCCAGCGAGCCGACGCGCTGCTGCAAACGTGCTACCCGGAACCTCGCGCCGCCATCGAGGCCCGGCTGCTGGAAGCGGGCAGTTGGGAAGGGACGCTCGCGCAAACGACCCAGGCCGGCAAGACGCTGACCCTGGCCAGCCGATGGGTGGTGCAGCGTGACCATAACGGCCGTTCCGTGGGCGTGATGGAAACGCATACCGACATCACTGAACGCAGGCAGGCGCAAGACGCCTTGCTAGAAGCGCGGGCCGAACTGGCGCACGCGGCGCGCGTGGCCACGCTGGGCGAGCTGACGGCGTCCATCGCCCACGAAGTCAACCAGCCGCTGATGGCGGTGGTCACCAGCGGGGAAGCCGGCATGCGCTGGCTGCGGCGCGATCCGCCGGACTTGCACGAAGTGGGCATTTCCATTGAACGCATCGTGTCTGAAGGCCGCCGCGCCAGCGAGATCGTCAAGCGCATCCGCGCCTTTTTAAGCAAGTCGCCCGCGCAGTGCAACACGTTGGACGCGGGCGCACTCATCGACGAGGCCGCGCGGCTCGTCGAACACGAGCTGAACCGCGAGCGCGTCTTTCTTCACGTCGCCATTGCGCCCGATCTGCCGGCGCTGTCGGGCGACCGCATCCAGCTTCAGCAAGTGCTCGTCAACCTGATGGTGAACGCCGCGCAGGCCATGGCGGGGCTGCCCGAGCCGCGCATCTTGTCCATCAGCGCCAACCTCGCCAATGCCAATGCTGATGCCGATGCCGATGCCGACGCCGATGCCGACCCAAGCGCCGTGGAAATCATCGTGGCCGATACCGGGCCGGGTATCGACATGAACGCCATCGACCGCTTGTTCGACCCGTTCTACACCACCAAACCGCAAGGCATGGGCATGGGGCTGGCCATCTGCCGCACCACGGTCCAGGCGCACGGCGGCCAGTTGACGGCCAGCAACCAGCCCGGCGCTGGCGCGCGCTTTGTGCTGACGCTGCCCCCTGCCTCTAAACGCTGAACGCTAGCCCCTATTCACAGCCCGCAGCCCCTAGCCCGCAACCCTGAACCCACCGCCCCCATGATCGCGACCAACAAGACTGCTCCCCCGCCGCCCGCCCAGGTGCTTATCGTGGACGACGACGCCGGCGTGCGCGACGCGCTGGACAGCCTGCTGCGCTCGGTCGGATTGCGCACGCTGGTGTTTGCCTCGCCCGCCGAACTGCTGCAAGCGACGCTGCCCGATGCGCCCGGCTGCATCATCCTGGACGTGCGCCTGCCCGGCGCCAGCGGGCTGGATTTTCAGGACCATCTATCGGCGCTCGGCATTGCCCTGCCCATCATCTTCATCACCGGCCACGGCGACATTCCCATGACCGTGCGCGCCATGAAGGCGGGCGCCGTCGATTTTCTGTCCAAGCCGTTTCGCGAACAGGACATGCTGGACGCGGTTGCCGCGGCCATCGACCGCGACCGCGCACGCCGCGACCAGGCGGCCGCGCTGGGGGATGTGCGCGCCCGCTATGACACGTTGACGCCGCGTGAACGGGAGGTGCTGGCGCATGTGGTGTCGGGGCTGATGAACAAGCAGGTGGCCGGCCTGATCGGGCTGAGTGAAATCACGGTGAAGATCCATCGCGGCAATGTCATGCGCAAAATGGGGGTGCGGTCGCTGGCCGATCTGGTGCGCAGCGCCGAAGCGCTGGGCGTTTCGCGCCCTTGATCGCGCCCGCCCCAAACCTGCGTATGATTTTCCAGACGGCGGCGAAGGTTCATAAAGGAGGCATGCCGCGCATCGGACGCTCTTTCATGCATCACGCGGCAGGAAGGATTTGTCTATGAATCACGCCTCAACGATCGCGATCGTCGACGACGACGACGGGGTCAGGGTCTCGTTGTCCAGCCTGGTGCGCTCGCTGGGCTACGCCGTACGCACGTATGGTTCCGCGCACGAATTTCTGCATGACCCGGACGTCGGCAAGCCCGTCTGCCTGATCGCTGATATCCAGATGCCCCTTATGACGGGAGACCAGCTACAGGCCGCCTTGCTGGCGGCCGGCAGACGGCTCCCGATGATTTTCATGACGGCGTTTCCCACGGAAGCCATGCGCCGACGCGTCATGGACGCCGGAGCCTGCGCCTATCTTGAAAAGCCGGTTGACGCCGACGCCATCGCCCGCTGCCTGGCGGCGGCAATGGCGCGCCGCGCCGCGTTGGACTAAGCAACGTGGCGTGCGCGACACAACCGGAGCAAGCGCAGCACGCGGCGTTCATACCGCCGCCTATACGTTCGTATGAGGGCGCAAACCCAGCGTAGGATTTTCCTGCGCGGGTCTTGGCTCTAGTCTTAGTCTTAGTCCTAGTCTTGGTCTTAGTCCTAGTCTTGGTCTCAGTCCTAGTCTTAGTCTTAGCCCTAGTCTTGCTTCTCCTCTTCCCCTGCGGTTCACCCCCCCCCTCGCTTCATCACCAGGAGTCACCGACCATGAGCACCATCACCACTACCGACGGCGTGCAGATCTTCTTCAAGGACTGGGGCCCGAAGTCGGCCCAGCCCATCATGTTCCATCATGGCTGGCCGTTGTCGAGCGACGACTGGGACGCCCAGATGCTGTACTTCGTCAGCAAGGGCTTTCGCGTCATTGCGCACGACCGCCGCGGCCACGGCCGTTCCAGCCAGGTCAGCGATGGCCATGACATGGACCACTACGCAGCCGACGCCGCCGCCGTGGCCGAACACCTGGACTTGCGCAACGCCGTGCACATCGGCCATTCCACGGGCGGCGGCGAAGTGGCGCGCTATGTGGCGAAATTCGGCCAGCCGCAAGGCCGCGTCGCCAAAGCCGTGCTGGTCAGCGCCGTACCGCCCTTGATGGTCAAGACGGACAGCAACCCGGGCGGCACGCCAATCGAAGTCTTCGACGGCTTCCGCGCCGCGCTGGCCGCCAACCGCGCGCAGTTCTTCCTGGATGTAGCCGCCGGCCCCTTCTACGGCTTTAACCGCGCCGACGCAAAGGTGTCGCAAGGCGTCATCAACAACTGGTGGCGCCAGGGCATGATCGGCGGCGCCAAGGCGCATTACGAGGGCATCAAGGCTTTCTCGGAAACCGATCAGACCGAAGACCTGAAGGCCATCACCGTGCCCACGCTGGTCATGCATGGTGACGACGATCAGATCGTGCCGATCGACGACGCCTCGCGCCTGTCGGTCAAATTGCTGAAAAACGGCACGCTGAAGGTGTACGCGGGCTTTCCGCACGGCATGCTGACAACCCACGCGGAAGTCCTCAATCCGGACCTGTTGGCCTTCATCAAGGGCTGATTTTTCTCAACATCTTGTAAAAGGGGGCGGGTTAACCCTGCCTTCTTTCGGACTTTTCCGATACTTCGGCCCGCCGATGGCCTATATACTCCCCTCTTGCCGACAGCAGATTGGGCGCCAACCCGCGCAAAACCTGCACGCTTCGATGCAAGAATCAGCCCCGTGGGGCTCTCCCCGGGGACACGGAACGCTTCACGATCCGTCTGCCGCCACGGCGGCGAACTCTCCCACGCCAGATTCAAACGCTACGCATCGTCGCGGCACTGCTTGAACATTTTCTTCCCAAAGCGCTGTCATCTCCTCCATCGCCTTGCCCCGTGCATGCCAGCCGGCATACGCAGGCCGAGGCATTTCGTCTAAGAAGAACCGACATGAACGCCGTGCCGCAAGACAAACTGATTACCGCCCTGGACCACGCCCGCCTGCTGGGCATGATCACCCGGCCGGCCACCGCCGCCGCATTGCCGCGCGACGCGATCGACGCCGCCCAGGACATCCTGGATTCCGCGCCCATCATCGCCATCGAAGAAGTCACGCCCGACATCGTGACGATGCGCTCGCGCCTTCGCCTGCTGAATGACAACGGCACGGAACTCCTCGTCACGCTGTGCTACCCCGCCGACGCAAACCTGGCGCAAGGCCAGGTGTCGGTGCTGTCGCCGCTGGGCTTGAGCCTGCTCGGGTCGCGCCAGGGGCAGCGCATTACGTGGACGGCGCCCAACCAGACCGAACACGCCGGCACCATCGAAGAAATCGTCTACCAGCCCGAAGCGGCTGGCGACACCACGGCCTAGCATGTCGTGGCCAGCGCGCCACGCCTTGCGTTGACAAGACGCGGCGCGCTGTTTTAGGATTCGGCCCTCTTTGCTTGACCTGCTCGTTTTCTCTTCTTCACCCCCTTTTCTCTTGAGTGCAACCGTGTCTGCCATTCGTCAATTCGCCTAAACGCCGACGACTACCTCCCTGGTAATCGCGGTCTGCTTGCTCGCCCTTGCGGCCAGACGCCCTCGTCTTTGCCCCAACACCAGAGTTCAAGCGCGGTTCCAGAAAGCACACACACACTCCCGCTTTCCCCCCCGTTCAGACTGCGTCGTCGGCTTCCCCTATTTGCTTTGGAGAAGACCCATGACGCTGGATTTCTGCGCCTACGCGCAATCGCTGGACCTGTTCCGTTACCCCCGCACGCCACACCTTGAAGGCTCGCGCCTGCAAGACGGCGACGAAGGCCATGACCACGCGCCCTACCGCGCGCTGGCCGGCCTGCATCTGGTCGTTGAAGAAAAGCTGGATGGCGCTAACACCGGCATCAGCTTCAGCCCGTCGGGCGAACTGCTGCTGCAATCGCGCGGCCACTATCTGGTGGGCGGCGGCCGCGAGCGGCAGTTCAGCTTCGTCAAGGCCTGGGCCGCCGCGCATGCGGATTGGCTGCTGCAACGCCTGGAAGACCGCTACGTGATGTACGGCGAAACGCTGTCGAAGAAACATTCTGTTTTCTACGACGCGCTGCCGCATCACTTCTTCGAATTCGATGTGCTGGACCGCCACACGGGCGAATTCCTGTCCACCGATGCGCGGCGTGTGCTGCTAGCGGAGGGTCCGGTGCTATCGGTACCCGTGCTGTACGAAGGCGTGGCGCCCGCCAAACTGAGCACGCTGAAAGCCCTGCTGAAGCCGTCGCTTGCCAAGACGCGCGACTGGCGCGCCGCCTTTGAAGCCACGGTGCTGCGCGAAGGGCACGACCTGACGCGTGCGTGGAAGCAGTGCGACAAGTCGGACTTGTCGGAAGGCCTGTACATCAAGGTCGAAGCCGATGGCAGAACGCTGGCCCGCTACAAATGGGTGCGCGCCGACTTCGTGCAGGCCATTCTGGATTCCGACAAGCATCACTCGGAACAGCCCTACGTGCCGAACCTGCTGGCCGCGGGCGTGGACCTCTATGCGCCGCGCCTGACGGTGGACTGGGACACGTTGCGCGCCGGCAGCGCCCAAGAATAAGGAACGATCATGCAATTCGATACCCTGCGGGCGCTGGCGCCCGAGCCCGGCCAATCACCGGATTACGCCGCGTGCCTGGCGGCATTCCCCGCCCTGGAACTGGCCAAGACCACCCCGCAAGACCCGCGCTATCACGGCGAAGGCGATGTCTGGACGCACACCATGATGGTGGTCGACGCCCTGCTGGCGCTGCCGCAGTACCAGACCGCGTCGCGCGCTGACCAGGAAGTGGTGTTTCTGGCCGCCCTGCTGCACGACGTGGCGAAGCACAGCACCACCGTCATCGACCCCGTCACGGGCGCCATCGGCCAGCCGGGCCATTCGCGCAAGGGCGCTATCGACGCGCGCATCGCGCTGTGGGATGCGGGTACGCCTTTCGCCGTGCGCGAAGCCGTGTGCCGGCTGATTAGCGTGCATCAGGTGCCGTTCTTCGCGCTGGAAGGCTCGCGCCGGGGCAAGCCGCCTGAGTTCATTGCGCGTGAATTGTCGTGGCACGTCAGCCTGCCCTTGCTGACGATGCTGGCCGAAGCCGACATGCGTGGGCGCATCTGCGCCGATGCGCAGCGGGTACTGGACAACATCGCGCTGTTCTGCGAACTGGCGCGCGATGACGGCTGCTTTGAACAGCCCCGGGCTTTCGCCGACGCACACACGGCGGTCAGCTACTTTCGCGGTGCGGACGTGCACCCCGACTACCCGCTGTTCCAGGAGCCGGGCTCGCGCGTCATCGTGATGTCGGGCCTGCCGGCATCGGGCAAGAACACGTGGGTGAACGCGCATTACCCCGACTTGCCGGTGATTTCATTCGACGATGCCCGCGAAGAGCTCGGCCTGCGCCACGGCAAGAACGAAGGCAAGGTGGCGCATCTGGCCATCGAGCGCGCGCGCGAACTGCTGCGCCGCAAAGCGCCATTCGTGTGGAACGCCACGAACCTGAGCGAGCTGATGCGCAAAAAGACGCTGGACCTGCTGTACGCCTATCACGCCGAGGTGGAGCTGGTGTACCTGGAAAAACCGCGTGCCGAACTGCTGCGCCGCAACAGCCGGCGCGACACATCGTTGTCGAACAAGACGTTGACCGGCATGCTGCACCGCTGGGATCTGCCGCTGCCGACCGAGGCGCATCGGGTTGTGTACGCGGTATAGCCGGAGGGGCATTGTGCCGCCTCGGCTTGCGGTGTGCAGCACGCGGCACGCCGCAAACCCGGCTAGCAGTCAAAGAACACCGTTTCTTCCGGGCCTTGCATGTGCACATCGAATGCGTAAACGATGTCGGCACCGCGCTGCACACGCCGGGCCAGCAAGGTGTGGCGGCGTGACGCGGGGACGGTGTTCAGCACGGCATCATGCGCATTCGCCGCCGTCTCGTCGTCGAAGTACACGCGCGTAAACACATGCAGCAACAAGCCGCGCATGGTCACGATCACGTTGATATGCGGCGCTTCGGCCTCGGCCTGCCCTGCGGGCTTGACCGTGTGGAACGCGTAGCGATGCTGCGGGGCGGTGCCGGTGCCGCAGCGGCCAAAACCTCGAAAGCCCATGCGTTCCGCCTGGTCCGCGTCTTGCGGATAGCGCCCGTCCCCATCCACCTGCGAGATTTCAACCAGCGCGTCAAACACCGGCACGCCATCGCCATCCAGCACACGCCCTTCCAGCAGGATACGTTCGCCATGCGCCGCATCGGTGGCGACAACCGCATCAAACGGCTGGTTGAACGGGTAGCCGTACTGCGCGGCGGTAAGCCCGTAGGCAAAGTACGGCCCCACCGTTTGCGAGGGGGTCTGTCCGAAGTTGTCTTGCAAACCTTGCATCAGCATGGCGGGCCTTTTTAGCGGTGTTCGAAGGGCGTTTCATCCGCCCCGCGCAGCACGATGTCGAACTGATAGCCCAGCGCGTACCCCTCTTGCGTCAGGTCCAGGCTGAAGTCCGCGATCAAGCGGCGGCGCACTCGCTCAGGCGTGCCGGTGATCATCGGGTCCAATGGCAGCAGCGGGTCCCCCGGGAAGTACATCTGCGTCACCAGCCGGCTGGCGAAGTGCTGGCCAAACAGTGACAGGTGTATGTGTTGCGGCCGCCACGCGTTGGGATGATTGCCCCAGGGATACGCGCCCGGCTTGATGGTCAGAAAGCGGTAGCGGCCCTGGCTGTCCGTCATGCAGCGGCCCGCGCCCAGAAAGTTCGGGTCAAGTGGCGCGTCGTGCTGGTCACCCTTGTGTACGTAGCGCCCGGCGGCGTTCGCTTGCCAGATTTCCACCAGCGTGTGCGGCACGGGCCGGCCGCGGTCATCCAGCACGCGGCCGGCCAGCACCATGCGTTCGCCAATTGGCTCACCAACCGGGTCGCCCGGACGTCGCGCGTTGCGCGTCAGGTCGTGATCCAGTTCGCCCACGCACGCGTGCCCGTAGACCGGCTGGCGCAGTTCGCCCAGCGCGGCCTTCAATGGAATCAGCGGTTGCAGGGGCCCACGCTTGGCGGTTGAGCGGTAGCCGTCGTACTGGTACGCCGGGTGACTGTCCCAATCACGCGGAGTCAACCCCGCGCCAGAACAAGGATTGCGGTTCATCGTGACACTCCGGAATGCGCAACAGGGCGCGTCAGGTCAGGGGAAACTTGCGCGGGGATGTGGCGGCGCAAGAGCAACAGGGCGATCAATGCAAACACCATCACCGTGCCCAACATCATCAGATAGCCGTGCGCACCGCCCAGCGTAATCACCGTAGCGCCCACGAAGGCGCTGAGGATGGCGCCAAGCCGGCCGAACGCGAGCGCCGACGCCGTGCCCGTTGCCCGTACGCCCGTGGGGTAAACGAAGGCGCACAACGCGTACATGGTGGATTGCACGGCGTTGACGAAGAGCCCATGCACGCCGAAGCCAAACACCAGCAGCGATGTGTCTTGCTGCACGTTCAGCTTCAGCATCAGGAACGCGCTGCCAAAGGCGCCGGCGCAGCAGATGGCCAGCGGCCAGCGCGAGCCCCAACGCGTCATGGCGACGGCGCACACCAGCGCACCGATCACGCCGCCCAGGTTGTAGGCGGTCAACCCAGAGCCCGCCACCGCCAGCGGCAAGCCCTCGGCCGACAGCATCGTCGGCAACCAGCTGAATGCGCTGTACACCGCCGTCAAGCACATGAAGAACGCCACCCAGATGGCAAGGGTGTCGCCGCGATAGCCCGGTGCAAACAGCGCGCGCACCCCGCCCTGCTTGGCCGATGCGCGTTGCTCGATGGCCTGTTCCACCGCATCGGTATAGATGGCGCCTTGCGCCATGGGCCGCCCCATGCGCGCCAGCAGCGCATTCAGTTCTGGCCAGCGCTCGGGCCGGCGCGCCAGGAAGCGTGGCGATTCCGGCAAGGTCCGCATCAGCACCACGCCCAGCACCAAAGGCAACGCGCCGCCGACAAAGAACAGCGTGCGCCAGCCATACAGCGGCAACACATGGGCCGAAAAGAACCCGGCAAGCATGCCGCCCAACGGCACGCAAACGATAGTGGCCGTGACCGCCAGCGTGCGCCGGCGTGCGGGCGTGAATTCGGCAGTCATCGTGGTGGAGCTGGGCAACGCGCCGCCTATGCCCAGGCCAGCGATCAAGCGCAGCACGGCGACGGTGAGCGGGTCGGGCGCCAGACCGATTGCGCAGGTGGCGGCGCCGAACACGAAGACGCTGACGATCACCGCCATCCGCCGCCCGAAGCGGTCGGCGAACAGCCCGGCGCAGGCGCTGCCGATTGCCATGCCGATCAGCCCGGCCGCCACGGCGGGGGCGAAGGCTTCGCGCGTGATGCCCCATTCCTTGATCATCAGCGGAATGGCAAAGCCGATCAATTGGGCGTCAAACCCGTCCATCACAATTGCCAGCGCGGCCAGCATCACGACGATCTTCTGCGTGCCGGTGAACGGGCCGTTATCCAGCAACGCGCCGATGTCGGCGGTGGCGCGCGCGGGCGCCGCGCCCGGAAGGGTTCCTGCCATGTGTTGTCTCCTTGGTGTTGCACGCTGTGTTGCACGCTGTGTTGCACGCTGTGTTGCACCCGGTGTTGCACCCGGTGTTGCTCTGATGGCATCGCTCTGTCTGGCGCAAGGAATTTAAGCGGGTATCACTGCATTCAATCCCAAGGCGCCTCCATCGGCAAACCCACATAGTTTTCCGCGAGCGCCGTAGAGGCGGCACGTGAACGGGTCAGGTAGTCAAGGTTGGCGTCTTGCACTTTGCGCTCAAACGCATCCGCGCCGGGCGCGCGATGCAGCATCGACGTCATCCACCATGAAAAACGTTGCGCCCGCCAAATACGGCGCAGCGCCGAGGCGCTGTACTGGTCCAGCAGTTCTTCGCTGCGGTGCTGGTAATAGCGCGTGAGCGCACGCGACAGCAGCCGTACATCGGACATGGCCAGGTTCAACCCCTTGGCGCCCGTGGGCGGCACCACGTGCGCGGCGTCGCCCGCCAGGAACAGCCGGCCATGGCGCATCGGTTCGGTCACCATGCTGCGCATGCCCACCACCGTCTTGCTGAAGATTTCACCTTCTTTCGGTTCCCACCCATCCCGGGTGGCCAAGCGCGCACGCAAGCCAGACCAGATGCGGTCGTCGGACCAGTCGTCCGGCGTATCGCCGGGATCGCATTGCAGGTACATGCGTTGCACCTGCGGCGAACGCGTGCTGACGAGCGCAAAGCCGTCGTCGCCCAGCGCGTAGATCAGTTCATCGGAAGACGGCGGCGCCTTGCACAGAATGCCCAGCCAGCCGAAGGGGTAGTGGCGTTCGGCGGTTTGCCGCGCGTGCGCAGGGATCGCGGCGCGGCTGACGCCGTGCGTGCCGTCGCACCCGGCGATGAAGTCTGCTTCCAGAATATGCGTGCTGCCCTCCGGCCCGGTAAAGCGCACGCTGGGGCGGGTGGACTCCAGCGCATGCAAAGAGACGCCGCTGACGTCGAAGCGGATGTCGCCGCCTGCGGCCAAGCGCGCGTCAACCAGATCCTTGATGACCTCGTGTTGCGCGTAGACCATCACGGCCCGGCCCTGGGTGAGTTCAACGAAATCAATGCGCCGGTCAACGCCGTTAAAGCGCAACACCGTGCCTTCGTGGCGAAAACCTTCGCGCCGCAGCCTGCCGCCCAGACCGGTTTCGGTCATCAGGTCGACGGTGCCTTGCTCCAGCACGCCGGCGCGAATGGTTGCGCAGATGTCTTCCCGGCTGCGCGTTTCCAGCACCACCGATTCGATACCCTGCAAATGCAATAGATGCGACAGCATCAAGCCAGCCGGCCCTGCACCGATGATTGCCACCTGCGTCCGCATACCGATTCCCCTTGTCGTCACGCGCCGCGACAGCCGTCAGAACAGGCAGGCATGTGCAGTTGGCGAAGACCCTTGAGTGTCACCTCCTCTGTCGTTCTTGAGAATGGGTTTAACGCAACGAATTCATTACGCTTTGGTAGGACTTTCGGCTTTCAGCCACTGGCGGCGCTCAACGCCGTCGCCCGCCCCGCTTCCTGCAATTGCCGCCACAGGATCTTGCCTGTGCTGGACTTGGGCAGCGCGTCCACAAACTCCACGATGCGCGGGGCTTTGTATGCCGCCATGCGGGCACGCGCCCAGGCGATGACCTCGTCTTCACTGGCGCTGTCACGCGCCTCGGGGCGCAACACCAGCAAGGCCTTTACCGTTTCGCCGCGGCACGCGTCCGGCACACCGATGACGCAGGCCTCGTGGACGGCGGGGTGGTCGTACAGCGCGTTCTCGACTTCCGCCGGCCAGACCTTGTAGCCCGACGCGTTGATCATGCGCTTGAGCCGGTCGGTGACGAAGAAATAGCCGTCTTCATCGACCCGCCCCAAATCTCCCGTGCGGAAATAGCGTTGGCCATCCAGCATGAAGAAGGCCTCGGCGTCTGCTGCCGGGTTGTTCCAATAGCCTTGCATGATCTGCGCGCCGCGCGTGGCGAGTTCGCCGACTTCACCGGGCGGCAGTTCCTGCAACGTGGACGGGTCGACCACCCGCGTGTCGACGCCAAAGGTCGGCACGCCAATGCATTGGCGTTTGTTGCGGTTCATGGGGTTGCAGTGCAGGAAGGACGCGGTCTCGGTCAAGCCGTAGGCTTCGTTGAAGATGATGCCGTAGCGCTCGGCCAGCATCGCCGCCACCGCTTCGGGCATGGGCGCGCCGCCGCCGCACAGCAAGGCCAGGCGCGACAGGTCATACGATTCGATGCCGGGTTGTGCGAAGAAGTCCACGATCATCGCGGGCGGCGCGGCCCAGACGCTGACGCGATGCCGCGCCATCAGTTGCGCGGCCACGTGCCGGTCCCAGCGCGGCAGCAGCACGACGGTGGCGCCCAGCAAGATCGGCAGATTCATGCAATTCTGCATGCCCAGCAAATGGAACAGGGGCGCCACGCCCATGATGACCGCTTCGGATGTCAGCCCGCGCCACAGCTGCGACCCAGTCACCGCCGCGCCCAGCGTACCGTGCGTGTGGCGGCACCCCTTGGGCCGGCCGGTCGTGCCGGATGTGTAGGGCAGCAGGCACAGATCGCCCGCCTTCGCCTTGTGCGGCAGCGGCGGCGAATTGACCGCCATTGCGCCGTACCACGGCACGCCGCCGGCAACGTCCGGCGCGCGCCGCGGTGCGGCGATGAGTTCGGGCGGCGCCAGGCTGCTGTCGTCTGCCTTGTTGTCCGCCCCCCCGTCTTTGTTTTCGCGTTTGTCTTCGCCTTTGTTTTCGTCTTTGCCTTCGCCTTTGTCTTCGCCTTTGTCCGAGTATGCGTACTTGCTTGCCCCCAGATAATCCGAATACGTATGCACGATCACGCGGTCCAGCCGGCCGTCTTCGGCAAAGCCTGCCAAGCGCCCGGCAAGCTCCTGCGCGGCGAACGCCACGCGGGCGCCGCTGTCATCCAGATAATGCGCAAGCTCCTCCGGCGTGCTCATGGCGTTCACCGGCACCACCACCGCGTCCGCGCGCAGCACCGCGTAGTAGGCAATGATGAACTGCGGACAGTTCTGGCTGAACAGCAACACGCGGTCGCCCGCCTTCACGCCCGCGCCGTGTTGCAGATAACCGGCCATGGCGTCGACCTCGCGCTTGAGCCGCGCGTAGTCCAGCACCGTGTCATAGAACACGATGGCGGGCTTGGCGGGATAGCGCGTGGCCGCGGCCTCCAGGTTGAAATACAGACTGGATTGGGGCGGGCTGATCTCAGCCGGCAGCCCCTTGGGCCAGTACTGATAGTGCGCTTGCTGCATCCGTGTCTCCGGTTCCCGCTCGTCGGGTGAGCCGCGTCAGGCGGTCATGCCGCGGGCGATGATTTCTTTCATGATCTCGTTTGAGCCGCCGTAGATCTTGCCCACGCGCGCATCCGCATACATGCGGGCGATGGGGTATTCCAGCATGTACCCGTAGCCGCCGTGCAGTTGCAGGCATTCATCGATCACCTGGCAGTTCATCTGGGTCGTCCACCACTTGGCCATCGCAGCGGTGGACAGGTCCAGCGTGCCCGCCAGCTGCCGCGCAATGCAGTCGTCGACAAAGCGTGCGGCGATGGTGGCGACGGTCTCGCATTCAGCGAGTTTGAAGCGCGTGTTCTGCATGTCGATCAGCGGCTGGCCAAAGACTTGCCGCGTGGACGTGTAGGCCACGGTATCGTCGATGGCGCGGCGCATGGTGGCCACCGCGCCCACCGCAATCAGCAGGCGTTCACGCGGCAGTTGCTGCATCAGCTGGGAAAAGCCCCGGCCCTCGGCTTCACCCAGCAGGTTGGCGGCGGGCACGCGCACGCCGTCAAAGAACAGCTCGGCGGTGTCCAGGCTTTTCTGGCCCAGCTTTTCCAGCAGCCGCCCCCGCCGGAAGCCGGGCAAGTCCTGCGTTTCAACCATGACGAGCGACACGCCGCGCGACCCTGCCTGCGGGTCAGTCTTGGCGACGACGCAAATCAGATCGGCATGCAGGCCATTGGTGATGAAGGTCTTGGAGCCGTTGACCACATACGTATCGCCGTTGCGCACCGCCGTCGTGCGCACGCTTTTCAAGTCGGACCCGGCCCCCGGCTCGCTCATGGCAATGGCGCCCACGAGTTCGCCCGTGGCCATCTTCGGCAGCCAGCGCTGCTTTTGCGCCTCGGTGCCGTAGTTCAGGATGTAGTGCGCCAGAATGGCGCTGTGCACGTTGTTGCTGAAGCCGTAGACCATGGCGCGCGCCTGCTCCGCCGCCACAATGGCTTCGTGCGCAAAGCTGCCCCCGCCGCCGCCATACGCTTCGGGCATGCTGACGCACAACAGGCCCATGCGCCCGGCCTTATGCCAGACCTCGCGGTCAGCGTGCTGCTGCTTGCGCCACTTTTCTTCGTCGGGCACAAATTCGTTTTCAAAGAGGCGGCGCGTGGAATCCTGAAACAGCGTCAGGTCGGCATCCATCCAGCCTTGCCGTGGCGTGTCCATCGTGGTCTCCTGGCCGTTCACGGACGGCCGCCGCCCACGACCAGCACCTGGCCGCTGACGTAGTTGGATTCAGGCAGGCAGAACAAATACACCGCCCCCGCCGCTTCGGCCGGCGTGCCAGCGCGCCCGATCGGGATCAGGCTTTCGGCGTTCTTCAGCACCTGCGGGTTCACGCCCACCTTGATCTGCCGGCCCTGGATATCCAGCGTGGCGTCGCCATCGGCGGCCGCTTCGGTCAGGCGCGTCTTGATCAGGCCGAACGCCACGCTGTTCACGTTGACCTTGTAGCGCCCCCATTCCTTGGCCAGCGCGCGCGTCAGGCCATTGATGCCCGCCTTGGCCGCCGCGTAATTGGCCTGGCCCGCGTTGCCCATTACGCCCGACGTCGAAGAAATGTTCACGACCTTGCGGAACACTTCGCGGCCATCGGCGGCTTCGGCCTTGGCGGCTTCGCGGATGAAGCCCGAGGCCGCGCGCAAGATGCGAAACGGGGCCGACAGATGCACCGCCAGGATCTCGTCCCATTGCTCATCCGTCATCTTCTGGATGACGTTGTCCCAGGTGTAGCCGGCGTTGTTCACGATGATGTCCAGGCCGCCGAACGTATCGATGGCCGTACCGACAAAGCGTTCCGCAAAGCCGGCTTCCGTGACGCTGCCGGCGCACGCCTGCGCCTGCCCGCCCGCCTGCCGGATCATCGCCACGGTATCCTCGGCAGGCCCGGCGTCCAGGTCATTGACCACCACCTTCGCCCCTTCGCGCGCCAGCTTCAACGCGATTTCCTGACCAATGCCGCGTCCCGATCCTGACACCAGCGCAACCTTGCCTTCAAGCGTTCCCATTGTCTTGCTCCTGTTTGGTTTTCAACGTGCGGCCAACACCGCCACGCCGCTTAATCTGAGTTCACCCGCCTGGCTGCGCGCTTGCAGTTCCACGCGCAAGCGCGTTTCGCCTTGCGCGTCGAAACGTTCGACAACCTGGCCGGTGCAGCGCACTTCATCGCCCACATGCGTGATCGCCACGAAGCGCACCGCGAATTCGCGCAAGGCCGATTGCGGCGCCCAGTTCGTCAGCAAGCGCGCCAGGTAGGCGGTGGACAACATGCCGTGCGCGAACACATCGTCCATACCGGCTGCGCGTGCGAAGTCGATGTCGACGTGGATGGGGTTGTGGTCGCCCGAGGCGCCGCAGTACAACGCCAGCGCATGCCGGCTGATGGGGCCGGCGGTGAAACCGGGCAGCGCATCGCCCGCGCGGGCAGCGTCCAGGCGGTGGGGGTCGACGCTTCGTGCATCCAAACCTCGTGATTCCATGTCTGCCCCCTTAGCCATTGCGCACCACCGTCACGGCGCGCATCTCGGCCACCAGATTTCCTGCGGCGTCGCTTACGCGCGTTTCGCGCACCACGAATTCCAGCGCGCCGCCCTTCTTGGCATAGATGTCGGTGATGCGCGGCTCGAAGCGCAGCACGTCGCCCGCGCAGGCCATGGCGTGGTACGTGAAGCCCTGCTCGCCGTGCAGCACGCGACCGATGTCGATGCCCAGCAGTTCCCGCATGGCAGGTGGGCGCGGGCTGTCCATTTCCAGGCAGAAGAAGAACGTGGGCGGCACGGGCAGGCCACGATGGCCGGCCGCGCGCGCCGCGTCGTCATCGGTGTAGACAGGGTCGTCCTGGCCCGTCGCCTTGGCGAAGAAGCGCAAGCGGCCGGCTTCCACCGTCGTGGTGAAGGCGGGAAGCTTGGCGCCGATATGGCGGGTGTCCAACATGGGAGTCTTTCCTTGTTGTTGACTGAGGTGGCTGGAATCAGGCGGCTGGGTTCAGGCCGCTTGATACAGCGTGACCACGCACGCGCCGCCCAGCCCCAGGTTGTGCTGCAACGCCAGCCTTGCGCCTTCCACCTGACGCAAGTCAGCCTGCCCGCGCAACTGCCACACCAGCTCCGTGCATTGCGCCAAGCCGGTTGCACCCAGTGGATGGCCCTTGGACAACAGGCCGCCTGAAGGATTGGTCACCACGCGGCCGCCGTAGGTGTTGTCGCCATCGACAATGAATTTTTCGGCGGTGCCTTCGGGCGTCAGCCGCAGGCCTTCGTAGGTGATCAATTCATTTGCCGTGAAGCAGTCATGCAGTTCCACCACGTCTACATCGGCCGGGTCCACGCCCGCGGCCTCGTAGACCTGATCCGCCGCGGCGCGCGTCATGTCGGCGCCGACGAGTTTGCGCATGTCCCGTTCGCCAAAGGTGGATGGGGTGTCGGTCGTCATGGCTTGCGCGGCGATGCTGACGGCCGGGTTCAAGCCGTGGCGGCGTGCGAAATCTGCCGAACACAGAATGGCGGCCGCCGCGCCGCAGGTGGGCGGGCAGCATTGCAGCCGCGTCAACGGATCAAAGATCATGGGCGCGGTCAGCACTTCGTCCAAGGTGACGGTCTGGCGGAATACGGCGTACGGATTACGCGCGGCGTGCTGGCGCGCCTTGACCGAAATGCGCGCGAACGTGTCGGCGCGGATGCCGTGTTCTTTCATGTAGTCGCGCCCGGCGCCGCCAAAGAATTGCGCGGCGCGCGGCTTGTCGGTGTCGTACCCTTGCAGGCCCGACATCGACGACACGAATTCGGTAAGCGGCGACGGCCGGTCTTCGTACACGCCCTTCAACGCGCCCGGCACCATCTGCTCAAAGCCCACCGCCAGCGCGCATTCCACCGCGCCGCTTTCCACGGCCTGACGCGCCAGGAACAAGGCCGACGACCCGCTGGCGCAGTTGTTGTTCACGTTGAAGACGGGAATGCCCGTCAGGCCCACGCCATACACCACCGCCTGACCGGATGTGGAGTCGCCATACACGTAGCCGGCGTAAGCCTGTTGCACGGCGTCGTAAGGCACGCCGGCATCCGTCAAGGCTTCGCGCACGGCGCGCATGCCCATCACGGAATAGGGATCGCTTGCACCGGGTTTGCTGAACGGGATCATGCCGACACCGGCCACCCATACTTTTCGATTCATGCCTGCTTCTCCTGTGGGGTCGTGGCGGCCGTTGCCGCACGCGGGGGTTCATGGCCTTGCCGTAGCGCGGACTTCAGTACTTTTCCGGCGGCCGACATCGGCAGTTCGTTGCGAAAGTCATAGCTCTTGGGGCATTTGTAGGTGGCCAGCAATGGGCGGCAATGCGCGCGCAGCGCGTCCGCATCCAGGGCATGGCCCGCACGCGGCACGATCACGGCGTGCACGGCTTCGCCCCAGCGTTCGTGCGGCACGCCGATCACGGCGCAGCGCGCCACCGACTCGTGCTGCGCGAGCGCGGCCTCGACTTCAGCGGCGTAGACGTTTTCGCCCCCGCTGACGATCATGTCTTTCAGGCGGTCCACCACATGCAGGTAGCCGTCTTCGTCTATGCGCGCGGCGTCTCCGGTCAACAGCCACCCCTCTGAGAACGCGCTGGCGGTGGCGTCAGGCAGGTTCCAGTAGCCCGAGATCACCATGGGGCCGCGCACGGCAAGTTCGCCCACGTGGTTGACGGCAGCCTCTTCGCCATCGGGCGTCAGGATGCGCACTTCCACGCCCACGGCGGGCCGGCCCACGGAGTGCATGCGCACACCGCCGTGGCGCACGTGGCGATGGATGGCGACCAGCGCCGAGGTTTCCGTCATGCCATACGCGTGTACGAATTCCGCTTGTGGAAATGCGGCCAGTGCTCGGTCGAGCAAGGCTGGTGCAATGGGTGATGCGCCCCAGATCACGCGCTGAACGCCGTCCAGGCGATAGCTTGAGAAGTCAGGGTCATCCAGCAGCATCTGGATCATGCTGGGCACGAGCAGCAATTCGGACACGCCGTCATCTTGCAAGGATTGCAGCACCGCCTTGGGGTTAAAACCGCGCTGCATCACCACCGAGCCGCCCGCCAGCAACTGGCCCATCAAGCGCCCCAGCCCCGCCACATGAAACAGCGGCGCCACCAGCAGCACGCAGCTGTCGGCGTCGGTGGGCACCGTGGCCAGCCGAGCGACGGCGGCGCTCCAGAGATTGGCGTGCGTGAGCATCGCGCCTTTTGGAAAGCCGGTGGTGCCGCCCGTGTACAAGATGGCGGCCAGCGTGTCGCCGCCCGCGCGCAGATCATCAAGGGGCGCGGCGGATTCAGCTTGCGCTTCCACCGTGGCGAACGACACGGTCTGCGTGGAAGACGGCGGGGTGACTTCATCCAGGCGCGGGGCCAGCGCGTCGTCCACCAACAGCAGGCGCGGTGCGCCGTCTGCCAGCCCTTGCGTCAGCTCTGCGCTGCTCCAGCGCGTGTTCAAGGGTTGAATCGCCGCGCCCAGCCACCAGCACGCCAGCATCGACGACACATAGGCGGCGCTGTTCACGCCCAACAACGCGACGCGGTCACCCGGCTGCACCCCGCTGGCGCGCAACACGGCGGCCTTGCGTGCGGCCCAGGCCAGCAGTTCGGGATACGTCCATCGCTGCGCGTCTTCGCGCAGCGCGGTCTTGCCGGGATACAGCCTGCTGGCGCGGTGCAGGCCTTGCGTCAGATACATCACCGTTGTCTCCTGCGGCGCGGGTCTCTGTGGCCCGCTGTGCTGTCTGGCCGGCAGTCTTCTGCCCAGCCGTTGACGAGCCCCTAGCTTCCCGCCGGGCGCGCATGGCGGCAATGGCCGCAGGCGTCAAATGGATTGGCGGAAAGTGTCAGCGGGTGCGCGGGGGCCACACACCAATTGATGGCGCCGGTATTCGCCGGGCGACACGCCGGTCCATTTCTTGAATGCACGATGGAACGTGCTGGATTCCGAGAAGCCCAGGCGCTCGGCGATGTCCATCAACGACAACTCATGCCGCCCCAGATACTCCACCGCCGCATCGCGCCGCAAGTCATCCTTCAGCACCTGGAAGCCTTGGCCTTCTTCGCGCAGATGCCGCCTGAGCGTTTGCGGCGTCATCGACAGCTGCGCGCTGATTTGCGCGAGCGACGGCAGGTCGGCCGACAAGTCATTGCGCAGCAGCCGCCGAATGCGATCGGTAAGCGTGGCGCGGTCTTGGTACTTCACCAGCAGGTCGAACGGCGCATTGGCCAGAAAGGCCTTCAGTGATTGCGCGTCCTGCACGACCGGCAGCGCAAGCCAGCGCGACTCCAGCCACAGGCCCGTGACCGGCTGGCCATAGCGCACAGGCGCATGGAACACCTTGTGCGCATCGGCGCTGCGCGTGCCGCCGTTGTAGTCCACGCCCAGAATCGGAATGCGGCGCGCGGCCAGCCAGTTGGCCACGCCGAGCGTGAAAAAGAGAAAGGTGCGCTCGCCGTACCACTGCGTGCAGTGGCGCGCGCCACGGGCGTCCAGCACGATGTGGGCGGCGTCGCCCGTGACGCACAGGCGGGCGGTGAAGTCGCGCAGCACCCCGTGGTAATAACGGAACGCCACGCGCAGCGCATCACCGATGGTGGCTTCCTGCAAGGCCAGCCGGCATGCGTGCGCGAACACGCCCAGCGGCACCGGGTGTTGTCCCATGCCCAGAAAATCGTCACGGGTGGCGCGCCGCAGCATCCGCAATATCTGCGCGAACTGCGCTTGCGACACGCGCGCCATCGGCGCCTGCAACAGCGCAGGCGGCACGTCGGCGCGCAGCAGGACGCGATCAACATCCACGCCCCGGCTGCGCGCGCCTTGCAGGATCTGGGCGATATGCCCGACGGCAATGGTGTGATGCGTCATGGCGGATTCCTACGGCTTGGCGAGCACCGGTAGCGCTGATGGTAGCCAAAGCCATGGCGGCAAGGAATGCCCGGCATGAGCATTCCCGCCAAGTGGAATCAGCGATTTCGCCATTGGTTCGCCGCAAAGCCGCGCCTAGACTGGATCGCGCCCCTGACTGGCCGCCTCTTCGTATTTACCGGAGTCCCTCTTTGGATACGCCGAACACCGCCCCGCTTGCGGGCATCAAGATCCTGGACCTGTCGCGTTTACTGCCCGGCCCGCTGGGCGCGCAATACCTGGCCGACCTGGGCGCAGACGTGATCAAGATCGAAGACACGCAGGCAGGCGACTACGCGCCGCCCGCCCTGCGCGCCGTGTGCAACCGCAACAAGCGCGGCTTGCGGCTGGACTTGAAACACCCCGACGGGCAAGCCGCGCTGGCCGCATTGGTGCGCGACGCCGACGTGCTGATCGAGAGCTTCCGGCCCGGTGTGACGGCGCGATTGAAGGCCGATTACGACACCTTGTCCCAGCACAATCCGCGCTTGGTGTATTGCAGCATCACGGGCTACGGCCAGGATGGCCCGCAGCGGGATGCGGCCGGACACGACCTGAACTATTCGGCCTATGCCGGCGTGGCGGATCAAATGGGGTGCGGGCCGGATCAGCCCGCGCTGTCCAACCTGCCGGTCGCCGACATTCTGGGCGGATCATTGACGGCGGTGATGGGCATTCTGGCCGCGCTGGTGGATGCGCAGCGCACGGGCCGGGGCCGCTATGTGGACATCGCCATTGCCGATGGACTGCTTGCCGGGGCGGTGGTGCCATTGGCCACGCTGAATGCGCATGGCGATACGCGCCCGTCCGGCGGCGATACGTTGTCGGGCGCGCTGGCGTGTTACGGCCAGTACCGCACGCAAGACGGGCGCTATCTGGCGGTGGCGGCGCTGGAACCAAAATTCTGGAACACCTTGTGCCGCCGGCTGGATCGGCCCGACCTGATTGCACTGCACCGCGACGACAGCGCCGCGCAACAGGCGCACGTGAAAGGCGAACTGCAAAGCCTGTTCGGTTCGCGGCCGCTGGCGCATTGGGTGGAATTGCTTGAAGACGCCGATTGCTGCGTGTCGCCTGTGCTGACACTGTCTGACAGCCTGGCGCACCCGCACTTCAATGCGCGCGGCATGGTGCATCACGCGCGCCACGAGGTCTATGGCCCCGGCGCTCACATCGCCAGCCCCGTGAAGATGTCGGGCTTTCAATTTGCGATTCATCGCCAGGCCCCGCTGCCCGGCGAACACACCGATCAGATTCTGCGCGAAGCCGGTTACGACGATGCCGGCATCGCCAGCCTGACCGAGCGCGGCATTGCGCGGTAGCGCGCGCCGCCGTGTTCGGATGCCGCCGTGACAAGTGGCGCTGCCAAAGACCCGCTGTACCCATAACAATCAGGACGGAGACAACCATGACTGATCATCCTCGCAGCACCGCCTCGCCCGGACGCCGCAGCCTGCTGAAGCTTGGGCTGGCGCTGCCCGCCGCACTGACGCTTGCCAAGCCCGCGCGCGCGGCCACCTTCCCCACGCGCCCTATCACGCTGATCGTGCCGTTTCCCGCGGGCGGCGCCACCGACACGCAGATGCGCGCACTGGCGGTCGCAGCCTCGCGCGAATTGGGGCAGACGGTCATCATCGCCAACCGCCCCGGTGCAGGCGGCACGCTAGGCCCGGCGGCGATGGCGCACACCACGGCCCCCGATGGCTACACGGTGTCCGTCGTGGTCGGCACGCTGTTCCGCTATCCGTTCCTGCAACAGGTGAACTACGACCCGCTCACGGACTTCACCTACGTGGCGTGCATGACGGCGTATTCCTACGGCATCGTCGTGCGCCAGGATGCGCCCTGGAAAACGCTGGACGAGCTGATCGCGCACGCCCGCGCGCATCCGGATCAGGTCAGTTATGGCGGCACCGGTGCGGGTGGCTCGGGCCGCATCGCCATCGAACGCCTGTCGCGATTGACGGGCGTGCGCTTCAACTTCATTCCGTACAAGGGCGCAGCGGAAGAAACGACCGCGCTGTTGGGCGGCCACATCCAGATGGTGTCGGACGCCGGATGGGGGCCAATGATCGACACCGGCAAGGCGCGCCTGTTGGCGGTGATGGGCGAGGCGCGCGCCAAACGCGTGCCTGACGTGCCCACGCTGACCGAACTGGGCTACCCCATCATTGCGTCGAACCCGGTGGGCATCGCGGGGCCGAAGGGGATGGACCCGAAGGTGGTGGCGGTGCTGCAAAAGGCGTTCCACCGCGCGTCCCGAGATCCGGAATACAACCGCGCGCTGGAAAATGCGGATCAGCCGCACATGCTGATGGACAGCGCGGCCTATACCGAATACGCCGTCCGTCAGGTGGCGGAGGAAAAACAGTTCGTGGCCGAACTGGGCTTGAAGATGCAGTAATCGAACGGCGGGTGCGTGGGCTTAACGGCCAGCGGCTTTGGCGCTGATGCCGTTGGCCACGCCCATGTCGACTTTGGGCACGTCGCGGATCAGGACGCGCACGTCTTCACCCGAGATGTCGATGCTGGTGCACACGGCCTGGTTCAACGCCGCGATCAGCGCCGCCTTCTTGGCTTCGTCGCGGCCTTCGATCAGCGCCACGTCCACGCGCACCATGCGCTTGCCGATTTCACCGGCCACGATCACGTTCTCGGCAGGCACTTCCTGCAACACGATACGCACGCTGGGCAGCGGCGCGGCGATGCTTTCGACGACCGCGTTCGAGGCGGCCGTCAACAGCGCGGCTTTCTGAGCGGCCGAGTGGCCTTGCAGGATCTGGACATTCAAAATGGGCATGACGGCTTCCGATAATCCGAATGGGAGAAACCGGCCGAACTGACCGGCCAGCCATCATAAAACGACTTTGCCCGCATGCAAGGGATTGCATGCGGGCAAAAGGGTCAAGCTTGGGCGACGATGCGCGATGCCGGGACGCACCCGTCAACCGCGCCGTCAGGGTCAGGCTGCTTCGCCCCGGTGTTCCGGCACGGGCTGGCCTTCGAGCTCGCTGGCAACCGCTTCGGCAGGCGCGGACTCGGTCAACGCAGGCGTCACCAGTTCCACGACCTTCTTGCGCGACAACATGCCCAGGAACTCGTCGTCTTCGCCCGTGACGGCAACCGGCTGGTCGCTGTGCACCAGCTGGGCCAGCACTTCGCCCAGGCCGGCGGTGGCGGGCACCGAGGCCAGGTCCTCGACAAAGCGCGACACATCGCGTGCGCCTTGCTCAATGGCCTGCTCGGCCGCCATGGCCGTCAGCACACCGGCCAGGCGCTTGCCGTCCAGCACCGGCGCGTACTGGTAGTCCATGGCGCGCATGCGGTCCAGCGCGTGCGCGGGGCGCGAACGCATGGTCAAGGTCAGGCGCGCCGGGTTCACGGCGTGCGTGGCGTTGAGCACCTTGGTGCGGTTCACGTCCTGCAAGAACGACTGCACATAATCGTTGGCCGGATTCAGCAGAATGTCTTCCGGCGTGCCTTCCTGCACCAGTTCGCCGTCCTTCAGGATGGCGATGCGGTTGCCCAGGCGCAGCGCTTCGTCCAGATCATGCGTGATGAACACGATGGTCTTGTTCAGCTTGGCTTGCAGTTGCAGCAGCTGATCCTGCATTTCGCGGCGGATCAGCGGGTCCAGTGCGGAGAACGCTTCGTCCATCAGCAGGATTTCGGCGTCGGTCGCCAGCGCGCGCGCCAGGCCCACACGTTGTTGCATGCCGCCGGACAACTGATGCGGGTACTGGTTTTCAAAACCGGCCAGGCCCACTTGCTCAAGCCAGTCACGGGCGCGCTTCTCGCGTTCCGCCTTGCCCACGCCCTGCACGGTCAGGCCGTACGCGGCGTTGTCCAGCACCGTGCGGTGCGGGAACAGGCCAAAGCGCTGGAACACCATGCTCATCTTCTTTTGACGGAAGACTTCCAGGTCGCGCTTGTTCAGGCTGACCACGTCCACGCCGTCGACCAGGATGTGGCCGGCGCTGGGTTCGATCAGGCGGTTGAAGTGACGGATCAGCGTCGACTTGCCGGAACCCGACAAGCCCATGATGACGTAGATGCTGCCTTCTTCAATCGACAGGCTGATGTCGCGCAGGCCCAGCGTGTGGCCGCTTTCGGCCAACAGCTGTTCCTTGCTCATGCCGCCCTGGGCCGCTTGCAGCCACTTCTTCGGATGCGATCCAAAGACCTTGTAGATGTTCTTGACTTCGATCTTGCTCATCGCTGGCCTCCCATGCGCATGCGCTGTCCATACGATTGCGTGATCCGGTCGAACAGCACGGCCAGCACCACGATACCCAAGCCTGCCAGCAGGCCACGGCCCACTTCCAGACGGTTGATCCCCAGCAGCACTTCATAGCCCAGGCCGCGTGCGCCGATCATCGACGCAATCACCACCATCGACAGCGCCATCATCGTGGTCTGGTTGATACCGGCCATGATGTTGGGCAGCGCCAGCGGCAACTGCACGCCAAAGAGTTGCTGGCGCGGATTGGCGCCGAACGCGCGCGACGCTTCCAGCACTTCGCGGTCGACCAGGCGGATGCCCAGGTCAGTCAGGCGGATCAGCGGCGGCACGGCATAGATGACGGTGGCGATGATGGCGGGAATCTTGCCCAGGCCAAACAACATCACAACCGGAATCAGGTACACGAAGCTGGGCATGGTCTGCATCACGTCCAGCACGGGCAGCATGATGGAGCGCAGCCAGTTCACACGCGCCATCAGCACGCCCAACGGAATGCCGATTACCACCGACAGGCCCGCGGCCATGATCATCAGCGCCAGCGTCTGCATGCCGGCGTCCCACAAGCCCAGCACGCCGATGACGCACAGCAGCGCGCCCATCGCCAGGCTCAGGCCGATACGGCGGCTGACGCCATAGGCGATGGCGATGGTCACGGCAACCACCGCCCACCAGGGCGAGCTGCGCAACACTTGTTCAAGCCACACCAAGGCGTGCAGGACCGGCTGAGACAGGGTCTCTAGCGTGTCCGCGTAATTGGTGACCAGGTGATCGACGAACCCGTCGATCGCCGCCCTGACCTGACGGGCGGGAATAATTTCAGGAAACATATCTTTGACTCCATTCTGGGGCGCTTGGTGGCAGCCGCCGCCACGCATTCCGAGTAATCGGATGTCCATGCAGCCAGGACACTTCCGGTTGGAAACCGGCTGCTGGAAGGGGCGGCGCCATGTGCTTGCTTCCGAACGCATGCGTCCGGCAAACGGCCGTCCCAGGGGAAAAAACCCAGGGCAACATGCCCGCCACGGGGCTTTTTCCCTTAGGGGCTTTCCTATTCAGGGCGCTTCCTGAAGGGCTTTGCCTTCGGGGAGGCCCGGCTGGCGGGAACACGTCCCGCTGGCCGGGCCGGCACGCGCCACAAGGGCGCGGCACCAGCACCACGTTACGTTACAGCGCGCTTTGGACGCGCCCGGCGACGTCTGCGGGGACCCACTTGGTCCAGACATCGGGCTTGTTCTTCAAGAACCACTTGGCCACCGTGTTGGAATCGTCGCCAGACTCTTCCATGTGGGCCAGGGTTTCATTGATCACCGGCAGCGGCACCGAGACCTTAGACAGGAAGGCGGTCAGCGTCGGGGCTTCTTCGGAGAACTTGGTGTTCACCGCGGTGAAGACGGGATTGTCAGGATAGGCGCTGGCCTCGGGCTTGGCGCACTTGGGCGACGTCAGGCACTTGTGCTTTTCGGCGTCGTAGGGCGGCATGTCCAGCTTGACCAGGTCCATCGCGCCAACCAGCGGCGTGGGCGACCAGTAGTAGAAGACGACGTTCTGCTTGCGCTTGTAGGCCGACATCAACGCCGCCTTTTGCGCCGCGCCCGTGCCGGGCGAGTACAGCGTGTAGGTGTCGTCCAGCTTCAAGGCGTGGAAGAGGTTGTTGCTGGTGACTTCGCAGCCCCAGCCCGCCGGGCAGCCGTAGAAGCGGCCCTTGCCGGGTTCTTCCGGGTCCTTGAACTTGTCCTTGAACTTCGGCAGGTCGGCCGCGGACTTCAGTTCAGGCAGGCGTTCGGCCGTGTAGCGAGGGATGTACCAGCCTTCGGCGCCCATGTAGAGGTCGCCGATGCGCTTGACCTTGCCGGTCTTTTCAGCGCGTTCCCAAGGTTCGGCCACGCTGTTCAGCCAAATCTCGGTATTGATATCCAGATCGCCGCGCTCAAGCGCAGCCAGGGCAGGCAGCGTTTCCGTCGGCAGGGTTTCGGTTTTGCAACCGTAGCCCTTTTCCATGATGAAACGTTCGACATCCACGAGGACCAGGTTGGATTCCCAGTTCATGGCGCCGAAATTGACCGGACGCTTGATTTCACATTGCGGCGCGTCGGCAGCTTGGGCTGCACCGGCAAACGCAAACAGAACGGCCGCGGCGGCCAGGGTCTTGACAGGGGTAAAACGCATTGGCTTTTGCCTCCATAGGTTCAGGGACACACGCCGGGTCTGGCCCGGAAGTGCCATGGAGCTAAGGGGGTTGTGCGGAAGACGGGCAGAACCGCCAATACAAACCGACACTAGCGACAAGAGGAACCGCAAAGGTGCGGAGTCTTGCAAGACAGAGGTTTCAAAAACGCGGTTTTTGAAAACCCACAGAAAGTGAACAAACTGAACGAAGAAGGCAGCATCTTAAACGAAATTGCTGCGCCGCCCAACCCCTGGGGTGAATGAAACAGATACATTCCCAAGAAAATCTGTACGGGATTACCCGGAGTAAACCGAGGCGAATTGCGAATTTCCTCTGGGGAATAATGGGTCAAAAATGAAGATACATTCAGTAAATATTATGTTCTTATTAGTACATTCAAGGCGTTCCAGAAGGCCGGGAAATCGCCGTTTTAAGCTCTTTCTGAGCATAAATTCAGGTGAAATTCAGCTGGAAGCGGCGGAGAATCGGCGCGGCGATCGGCTTCTGGACGGTTAGAGCGACGACGGGTTTGCAGAAATAATGCAGCGCAGCATGGGGCATGTCAGAGAGTCAACGCCGCGAGCGCCGTGTTGTGCCCTATCCACCGTTCAATTCATCGCAGCCTTGCCTCTTCCGCGTTGATTCTGGCCAGGATGCGCTGGGCGCGCTGGCGCTGCGCCTGCAACACCGTCAGACGCTGACGAATGCCCGGCCCCGCCGCACGATACCGGCGCTCACGAACGCGATCCTCAAGCCAGAACACGACTCGCATGCCCACCCAGGTCACAATCGTCATCCATACAACGGGTGCGTAATCGCCCCAAAATGCCGAGATATGGTGATAGATATTCATAGCCTCCTCGCCATCCATTCCGTTGCCACCGTTCCCGCAAAATAGTAGCTACTCCCGATGAGGAACGGCGAGAACTCCATGATTTCTCGGACTTCATTACTGAACGACGCCATCAAAAGGTAGATCCAGCACACCGCGCCAAGGAGCGCCATCCAAAAACTCAACGCCGCGATGGACCGGGCCATCCCTCCTTGGCAGGCTTCACGGCTGGACGCCGCCGTCAACGCAACGAACAAGCCGATGCCCGCAACCGTCAGCGAAATCGGAAAAAAGGCGTATGCGCGCGGCTGAGCCATCCCCGCCGACGCGCAGCGCCCAGGATGCAGGATCAAGCAAGAGTTGTGGCGGGAATGCGTGCCCGTTACCTACCCTGATTCCGTCCGACTTTCAGCGGTCACCGCTATACATATAGTCGCGCCGCCATGGGTACGAGAGGTCGGCGGGGTTGTCGAGTTCGTCCGGGCGGCCGGTGGCGGGCGGTTGGCCCAGGATCTGGTGCAGCGCGATCCAGCCGTGCTCGAACGCCATGGCGCAGCCGGCCAGATACAGGCGGTACGCCCGCAATGACCGTGCGCCCTGCTCGCCGCCTAATACCTGCGCGGCTTCGGGCAAGCGGGCTTCCAGCGCGTCGCTCCAGGCCCACAGCGTGCGCGCGTAGTGCGGCCGCAGGTTTTCGATGTCCACTTCTTCCAGACCGCCATTGGTCATGGCTTCCATTACGACGCTGATGTGGGTCAGCTCGCCGCCGGGGAAGATGTATTTTTCGATGAACTCGCCCATGCCGTTGCCCAGCTCGGCGTTATAGACGCCGGCTGCGGTAATGCCATGGTTCATGATCAGTCCGCCCGGTTTGAGCAGGCGGCGCAATTTGGCGAAGTAGCCTTCCAGCTGCGCCCGGCCCACGTGCTCGAACATGCCCACCGATGCAATCTTGTCGTAGGGCTGGGATTCATCCAGCTTGCGGTAGTCCAGCAGTTCCATGCGGACGCGGCCCGCCAGGCCTTTTTCCTGAATCAGTTTGGTCACGTGCGCATGCTGGTTGCGCGACAGCGTGATGCCGGTGGCGTCCACGCCGTAATGCTCGGCCGCCCACAGCAGCAAGCCGCCCCAACCCGCCCCCACGTCCAGAAAGCGCTCGCCGGCTTGCAGGCGCAACTTGCGGCAGATGTGATCGAGCTTGGCTTCCTGGGCCTGCGCCAACGTCATGTCCGGCGTGCGGTAATAAGCGCAGGAATAGACCCGGCGCGGGTCCAGCCACAAGGCGTAGAAATCGTCTGACAGGTCGTAATGGAATTCGATCTGTTTGGCGTCCCGCTCAATCGAATGGCGCCACACCGACATCACTTTGCGCACCAGTTCCGTCAGCCAGCCACCGCGCGCCGCGTCGACCGGAGACCCGGGCATCAGCGCCGACGCCGCCGCCATCACATCGCGCATATTGCCTTCGATATCGATGCGGCCTTCGACATAGTCCTGCCCCAGCACCCCGACTGCGCCTTCGGCCAGATGGGCCAGCGCGGTCTTGTCATGCGTGACAAAGCGCACGCGCGGGTCGGGCGGACCCAGCACCACGCCGTCAGGCAGAACGAGTTGGACGGTGACGGGCAACGCGTCGAGTTTGCGTTCCACAACAGACAACAAAGGATTCACGGCCTCTCCTCTGAACACGGTCGGACGCCAACGACTTTATCGGAAAACCGCTTAAATTTGCGTGTCAGGTTGCCCGTGATAAAGTCGCTGGCTTGGCGCAACCCCTGCAACAAACGCATTCGCGCCTTGTCTTTGCGCACTGTTTTTGCGCTACACCTCTGCGCTTTACCGCCACCACAATGCCCCCATCACCCGTTTCCCGCTCCGGCCTGCCCGGCTGGCTCATCCTCATGGGCGCGCTGACGGCGATCGGTCCGTTCGCCATCGACATGTACCTGCCCGCGTTCCCGACCATTGCGGCGAACCTGGGCGTGCCGCGCGGCGATGTCGAACGCACGCTGGCGGCCTACCTGATCGGCCTGGCGCTGGCGCAAGTGTTCTACGGCCCGATGGCCGACCGCTTCGGCCGCAAGCCGCCGCTGATGGTGGGGCTGGCGCTGTTCATGGTGGCGTCGCTGGGGTGTGCGCTGTCGGGTTCCGTCGAAGCGCTGACCGGCTGGCGCGTCGTGCAAGCCATGGGCGGCGCGGCGGGCATTGTGATTCCGCGTGCGGTGATCCGCGACCATTACGAAACCCATGAAGCGGCGCGCGCGATGTCGCTGCTGATGCTGATCATGGGCCTGGCCCCGATTCTTGCGCCGCTTGCGGGCGGGCAGTTGCTGGCCATCACATCGTGGCGCAGCCTGTTCTGGATCATGCTTGCCGGCGGCGCCATGCTGATGTTTGCCGTGGCGAAGATCATGAAGGAATCGCTTGCGCCCGAACGCATGGTGCCGCTGCGCTGGAGCACCATCCTGCGCAACTATCGTGACCTGTTCCGCCATCGCGGCTTCATGGCGCACAGCCTGGCCGGCGGTTTTGGGCAGGCGGGCATGTTCGCCTACATCATTGGATCGCCGCGCGTTTTCATCGAACTGTATGGCGTGGCCCCCCAGTACTACGGCCTGCTCTTTGGCACCAACGCGCTGTCGCTGATTATCTGTTCGCAGATCAGCGCCCGCCTGCTGCGCACCTATAAGCCCCGCCAGCTGCAACGCAAAGCGCTGACGGCGCTGGCGCTGGCCAGCCTGGTGGCCGTTGCGCTGACGCTCGCGGGCTGGATGACCCTGCCTCTTTTGATGCTGTGCTTGATCAGCTATATGGGTAGTCAGGGTTTCGTGAACCCCAATTCGGCAGCGCTGGCGCTGTCGGAGCAAGGCAAGCGGCTGGGCGCGGCGTCTGCCTTATTGGGGACGCTGCAATTGTCCTGCGGCGCGCTGGCCGGTTTTGCCGTCAGCGCCTGGCAGACAGACAGCGCCCTGCCCCTGACGACCACGCTGGCGACCTGCGCCTGCCTGTCCTGGATTTCGGGCCGTGTGGCGCAAACCCACACCGCTTGAACACGGCCGCTTGATTTACTTGCGTTTTTCGTATTAGAATCGAAGTCTTCACATGAAGTTTCCCGTGCTGATCTACTATGCTTTGTAGTTCAGCACTCTGACCCCAACCGCGCATAGCGAGATTCCAACCGAATCTGCAGCGATAGATGCAGCGGGTGCAGGCAGCGGGTATAAGCACGGGCGGATTCCGATCCCCCTCATCCACTAAGACTGGGTGGCCGGCAAAGGCAGCGCAACAGGCAACACATTGCGCTTACTTCACAGCCCGGCGGCTAAAACCCTGTCTACCCCCCAAGCGATGCGCGACAAGAACGACATAAAGAGGTGCATCCATGGCACGCGTATGCCAAGTGACCGGCAAAGGCCCGATGGTGGGCAACAATGTTTCGCACGCGAACAACAAGACCAAGCGTCGCTTCCTGCCCAACCTGCAATCGCGCCGGTTCTGGGTTGAATCCGAAAACCGCTGGGTCCGCCTGCGCGTTTCGGCCAAGGCCATCCGCACGATCGACAAGAATGGCATCGACGCCGTCCTGGCCGACATGCGTGCCCGTGGCGAAGCCGCCTAATCGGCGCCCCCAATCACCATACTAGGAGCACGACATGGCCAAAGGTATCCGCGAAAAGATCAAACTCGAGTCGACCGCCGGCACGGGTCATTTCTACACGACCACCAAGAACAAGCGCAACATGCCCGAGAAGATGCTGATCAAGAAATTTGATCCGGTCGCTCGCAAGCACGTTGACTACAAGGAAACCAAGCTGAAGTAATTCAGCCGGTTTTCTGGTTAGCGAAAAGCCCTGCACGGTAACGTGCGGGGCTTTTTTATTGCCGCAAGGCAAAGGTGCGTGCTTCAATCCGGTCAAGCCCGATTCCTCTTGCTCCTCGATAACTGCCATGCTCCGTCCCTGCCTTACCCTGCTGCGCCGCGCGCTCGCGCCCGCGCTATTGGCCCTGGCGCTGACGCCGGTCGCCGTTGCCGTCGCCAAAGACCGTGAACCGCCGATCCGCATTGGCGAGATCAACAGCTACAAGGCCATTCCCGCTTTCCTGGGCCCCTACAAAAAGGGTTGGCAGCTGGCGCTGGAGCAGGTCAATGCCGAAGGCGGCGTGCTGGGCAGAAAACTGGAAGTCATCTCGCGCGATGACAACGGCAACCCTGGCGATTCCGTGCGCGCCGCGCAAGAATTGCTGGCCCGCGAGAAAGTCGAGCTGCTATTTGGCGGCTTCTTGTCCAACACGGGCCTGGCGCTGACCGATTTCGCCAAGCAGCAGCAGGTATTCTTTTTGGCCGCCGAGCCGCTGACGGACAAGATCACCTGGCAGGAAGGCAACCGCTATACGTACCGCCTGCGCCCGTCCACCTGGATGCACGTGGCGGCGCTGGCCCCCAAGGCGCTGGCCTTGCGCAAGAAGCGCTGGGCCATCGTCTATCCCAACTATGAATACGGGCAATCCGCCGTGGCCACGTTCAAGGCCATGATGAAGTCGTTCCAATCCGATGTGGAGTTCGTTGCCGAGCAGGCCGTGCCGCTGGGCAAGGTGGACGCCGGCGCTGTGGTGCAGGCCTTGGCCGACGCCAAGCCGGACGCCATCTTCAACGTGCTGTTCGCGGCCGACCTGACCCGGTTTGTCCGCGAAGGCAACACGCGCGGCCTGTTCGAGAACCGCGCCGTGGTGTCCGTGCTGTCCGGTGAACCGGAATACCTGGAACCGCTGGGCGCTGACACGCCGTCGGGCTGGATCGTGACGGGCTACCCCTGGTACGCCATCGACACGCCGGCCAACAACGCCTTCGTCGACGCCTACAAGAAGCGCTACAACGAGACGCCCAAGGTGGGTTCGGTGGTGGGCTACGCGTCGCTGATGTCTATCGCCCAGGGCCTGAAAGCCGCGGGCGCCGTGGATACCGAAAAGCTCGTCGACGCGTTTGCCGGCCTGAAGGTGGATACGCCTTACGGCCAGATCCAATACCGCAAGCTGGACCATCAATCGACGATGGGCGTCTATGTGGGCGTGACGGCGGTGGAAGACGGCAAGGGCATCATGAAAGACTTCACCTACATTGACGGTGCGCGTCTGCAACCGCCTGACGAACAGGTGCGCAAGATGCGTCCGGCACACTGATGAGCCTGTCGGGGCTGCTGTCGCAGTTGCTGAACGGGCTGGCAGACGCCAGCGCCTTGTTCCTGGTTGCCGCGGGTTTGTCGCTGATCTTCGGCGTCACCCGCGTCGTGAACTTCGCGCATGGCTCGTTCTATATGCTCGGCGTGTATCTGGCGTGGACCTTCACCACGGCATTTGGCGACGGCGCGGGCTATTGGGCCGGCCTGCTGTTGGCCGCGCTGGCCACCGGCCTGATCGGGGCGGCCGCCGAATGGCTGGTGCTGAAACGGCTGTACCAGGCGCCCGAACTCTTCCAGTTGCTGGCGACCTTTGCGCTGGTGCTCATCATCGGCGACGCTGCGCTGGCCATCTGGGGGCCTGAAGACCTGTTCGCCGCGCGCGCCCCCGGGCTGTCTGGCGCGGTGCAGATCCTGGGCCGCCGTTTTCCCGAATACGACTTGCTGCTGATCGCCGCCGGCCCCATCGTGCTGGGGCTGCTGTGGCTGCTGCTGATGCGCACGCGCTGGGGCCGGCTGCTGCGCGCGGCCGCTGAGAACCGCAGCATGCTGGCCGCCCTGGGCGTAAACCAGGCCTGGCTGTTCACGTCCGCGTTCACCTTGGGCGCCTTCCTGGCCGGATTGGGCGGCGCGTTGGCCGCGCCCCGCGTCCCCGCCACGCTGGGGCTGGACCTGGAGATCATCGCCAGCGCATTTGTCGTGGTCGTGGTGGGCGGGCTGGGCTCGATTCCTGGCGCTTTCCTGGCGGCGCTGCTCATTTGTTCAGTGAAGGCGGTGTTCGTCTTCCTGGGCCAGGTGGCAATCGGCCCCTGGGTGTTCAATCTGTCCAAGCTCACGCTGCTGGCCGAATTCGCCGTGATGGCGGTGGTGCTGGTGGTGCGCCCCTGGGGCCTGCTTGGCAAGCCCCCTGCCCCGGCCTCGCATGCTGGCGCGCCGGAACGCCCCATCGCCCCCGCGGGCCGGCGCTTGCGGGCGGCGTATGGCCTGCTAGTGGTGCTGTTGGCGCTGGTGCCGATTGCCGCGTTGCAATGGCCGTATCTCAGCATTCTGATGACCGAAATCCTGATCGCGGCGCTGTTCGCGGCCAGTTTGCACTTTCTGACCGGGCTGGCCGGCATGACGTCGTTCGGCCATGCCGCGTGGTTTGGTCTGGGCGCGTACGGGGCGGCCTTGCTGCTCAAACTGGCGGCCGTGCCGATGGAAGCCGCCTTGTTGCTCGGCCCGTTTGCCGCCGCCTTTGGCGCGTTGCTGTTCGGCTGGTTCTGCGTGCGGCTGTCTGGCGTGTACTTGGCGATGCTGACGCTGGCCGTCGCGCAGATTCTGTGGGCGCTGGCGTTTCAATGGGACGACGTCACGGGCGGCAGCAACGGCCTCATCGGGCTATGGCCGTCGTCGTGGCTGGCGCAAGGCCCGTGGTTCTATTACGTGACGCTGGCCCTGTGCGCGGCGGGCATCGCGTGGTTGCGGCGTTTGGCGTTTTCACCATTGGGCTACGCACTGCGGGGCGTGCGCGATTCGTCGTTGCGCGCGGAAGCGCTGGGCATGGAAACGCGGCGCGTGCAGTGGGCGGGCTTTGTGGCCGCGTCCTTTGCGGCGGGCATGGCGGGTTCGCTGTATGCGTTTTCCAAGGGCAACATCGCGCCCGACGTACTGGCCGTGAGCCGCTCGGTGGATGGCCTGGTGATGGTGCTGCTGGGCGGCGTGCAAACGCTGGCCGGCCCGCTCGTGGGCGCTGCGTCCTACACGTGGCTGCAAGACGTAGCCGCGCGCAGCACCGAATACTGGCATGCCGTGTTGGGCGTGGCGATTCTGGCGTTGGTGCTGGCCTTTCCGGATGGTTTGGCTGGCGCCGCCGCGCGTCTGCGGGGAAAGCGCGCATGACGGCCGCAACCGCCCTGCTGCAAGTGAAGGACTTGCGCAAATCCTTCGGCGGCATCGACGCCCTGGCCGGCGTGTCCTTCACGCTGGGGGCGGGCCAGATGCTGGCGCTGATCGGCCCGAACGGCGCGGGCAAGTCCACGTGCTTCAACGCGTTAGGCGGGCAATTACGCCCCGATTCCGGCTCGGTGCAGCTGGATGGCCGTGAACTCGTCGGCTTGTCGCCCGGCAAGATCTGCCGCCTGGGCGTGGGCCGCACCTTTCAGACCGCCGCCACGTTCCGCTCGATGACGGTGCGCGAAAACGTACAGACGGCTTTGCTGTCGCGTGACCGCCTGCTGTTCAACCCCTGGCGCCGCGCCGCGCACCACGCGGCCGACGAAGCCATGGATCTGTTGTCGCAAGTGCAGATGGCGGACAAGGCGCACGCCGCCTGCGGCACCTTGGCGTATGGCGACGTCAAGCGGGTTGAGCTCGCGATGGCGCTGGCGCATCGGCCGCGGCTGTTGCTGATGGACGAACCTACCGCAGGCATGGCCACCAACGAACGCCACGCGTTGATGCGCCTGACGCGCCAACTGGCCGACACGCAACGCCTTGCCGTGCTGTTCACCGAGCACAGCCTGGATGTGGTGTTCAAGCATGCGGACCGCATCGCCGTGCTCGTGCGTGGCGCACTGTTGGCCGAAGGCGAACCCGCCGCGATCGCCGCAGATGAACGCGTCCGAGCCGCCTATCTGGGTACCGATACGCCCTGACGCCAGGCCCTGCGTCATGGGTATCGACTCGCCCTGACGCCAGGCCTTGCGTCATGGGTATCGACTCGGCCTGACGCCAGGCCCTGCGTCAGTGGCCGCGTTGCGGGGAATCCGGCTGGCATTCCCAGAAAATCTTGGCCTGGCAGCCGGCGCAGATGCCGGGGTCCAGCTTGGCGTAGATCGCGTGCAGCGCCGTGGCCTTGTCCGGGTAGATATGGTCTTCGCCCAGGCGCGTCAAGAACCCCGTACGCCGCCACATATCCAGCACTTCGGGGCGCGGCCGATGGAAATACAGATCGCCCCCCATCGCACGGCGCGCCGCAAGCTCGTCTTCCCACACCTGCGCGCCCGCCAGATCAATGAAGTTCATGCTTTTGGCCATCACCAGCAGATGGCGCGGCGCGTTCGGGGCTTCACGCAGCTCGTGCAAGCGCTGCGCCACATGCGCCGCCGCCCCGAAATAAATGGACCCTTCCATACGCAACAGCTTCAATTGCGGGCATTCCGGTAACGCATCCGGCTGGTGTTCCAGCACCACGAAGCGGCGGTCCAGCCCGCGAGAATCAAAGCCCATCGTCCGCATGGCAGGGCGTGACGTGCGGTGCAGGTACGCCATCAAGGACAGCACCGTCCCCAGCAGAATCGCCACTTCCATGCGGATTGTGACGGTGGCGGCCAGCGTGGCGGCGGCAATGGCGCTTTCGCCCGGCTGCATGCGGATCAATTCGCGCCAACGCGGAATATCCAGCAAAGTCCATGCCACCAGCAACAGCAGCCCCGAGATGGCCGCATTGGGAATCATCGCCAAGAGCGGCGCCGACACCGCTACCAGCACCACCAGCAGCACCGCCGAAAACACCGCGGCCAGCGGCGTTTTCGCGCCGGCTTCATAGTTGGGAATGGACCGGTTCAGCGACCCGCAAGACAGGTAGCAAGAGAAGAATCCGCCCACGATGTTCGACAGCCCCTGCCCCACGAATTCGCGGTTGGCGTCGATGCGCTGGCCCGAACGCGTGGCCACCGCCTTGGCGATGGAGATCGATTGCGCCAGCGCCACGATGGTCAGTGCAAACGCCAAGCTCAGCAGGTCGGGCAGCGCGCGCCAGTCGACGCTGGGAATATGAAACGGCGGCCAGGGCTGGGCAATGGCGCCCAACACGGACACGGGCGTACCGCCGTTAGCCGCAGCCCACGCATTGAACACCGCCGCCGCCGCAGACCCGGCGACCAAGCCCAGCAGCATGTAGGGTTTGCGCTTGTCCAAGCGGCGCACCAGCAACGCAACGCCCAACGTCGCGAGCGTCACCATTAGCGCGCCGGGATGCACCTGCCCCAGATGCGTGCCCACACTGACCAGCAAGGCCCCCGCGCCGTGCGATTCCGGCGATGGCATGCCCAGCGCGTCTTTCATGGCATGCACCGCAATCAACAACGCGGCGCCGCTTGTGAACCCGAACAGCGCCGACGGAGAAATGAAGTGCGCCAGCGACCCCAGCCGCAACGCGCCCACCAGCCACTGCATGATGCCGACCAGCACCGTCACCGCAAGCGCCAGCTGGATATAGCCCGGGCTGCCGGCAACGGCCAACGGCGTCAGTACCGCAAACAGCGCGAGGGAATTCGCGTTGGTCGGGCCAGACATCACATGGCGGCTGGAGCCGAACAGCGCGGCCACAATACAGGGAATGATGGCGGAGTACAGGCCGTATTCGGGGGGCAGCCCGGCCAGCGTGGCAAACGCCACCCCTTGCGGCAATACCAGCAACGCCCCCAACAGCCCCGCCGACAAGTCGGCGCGCAAGGTCAGCCGATTGACGTCGTCGACCCAAGCGCCAAACATCCGGCCCGCCAGTTTCCTTCCCTGCGTCATGCTGTCTCGATTCCTGAGCTGGTGTGTCCCGCCCCTTCCACAGTGAAGGGTCGTCTAGCGTAAACGCTCACTCTGGCGCACGCAACGCATCCGGTGATGATCTTGTCACGCCCCATCACTTGAGATAGCGGCGTTCCAGCTCACGCATATCGGCATCGCCCTGCAACGCGATGATCTCCTTTACCGAAGGCAAATCCGCATCCACCGCATGAATGCCGCCATCGCTGCGGATGCGGGCAAATACGTCACGCATCGCCCCCACTGCCGCGCGGATGGCATGGTTTCCGTAGATCACCAGCCCCACTTTGCCCAGCGCCTGGATGTCGGATTCGCGCAGTTGCGGATACGCCGTCGGCACCAGCACCAACGGCGCACGGCCTTGCCACGCCGCAATAAAGGACAGGATTTCGTCAGGCGTGTTCTGCTTGGAATGAATCAGGATGGCGTCGGCGCCCGCGGCCTCATAAGCGTGAGCGCGGTCCAGCGCTTCTTGCTGGCCCAGCCCGGCAATCAGGGCTTCGGTGCGGGCGATCACGCAGAAATCCGGGTCGCGCCGTGCCGCGCAAGCCGCTTCGATCTTCCCTTGAAACTCCTGCACGCGCACGAGCTCCTGCCGCCCATTGGCGCGCAGGCTCGTGTCTTTGGGAAAGGTCTTGTCTTCCATCACCACGGCGGATACGCCGGCCGCTTCGTACTGCGGCACCATATAGGACACGTTGATCGCGTTGCCAAAGCCGGTGTCGATATCGGCAATGACCGGTACGTCGACCGTGGCGGCGATGGCGCGCATCATGTCCAGGTGCTGCGATGCGGAAAGAATGCTGGCGTCGGGCACGGCGTAGCTGGCGGACAGCTCAAACCCGCTGCCCCAGATGGCGTCAAAGCCCGCATCGGCGGCCAGACGCGCCGCCATCGGGTTATGGGCCGACATGGCGTGCATCAAGACGGAATCCTGCAATTTCTGGCGAAAGCGTGGGTTGCGGTTCATGGCGTGGCGGCGAAAGTTGCCGGCGCCCGGTGCGCCGGCCAGCGGCAATCGTAGCGCCAATTCAGCTTGCGCCACCGCCTCGCCGCGCGCGCATCGCCTGACCAATGGCGGTTAAGGCGTCGTCGGAAATCAGCCGCGCCGCCATGGGCAAGAGCTCGTCGTCTTCGCGTTGAATGTGCGCCGCATAGGCCTCGGTAAAGGCCTGCACTTGCGGCATCGGCAACGCGGCGGGCCGCCCCGCTGCGATGTCGGACAAGGCCGCGCGCAGCGGCAGCCACAATGCCGCCAAGCGGCGATGCTCGTCGATCAGCCCCTGCACCAGCGCATGCAGGCAGCCCGCATCGGAACCCACCATGGATTCGATCAGCGCGGGAAAGAGATCGGCTTCCTCGTCTTCGTGATGGTGCACCGCGGCCGTGTCGAAGTAGCGCGACACGCTGGCCGCAGCCGTCTGCGCGGCTTCGTCACTGCCATGCATGGGCAGATGCGCGGCCAGACGCGACAACGTCGCACATTGGCGCGCGATGCGTCCGTGACAGGCGGACAGCAGCGCCAGCGGATCATCCGCGCCCGGCGCAGGCGCCGGACCTCCGGGAAAGCTCACTGCCATTGCATCGCTCCTTGTCCCCTTGGCTGGCATTTATGCCCGCTCGTTGCCGGCCTCTAGCTCGCGTGTTGCCGGCCTCTATGCAGGCTTGCCCGCCGCCTATGATCAGCTCGAATGGCCCCGCCACCACAACCGAACAGAGTCCCATGCGCGGCCGGCGAAACCGGCCTCAGCCACGGGTTCCAGCGCCACCACCGGGAACTGCATGGCCGGCTTGCCATCCACCATCACGCGCAGTGCGCCCACCGTGGCCTGCGCGGCAATCGGGGCGACCAGCGGTTCCTGCGGCGTCCACACCGGCTCCACCTTGGCGCCCGCTGGCACGGTCACGTAGGCGTCCCGCGCGAAACCGGCCTTCAGGCTATCGCTTTCGCCCTTCCAGACTTCGGGCGTGGCCACCGCCTGGCCACGCGCGTACAGCTTGATCGTATTGAACCCCTGGAAACCCCACTCCAGCAACTCGCGGCTTTCCTGCGTACGCAACTTGTCGGACGCCGTGCCCACCACCACCGTGATCAAGCGCCGCTGGTCGGCGCCGTTGGGCCGGCGCGCCGTGGCCACAATGCAGTAGCCGGCCGATTCCGTGTGCCCCGTCTTTAAGCCGTCCACGCTCGGGTCCAGCCACAGCAGGCGGTTGCGATTGGGCTGCGTGATCTTGTTGAACGTGAATTGCTTGGCGGAATCGTAGGTCTTGTATAGCTGCGGGTAATCGCGAATGAAGCGCGTGGCCAATATGGACAGGTCGCTGGCCGTGGAATAGGTGTTCGGGTCCGGCAGGCCATGCGGGCTGGCAAAGCGTGTCGCGTGCAGGCCCAGCTTGGCAGCCGTGTCGTTCATTCGCGCGACGAAGGCTTCCACGCTGCCCGACACCGCTTCGGCCAGCGCAATGGCCGCATCATTGCCAGACTGGATCATCAGGCCGCGCAGCAATTCGTCCACCGACACCTTGGAGCCCGGCTCCAGGAACATCTTCGAGCTGCCCGCCGGCACCTTCCAGGCGCGCGTCGAGATCACCACCAGTTGGCCGGGCGTCACCTCCTTCTTATTCAGTGCATCGAACACGACATAGGCCGTCATGATCTTGGTCAGCGACGCCGGTTCGATACGCGTCGTTGCGGCGTGCGACGCGATGACCTGTCCGCTGGTCTCATCCAGCAAGAGCCACGCCTTGGCCGACAACACCGGTTCCGACATCGGCTGCGCCATCGCGCTGGTCAAACACGCGCTTGCGACGAGCAGACTCGCCGCCAATTTCTTCATCAACATATAGGTACTTGCATCCCGTGCATTCTGTTTTTCGCACGCAATTGGAACATGCTCGGCGCGGTTGGTTCAGTGCGCGCATGTGCCGCAAAAAAAGGACTCGAATGTCACGACCTATTGCAAGAGCCCTTGCTAGAAGCACTTTTCGCGTCGAAAACAACAAACAGTGGCTTAAAACCCGTTGTAAAGCCGCAAGAACCCCAAGTCTTCCGCTATCATCGGGCGCGTAGCGTTAATTGCCGATACCCGGCGCACGCTGCCCCATGTCCTCAACTACGGATTTTGACCATGGCCACCAAAGCAAAAGCTCCTGCGAAGAAAGTCACCAAGCCCGCCGTCAAGGCGCCTGCAAAGAAGGCAACCGCCACCAAGGCCGCTGTGAAGCCCGCAGCAAAGAAGGTCGTCGCCGCCAAGAAGGTCGCTGCTGCACCCAAGGCCATCAAGGCTGCTCTGAACAAGACCCAACTGATCGCTTACATCGTTGAGCAATCGGGCGTTGAAGCCAAGGCCGTCAAGGCGGTTCTGGCCAGCCTGGAAACCTCGGTGCTGGGTTCCGTGGACAAGAAGGGCGCTGGCGAATTCACGCTGCCCGGCCTGTTCAAGGTTGCCGTGCAGAAGGTTCCCGCCAAGGCCAAGCGCTTCGGCAAGGACCCGTTCACGGGTGAAGAGCGCTGGTTCCCCGCCAAGCCGGCTTCGGTCAAGGTGAAGGTTCGCCCGCTCAAGAAGCTGAAGGACGCCGCGCAGTAATTCGCGCGAGTATCTGGTCAAGCCGGAAAGGCCCGCCTCGAAAGAGGCGGGCCTTTCTCTTTTGTGGCGCGTTTTTTGCCGCGCGCTTTGCATTTCGGGTGGGCGGCCTGCTAGAATTTATCTCAACGTAAAGAAACTTCATATCAAACAATCATCGCTTGACCCCATCGTCTGCCCCATCGTCTACCCCCTCGCCTGCCCCCCTCCCCTGCCCATGAATGACCTTGTTGATTTGGTGATCTCGCAATGGACCACGGAATGTCCCAACCAGGACTTCGCGGCCATGTCGGTCGTCACCCGCGTGTTCCGTCTGAATGCCTTCGCCACCCGCAACGTGAACCGCAGCTTTCGCCGCTACCACCTGCACCAGGGCGAATTTGATGTGCTGGCCACGCTGTACCGCAGCGGCGCGCCTCACGCCATGAATCCGCAGAAGCTGGTCGAAGCCTTGCTGCTGACCTCCGGCGCCATGACCAACCGCCTGGACCGCCTGGAACAAGCCGGCCTGCTGGTGCGCAATCCCAACCCTGACGACCGCCGCGGCATCATCGTGTCGCTCACGGCCGAAGGCTTGCGCGTCATCAAGCTGGTGTTGAAGGACTATCTGAAAGACCTGGGCGAACTGCTCGATCCGCTGTCGTCCACGGAACGCAAGCAATTGGCGGGGCTGCTGAAAAAACTGCTGATCAAACACGATCAGGAAACGCCGGGAGGCATTGGGGCCTGACGCGCCCTTCCGTCATCCTGCCGCGCAGACCGACGCATTGCCCCCCACACGGCACGGTTTTCGCCCCCCCGCTTTTCGCATCCGAACCCCGCCTGATTCGCCGCATCCAAACCCCGCCTGACTCGCCTTGCCCCTTATGACATCCGCTTCCGCCCCCACTCCGACACCGGTGCTCACCGCGCCGATCATCCTGTTGATGTCCGTGGCCACTGGCCTGGCCGTCGCCAGTAACTATTACGCGCAACCGCTGTTGCACACGATCGGCCAGCAATTCCAGCTGTCGAACGCGGCAGCCGGCGCCATCGTCACCACCGCCCAACTCAGTTATGCCCTGGGGCTGATGCTGCTGGTGCCGTTGGGCGACCTGTTCGAACGCCGCAGCCTGATCGTGCTGATGACGCTGCTGTCCGCGGGCGGGCTGCTGATTTCAGCGTTTGCCGACAACATCATCGTGCTGCTGGTGGGCACCGCGCTGACGGGGCTGCTGTCCGTCGTCGCCCAGATTCTGGTGCCGTTCGCGGCGACCCTGGCCGCGCCGCATGAACGGGGCAAGGCGGTGGGCACCGTCATGAGCGGCCTGCTGCTGGGCATTCTGCTGGCCCGCACCGTAGCCGGCGCGCTGGCCGACGTGGGCAGCTGGCGCACGGTTTACTGGGTGGCCGCCATTCTGATGCTGGTCATGTCCGCCGTCCTGTGGCGCGTGCTGCCCCGTTATCAGAGCCCGACAACGATGAGCTATCCACGCCTGTTGGGTTCCATCCTGCGCATGTTCGTGGAAGAGCCGCTGTTCCGCGCGCGGTCGCTGCTGGGCTTCCTGTTGTTCGCCGCCTTCAGCATGCTGTGGACGCCGCTGACCTTTCTGCTGGCCAGCCCCCCTTATGAATACAGCAACACCACCATCGGTCTGTTCGGGCTGGCGGGGGCGGCGGGCGCCTATGCCGCGAACCGCTTTGGCCGGCTGGCCGACCGGGGCCTGGGCAACCTGGCCACCCGCGTCGGGCTGCTGTTGCTGCTGGGTTCCTGGGGGCTGATGGCGTTTGGCCAGATGTCGGTAGTGGCCCTGCTGGCGGGCATCGTGGTGCAGGATCTGGCGATCCAGGGTGTCCATGTCACCAATAGCAGTTCACTGTATCGCCTGCGCCCGGAAGCCCGCAGCCGCCTGACTGCCGGCTATATGACGTGTTACTTCATCGGCGGCGCATCCGGTTCACTGGTATCGTCCTGGCTTTACGCCCATTTTGGCTGGCCCGGCGTGGTGATCGCGGGCGCCGTCCTGGGGGTCGTGACATTGGCCTATGGCGCCCTGGCGCCCAGTGCGCGCATCCCCGAAACGGCTCCGTCCCCTGTCCGTGCCTAGCACCTCCTATAATCAGGGGTTTTGACCGCCACCGCGTCAGGCCGCCCCCGCGTCCGCGCGGCAGGGCGGCTCACCCTTTTTTGCCACCGTGCCCGAGCCCATGCAGGAACGTTACCTCCCCACTACCGTCGAAGCGGCCGCCCATCAAGACTGGCAGGCCCGCGACGTCTATCTGGTCCACGAACACGCGAAGAACGCCGACGGCTCCGAAAAGCCGAAGTTCTACGCCTGCTCGATGCTGCCCTACCCCAGCGGCAAGCTGCACATGGGCCACGTGCGCAACTACACCATCAACGACATGATGGCGCGCCAGTTGCGCATGCGTGGCTATAACGTCCTGATGCCCATGGGCTGGGACGCCTTCGGCATGCCGGCGGAAAACGCCGCCATCAAGTCCAAGGTGCCGCCGGCAAAATGGACTTACGACAACATCGCCTACATGAAGAAGCAGATGAAGGCGATGGGGCTGGCAATCGACTGGACGCGCGAAATGTGCGCCTGCGATCCCCAGTACTACAAATGGAACCAGTGGCTGTTCCTGAAGATGCTGGAAAAGGGCGTGGCCTACCGCAAGACCCAGGTCGTGAACTGGGACCCGGTGGACCAAACCGTGCTGGCCAACGAACAAGTCATTGATGGCCGCGGCTGGCGGTCGGGCGCGCTGGTTGAAAAGCGCGAGATCCCGGGTTACTACCTGCGCATCACCGATTACGCCGACGAACTGCTTGGCGCCGTCCAGAACGACCTGCCCGGCTGGCCCGAGCGCGTCCGCCTGATGCAGGAAAACTGGATCGGCAAGTCCGAGGGCCTGCGTTTCGCCTTCCCGCACAAGATCGCCGGCCACGATGGCCAACTGATCCAGGACGGCAAGCTGTACGTCTTCACGACCCGCGCCGACACCATCATGGGCGTGACGTTCTGCGCCGTGGCGCCGGAACACCCCCTGGCGACCCACGCCGCGCGCAACAACCCGCAGCTGGCCGCGTTCATCGAACAGTGCAAGCTGGGCGGCACGACCGAGGCCGAAATGGCCACGCGTGAAAAAGAAGGCATGCGTACGGGTTTGACCGTCACGCACCCGATCACGGGCGCGGACGTCGAAGTCTGGGTCGGCAACTACGTGCTGATGACCTACGGCGACGGCGCCGTCATGGGCGTGCCCGCGCATGACGAACGCGACTTCGCCTTCGCCAAGAAATATGACCTGCCCATCGTGCAAGTCGTGGAAGTGGCCGGCAAGGAATACTCCACCGCCGCCTGGCAGGAATGGTATGGCGACAAGCAGTCGGGCCGCACCATCAATTCCGGCAAGTACGACGGCCTGTCGCACAAGGAAGCCGTGGACGCCATCGCCGCCGACCTGGGCCCGCAAGGCCTGGGCGAAAAGCAGACCACGTGGCGCCTGCGCGACTGGGGCATTTCGCGCCAGCGCTACTGGGGCACCCCGATCCCCATCATCCACTGCGCGGATTGCGGCCCGGTTCCGGTTCCGGAAAAAGACCTGCCCGTCATCCTGCCCGATGATCTGATCCCCGACGGCAGCGGCAACCCGCTGGCCAAGAACGAAGCCTTCCTGTCCTGCGCCTGCCCCAGCTGCGGCAAGCCCGCGCGCCGCGAAACGGACACGATGGACACGTTCGTGGACTCGTCCTGGTACTTCATGCGCTACACCTCGCCGGGCAATGACAATGCCATGGTCGATGCGCGCAATGACTACTGGATGCCGATGGACCAGTACATCGGCGGCATCGAGCACGCCGTGCTGCACTTGCTGTACGCGCGCTTCTGGACCAAGGTCATGCGCGACATGGGCTTGCTCAATTTCGACGAGCCCTTCACCAAGCTGCTGTGCCAGGGCATGGTGCTGAACCATATCTATTCGCGCAAGACGCCCCAGGGCGGCATTGAATACTTCTGGCCCGAAGACGTCGAAAACGTCTACGACGACCGCGGCGCCATCACCGGCGCCAAGCTGAAGTCGGACGGCTCCGCCATCAACTATGGCGGCGTGGGCACGATGTCCAAGTCGAAGAACAACGGCGTCGATCCGCAATCGCTGATCGACACGCTGGGCGCCGACACGGCTCGCCTGTTCGTCATGTTCGCCAGCCCGCCCGAGCAGACCCTTGAATGGTCGGACTCCGGCGTTGAAGGCTCCAACCGCTTCCTGCGCCGCCTCTGGTCCATCAGCTACGCCCGCCGCGACGCCATCGCGCGTGGCCTGGCCAATGGCGCCGACTGGTCGCAAGCGGCAACCGCCGTCAAGGATCTGCGCCGCGAGGTCTACACGCTGCTCAAGCAAGCCGACTACGACTACCAGCGCATCCAGTACAACACCGTCGTGTCGGCCTGCATGAAGATGCTGAACGCCATCGACGACGCCAAGCTGGCCGAAGACGCCGCTGCCGACGCCGCCTATGCCGAGACGCTGGGCGTGCTGCTGCGCGTGCTGTACCCGGTGGTCCCGCACATCACCTGGCACCTGTGGCAAGACCTCGGTTACGCCAAGGAACTGGGCGACCTGCTTGACGCGCCGTGGCCGCATGTGGACGAAGCCGCTTTGATCGCGGACGAAATCGAGCTGATGCTCCAGGTCAACGGCAAGCTGCGCGGCTCGATCCGCGTGGCCGCCACCGCCGCCAAGGAAGACATCGAAAAGCTCGCCGCCAGCCAGGAAGAAGTCACCCGATTCCTGGAAGGCCGTCCGCCCAAGCGTGTCATCGTGGTTCCGGGCAAACTGGTCAACGTCGTAGGCTGATGAGGTCAAGCATGCACTTCGCCGGGCAACAAACGCACTCCCCCCGCCAATCCTGGCTGCTGCGCGGCGCCTGCCTGGCGCTGTTCATGCTGCTCTCTGCTTGCGGTTTCGCGCTGCGGGGGGTGACTCCCATGCCGTTCGACACGCTCTATATCGGCATCCCCGACAACACGCAGTTCGGCGCCGACGTGCGCCGTTCGCTGCGGGCCGCCTCGCCGAACACGAAGCTCGTCGATTCGCCGAAGGAAGCGCAAGCCATTCTTCAGCAAGTCGCCGATACGCGCACGCTGCGCGAAGTCTCGCTGAACGCGCAAGGCCGGGTCGAGGAATACGAACTGGGCATCAACTACACGTTCCGCCTGATCGACAACAAGGGCCGTGCGCTGATTCCGGACACAACCCTGTCGATCTACCGCGAAATGCCGTATGACGATCAAGTCGTGCAGGCCAAGCAGGGCCAGATCGACACCTTGTACAAGGCCATGCAACGCGACCTGGTGTCTCGCTTGCTGCGCCGCATGACCGCGCCGGAAGTTCGCCGTGCGGTGGAGTCCGCAGAAGAACGTGGCGAAAGCGGCGAGATTCCGCTGTACGACCCGAACGCGCCGGAGCAAAAGCGTACGCCTACGCCGTGGCAAACGCCGTCCACCACCGACCCGGCCATCCTGCGCTAGCCCATGGCACAGCCTTTGGACGCAGACCGGTTGGCCGAACACCTGCAGCGGCCGGGCAACCGGCTTGCGCCGCTGTATACGGTGTCGGGCGACGAACCGCTGCTGGTGACCGAAGCCGTCGACACCTTGCGCGCCTCGGCGCGCAATGCCGGCTACACCGAGCGTCTGTCCATGGTGATGGACGCCCGCAGCGACTGGAGCGCCGTGCTCGCCGCCACGCAAAGCGTGTCGCTGTTTGGCGACCGGCGCATTCTTGAAATCAAGATCCCTACCGGCAAGCCCGGCAAGTCCGGCGCAGACACCCTGACCAAGCTGGCCGAGCAAGCCGAAAAGCAGGCCGACGCCGACACGCTCATCCTCATCGCCCTGCCCCGGCTGGACAAAGCCACGCGCGAAAGCCGCTGGGTCCAAGCGCTTAACCGCGGCGGCATGATGGTGGATATCGCCAATGTCGAACGCGGCCGGCTGCCCGCCTGGGTGGGCATGCGGCTGGCCCGGCAGAACCAGCGCGCCGATGCCGCCACCTTGCAATGGATGGCGGACAAGGTCGAAGGCAATCTGCTGGCGGCGCACCAGGAAATCCAGAAGCTCGGCCTGCTCTATCCTGAAGGCCAACTGGCGGCGGAAGACGTCGAGCGCGCGGTGCTGAATGTGGCGCGCTATGACGTATTCGGCCTGCGCGACGCCATGCTGGCCGGCGATATCTCGCGCACCATCCGCATGATCGACGGCCTGCGTGCCGAAGGCGAAGCCTTGCCGCTGGTGCTGTGGGCAGTGGGCGAAGAAATCCGCTTGCTGGCGCGTGTCGCCGAAGCGCGCGCGCTGGGTCAGGACGTGAATGGCTTGATGCGCCGCCTGCGTATTTTCGGCGCGCATGAACGCCTGGCATTGCAAGCGCTAGGCCGGGTACAGCCCAGCGTCTGGCCTGCCGCAGTGCAACACGCTCACGAAGTCGACCGGCTGATCAAGGGCCTGTCCGTGCCGGGACGTTTGTCTGACCCCTGGGAAGAAATGACCCGGCTGGCGCTGCGAGTCGCCGCCGCCGGCGGGCGACCGTGAAGGCGGCATTGCCGCCGCCTTCGCTTCGCTCTGCGCCCTTCGTTTCGGCCTTCGCTTCGGCCTTCGTTTCAGCCTTACGTTTCGGCTTTCGTTTCAGCTTTCGGTTCGCCCCACGCCCCCCCTTTGCCTACGCCCGGCCGCTTTGGCCGGATATACACTGATTCCTCAGACGGCCCCTGCGCCGCCCCCACTCCATGATCGACGCCGCCATGTCCTCGTCCTCCATTGAACACGCCATGTTGACCTTGGGCGAAAACGCCCGCCGCGCCTCGCGCGCCATGATGCGCGCCAATAGCGCCGCCAAGAACAAGGCGTTGCTCGCCATGGCTGACGCACTGGCCGCCAGCCACGACGAACTGAAAGCCGCCAACGAAAAAGACGTGGCCGCCGCGCGCGCCAATGGCCTGGAACCGGCCCTGCTCGACCGCCTGACGCTGTCAGACAAGACCCTGGCGCACATGGCGGAAGGCCTGCGCCAAATCGCCGCCCTGCCCGACCCCATCGGCAGCATCACCGCCACGACCGTGCGCCCCAACGGCATGCGGGTCGCGCAGATGCGCGTGCCGCTGGGCGTCATCGGCATCATTTATGAATCGCGCCCCAACGTCACGATCGACGCGGCAGCGCTGTGCTTGAAGTCGGGCAACGCGGCCATCTTGCGTGGCGGCAGCGAAGCCTTGCACTCCAATATTGCGCTGGGCCGCATCGTGCAAATGGGCCTGGCTGCCGCCGGCCTGCCGCAAGACGCGGTGCAGGTCGTGGCCACCGCCGACCGCGCGGCCGTCGGCACGCTTATCACCATGACCGAACACATCGACGTCATCGTGCCGCGCGGCGGCAAGGGGCTGATCGCGCGCCTGTCGCAAGAAGCGCGCGTGCCGCTGATCAAGCACCTGGATGGCAACTGCCACATCTACATCGACGCAGCGGCGGATCCGGACAAGGCGCACTCCATCGCCTTTAACGCCAAGACCTACCGCTACGGCATCTGCGGCGCCATGGAAACGCTGCTGGTCGACGCGGTAGCCGCTGTCTCGATTCTGCCGACGCTGGCCGCCGCTTTCACCGAGCACGGCGTCGAATTGCGCGGCTGCCCGCGCACGCTGGCGCTGTTGCCGCACATCACGCCCGCCACGGAAGAAGACTGGGGCACGGAATACCTGGGCCCAATACTGGCCGTGCGCATCGTCGACACGCTGGACGACGCCATCGAACACATCGCCCGCTGGGGCTCCGGCCACACGGATGCCATCGTCACGGAAGACCTGTCCGCCGCGCAACGTTTCCAGCGTGAAGTGGATTCCAGCTCGGTGTACGTGAACCTGCCCACCTGCTTTGCAGACGGATTCGAATACGGCCTGGGCGCGGAAATCGGCATTTCCACAAACCGCCTGCATGCCCGTGGCCCCGTCGGCCTGGAAGGGCTGACCACGCTGAAATGGGTACTGACCGGCGAAGGCCAGGTCCGCGGTTAATCCGGTGCCGTTTCGTGCCGGACGGTTTCGTTCGGCGCGATATCAGGGCCGGGGCCGAAGCGATGGCCCAGGCAATCGCCGATGCCGAAGCAATGGCCCAGGCAACCGCCGATGCCGAAGCAATGGCCTAAGCAATCGCCGATGCCGAAGCAATGGCCCAGGCAACCGCCGATGCCGAAGCAATGGCCTAAGCAATCGCCGATGCCGAAGCAATGGCCCAAGCAATCGTCGAGGCCAAAGCAATGGCCCGGCCGAAGCCAAGACGGGGACGATTCAACGCCCGCCAGCGCTGACGCAGCCCTGAACACGGGCTGCCGCCAAGCCTTCTACAATACGGCCAGAAATTCCATTCTGGCTTCTTATCATCCCAACGCGGCGTGCCGCGCAATCTTGAGATCTCCCCCATGCATTCTCCTGTCATGGCCATGGCCTTCAGCCTTTTCGTGCTGTGCTTCATCACCTGCTCGCTGAGCGGCATCGTGCTGTTTTTCTTCAAGAGCAAAGAGATCAACGCCACGCTCAAGCACCCGTATCTGCAGCATCGCCCGTTCAAGCAATACCCGCTGTCGATCCAGGCCGCGATCATGCTGGATTACTTTTTCCGCCTGATGTTCCCGGGTACTCGGTTCTGGCTGGTGGGCAACGCCAACGACCTGCTGGGTCACGTTGATCCGAAAAAGACGCCGCTGTCGCTGAAGTGGCCCATCGTGGGGTTTTGGGGCTCGTGCTGGCTCGGCCTGATCGCAATGATCGTCTTGTGGGTCATGTTGTATTTGGGGACCTGAACGCATGCAAATCCGAATCGAAGACTATCCGGGCAGCCTTGACGCCGCCCGCACCTTGATCGCCGCTCGCGAGTCCGGCATTGCGGGGCCGCGCCTGCCCGCTGAATGCCGCCCGCAATCGCTGGGGCAGGCATTTGCCGTCCAGCAACGCACCGCGCAGCTGCTGCAAGAAACTCGCCAGGACCGCATCGCGGCCTGGAAGAGCGCGTTGCCGTCACCGGAAAAAACCGTGGTGGCGCCGATTTACGCGTCAGGCACCGCCCACGCCGAAGCCGGCCCCATCGCAGCGCGCACCGACATCGTGCGGATCGAACCCGAGATCGCCTTCGAACTTGCTCACGATCTGCCCGCCCGCGCCACGCCCTACACCGAAGCTGAAATTGATGCCGCGGTGGGCAGCGCATGCTTGGCGTTGGAAGTGCTGGGCTGCCGCTACGCGTCGCCCGAACACGCCAGCCTGCCCGAGCTGCTGGCCGACCACATGTTCAACCAGGGCCTGGTCCTGGGCCCGCGCATTGCATCGCCCGACGCCGCCCCGTCCAGCATGACGCTGACCTTGTTGGTCAATGGCGAAGAAGTCGAGCAGCATCCCGGCTTCCACCCTAACGATCGCCCCAAGGCTGGCCTGTATTGGCTGGCGAACTTCCTGCGCGAACAAGGCCTTGGGCTGTATGCCGGCCAACACGTTATTACGGGTTCGTACGCCGGATTCCTGGATGTGCCGGCAAACCAGGATATCGAACTGGTTTATGGCGACCTGGGCGTGCTGCGGTTGCGCTTCAGTAAGTGAATACGCGCACGCGCGGTAAACCGTGCGTGCTGCCGCTGCATGTTGAGTAATACATTCGTCCTCGCGTAATCAACGGGGTCAACGCACCGTCCGACAATAACGCCCCACTTCGCCCCTTCCACCCTGCTGGAGCCTTCGTTCATGCTGACCCTGCGCCCGTTTGCGATCTCGGATTTTCCGTTGTTAGCCAGCTGGTTTTCGAGCCTGCCGGACGTCGTGCAATGGGGCGGCTCGCACCTGTCGTACCCACTGACGCAAGACGATGTGGAAGATATGCTGGCGCAAGGGCAATCCCGCCCGCCCAACCGCCGTTGCTGGATGGCGTATCGCGGCGACACCGCCGTCGGCCATGCGCAGTTGGCCTATGAATGGCGCGACGGCAACGCCCGCCTTGGCCGCGTAGCCATCGCCCCGGCCGAGCGCGGACAAGGCTTGGCACGGCCCATGGTCACGCTGATGATCGAAGAAGCCTTTCGCACACCCGGCATCGAACGCCTGGAGCTCAACGTGTACATGTTCAACACACGCGCCATCCGTACGTACGAAGCGCTGGGTTTCACCATGGAAGGCGTCAGGCGTTCATCCACGCGCGCGGGCGACGCGCGCTGGGACACCGGCATGATGGGCCTGCTGCGAACCGAATGGCAGGCGGCAACGCCCGCCGCTTGAAGGCCGGCGCGCTACCTATCGCCGAGAGAACGCCGTGATATCTATCGCGGCTTGGGCTCCGCGATGCTGACCGGGTCGCCTGCCGCTTCGATCACTTCACCTGCCGCCAAGCACAGGTCTTCGCGGTAGCGCCCCGCCACAATCTGCACACCCACGGGGCTCGGGCCCACGCTGCTCATTGCGCTACCCATCGCCACCGACAGGCCGGGCAGGCCCATGAAAGGCACGCCGATTTGCGTCATCTGCGCGCGCCACACCCGGGCGTAGGCGGCGTCGCCCTGCAAGTCCAGCTTGTCTGGGAATGGCAACTCCGCGGACACAGGCAGCAGCAGAATCGGGTAGTCGGCAAAGAACAATTCCCACTGGCGAGTCAGCGTCGCGCGGCGCGTCAACACGGCGGAAAAGCTATTCAGGTCAGCGCCTGCGGCCTTATCGCGCTGCCCTCGCAAGGCCACGAGCGCGCCCTGATCGCCTTCCTTTTCGGCTGCCGCCAACATGGCGTCATAGCCATCTGCCATCCACATACGAATTTGAAGATCGGCCGCTTCCTGCAGGGGGGGAATCGTGTCCAGGGTATCGACCGTCCACCCGGCTTCGGTCAGCCTGCGCGCGGCCTCTTGCAGCGCTTTGACCACGGCCGGTTCGGTGTCAATGCCTTCCGGGTTCACGCATAGCGCGGCACGGCGCGGCACATCCGGGCCCACCAAGGGCGCAGGCACCCACCAGGGGTCTCTGGGGTCGGCCGCTGCCAGCGCAGCCAGCCCCAACCGAACATCGGCGATGGTGCGGCCCAGCGGACCAGACACTGCGGTCAACTGACCACCAATCGATCGTTCAGGCAAGGCCGCGTTGTAGGCCGCGACACGGCCCAACGACGGCCGCAAGCCATGCACGCCGCAGGCATAGGCGGGATAACGAATGGACCCGGCGATATCCGTGCCATGCGCCAGATGCCCGATGCCAGCCGCCACCGCCGATGCGGCGCCGCCCGACGACCCACCGGGCGTCAGCGCGGCGTTACGCGGGTTGCGCGTGTCGCCATGCAACGCGTTGCCAGTGAACCAGCGCAATGAAAATGCAGGCGTATTGGTACGCCCCAGGACGACAGCGCCGGCCCTACGCAGGTTGTCGACGACGGGGCTGTTCACGGTGGCGATCAAATCTTTCTGCAGGCCAACGCCATTGGTGGTGGCATACCCGGCCTGATCCACGTTGACCTTCACGGTGACGGGCACCCCGGCCAACATGCCGGCATCTTCGCCACGGGCCAGCGCAGCGTCCACGGCGGCAGCCTGCGCCAGCACGTCTTCGGGACGATGATCGATGACGGCATTAAGCGCGGGGTTCACGGCATCCAGCCGGCCGAGCGCGCTTTGCGCGGCTTCCACGGCTGACACCTCACGGTTGCGGATACGGGCGGCTAATTCAACTGCGGACAAACGCCAAAGATCGGACACGCGTGACTCCTGAAGTCATAGGTTTCTTGCGGGGCAGACAAACCTTAGCGCCTGACGCGCCGCCCCACAAGCCACGGTTTACCGCAGTTGATGCGCCATTTGTCCGCTTCCGACCCTGTCCGCCCCAATGCCCACTTCAAACCTTATCCGCTTCAAACACGTCGACAATCGCATCAGCCACCGCGCGCACGCGAGCCGTGCGGTTCAAGTCACCGTGCATCACCAGCCACAGATCGTAAGGTTCGCTACGCGTCGGCCAGATCCGAACCAGTTCGGGATACGCCGGCGCCATATGGGTAGGCAATTCGCCGATGCCCAGGCCCGCAGCCACCGCGTCGATGATCATCATCCCGGAATTCAGTTCGACGGCAATATGGCCATTGCCCGTGGGTTCACCGCAGAACGTGTCCGACCAGCCCGGCAGCACCGACTGCTGATACGTCACCAGCGCGTGGCCGGCGAACGCCGTGCCAGGCTTGGGCTCGCCATGCTGCGCCAGATAGCTGCGTGACGCGTACAAACCCACCTCTTTGCGCGCCAGATGGCGTTGGATCAGGTCAGGGTTATCCGGCTTGACGTTGCGTATCGCCAGGTCCGCCTCGCGCCGCGTCAGATTGCTGATCTGGATGGACGCGGACAGCACCACCCGGATATCCGGATGATGAACATGCACGCGGCGAATAGCCTCCATGATGAAGTAGCTGGCCACGGTTTCGGACGCCGCCACCCGCACGACGCCGGACAAGCGGTGGTCCAGCCCTTGCATTTGCCGTTGCAATTGATCCGCCGCCTGCTCCATGCGCTCCGCCGCGGCGAAGGCCAGCTCGCCAGCGGCGGTCGGCACATAGCCGCCGGGAGTGCGCAAGAACAAGCGTGCGTCCAGCGATGATTCCAGCGCCGCCAACCGCCGCCCCGCCGTCGCCTGATCGATCTGCAACAGGGCCGCCGCCCCTCGCAGTGTCCCGATCCGATAGATGGCCAGGAAGATCCTGGCATTGTCCCAATCCATGGTGCTCGTCCTTGGCAGAGGCTTGAAGCCCGCCTTGTGATGCAAATTTGCATGACTATAAAGCAGTTATTCAGCTTTTTTGCATCGCTGAAAACTCCTAAGCTTCATTCCTCGAAATGCCGCCATTCCCCCGATCATCATGAATACCGCTTGCCCGCAAGTCCCCGCGCCCGTCCAGGACGCCACGCCCGCCACCGGTTGGCTGCCGCTTATCACCCTGGCCATCGGCTTTGTGATGGCGATGCTTGATGTCACCGTCGTCAACGTCGCCCTGCCCAGCATCGCGCTGCAATTCACCGTGCCGCTGACCGACCTGGTCTGGATTGTGGACGGCTACACCCTCACCTTCGCCGCTTTGCTGCTGGTTGCCGGCGCGCTGGCGGACCGCTACGGGGCCAAGACGATCTACCTGAGCGGCCTGGGCGTCTTCACGCTGGCATCGCTGCTGTGCGGCCTGGCGCCCGACGCGAACACGCTGATCGCCGCCCGCATGCTGCAAGGGGTGGGCGCGGCCTTGTTCATGCCCAGCTCGCTCAGCCTGCTGACCCATGCGTATGACGACGAACACGTACGCAACCGGATGCTGGCCGCGTGGTCGGCCATCGTCGCAGTGGCCGGCGCGTCCGGCCCTTTATTGGGCGGCGTGCTGATCCATCAGTTTGGATGGCGCGGCATTTTCCTGATCAATATCCCGCTTGGGGCGGCCGGCCTGTGGCTGGCGCGTCGCCGCATCCAGGCAGCCCCGCGCCGCCCGCGCGGGTTGAACCCGTTGAGCCACGTACTGGGCGTGATCGCGCTGTCGTCGCTGTGCTTCGTGCTGATCCAGGGCAACGCCTACGGCTGGACCTCCAGCCGCATCGCCGGCGTCAGCGCCCTGTGCGCCGTCGCGGCCGTGTTGCTGGTGCGGCGCGAACGCCGCCATGCCGAACCCATCATTCCGCGCGCGCTGTTCCAGACGACGCAATTCGCCGCCGCCAACGGCGTGGGTTTTCTCATCAACCTGGCGTCGTACGGACAGCTCTTCTTACTAAGCCTGTTTCTGCAACACGCCCGAGGCGCAGACGCCCTGCAAACCGGCATTCAGCTGGTGCCAATGCTTGCCGTTTTCTCGATCGGCAACATGATTTCCGGCCGCGTCTCGGCGCGTTGGAACGTATCGGCGTCGCTGTTGGGCGGCGTCTCGCTTGCGGCCATCATGAGCGCGGCGGGCATCTATGCGTTCACGCCCGGCATCGCCTATTGGCCGTTCGCCATCATGGTGGCGCTGTCGAACCTGGGCGTGGGCATTGCCGTGCCGGCGATGACCAGCATCGTGATGCAGGTGTCCGGCAAGCAACATGCCAATAGCGCCGCCGCAGCGCTGAACGCCAACCGCCAGTCGGGCGCACTGGTCGGCGTTGCGCTGATGGGCACCATTCTGCACGCGCTGCCCGACTGGAGCGCCAGCCTGCCCGTCGCCTACTGCGTCATTGCGGCAAGCTACGCGGTAGCGGTCGTACTGGTATGGCAGCATCTGCGACGCACCCGCAACGCTTAAGCCTGCACATGGCAGCGCGGCGGCGTTTGCTTCACAATGTGGCCGAACCCCATCCTCGGAGAGCCGCATGTCCAGCACCGCCACGCCCATCCCCTCCATTCGCCGCGTCGCCATCGTGGGCGCGGGCACGATCGGCGCCAGCTGGGCGGCGCTGTTCCTGGCGCACGGGCTGGAGGTCGTGGTCAGTGATCCCGCCAGCGATGCCGAAGCGCAAACGCGTGCTCGCGTCGCCGCCGCATGGCCCGTACTGAAGGAACTGGGCCGCGTGGCCGAGGGCGCGTCATCCGATGCGCTGCATTTTGAACCGGACTTGGCCGCCGCCTTGGCGGATGTGGATTTCGTTCAAGAAAACGCACCGGAACGCGAAGACTTCAAGATTGACCTCTTTGCCCGCATGGACGCGATATTGCCGCCGCACGTGATCGTGGCATCCAGCTCATCGGGGCTCATCATGAGCCGCCTGCAATCGCGCTGCCAGCATCCCGAGCGGTTTGTCATCGGCCATCCGTTCAACCCGCCCCATCTGATCCCATTGGTGGAAGTGGTGGGCGGCGACAAGACGTCCGCAGACACCATCGACCGCAGCATCGCGTTCTACCAAGCGATGGGCAAGTACCCCATCCGCTTGAACAAAGAAGTGCCCGGCCATATCGCCAACCGGCTGCAAGCCGCGGTCTGGCGCGAAGCGATCCACCTGGCGGCGGAAAATGTGGCCAGCGTGGCCGATATCGACGCCGCTGTCTCGCAAGGCCCCGGCCTGCGCTGGGCGCTGTTCGGGCCGCACATGACGTTTAACCTGGGCGGTGGCGAACGCGGTTTGACGCAATTCATGCATCATCTGCTTGGGCCCGTTCAAACCTGGTGGGACGACCTGGGCGCGCCTGTCGTCACGCCCGAACTTCAGCGCAAACTGATCGAAGGCGTCAACGCCGAAGCAGGCCAGCGCAGCATTGCTGATCTGGTGCAGACGCGCGACGCACAGCTCACCGCGCTGATCAAAACGCTGAATCGTTGAACCGTTGGACCGTGGCACCGCCGAACCACTGACCCGTTGAACCATAGAACGGCTACTCAAGAGACTCGCCCTATGACCATCGTCACCCACGACTCCGCGCAATCCCGCTTCACCGCCACCGTCGATGGCGTGCTGTGCGTGCTGGACTATCAGTTGCACAACGGCGCCATGGCCATCGTTCACACGGGCGTGCCCAGCCAAGTCGGCGGCCGCGGCATTGCGGCCGACCTCACCAAAGTCGCGCTGGACACCGCGCGCGCCAACGGCTGGAAGGTACGCCCGTTGTGCTCCTACGCCGCGGTCTATGTGCGCCGCCACCCCGAATACAACGACCTGTTGGTCTGAATGGCTGTTTCGATTTTCCCGTGACCAAAAAGCCCGACTCCTCGAATCTGCCCTGCCCTTGTGGTGGCGCAACTTACCTCCAATGCTGTGGCCACTGGCACGATGGCCCGCAAGCCATGCAAGCGCCCACCGCTGAAGCGCTGATGCGTTCGCGTTACAGCGCGTTTGTCTTGGACAAGCTGCCTTATCTGCTCGCCACCTGGCACCCCAGCACACGCCCCGCCTCCCTGGAACCCAATCCGCCCGATTTGAAGTGGCTGGGGCTGGCCATCAAACAAGCGCGTAACCAGGATGACGAACACGCGACGGTTGAATTCGTGGCGCGTAGCCGTCAAGCCGGACGCGCGCATCGCATGCACGAAGTCAGCCGTTTCGTGCGTGAAGGCGGGCGATGGTATTACGTTGATGGCGATCTGAACTGATCGCGTTGTTGTCCTAAGGGGCCAGCGCGCCTTCGATATCTGTTTCGACGGCGTGTCTTAGCGCGGCCACTAACTGTTGTTCGATCCCCGTGGGCGCGCGCGAACGGCCCACGATCGCCAGCTCGGTCGCCGGCACCGCCGACAGCCCTTCTTGTTCGCCCAGTAAGGCGTGCGTAGACAACCGTGCAAAGGCCGGCAGCAAGGTCACGCCCAGCCCGGCCGCCACCGCCGCTTGCACGCCGGCCAGACTGTGGCTGTGATACGCCACATGCCAATGGCGGCCCATGCTTTCCAGGGCGTAAATCATGCGCTTTCGATAGATGCAGCCGTGCGGGAATATCACCAACGGCACGGCCCCAGCCCCCGCCAGATGGCGCTTGTCGCCCACCCACACCAAACGCTCCGGCCACGCCGCCAGGCAAGGCCCCTCGCCAGGCTCGCGCTTGATCAGCGCCAAATCCAGATCCGCCGATGCCAGCTTGCCGCGCAGGTCGGTACTCATGCCACTGATCGTTTCCAGCCGCACGTCGGGATGGTTGGCCACAAACCCCGCCAGCAGCACGGTCAGCCGCGATACGTCGAAGTCCTCAGGTATCCCGAGCCGCACGACCCGCGCCGCGCGGGGCGCCGCCATCACATGCTCGGCCTCGTCCGCAATGAGCAACAAGCGGCGCGCATAGGCCAGCATCACTTCGCCATCTTCGGTGGCCGACACGTTGCTGCCGGTGCGATCACGCAGCAAGAGCGTCTTCCCCACGGTTTGTTCCAGCTTGCGGATCTGCTGGCTGACCGTTGACTGCGTCCGATGCACACGGCTAGCCGCGCGCGTGAAGCTGCCTTCATCGGCGACGCATACCAAGGTTCGTAGCAGTTCTAGATCGAGCATGGCAACTTTGATATTTGACTATCAACTGAGTTGAGTTCAATTATTAATTTTACAACTTGATTGCGGGGCCGCTACGCTCACAATTCCGAAATCGCTTACAGGACACTCCTATGCCGCTGAATCATCTACCGCGTCCCGAATGGCTCACCTTCGACTGCTATGGCACCTTGATCCAATGGGACGAAGGCCTGCAAGCCGCCGTCGCACGCATTCTGGCGGCCAACGCGAACGGTCAGGAAACGCCAACGCCAGCTCAATTCCTGCATGTCTATGATGAGCACGAGCACCGCTTGGAGCGCACCCCGCCTCATCGCAGCTTCGCTGACATCACCCGTGAATCATTGCGGTTAACCATGCAAGACCTCGGCCTTGCCTATCGGCCGGAAGACGCCGACATGCTCACGGGTAGCATTTCTGCGATGCCGCCGTTTCCCGAGGTCGTCGGCGCTTTGGCAGCGTTGAAGCAGGCGGGATTCCGGCTTTGTATTGTCTCTAATACCGACGATCAGATCATCGCGGGCAATGTGGCGCAGCTGGGCGGCCACATCGACCGCGTGATCACTGCCGAGCAAGCGGGCGCCTACAAGCCATCCCGCAAGATCTTCGCCCACGCGCACGACAGCCTGGGCGTCTCGCCCGACCAGGTCGTACACATCTGCGCCAGCCCACATCTGGATCACGCGGCCGCCCGCGATATCGGCTTTCGCTGTGTATGGATCGACCGCGGAACCGGCCGCAAACTCTTGCCGGACTACCGCCCGGACGCTACCGTACCCACTTTGGATCTCGTGCCTGAATTGTTCCGCGCCGCGGGTTGGCGGTAAACGAGTTGGGCTCGTCTCACCCTTTCTGAACCTACGAAGGCAGTCATGAATCAAGAACCCCGTTTTGCCGAGGCACTCTTTCACGCCGAACCCGTTGCCGCGCTGCGCGCGGATCTGGCGCTGGCACTGCGCGCTGCCGCTGCTCATGGCTTGGGTGAAGGGGTCTGCAACCATTTCAGCGTGGCGTTGCCCGGCGATCCGGACCACTTCCTGCTGAATCCGCGCGGCCTGATGTGGAATGAAGTCCAGGCGGACGATATCGTTTTGATTGATGCCCATGGCAACAAACTGGCCGGCCGGCATGCCGTCGAACCTACCGCCATGTTCATTCATGCCGCTATTCACCGCATTGCGGGCAAAGTCTGCGTCCTGCACACGCATATGCCCTATGCCACCGCATTGACGCTCACGTCAGATCGCGGGCTGGATACGACGCTGTCCCAAAATGCCATGCGCTTTCATGGCCGCTTGGCGATCGACGAAAACTACAACGGGCTGGCGCTCGATGTCAGCGAAGGCGAACGCATCGCCCACGCCATGCAAGGCGCGGATATCGTTTTCCTGGGCAACCACGGCGTCGTCGTCTGTGGCGAACGTCTGGACTATGCGTATGACGACCTCTTCTTCCTAGAGCGCGCCTGTGCTGCACAAGTATTGGCGCAATCCACCGGCCGTCCACTCAAGCCAGTTAATGTAGATATCGCCAGCAAAGTCGCCGACCAGATCCAAAGTGAACGTCTGCAATCCGAGCTTTTCTTCGCAGCACTGCGTCGTCAATTGCCCTGACATCGGCGCGGGCCGTATCAAGCACCGCACCATCCGGAGCCGTAGCGATAGCGATAGCGATAGCCATAGCGATAGCGATAGCGATAGCCGTAGCGATAGCCGTAGCCAAAGGCAGGATTAATACCCGCGCCCATGCAAAAACCCCTCGCAGCGCCAGCTGCGAGGGGTTTTCTTTTAATCAATGCTCAATATCAATGGTCGAATCGTAAAAACCGAATCACCAAAG